>Ga0222693_100051_pt1 | contig 57569 bp, 51 predicted proteins | sample AntAcemetage1331_FD_179840 | JGI IMG/M metagenome (GOLD analysis project Ga0222693, IMG submission 179840) | Saline water microbial communities from Ace Lake, Antarctica - #1331 | ecosystem: Environmental > Aquatic > Non-marine Saline and Alkaline > Saline | place: Antarctica: Ace Lake... | reverse complement strand
TTTTCAGGAAAGACCCCGGCAGAAGTCTATTGGGGCGAAGAAGCAGCTGCGATAGCAGCATAAGAGAACGCTAAACTACACACCTTAAATATTACAATATTTGTCCTTGATTTGGGGGCCACTTCAAGAAGTGTAAAGTGTAGTTACTGACTAATGGGTGTTCCATACTTCCAGCTATTGTAAAAAAAGCATCTCTCTTTAAACTATCCTTACCTCAGCCTGGATATCGAAGTTTTTTTCACTCTGACCCTAATGGAATTAATAAGGGTTGCCCCAATTGGTATAGTTAGTCAATCGCTAAGTGAACGACCTGGATACGCTCTTAACTTTCCTCAAGGCTCTGGACCCCCTTCATCATCATTCCTATGAATTCCTTTCTTGTGATTGAAATGTATGTGTAATGGCTATATTTCTGATCCTTTACTCTAACACCTTATTATGTCGATTCAGAATGTCTTTTGGAAGATAAGTTCCATTCCAAAAAAGAATTAAGGTTTCACGCTTTGGGTAGAACAGAGAATGGTCGTAATTTCCATAAAATTTTCACTGTTCGTAAATGTTTTATACGAGTGGTTTCAGCCCGACCAATGCATAAGAAAGAGAGGACAAGATATGAAAAAAAATCGGAATTTAAATCAGAAGCAGAGGAGATGGCATTCTGGGAAGAAAATGATTCAAGCGATTGTTTCGACTGGAGTCAAGCTGAGCGAGTTGTTTTCACCAGCTTGAAACCGACGACAAAAGCCATCTCCTTAAGTCTTTCAGAATCCATGTTAGCGAAAATCAAAGTTGAAGCAAATAAACGAGATATTCCTTGTCAATCCTTACTGAAGATGTGGCTCAGCGAGCACTTGCCTCACCACGTGTGAGACAGCTGACCTTGAAGCACAATGTTCACAGTCGGAAGATAGGAGTGTGTTAAGGATACCTATTCCATTAATAACAGTGGGTTGTATAATTAACTTGGGTTTGAAGTTATAAGTTTAAAACCTAACGTCCTGTAATAAAAAAACATGTAAAAGTTGGCGGCGTGGTTTGTCGGAGTTCAGTCTTGCTGACCAAGTTCTTGGTTATGCAAAACTGGTTGCTGTAAATCTCGCCGGTCCCTGAACTCAAACGATAGATCTTCCTCGTTTCTCTAGTATTTCTCACGGCATTATCCTTAATTTTGATAGAGTAATAGTTGTCCCCCTCTCTCCTTTTTTCATCTCCCGAACTGTTTTGGCATTGCTCTGACCAGCGAAATGAAAATAAGTACCAAAAACAATGACAATGTTCTGTCAGGCAAAAAACGGGTTAGGTTTCATTGTGAAACCCGATTCCAAGGCGTCCGTGCGGTTTTAGTTTTACATTAACAACTTAAACCCAGGAAACGCCCCACGTTTCACTATGAAACATGGAGCGTTTGTTTTTTCATACTGGAACATCATCGCCCGACAATCCCTCTAGCTAATTACCACTAATTCTTCTTATGGGCTTGAATCTACGATGTTTTTAGTGCTCTTGGTTTTTCTTGGCGACACTTTTTTATTTGGCACATCCATTGCACATACAGGATTGATATCAGGATGAACCAACGAGTGGACATGCTGAAGGCCAAATTTTCGAAGAGAGGAGGGGGAATGGAAAACATGTATAAACTGAAAAACTCGTGACCTGATAGGCAACAGGCGTTCGTCAGGGTGAAGATATATATTTTTAGATTATGAGGGGAAGAAAATATCATGTTACATATGTACTTACCTATAGCGGGAAACAGTGTGAATGTTTTCCTAATTTTTGGATTGGGAGGTTTTGTCGGTCTACTTTCTGGTATTTTTGGTGTTGGAGGTGGATTTCTTATGACACCTCTGTTGATGATGTTTGGTATTCCACCTACCGTGGCAGCAGCATCTGACTCGAACCAGATTGTCGGCGCTTCAACTTCAGGGACTCTGGCGCATATGCGACTGGGCAATGTGGATATTCCCATGGGAATCATGCTGCTCGTTGGTGGTGTTGGAGGTGGAACTGTCGGGGTCCAGCTGATCAAACTTCTGCGCGCTACTGGCAACGCAGATTTCCTCATTGCCATCACATATGTGATTATGCTTGGTGGGGTTGGTGGATATATGTTCTGGGAGAGTTTGCAGGGCCTTAAAAAAGATAAAATCCAATCTGCAACTGAGCAGCAGTCTGAAGTGACACAGGTCACTACAAAGAAATCATTGCTGCAAAGCCTTCCTTTTCAATTTAAATTTGAGAAATCAGGCTGTGAGATCTCCATGGTATTACCTTTGCTGATTGGTGTTCTTGTGGGTGTCTTGGCTGCCATTATGGGTGTCGGCGGTGGTTTTATTATGGTGCCGGTTATGGTGTACCTCCTGCGGATGCCCATGCATGTTGTTGTTGGTACCAGCCTTTTTCAGATTCTTTTTACTTGTATCAACGTGACTGTGATGCAATCTTACAGTAACCACACGGTGGATTTCGTCTTGGCAGTCCTCTTGCTTCTTGGTTCTACCATTGGAGCCCAGGTAGGTACTGCTGTATCTAAACGGCTCAAAGCAGACCAACTCAAAATCATGTTGGCAAGCCTGGTTCTCCTAGTTTGCGTGAAAATGACGGCTGGCCTGCTTATGACTCCAGCAATCATGGTTGCACTGAAAGGAGGACATTGAGATGCTAATAAAGAAAACACTCCCCTTGACCCTTTTACATATATTGGCAGCGCTTTTGGTTATACCGAGCCTTGCCTGGTCGGCGCAGGCAATAGAGGCGCCATTAGCTTTGAACCTTTCATCAAGGACAATTCAAATATCAACATTCTATAATGGCACGACCCTTGAGGTCACTGGAACCGTACCTGTGGATAATGATATTGTCCTCCAGGTCAGCGGCCCCAAACAGGATGTTCACCTGAAGGTGAAGGGAAAGATAGCTGGTTTTTTGTGGATGAATAAAGATGATGCCTCACTGGAGAATATTCCGGCGGTATATATGGTCTATACACCTCCGGGAACCATTGGAAACTTTATCAGCTCTGACCTAGGTATTGGTTACAAGGCATTGCTCAAGGACATTTCAATCAGCCCTGAGTCGTCTGATAAGGCCTTTGTTTTTGGTGAATATGTAAAGTTGATGGAAGATTCTGGAGTATATGCCATCAATGAAGCAGCCATTACATATGGTGAACCGAATAATGGCACAAAAGGCTTTAGTGCCACCCTAAGCATCCCTTCTAAAATGGCTGCTGGGAAATATACAGTTGAAGCAATTGCCCTTAAAGATAGACGAATACAGGGGCAAACTCAGGATGACTTGACGTTGGAACTTACCGGCTTACCAGCGGTTATCTCGTCAATGGCCTTTGATAATCCGTTATTGTATGGATTTATGGCAGTCTTTATTGCCCTTGGCGCAGGCCTGGCTATCGGAGTCATCTTCCGTGGCGGCGGCGGAGCACATTGAGCTAATTCAGAATTTTTAAGTAGAGGAAATAATGAGAAACTTTCTGCAACAGGTCGGGCAACTCTTTTCGAAAAAAGAGCAGATATCCGTGCCGTTTAAAGTGCTATTTGCTGATTTTAAGAAAAGCCTGGAATTAAATAACCAGATTCTTGATATTATCGCCGATGCAAATAACAAACTCAGCGGAGATTATATCTTTGACGAACAGTATATCCATACTACCTGTAGTCAATTGACCGGATTGGTGCGGGAACTCATTGTTATAATTAATCACCTAACCAGCCAAAAATATCCAGAGCTATTCACCAGCTTCCACCATCTCGAAGAGGATCTTGAGGCGATCCTGAATGGTAGGATTCTTTGTCCCGTACCGGAGTTCATCCTTCCCTATTCGTTGGTAAACAGAGATATCATCGATGCGGTGGGTGGAAAAAACGCTCATATTGCAGAAATGGGTTCTCAGCTTAACCTTCAGATCCCTGTGGGATTTGCCATTACAACCGCTGCTTTTACTTCCTTTTGGAAGGAAAATAATCTTGAGGAGATTGTCACTAAAACCTGTAACGATTGGCAACAGGGAACACTAGCAATTGAGGCTGCCTCCGCTACTATTCAGCAGGTAATCCTGCAAGCGACACTTCCGAAAAAGCTTGAACAGGATATCGTAAACACTGCCTTACAAATAACAGGAAAACGGAAAGACGAGAAAGCATGTTTTGCTGTGCGCTCAAGCGCGTTGGGAGAGGATGATGTGTCTTCTTTCGCCGGACAGTATCGAAGTTGCCTTGGGATTACCATAGAAGAACTCCCCAATGCCTATAAGAAGGTTGTTGCCAGCTTATATAGTGAAGAGGCTATGGAATACAGGCTAAATAAAGATTTTCGTCCCGAAGAAATCATGATGGCGGTTGCCTGTCAATTAATGATTCCTGCCAAAGCAAGTGGTGTTCTGTACACCTACGATCCTTTGCAACCTGAAGCAGAGACCATGATTATAAGTTCGGCATGGGGACTTGGCGAACCCATTGTTTCCGGTGAGGTCCCCACTGATCACTTTATTTTGCAGCGGCAATCCCCTCATAAGGAAATTGAAATGAAGATTGTGCGTAAAGATAGTTCCATGATCCTTCAGGGCTGTGGCAGTATTGACACGGAGACCGTTCGGGAGGATATGCGCACGGAACCAAGCCTGAAGACGCAGCAACTGCAGGAACTTGCAGGCAAGGGATTATTGCTTGAAAAATACTTCAAGACCCCTCAGGACGTTGAGTTTGCGATCGACCAAAATGATCAGGTGGTTTTTCTGCAGTCTCGCCAGTTACATCTGCAACATGAGAAACCTCCTCGGGCCTGTGATCTTACAGGACTTGGCGGGAAATACCAGATTCTTATGCGTGGTAACGGTGCGGCAGCCATGGAAGGTATTGCCTCTGGACCTGTTTGGATTCTCGAACAGGATAGTGACTTGAAAGAGTTTCCCATGGGGGCGATTCTGGTGGCAAGGCATGCATCACCTCAGCTTGCAAGAGTTATCCATAAGGCAGCAGGTTTTATAACGGATATTGGATCTACAACGGGCCATCTGGCAACTGTAGCTAGAGAGTTCAGAGTTCCTGCCCTCTTTAATGTTGAGAATGCCACCAGCATCCTCACAACTGGTCAGGAAATAACCATGGACATAGAGTGCCTGACTATATACGACGGTATTGTAAAGGAGTTGCACTATTACAACCTCAACGAAGAGTCCGTTGAAGATATGTATGAATACAGGCTGTTACGAAGGGTCTTAAAGAAAATTGAACCTTTAAATCTATTTGATCCAAATGGAGAGAATTTTACACCTCAGGGATGTAAAACCTATCACGACCTGACTCGTTTTATACATCAAAAAGCGGTTGAAACCATCATTGATATCAGTTTTTACCACGCTCACCAGCGAAGCACCCAAGCGGGACAACTGTTATGGGAGTTCCCCCTTGATCTTATCCTGATAGACGTGGGAGGAGGTATAGAAGGTGTGCATGAAAAGGGGATCCAAGCGGAACAGATCAGCTCTGTACCAATGCAGGAGTTGTTAAAGGGTATGTCCTGGCCTGGTATGTGGGATATGTCACCAGCCGGTGTTGATTTCAGTAGCTTTATGGCAAGTCTTACCAGGACCGCTCCAACACGCAACTCAACACCTGAGGACGTAGGTCGCAATCTGGCTGTGGTCTCAGCGGAGTATACCAATATTAACTTTCGGCTAGGATATCATTTTACGGTTATCGATGCCTATATTTCTGACAATCTGCTGGACAACCATATTTATTTTAGATTTTCTGGCGGCGTAACCGAGACGACCAGGCGTTCCCGGAGAATACGTCTGCTTGGAGATATTTTGTCCCATTACGATTTTTTTATCGAGCTGCATGGGGATATTATCGTAGCCCGTTTAAAAAGGATGGATAAGAAAAGTATGCTCAGGCGTTTATTTCTGCTGGGGCTACTGGTTGCCTTTACGCGTCAATTAGATGTCAAGATGATTAACGATTCAAAGATACACGAGTATTTCGAACACATTAAAACCATAATGGAGGAAAGTAATAATGACTGAACTGACAAGTATTCTAATACTAGATGATGAACCAATCGTAAGTAAACGATTAAAACCATCGCTTGAGAAGAAGGGGTATGAGGTGGAATCATTTACCCGCAGCGCAGATGCATTACAACGCATTCAGGAGAGGCGGTTTAATATAGTTATCACAGATCTCAAGATGGAAGGTGTGGATGGGATGCATTTTTTGACTGAGGTCAAAGAGAAATTCCCTGAGACTGAAGTTATTGTCATTACGGGTTTTGCGACTATGGCCACTGCAAAGGAATCATTTACCAAAGGTGTTTTTGACTTTTTGGCTAAGCCATTCAAATTGGGTGAAATTGCCGAGGTTATCGCTAAGGCAGAAAGAAAAATTAAAGAGAGTTGAGAGGCACAACCATGTTGAAAACGTTACTGTATATTGATGAAGATCTGGCTTCAAGTATTGCCCTGCGGTTCATTGATTATCTCAATCGCTTCATCAATCTTTCCCTTATTGTCACCCATGTTGAAGAATTGGAAGAAAAAGAGCAGGTCGGCACAGGTTGGGTTCGTCGGACCTGGGAAGATGGTGTTGCCTCAAGTGGTAAACGACTGGTAGACCGTATGTTGCGAACCGAAAACATCACCTGTCCCCTTGCTGGGCGACCCAAGGTTTTTGTTGGTGATATGAATAAGGAAATAATATATGAGCTGCGCAATGGCCTGTATCAGCTTTTCATAAAGGGATATCTGGATTCTTCCAACCCCGAAAAATTTTATGATCTTATCAGTTCCTCCCTCTGTAGTGAAACCGCATGCCCGGTGCTTGTGGTGAAGAATCTTTCCCTTAGCAACAAATGTGCCTTACTTTGTGCAGAGAGTGTCGACCCCGAAGTGCTGGTTGATAAAAGTATGGCTATCCTGGGAGAGTCAACCTTTGATATTGATATCGTCTATTTTAAATTCGAAGAAAATAAGCAGATTCTCACCTTGGACGAAAAAGAAGGCGGCAGTCATCTTGAAGAAACGAAAGCGCTTTTAGCAAAAGCTGGCAAGACAGTGTCCAAGACTGAAGTACTTTCCGGTACTCCTGAGCAGATCGGTGATCATTTAAGAGAGTATGCTTTGGTCGCAACGACAATGCCGAAAAGGAAGAGTATGCATATGTATGTTCTTGCGAACTCATTGGCGTCTGTTCTTCTCGTAAAAGACACACGAAGCAAGTCTTGATTTTAAGCTTTAACTAAAAGGAGTTATAATGAAAATATTAGTGGCGCTGGATGGAAAGGAATACGGTAGAGGGATCGTGAAAGATGTTACCCGCCTCGCCGAAAACACACTGGCAGATATTGTGTTGCTTGCAGTGCAGGACAATATGACAGAACCGTCACAGTTAGTACAAATGACTTTGAAAAAATATCAGCAGGATATTTATAGTTATTTTAGGCCTGAGGAGTTGCCCTATGGTGATTTTTCTTCTCAGCAGTGGCAGGAAAAATCAAAGGGCGATTGGTCCATCTCCACCAAAGGGTTGAAGGAATTCACACTGAGAATAAGAGGTGGCAGTGTGGCAAAGGAAGTAGTCAATGTTGCAAAAGAAATGGAATGTGATCTTATAATTCTTGGCTGTAACAGTGAGTTCGGTTGTGAATGGGATGGTGAAATGAATGTTCCGCTCCGAATAGCTGAAGATGCCCCCTGTTCAGTACTGGTTGTTAAGCAGAGTAGAAATTCAAATCAGATAGTCTCTATCCTTGATCAATCCGTGGTCAATCAGGATGCAATGGAGATGGTCAACCAGCTGGTTACACTGCATGATGCCAGCCTGAAAATTATCGGTGTAAAAGAAAAAAATCCCGATAAAAAAGATGAAATTGAAAAACGGATGGTACAATTACTTAAATATTATAATGATCGTGAAGTCAACGCATGGCTCAAAGTAATTGACAGTGATTCTGTGACAGAATACGTAACCAATTCTTCGCATAAGGCAATTATTGCTCTCTGGATGGGTGGCAAACAATCACTCATCAAGCGGATATTTTCCCAGAGTATGGTGGACAAGCTTTTGACAACTTCCCAGTCATCGCTATTTATTCTTCGTTAGGAACTGATTGCAAAATATGAGGACGACCCTATTTGGCATAAACCCCGTGGCGTTGCCTATAGGTCTGTACTTATTCCACCTCTGTTCCCGCTAGAAAGGTGTAATGCATTAGTATGTATGGTGTTTATTTCTGTGTACCGTTTGATTCGTCCTGGTAATATTGATAAATCATTGCCTTAATTGTGGACTGCGGCGGCAGGAGGTGCTTTTGTTTGTATCATAAATGTACCGAGAGGATGGTCTTTCAACTTTAGAGGAGAAGTCGTTGTGAAAATTCCCTGCCTTGTTCATGGCTGTACTATTCGGCAACGATTGATGCTGCTTAATGGTTTTACTATGCTATTTGTAGTTTCCCTTGTTTCCATATATACTTTTCAGCTTGTGACAGTAGAAAATAATCTGATGACCATTGAACAGGTTGACGATCTTTTTAGCTCCATCCTTGGATTGCGTCGCTATGAAAAAAATATCATGCTTAAACTTGATAAGGATAATATCGTAAAAGCCAATCAATCGTTACTGCAGATCAATGACTATCTAACTCAACTGGACACTGACATTAAATCGAAAACGGTCAAGGATGTTTTTCTTAGTTTAGAAGATGATTTTATTCAGTATAAAACTACTTTTACAAGTTGGTGTGAGTTGGATGACTGTTTAACTCAACCCACTGAAAAGGCAGAGTTTAACCTGATCCGGCAGCAGGGACAGGATTTGGTGGGAAAAGCAACTGAACTTGCCAAGTTAAGTCGGAAAATCATCAGTAGAAGATTTAAAACAATTCTCTTTTGGCTGACATTTCTCCCTGCAATTGTATTTTCGGTGGGAGCAGTTTTTTTCTTTTCTCAGGTACAGAATATACTACACCGTCTTGGTTCCTTGAAAGAAGCAACCAAGAGTCTTGCAGAAGGAGAATTTAAACCAATTCCCTTATTGAAATCTCCGGATGAGATCACTCAGTTAACCCTCCATTTCAATCAAATGGGGAGCGCGCTGGAGCAGAAACAGGAGCAATTGATCCAATCAAAAAAAATGGCCTCCATTGGTACTTTTTCCTCAGGTATTGCCCATGAAATCAATAACCCACTCAACAATATCTCACTGTCCACTGATACACTTATGGAGGAATATGACTCCATAGATGAGGAGGAAAGAAAAGAAATCCTTGATGATATAATGGCGCAGACCGAACGGGCCAGTAAGATTGTCAGGAACCTTCTTGATTTTTCACGATCTCAATCTTCAGAAAAGCAGTCCATGTACATTGATTTTGTCCTCCATAAAACAACGAACCTTATCGCCAATGAGTTACAGATTCATAAAATTTCCCTAAAAAAAGATATCGCCGATGTGATGCCTCGGATAAATGGTGATCTACAGCAATTACAGCAGGTATTTCTTAATCTGATTATCAATGCAGAGCAGGCTATAGGAGATTCTGGTACAATTATTGTTAAATCGAGGCCCACAGATACAGGCTTTGTGCGCACGGATATTATTGACAATGGACCCGGTATTGCCCAGGAACATCTGGAGCAGCTTTTTGACCCCTTTTTCACCACCAAGGAAACTGGCAAGGGAACCGGACTTGGCCTGTCCATTGTCTATGGTATAATTAAAAAGCATGGCGGCTATATTGAAGTGAGCAGTAACCTTGGAAAAGGAACAACCTTTTCAGTGTATCTCCCGGTTTTTTCAGGAGAGGAGGATCAGGACAAGCAATGATGACTATAGCTGTTATAGATGATGAAGAAACGGCCAGGAAAATGACGGCACGTATTCTACGCAAAGCCGGCTACCACGTTGAGACCTTTGACAGTGGCCTGCCATTTCTGAAAAAGATGGAGCAGGAACCCTTTGATATCGTTTTTCTCGATTTGCAACTGCCTGATATGGGAGGGATGGAGATACTTTCTCATGTGAAATTTATCCATCGCTGGACACAAGTTATTATTGTGACTGGTCACGGTTCCATTGACAATGCTGTGGAGGCAACCCAGCAGGGAGCCTTTCAGTACCTGACGAAACCTTGCCGCAGCCACGATATCTGCCTGATGGCCGAGCGTGCCACTGAGAAAATTTCTTTACATCGAGAAAACGATTGTCTTCGATCTCAGGTTGGCGGACAGTCCCTGTTACCTGGATTTATTGGTAATAGTAAAGCTATGCAGGCTATCTTTGCGACAATTTCCAAGGTCGCCCAGGTGAATTGCAATGTTTTATTGGAAGCTGAAACGGGTACTGGAAAACAATTAACAGCCCAGGCTATCCACAACCTTGGCCCTAGAAAGGATGCACCCTTTGTCTACTTCAACTGTGGTGGGTTTACTGAGGAACTTATCTGCAGCGAACTGTTTGGCCACGAAAAAGGATCGTTTACCGGAGCAGATACCTGCAAAATAGGCTTGTTGGAATCCGCTGCCGGTGGAACGGTACTCCTTGACGAAATAAGTGAGATGCCTTTTTCCATGCAGGTCAAACTTCTCCATGTCCTTCAGGAACGTCAGCTCCTGCGGGTGGGAGGAACCCGTCCCGTTGATCTCCACATCCGTATCATTGCCGCCACTAACCAAAATCTCAAGCAGTGCATTAAGAACGGGACTTTTCGTGAAGATCTCTACTATCGCCTCAATGTTGTCACAATCCGCCTCCCAAAACTGACTGCACGGCGAGACGACATTCCACTGCTTGTCCATCATTTTATTACCAGGGTCAACAAGGCTTTTTCCAGAGAGATAAAAGGCATCAGTGCCAATGCCCTGGAACTCCTCATGCAGTATGATTTTCCAGGAAATGTACGGGAACTGGAGAACATCATCCAGCATGCAGCTGCCCTCACCGATGGTACTAGGCTGGTGCCTGAAGACCTCCCACCTAGATTACGCAAATTGCATCAGTGGGATGGTGAACCGGAAGAATTTATACCAATGGCTGAAATGGAAAAACAATACCTTTCAAGGGTATTGGCCAGAACTGGTCATAATATAAAGGCGACAGTCAATATCCTGAAGATTCCCCGGACGACCCTTTGGAGAAAAATCAAAAAATATGGCCTCTCCGGTCCAGATTCATAATAAATAATCCTGATTACTACTAAAGCTCAGGTTACCATATAATGGATATTGGCATTCTGAAGATATTATTTCCAGTATCACATGTGCTGACGCTGGTATCCGATACGTCCTCAGTAAATCTATCAAGGCAACGGTTATAACGGAAAATGCCCCAGTCCCTTTTTTTGACTTGCGCTGTTTACGATCATAATGACGTGTCCTTTTTGTAACGTAGGATACGAATGGTTGATGAAAGTTAAAAAACTGAGACACATTCTCTTTATCCCTTTAAAAGGCTAATACCATGAATATTTTACTCTACGGTGCCACAGAACTTGGTTATATGCTGGCGCAACGTCTCTGCCAAGAACACAGTCTGACTCTGATTGATGATCTTAAAAGATTACCTGACAAATTTAACAATCTTGATCTGAGTTTTGTGAGCGGTAGTGGTGCTGATATTGATGCCCTTGAACAGGCAAATATGAATGAGTGTGAATTGTTTATCGCCTGCTCCACTCTGGATGAGGCCAATATTGTTTCTTGTTGGACCGTAAAAAAGATTGTTGATCTTGAGACCATCTGCTTTATCCGCACCATGGAACTCTACAAAAATTTAAGCTCCAAAAAGCTGGATCGCTACTTAACCAGATACGACATTGACACACTAGTCTGGCCTGAACTGCTGCTCACTCAGGATATTTTTCGTATTATTTCCGTACCCAATGCCATTGATGTTGAATATTTTGCTGAAGGCCGGGCTAAACTTTTTGAGTACCGTATCGACGAACATTCTTCACTTCGTGGCCAGTTGATCATGGAGTGTTCTTTCCCCCCTAATGTCCTCATTGTTGGGATAACTCGAGAACAAAATCTTTTTATTCCTGACGGGTCAACGGTTATCCATAAGGATGATAAAGTTATTTTTATGGGTACCGATTCGGCCTTGGATACACTGGCTGCAACCATATTTAAGTCAAATAATGTTATTAAAACTGCGGTTCTCATAGGTGGAGGCAGTGTTGGTTTTATGCTGGCACAGAGACTTGAACGGACAGGCATTAGGGTAAAGATCATTGAACATGATAAGGCCCGTTGCGAATTTCTTGCCGATAACCTGAAAAAAAGTCTGATTCTGCATGGAGATGGAACAGACCTGGAACTTCTTGAAGGTGAAGGGGTTGATGATGCAGATGTGGTTGTCTGTATAACCAACAATGATGAAAAAAACCTTCTCTGCTCTCTCCTTGTTAAGCAACTTGAGCCTACACGCCGAATTATAACCAGAGTGAACAATCTCAGAACCGGGCAACTCTTTGAGCGTGTTGGGATAGATGTCACTGTTTCCTCCAGGGATTCTGCAATCAAAGAGTTGTTAAATCGTGTCCAGGCAAGAAATGTTGATATTCTTGCACTGGTTGAGGGTGGCCAGGGGGAGGTCTTACGCCTGACGCTTCCTGAAAATTTTCAGAAAACCAGGGTGGTTGATCTGGATTTTAAGGTGCAGGCAATCATAGGGATCATTAAACGTGGCAGAAAACTCACCATTCCCAATGGTGGATCAATTCTGGAAGCAGGCGATCAGTTAAAGATATTCACCATGGCAGAGGATGCCGAAACGGTAAAAAACTTCTTTAGTTAATGAAACTCAATAATATTCTAAACGCTCTGGGGATCATCCTTGTAGCCTTTGGAACCATATTACTCACGCCCATAGTAGTTGCCCTCATAGAACAGGAATACACCTCTGTTCTGCCTTTTATAACCGCATCGCTAACATCCATTGCCCTTGGATTTCTTTTTCAGCACTACGGTGGCTTCTCCAGGAATTTTGATAATCTCAAGCGAAATGAAGGGCTGTTAATTGTCTCCTTGGCCTGGGTTGTTACTGCTGCCATGGGTGCAATCCCATATCTTTTCTATGGCCTTTCTCCACTAGATGCCTATTTCGAATCAGTATCCGGAATCACCACCACCGGTGCTACCATCCTGGTTGATTTCTCTCTATACCCAAAAGACTTTTTTTTCTGGCGCAGTCTCAGCCAATGGCTCGGCGGTATGGGAATTATCGTTTTGTTCGTCGCTATCCTGCCTCAGTTTGCTGTGGCTGGCAGGCAGATTTTCTTTGCAGAAGCACCCGGTCCAACAGAAGAAAAAGTAACACCAAGGATAACGCACACGGCAAAGGCCCTGTGGCTTGTATATATCCTATTGACAGTCCTTGAAATAGCTTTTTTGTTTGCTGCCGGCATGCCTCTTTTTGATTCGATATGCAATGCCTTCACAACTATGGCAGCCGGTGGCTTCTCTCCCAATCCTCTTTCTATTATGGGATATGAGAGTTCGCGTATTACCTGGATTGTTACCTGTTTTATGTTTTTAGCAGGAAGCAACTTTGCCCTTCAATATCGTCTCCTAATACAAGGTAAGCCGCGCCCTTTATTACAAAATGAGGAATTTCGTTTCTACGGAATTATAGTAGTGGTTGTTTCAAGCTGTCTCTGTATTTCTCTTTTACTTGATGGTACAACCACAGCCATCCATGCTGTGCGCGATAGTCTGTTTCAAATAGTATCTTTGATAACCACCACCGGATTTTCATCGGCTGACTTTGCCCTGTGGAGTGTGTCTGCCCAGACCATTCTATTAACCATGATGCTGATCGGTGGATGTGCAGGGTCTGCTGGCGGTGGGGTAAAAGTTATACGGGTACTGTTCGGTTTTAAATACCTCAAACGGGAAATCACTCAGATTATCCATCCCCAGGCAATTCTCCCAATTAAAATTGATCACAAGCCAGTGGCGCAAGATACTCAGAGCCAGATTGTTGGTTTTCTTTTCTTCTATATTTTGCTGATGACAGTATCGGCAATTTTGGTGACTATTATTGAGGGGGATGCTTCTATTGGATTAGTGGGGACTGCAGCAACTATCGGTAATATTGGACCTGGCTATGGGGATATCGGACCTATGGGTAGTTTCGGTGGACTATCGGTATTGACTAAAGTTATTTTTATAATCAATATGATTGTTGGCCGTCTTGAACTAATTCCTTTCTTGGCCATGCTGCATCCTGATTTCTGGAAATTCAGAAAATAAGCAAAATTTTCTGCTGTATGATTAGGAGGTGTTTGACTATATAGGTGAAGTGAGAATTATCAGATTCACCCCTATGACTATTTATTCATCTTTTTTGTCTCAGGAAGTCCAGCTGTGCTACGGCAATATGTCTATGGCAATACGCATACAATCTATGTGTAAGTATACAACGAGGCGTTTGCTTGTATTTTGTTTTTCTCAGAAATCAGGTTGTCTGATCTATTGAAAATTAGAATTCATTTCTCAGCTGGGGATGAAAAAAGATGCTGATACGTTTCCAATTTATTCAAAGGTGCCCAGTTGTGGACTGAGTAATGTGTCCACCATACGATTCGCAAAACCCCATTCATTGTCAAACCATATTAGCATTTTCAATAAGCGGTTGCCGCTAACCCGGGTTTGAGACGCATCCACGATTCCGCTGTGGGGATCGTGATTAAAATCGACGGATGCGTGTGGTTCTTCAGTAAACGCAGTAATTCCTTTCAGAAAGCTGTTACTTGCCTTTTCGATCAGCGCATTAACTTCTTCTACTGTAACATCGTTTTTTAGTTGCAGGCTTAAATCCATGACCGAGACATTTAAAGTCGGGACACGCAGGTGTAAACTTTCAATACGGCCTTCGAGGTGTGGCATCAAGCGGGAGATTCCTCGTGGCAATGCCGTATCCACTGGAATGATGGAGGCGACTGCTGCTCGGGTGCGGCGCAGATCACTTCCGTACGCATCAATTACAGGCTGATCGTTCATGGCTGAATGGATGGTGGTGGTAACTCCCTGGTCTATGCCATATGCTTTATCAAGAAGATAAAAAACCGGTAGTATGCAATTGGTTGAGCAGGAACCAAGCGATATAATGCGATGATGGGTCTGAAGTTGTTTCTCGTTAAGACCCGCGATAAGAGTGAAATCAACGGATGTGCCAGGTTGACTCAGGAGTACTTTTGTGGCCCCTTGGCTCAGGTGCTGTTTGAGGTCGTCACGGTTCTTATATCTTCCCGTACAATCGAGCACAATATCAATGTTGTGTTTAGACCAGGGCAGCTGGAAAAGAGAGTCGTGGTGGAGGATTTGAATTGCTCTGTTGTTGATAGTTATTTCATCATTTGCCACGTCTACTTTATGCTGGAAGCGTCCATGAGTACTGTCATAACGCAGCATATAGGCCATGGTTTCGGTATCTGCAAGCTCGTTGATAGCAATGATTTCTATCCTGTCCTGTAACTCCCGCTCGTAGAGAGCGCGCAAAACAGAGCGCCCTATACGGCCAAATCCACTTATAGCAATTCTCAGTTTTCGCATCCTATTTACCAAGGCAAAACTGTTCAAAGATAACATCGAGTATATCTTCGGTGGTGGTTATTCCCACGATTCCATTGAGTTGCTCGAGGCATTCCTGAAGGTCAATGGCAAGTAGATCACTGGTGAGTGCGGTTGCAAGCCCCTCTTCTAGTCTGAGCGCCGCGTCCTTTGCATCGAGGAGTGCGGCTTTGTGCCTGATATTTGGGGCGCAGCCTTCCTCTTGCCACTGATCCTTTCCACCGGTAACCGTTGTGAAAATAGCATTTTTAAGCTGCTCAATACCCTGCTGCTGTTTTGCGGAAATATGAATACAACTGTTGTTTTCCGTCTTCAGTTCAAGCTCTGAGGGTTGAAGTCTCTGAGTAGAGAGATCACTTTTATTGGAAACCAGTAGCAGCGGTTTGTGACTCACCGTTGCAAACAGCTCTCTGTCCTCTTCTTCGATACCTCTTTTAGCATCGAGCATAAAGAGCACCAGATCCGCCTGATCGATCTGTTTTCTGGCCCGTTCAATTCCCATCAGTTCGATTTCGTCGGCGCCATGCCGGATACCTGCAGTATCTACAATACGTACAGGAACACCCTGGATATCCAGGTACTCCTCTATGGTATCACGGGTCGTGCCTGGAATGGCAGTGACAAGTGCCCGCTCTTCCTGTAGCAGGGTGTTGAGCAGGCTGGATTTCCCTACGTTGGGAAGGCCAACGATAACCACGGATATACCATCACGGAATATTTTCCCCTCATCGGCCTGGCGGAGCAGGCTTTTAAGAGGAGGCAGAATGTCAGCTCGCACCTGTTGAAGAAGAGATGCGTATTGGATAATTTCTATATCTTCATCTGGAAAATCAATGGCTACTTCCACCACTGCACGCATCTGAACAAGTATTGTACGAATAGCATCAACCCGGTTGTACAGTGTACCCCCTAATTGATCGAGAGCCATATCCATACCCTTTCGTGTCCTGGCGGAAAGGATGTCAATAACCGCCTCTGCCTGTGTCAGATCGATTCTGCCATTGAGATAAGCTAGTTTGGTGAATTCGCCAGGATCAGCAAGACGTACGCCGAGTTGAATAAGGAGTTCCAGAACAGACTGTAGGGCAAGGAAATTCCCGTGACAATGAATTTCGACCACATCTTCACGGGTGTACGTTTTTGGGGCTGCCATAAAGACAGCCAGTACTTCATCGAGGGGCTTTTTATCCATTGGATGAACAATGCGCCCGTAATAGAGACGATGGCTTTCAAAGGAACAGTTTTTGCCAAGAGGCTGGAAAACAGTTTTCAGAAAGGGGAGTGACATGGGTCCGCTCATGCGGATAATGCCTATTCCCCCGGACCCAGGTGGGGTGGAAATGGCGGCAATGGTTTCACTACTTTCCATATTTACACCGCAACGCCGCTTTACGACTCGTTGTCTTCCTGGGGTTTCTTGGTGTTGCCGGATTTGCCGCGTCTGTTCTTACCGCTGTTCTTATTAGCACCCGGTTTTTTGCCCTTGCCGGGCTTATAGATAAGAATTTTTTTGAATAATCCATCACCAACACTGCGTGAACGGATATCTTTGTCTTCCTGGAGGGTGACATGTACAATGCGACGTTCGGAAGGATTTAAGGGCGGGATAGCCTGGGTTTTACCATCTTCTTTAACAAGAGCTGCAAGCTCTTTAGCCCGCTCTATTAACTCAACTTTACGTTTTTCACGAAATTGACCGATATCAATGGAAAGACGAATCTTTTCTTCTACCTTTCTTGCCACCAGTTTGCGTAACAGATACTGGAGTGAATCAACAATTTTTCCATCCTGTTCGGTGAGTGCTTCTTCGTGCTCATCACCAACCTGACAGCGTACCGTCCCGTTAGAGATTTCCATTGTGACTTCCGAAGGAAATCCCATAAGTTTCAAGAGCTCTTCCAATTGCAGACGAACAAGTTCAGCGCTCTCTGGTTTTAATTCAGAGGGAGCCTTTTTAACCGGTTGTGGCTTCTTCTCTTCTTGAGCTGTTGGTTCCTTTTCAGCTTCGGGAGCATCCTTTACATCTTTTTTGGGCGGTGCTTTTTGAGGTTTGGGCTTTGTCGCTTTTGCCTTGGAGGGTTTTGAGGGGGCAATGACTTCTTTAACCTCCTCCTTAATGCTCCCAGCATTAGAATCAAGCTCAAGACCTTTTACCACAGCTCTGATATGAGCTTTTTTACGAATAAGCCCAAAAATACCAAGAGAACCGGTCTCAACAACCTCAATGGCGAGTTCTTCCTGGGGGGCTTGCAGGGTATCACAGGCCAATTTAATGGCGTCTGTTATTTCTTTTCCGAAAAAATCTTTTTTTACTGAAGACATATTTGAGTTTATCCTTGCGGGAATGGTCAGCAGGAAAATGACCTGTTCACTACAGATAACAGGTCATTTCAAGTTTGACTGAAAAAATGTTAAGCCTTTTTCTGGCGATTAATCATCTGCTGCTGGAAGATAGCAAGCAGGTTGTTGACAAACCAGTAAAGCACCAGACCGGATGCGAAATTGACAAACATAAAGGTAAAGAGCACAGGCAGGAACATCATGATTTTCGCCTGGGTTGGGTCTGCCGTTGTAGGTGTCATTTTTTGCTGAAGGAACATGGACGCACCCATCAGAAGGGTTAGAACTGGGATTCCTCCAACATAGGGAATATCCAACCCTATGAAGAGACGATCTGGAGCAGAAAGGTCTGTAATCCAAAGCATAAAAGGAGCATGACGCAGCTCAATGCACATGAGCAGAACTTTATAGAGAGCAAAGAATACAGGAATCTGTAAAACCATGGGAAGGCAACCGCCAAGGGGGTTTACCTTATAGGTTTTATAGAGATTCATCGTCTCCTGATTCATTTTGGTAGGATCGCCTTTATACTTTTCCTTAAGCTTTGCCATTTTGGGCTGCAGTTTCTGCATATTCTTCATGGACTTCAAACCCTTCTGGGTAATGGGCCAGAAGACTGCCTTGAAAATGACAGTTACTAAAATAATGGCAATACCGTAATTTTTAAAAATACCAAAGAAGAAGTTGAGCAGGTAGAGGGTTGGCTGGGCAATTACATCAAACCAGCCAAAATTGACCGCCTTGTAGAGGTTCGAATCGGCTGCTTTCAGGATATCAAGTTTTTTGGGGCCAAAGAAAAGTTGATAGCTGTAGACCTTCTCTTCTCCCGCCTGCAGGGTATCAAGCTCGCTGTTCATCTGCATTTTGATGCCATTTTCTCCAAACGAGGCCATGGTCATGGATGTTGCACTCTTCTCCTGCGGAAGAATAGCACAGATAAAATAGGTTCCCTCATATCCCGCCCAGTCCATCTGGCCGCTCACGGTACCGGGACCTGATTCATAGAGATCAGAGTCTACTTCCGTAAGAGATTCGTTCATATAGTATGCGGGACCCACAAAGAGAAACTGGCTTCCGGGGCCGGATTCTCTAAATGGGGTGTTGGATTGATGTAGGGCCGCATTTCCTTGCAGGACACCTGAGGAGACATTTTTGACTCGTACGTTGAGGTCCATCAGGTAGCTGTCTTTGGAAAAACTGTATTCCCGTATAACTTCAAGTCCATTTCCCTGACCTATCATCGTCAGGCTGCCATTGTTTCCTTTAAAAGAGACTTCCTTCCCACCGGCATCATAAAAGGTGGCTGCAGGAGCAACACTTCCCCAGGAAAATTCAAGAGGGAATCCTTCCGCTCCATCCACCTTGACCATTTGCATGCCCGGTGAACCCTCATCCGAGGTCTCTTTGTAATCTTTGAGGATAAAACTTGTGATAGCACCGCCATCTTCACTGAGGATTGCTGTGTAGAGGTCGGTATCTACGGTTAATGATTTCGCACCTCTTTCAGGGCGTACCATGCTTTTTGCAGCGGCGGAGAGAGCAGCAGATGGCGCTGATATTATTTCAGGGTCTTGAGATGCTGGCGTATCCTTTGTTACTTGTTCTGTTTGGGTAGTAGTCTCTTCTAGAGGAACCTCTGTCGGGCCAAAGCCCACAAAAAAGTATTGATACCCGATAAGAATTACAAATGAGAGAATAATTGCTAAGAATGTTCTGTAAATATCCATGCTTTAACCACGTTAAGAAAGAAAGGGCGCATACTGGTAGCGCCTAAGTAGTACATCTAGTGTGTTTACTGTTTTCTGCTTTTTCATCATCTGTCGAGCACTTTTCCTGGCCACCTTTTGAGGGCGGAACAGGGTCGTAGCCTCCCGCACAAAATGGGTGGCATCGTAGTATTCGGCCAAACGACAGCAGAAGGCCCCGCAACGTGCCATGGGATTCAATGGCCTCAATTGCATAACAGGAGCAGGTAGGGGTAAAACGACAACTTGGGGGGAGAAGAGGAGAAATGATATACCGGTAGCCTCGAATCAGGCCCAGCGGAATTTTTTGGATAAGCAGACGAATCTTCATCGGATAAACACAGAAAAAGAGATGTCAAAAATCCAGTCACACATCAAAGATCCATCCACGCCTTGGCATGGCTTCAAATTCCAAGTTTTGTAACAGAGGAGGCAACTTCGGCGGGAGATTTCTGGTGAAAATCGGGACGGACAGCAAAAACAATATCAGCACAGGCGGGATAGAGAGATCGTTCCAAACGAAACGATTCACGAATAATTCGTTTTATTCTATTCCGCTTAACCGCTCCTTTGAGCTTGCGGTGGATACTGATTCCAATTCTATTGTATCCCAGTGTATTGGGATACAAAATCAAGCTAAAGCCGTTACCGTGTCGCCGTGTTCCCAGCCGATAGACTCTATCAAACTCCCGCCCCTTACGAAGCAGGGCTGTTTTCGGGAGTTTGAGCCTCGGCAACGTTACCTAAGCGGAGAGACGCTTACGACCTTTGGCACGACGGGAATTTAAAATTGCACGGCCTGCACGAGTGGACATCCGTGAACGAAATCCATGGGTACGTTTACGCTTAATATTACTGGGTTGAAAGGTACGTTTACTCATTACTGACTCCTTGTCCGCATAAAAACGGGGTTATCGCTTGTAAAACCGGGTGTTTCTTAAGTTACAGAGATTCGCTGTTCTTCCCGGATAATTTGCCCTGCACAACCTGTCCACTGAATCTCAACTATTCGCAGGGGCGTAAAATCAACAAAGATATAACATTAACCATATTGGGTGCACGGTGTCAAACATTTTCGCAATGGCTTGCACAAGCAATTTGCCTGTGCTACTCTTTTGCCCAAGGGTTACAAAGGGAAAGGTTGAAAAACAAAGAGTGGAAATAAATTATGCATCCTAAAATAACATATGATGATCTGAACTGGCACACGATGTGGCAAAATGCCAGGGATAAGAAGTCATGGACCGCCAAGGGCCCTGCCGATTGGGACAAAAAGGCTGTATCCTTTGCGAAAAGAAACAGCGATTCGTCCTTTGTAGATCTTGTTCTGAAACGTATTCCCCTGACTAGTAAAACAACGGTGCTTGATGCCGGTGCTGGTCCAGGGACCCTCTCATTACCACTTGCGCCACAAGTTCAATCCGTGACAGCCATTGACTATTCAAAGGGGATGCTTGAAGCTTTAAATGATCAGGCACAACAACAGGATATTGGCAATATTAGAACGGTGCTTGGTTCGTGGGAGGATGACTGGCAAGAGTTAAATGTCAAAAAACATGATATCTGTATTGCTTCACGTTCTCTTAGTGTACCTAATCTTCAGGCGGCCCTCGCTAAGCTCAATTATTTCGCCAATGATTCTGTTTTTGTTGTTGATCGAATAAATCCGACACCATTTGATAATGGTGCCTTTACTGCACTGAACAGGCCGTTTCGTTCAGGCCCTGATTATATTTATACAATCAACACATTGTATTCCATGGATATACACCCCTGCGTTGATATTATCAGTCTTGATAAGACAGCCACATTTTCTTCTATGGATGATGCACTTGAGTCCTATCGTTGGATGTTTAAAGATCTGACAGAGGAAGAGGAGTGTAAACTCGAAGAATATATCCAGAGTAACAGCAGCAAAGGGGACGATGGCGAGATTACTGTTAACCGGTCATACCCATCCCGCTGGGCCTTGATCTGGTGGAAAGTAACTCGCTGAGTCCATGCATTTTTCTTCAATTGCCCATGTTCTTGGAGTGCTGCTTATTGTCACCGGCTGCTCCATGTCGTTACCAATCGCCTGTTCCATTTACTACCAGGAAAGCGACCTTCTCCCTCTGCTCTATTCCTTTGGTATCACCATCGCCGCAGGGATTCCATTATTTCTGGCTTTCAGAAAACATAATGATTTAAATATTAAGGATGGTTTCTTTATTGCTGTAATCGGCTGGATTTTTGTCTCCGCCTTTTCTGCCATTCCTTTTATGCTTCACGGTGCCATCCCATCTTTTACCGATGCCTTTTTTGAGATGATATCTGGCTATACAACAACCGGGGCCACCATTCTTAATGACATAGAAGCGGTGCCACATGGTTTATTGTTCTGGCGTAGTCAAACCCACCTTCTTGGCGGAATGGGCTTCCTGACCCTTGCGATTATATTTCTTCCCCACGGTATGGGAGGGCTTCGTCTCTTTCGTGCCGAATCGAGTCCCGGACAGGTGATTACCAAAGAAAAATTCAAACCACGCAACCGTGATACCATGGTGATGCTGTGGTGGATATATATTGGCTTGAATGGGCTACAGATCCTGCTGCTGGCGCTTGGCGGAATGCCCATCTTTGATTCTATCTGTACCGCATTTGGAACTGTGTCAACGTCCGGTTATTCAACCAGAAATGCAAGTATTGGGGCCTATAACAGTGCCTATGTTGATTGGATTGTTATTCTCTTTATGTTTCTTGGCGGCTTAAGTTTTGTGTTGATTTATCAGGTGCTGCGGGGAGATGTGAAGGCACTTAAAATAAATACAGAATTCAAATGGTATCTGGGGTTTTTGTTCTTTTTCTGCGGGTCCATTACCCTGATTTTATGGTCAAAGGGAACCTATCATAACTTTTTTGATGCTCTTCGGTACGGTACCTTTCAGATAGTGTCGATTCTGACTACCACGGGGTTTGGGACTGCTGATTATGAACTGTGGCCGCATTCCGCCCAGATGCTTCTTTTTATTGTCTGCTTTATCGGAGCCTGTGCCGGTTCAACCACGAGTGGTATCAAAGTTGTCCACTATATTATTATCTGTAAATATATGTATGCATCGATTCGCAAAATATTCTTTCAGCCGATGGCTGTTATTTCCCTGAGAGTGAATGGCCGCACTATAGATGATGATATTATCAGTCTGGCCATGTGCTACTTTATTATTAATATCTTTATGGTTTTACTTGGCGGCTTTGTGATGACTCTCACCGACAATATGGATTATAGTTCGGCCATGAGTTCGGTGATTTCAGCGCTTATGAATATAGGGCCAGGATTCGGTGATGTGGGGCCCACCCATAACTTTGCTTTTATTTCCGATTTTGGTAAGTGGTTTCTTTCCTGGAATATGTTGGTGGGAAGGCTGGAGATGTTTTCTGCGCTTGTCCTCTTTATTCCCTCGTTCTGGGAAAAATAGTTGTCACGATAGAAAAAGCTCTCGGACATCCTTCAGGTGGAGAGAGTCGCAGATAACAATGGCGCGATCTCCTGCGTTAACCTTCGTTTCACCCACTGCTGTTTCCCACTTTCCATCCCGAAAAACAGAACCGACAATAATTTTTTCCGATAATTTGGCGTCAAGGTTTGCCAGAGTCTTTTTGGTGATTATGGACTTTGGTGCGGCGATAAGGTCAACTACTTCTGCGTCAAATCCATGCATATGGGAGACGGAGAGCATTTCACTTCTTCGGATAAAGGTGAAGATTTCGTTTCCTGCTAGAATCTTTTTGTTGATAGCAATATCGGAACCACTAGTCGAGGCAAGCACTACATATTCTTCCTTGTTTACAAGGGATATGGTTTTTGCTTTACGGTGTGTTTCCCCTTGAGTTTCCACGATATGTTTCACCAGCATACAGGTCATGATATTGGTTTCATTTTCACCCGTTGCTGAAATGAAGGTGTCTATATCGGCTAGCCCTGCAGCGTTCAGGACAGCTTTGTCCGATCCATCTCCGAGCAATACTTCGGTGTTCGGCAGCATGGAGGAGAGTTCACTGGCTCGTTCTGCATTCTTTTCAAGGAGCTTTACCCGTACTGTTTTTCCAAGCAGTTGAGCAATCCGACTGCCAACCAGGCCACCGCCAACAATCATCACCCGAAGTCGGCGTTCCTTTTTCATGCCCGTCAGTTCCATTAAACGGGGCAGTTCCTCGGTACCTGCCATAATCAATATCTGGTCGTGGGGGAGTACTTCAGTTTTGCCCGTTGGGATGATAGTGGTGATCCCTCTGGCGATTGCGACAACTCTGAACGCGATATCGTTGTAGGCACGTGCAATTTCGATTAAGGTTTTGTTAGCAAATTGTGAGTCGTCATCGATCCTTGCGGCCATGGCCTGCATTTTTCCAAGGGCAATGTCGATAATTTCATCCCCTGCGGTTCGTTTAATAAGACGAACAATTTCCTGGGCGGCTAATTCCTCGGGGTGAATAAAGAGGTCGATTTTGAGATCTTCAGCATGGAGCAGGGAGTCTTTTTGGCCATATTCCAGAGAACGGACTCGTGAGATTTTCTGCTCGACCCCAAAGCTATCGGCAATAATTGCAGAAAGCATGTTCACCGCATCGTTGTCGGTGACGGCAATCACAAAGTCCATATTCTTCGCATTTGCCTCTTTCCAGCATTCAATTGACATGGCAGAACCAGTGATAAGCCGAGCATCAAGATTTTCGTCGGCCCGGCTGACAAGTTTGGCGTCGGCCTCGATAATGGTTACGGCATATCCTTCATGTACCAAGCGTTTAGCCAGATACAGACCAATACCACCAAGGCCCAGGATAAGGATGCTTTCTGCGGGTGTTGTTTTTTTTCCAAACATACTATTTCCCTTAAGGGGATGCTGAAGTTATATTGTACGGCTTGCAAGCTGTTATTCTATTAGGTACTATACAAATTTACGACTCTTATTCACAACAACTAGCTGGTAAATAGATTTAACAGCTTAAAATAATTACACTTACGGTTTAGTTAATAATTATGGATTCATACGATATTGCAGTTATAGGGGCCGGTCATGCCGGTTGCGAAGCAGCTCTTGCGGCTGCCAGGATGGGCTGTAAAACCCTGGTGATTGTTATCAATATAGACACCATTGGGGCAATGTCCTGCAATCCTGCCATCGGTGGGCTGGCCAAGGGGCATCTTGTGCGTGAGATTGATGCGCTTGGCGGCGAGATGGCTAAAAATATTGATGCCACTTCCATCCAGTTCCGCAGGCTTAACACCAGCAAGGGCCCAGCTGTTCGCTCTTCACGTGCTCAGGCTGATCGCTTGCTGTACCGGATTCGTATGAAATCGGTGATGGAGGCGCAGGAGAATCTTGAAATTAAGCAGGCGGAGGTGGATTCTTTGATTATGGAAGATAATCGGATCTGTGGCCTGCGTACAACACTCGATGAGGAGATTGCTGTAAAGGCTGTGGTAGTTGCCACAGGCACTTTCCTTAACGGACTTACTCATATTGGTCTGAAAAACTTTCCTGCCGGCCGTATGGGAGATCCGCCCTCTGCAAATCTTTCTACCTGGTTTAAGGAGATCGGTTTTAGCATGGGACGAATGAAAACAGGAACCGTGCCACGCATTGATGCACGATCAATAGATTACTCCGAACTTGAAGAGCAGCACTCCGATCAGCCACCGGCGTTTTTCTCGTTTTCAAGCAAGGGTGATTATACCTTGCCGCAACGTCCCTGCCATATCACTTACACAAACGAAGAAACCCATGCAGCAATTCGGGCAGGTATTGATAAATCTCCCATGTATGCAGGAATTATAGAAGGAATTGGAGCACGTTACTGTCCATCCATTGAAGATAAGGTAATGCGTTTTCCCGAAAAAGACAGACATCAAGTTTTTCTGGAACCGGAAGGTCTCGATACAACGGAGATCTATCCTAACGGGTTACCGACAAGCTTGCCTCTTTCCACTCAGCTTGCCATGCTGCACTCTATTAAAGGGCTGGAGAATGCAACTATCGTTCGTCCTGGATACGCCATTGAGTATGACTATATTGACCCACTGGAACTGAAACCAAACCTTGAAACAAAACGAGTGGCAAGTCTGTTCCTTGCCGGACAGATTAACGGCACCTCTGGCTATGAAGAAGCTGCTGCTCAAGGATTGATGGCGGCAATTAACGCAGTGCATATGATACAGAACAAAGAGCCTCTTGTTCTCAGCCGTGCCCAGGCCTATATTGGTGTTTTGATAGATGATCTGGTCACCTGTGGAACCAAGGAGCCCTATCGGCTCTTTACGTCGCGTGCGGAATACAGGCTTCTGCTGCGTGAAGATAATGCAGACACCAGGCTTTGTGAAATCGGTCATGAAATAGGACTGCTGCAGGATGAGGATTATCGCTCTTTTCAGCAGAAACAGGCTGCGCTTGAAGCTGGAGTGGCCCTTCTTGAATCAATGTATGTAAAACCAAACGAGGCAACAAACGCTGCTCTGATTGCAGAGGGAACTGTCGGTTTGAAACAGAAGTGCACTCTGGCGGACCTGTTGCGTAGACCAGAACTCTCTCTTGCCCAAATCAGCCTGCTTCCCATGGAACCAGAAGAGGACCAGGAGAAGGTCAGGGCGCTTGTTCAGTCCTATGTCTATGGTGAAATCCAGCTCAAAGTTAAGTTTCAGGGCTATATTAAACGTCAGGAAGAACAGGTTGCCCGCTTTAAGAAAATGGAAGAAATGGCGCTTCCGGAGGATATCGATTTCAAAACCCTTTCTGGACTTTCCAATGAAGTGGTTGAAAAATTATCTAAGGTGCGTCCCCGTTCGTTGGGGCAAGCTTCTCGGATTTCAGGCGTGACTCCTGCGGCTATCTCTGTTCTTCAGGTTCATATGAGAAAACTGCAGGGAATGAAAAAGCAATGATAAGTTTTCCCGATATTGATCCGGTGATCTTTGGTATTGGTCCGCTACAGGTTCGCTGGTATGGGTTGATGTACGTTCTTGGCTTTACGGCCAGTTATTTTCTGGTGCTGAAGCAGATACGTGACTTTTCCTATAAGGCACTTGAACCCTGGTTTGAAAATCTTAATCTTATACTGATCCTCTCCGTGGTTATTGGTGGACGACTTGGTTACGTTCTTTTTTACAACTTCTCCTACTATGTACAGCACCCTCTTCAAATTCCAGCCACCTGGACTGGCGGAATGTCTTTTCACGGGGCCTGTATCGGCGTTCTAATTGGCGGCTGGCTCTATACCAGAAAAAAAGAGTTGGATTACTGGAAGGTTGCCGATATCTATGTGGTCACTGTCCCCGTAGGTTTGGGGCTTGGCAGGTTTGGAAATTTTATTAACGGGGAGCTGTTCGGCAGGACTTCCACTGTCCCCTGGGCCATGGTCTTTCCGGGGGGTGGCCCGCAGCCCCGGCATCCGTCTCAACTGTACGAGATGCTCCTTGAAGGAGTACTGTTGTTCACAATCCTCTGGGTCTTAAAGAGCAGGCCCTGGAAAGGTAACAGGTATTGGCCACACGGCAGTATGGTCTGTCTCTTCCTTGCCAGTTATGGAGCTTTACGGGTGTTTGTTGAGTTGTTCCGTGAGCCTGATCAACAGATAGGATTTGTGTTGGGAGGAGTAACGCGAGGCCAACTTTTGAGCAGCTTGATGCTGATCAGTGGAGTAGTAATCTGGAAAATTTTACAGAACAAGAATACACAGCAATAAAAAGTATGTTTTCTGGAATTTCCTTACCTCGGAACCAAAGAGTTTAGCAGTGCTCCACCAGGGGTTGATCCAGTTGTCTCGTAATAGTTTCTGCTATACGAGATGACTGGATCAACCCCTGGTGGAGCACTGATGAATCTCTTATAACCTCAATTACTGGACTCTGCCGTATAGCGTTTTTCCCGGCTTAAACTTTACCGCATTATGCGCCGGAATAATAATGTCTTTTCCAGTCTGTGGGTTGCGGCCTTTTTTCTGTACCCGTTCAACCACGCTGAATGTTCCAAAACCTAAGAGACTTACTTTTTCACCATCTTTCATTGTTTTTACCATATTTTGAAGAACACCGTTTAAAACCAACTCTGCCTTGACTTTGGTGGTACCTGCTGCCTCAGCAACTGATGCTACAAGTTCTGCCTTGTTCATAACTGCTCCCTTTTCTTTCTTGATCTTGTACATTTAATCACCCATAGGGCACCAAATGACAGGCTTCTTAACTGAATTGAAATTCAATCTTCAGGTAATTAAAGACCACAGCCTGAACAAAAAAACAATTGAGGGAAATACGTATTCTTTGCTAGGTATATATACCTAGTTTTTTGTGTCGTGTTTCGTAATAGATTGATAATGTATGGAAAAAGTGAGTGTGGCAGCTGACGGGATTATAGGTAAAATTCGTATTTATTTTGCAACCATGCAGTGATTACCGTCTTTTGAGGCGAAAAATGACAGAAAATGGGTTGGGGAGGGGCGAGTGTCGTGTCAATAATGAGTTGTCGCGATACTAGGTTTTTAAGAGTTGTAATACTTCCTGAACCAGACGATCTATTCCTTCAGCTATCTGATCGACTCGTGAATCCAACATATAGCAGGGAGTGCTGACGACCTTCCGTTTAATGTCCACCGTGACTTCTCCCTGCATTGTTGCAGTGTGGTGTGCTCCCATGGATTCGATTGCTTGGGCGGTTGCGGGATCTTGACCAGTTGTGAGTTGCACATTTGTCAGAATTTTAGCGAGGATAACCGGGGCGATACAGAGAGCGCCAATTGGTTTTTTGTCACTAGCCATGGAACAGATTGCTTCTTCGACGTCCTTGTTGATGGTACATTCGGCACCATTGCAAGCGTAGTCGGAGAGGTTCTTGGCGGCTCCAAGTCCACCGGGGATAATCAGTGCATCATGAATAGCAGAATTGAAATCAGCAAGGTCTAAAATATCTCCACGTGCAATGCGAGCCGATTCAATAAGGACATTTCGCTGTTCATCCATTTCCTCACCATTTATATGGTTCAGTACATGGTGTTGCAGGATATTTGGGGCATAACATTGATAGTCCGCGCCGTTTTTATGGATGGCCCAGAGGGTGAGTGTTGCTTCGTGGATTTCAGATCCATCACGATTACCACAGCCAGAAAGGATCACAGCGATAGATTTTTTAGTCATGACATTTTTGTGAGGTAGAATGAACTACACTTGAAGGTGGTATATTGCCGGAAGGTTTCTGTACTTTTCGTCATAATCAAGGCCGTAGCCTATAAGAAATCCCTCGGAGATGGCAAAACCCACATAGTCGATTGTGATGTCATGCTCTCTGCGTTCTGATTTGTCAATCAAGGAGCAAATTTTCACGGATGCGGCACCTTCTTCTGCAAAATGAGCTGCGAGCCATTGCATGGTAAGTCCTGTGTCGATAATATCTTCGACCAGGAGAACATGGCGATTTTCTATGGATTGAGAGGGGCTGGAAACAAGGGTTATTTTGCCGGTGGACGAGGTACTGCTGCCGTAGGAGGAGACCTGGATAAAATCACAGCTGAGTGTCAGATCGATTTCCCGTACCAGGTCTGACATAAAGACAAAGGCACCCTTTAAAACACCTATGATCACAAGTTCTTTGCCCTCATAGTCTTTGCTTATCTTCTGGCCGAGTTCCCGGACGCGATCCAGGATTGTCTCTTTGCTGAGAACAATTTCTTTGTTTGAGTAGTCCATATGCCTTTCTAAAATATATAAGATAGTGAAGCATTCATATCCATAATTAATGTGTTACTATTCAGTAACTTTTCCCCAAAGTCAAGAGAAAGGAGTGGAAAAATGAATCCGCAGGAATTTGAGCCTTTCACAACCTTCATCCTGTTGACAAATCAATCCTCTTAGGGTAGATTATAAATTTCATTTATGAGAAGTATCAATTAACATGGTGATAGAAATTTCGGTCACTGTTTGAACCTTTAGACGAGTTATTCCATGGGAAAGTCATCTACTACACTTAATTCGGCATTTAATGGCGAGGTTACTTCGCTTCCGGGTGGAGAACATCTCAATAACTGTTTTGCCTGCGGAGCCTGCAGCGGAATATGTCCTGTATCTCAGGCGATTCCTGAATTTGACCCGCGCAAAATAATTCATATGATCCGCATGGGTATGAAGGAGCGATTGCTTACTTCGGATATGCTCTGGTACTGTTCGGGCTGTCGTTCCTGTGTTTTTGTCTGTCCCCAGGATGTGAAATTTGCCGATATTATGGGGGCCGTGAGCAAGCTTGCCTTAAAAGAAGGCTATGTGAGCGAAGAAACTCTGATAGAAAAAGGCAAGGCTGCAAAGGTTGAACGTGATCTCTGCGTTGCCTGTCTCACCTGTGTGCGCAGTTGCCCCTGGGAAATTCCCCAGATAGATAAACTTGGGGTTGCCACTATCGATGTGGAAGAATGTCGTGCCTGCGGGATCTGCGTTGAAGAGTGTCCTGCCAATGCCATTACACTGAATGAATCCCAGGATGAACAGCTTATTGCTGCCTGTGGTGTGAAATAAAAATACGATTTTTGAAAGATGAGGATAGAAATGAGTTTTGATCCTGCTATTACGTTGTTCAGTTGCCATTATACTTCCCAGCAGAGTTGTGCCGAGGAAGGAAAGGAACTGGAACAGCTAGGCTTCCCGGCCAGCATAAATCTGGTGAGGGTAGCCTGTACTGGAAAACTGCAGATAACAACTTTGCTGCAGGCCTTTGAAGATGGCGCCGATGGTGTTTATGTTGTTGGTTGTCCTGAAGATGGCTGCCATAACGTTAAGGGAAGTATTCGTGCGGCAAAGCGTGTTGCTGCTGTACGTGCAGCTCTTGAAGAGCTTGGTGTTGAGGGAGAGCGTGTCCAGATGTACCATCTTCCCCGAGGTTTGCATCCTGAGTTTGTTGCAAAGGGCAAAGAGATGGATGCTAGAATTCGCGATCTTGGGCCAAGTCCTTTTCAAAATTAGAGATTTTAGATACAAGTGGAGTAAATAAATGATTGTTGCAGAACGTAAGCCCATGGCTGAAATCGTAGAGATGGTTAAGGACTGCAAAAAAGTCCTGGTTCTGGCCTGTCGTGGTTGTGTCACAGTGTGTTCGGCTGGTGGTGAACGGGAAGCGGAGATTCTCTCTTCTCTTATCCGTCTTGGAATGAAAAAAGCCGGAAAGTCCATTGAGATAACCACCGGAAGTCTGGTGCGTCAGTGTGATCGTGAATATATTGATGAAATTGATCAGTGGGAGGGCAAGTATGATGCTGTCGTTTCTACTGCCTGTGGAGTTGGTGTCAATTTTATATCCAATCTTCGTAAGGAAACGATGGTGTATCCTGCACTGAACACGACTTTTTTCGGCGGATCAGCAGAGCAGGGTGTGTGGACAGAGCAGTGTGCCGGGTGTGGTGATTGTGTTCTCCATCTGACCGGAGGCTTATGTCCGGTAGCACGTTGTGCCAAGAGTCTGATGAATGGCCCATGCGGCGGATCAGTCGATGGCAAATGTGAAATTGATAAAGATGTGGAATGTATCTGGCAATCAATTTATGATCGTTTGGGTTCCTTTGACAGATCGGCGCAGATGGAAGTTATTGCCCCGATTCGTGACTGGTCAACGGCAGGACATGGCGGACCGCGTAAAATTGTACGTGACGATCTGACTGTGTAGCTTTGCCATCGTTTGATACCTTGATTCTTTTTATTTGTTTTTTAAAAATCGCTTCTGTGCCTCTGGTACGGGAGCGATTTTTTTTGTTTTAGGCTAGAATAGTTTATTATGAACTCCGATACCCAACAGTCAATTGCTCTGGAAACAGCTCAAGATTTAATTTTTGGAAAATGTGTGGTGCTGCCTGCAGAAGAGGTAAGCCTCTCTGCAAGCCTGAACCGCTTTGCTGCGCGGCCTCTTGCAGCTCTCGAGGCACTTCCGGGATATGACCAATCTCTCAGGGATGGTTTTGCCATCGGGGAGCAGGTGCAGGGAGGTGGGAGTTCTTTTGAAATCATCGATGAAGTTGCGGCTGGAGACACGAGAAAGCTTACCCTTGCATCTGGGGAGGCCATACGGATAATGACCGGCGGTCTGGTTCCGGATGGTACGCTGAGGGTTGTGCCAAACGAATTGTGTAGCGTTAACGGGGGGAGAGTTCACTGTGTCTCTTTTTTGCAAACTTCTCAAAAGAGCTTTATACATCATAAAGGGCGTGAGCTTGCCCAGGGGAAGCTCATTGTCGAGAGTGGTTCAGCTATCAGGGCTGAACAGCTGATTTTACTGGCAGGAGTTGGCTATAAAACAGTATCGGTGGTGCGGAAACCACGAGTGAGTTTTTTCTGTACGGGATCCGAATTAGTAATCGGTGGAGATGAAAAACTTTCCGGGCAGAAGTTTTCAGCGAACGCTCATCTGCTGCATGGGCTGATTGAACTTTCAGGGGCAAAGTTGCAGAAGCAGCGAACTGTCAGGGATGATCCCGATACTGTGCGGGAAACGATCAGAAAACTACTCTCGTCTCATTGTGATGTGATTATCAGTACAGGCGGGATGGGACCGGGGAAATTCGATCTGGTGGAAGAAGCCTTTCTGAATATGGGAGGTGAAGTTGTATATCGTTCGCTCCAGTTACGTCCTGGAAAATCCACACTTTTTGGCTTGCTTGGAAAGACCCTCTTTTTTGGAATGCCAGGGCCGCCTCCTGCCGTCCATCTTCTCTTTAATGAATTGATTCGCCCCGCAATTCTTGCCCTTCAGGGTGCTCGCTTCTGTCGTCCCAAAAGTATTCAGGCACGTTTGAGTGAAAGTCTCTATCTGCCCTTACATGGATTGCCTCGTTTGAAAAGCGGATTGTTGAGTTTCGAAGATGGAGAGTGTCGGGTTCGTCCATCCACTAGAGTTGATGTCTCAAATTGCTATATCCATTGTTCTACAGCAAAAAGAGAACTGAAAACCGGGGAGCAGGTCATTGTTCATATGACAGGATCACTGCCCTGTTTTGACTGACACACCGGACAAAAGAAGCTTGCCCTCCCTCCGATTGTCTCTTTTTTTATCGTTGTTCCGCATCTGGAACATGGCTCTCCTCTTTTGCCATAAATAAGGAAGTTCATTTGGAAATACCCTCCTTTTCCTGAAGCATCGACAAAATCACTAATGGTTGAACCGCCACATTGAATGGCATGTTTCAATGTTTTTCGGATGATGGTTCGTAAGTATTTCCATTCCTTGGCAGAGAGAGACGCGGCTGGCTGTTCAGGGTGGATGGACGCCCTGAAAAGGGACTCATTGGCGTAGATGTTACCGATTCCTGCGATGACATGACTATCCATGATAAACTTTTTGATCCCTACCTTGCGGCGGCGGGCAAGATCAGTCAGATAGGCGATTGAACAGGAAGGTGCAAAGGGTTCAGGACCTGTTTTAAAAAAGAATTGTTTTTCCAGTTGGGGCGCTGTCTTTGCTGGAAGCAGATGTACGGCACCAAACCTTCTTGTATCGTTAAAGCGTAGTTCCTTTTTGTTGTCGAGCTGCCAACAGATATGATCATGCTTTTTTGTGGCTGAGTTCTTGTCAAAAATACCCATATTCCCCGTCATTCCAAGGTGAATGATTAGAGCGCTGCCATTATCAGTTTTTAAGATCAGATATTTTGCTCTTCTGCTCAGGCTTATAATCTTGCCGTTACAAAGTTCATTGCTCATCTTCTGGCATTGAACCGGATAGCGAAGCTGCTTTCCGGAACAGCGAATATCCAGAATTGTTCTGTTGATAAGATGGGGGATTAGTCCCTGGCAGATTACTTCAACTTCGGGGAGTTCAGGCATGGGCTTTTTCTATTTGAGGGTTAGCTATTTGGCGAGTTACAGCATAATGCGAGGCTATATCCGCTATCGAGCATTCCTACAATAACGGGGAATGTTTGTTGAGTGGTATTGTTTCGTGAGAAAATAAATATTGCACCTTTGTCATTTTTAAGAATGATCTCTTGAAGGGTAATGTCTTGGAATCCTGGCATCCCTGTGGGGCTCAGCATTTTTTTTAATGCCTCTTTTCCTGCCCACAACATTGCCAGGCGGGAGAGCAGGGCGAGGTTAGGAAGGAAATCATTCAGGAGTTTCTCTTCTCGACTTGTGGCAAATCGTTCTGCGACCTTTTGCAGACTTTCTGCAGGATACTGAATGTCTATGCCGCAGTGATACTGACTGCAGAGTGCCGTGGCGTATTCTTTTGAGTGGCTGATGGATAACTCGGGCAAAACAAAGTCTACAGCAGTGATCGCACTGAAATAGGGACGTCCTGATTCTTCCGCAGCTATTCGGTAGTCATGGTGCCGAGGGAGGAGAATGCTGGATTCTTTTTTTTGCAGGTATTCATGCAGCACTTGTTTTGCACAGATTCTGCCACCTAACCATTCCAAGTGTCGCTTTTCGTAGCTAAAAGTAGCAAGTGTAGTCCGTTCTGTTTCGTGAAGCCAGTATGGTAGTGTATCTTTTGTTTGATTTCTGAGATTCGTTAATGATAGAATACTTACTGTTGCAAAGGTATCCTGATAAAGGGTTTTGGCAATGGTTAAAAACAGACCTGGCAGGGATGAGAAAGCAATAGTTTGTTTTCTGTGAGAATGCGGCATAAAGATTACCCTTGCTTTTTTAACTATTTCTGCTAACTAAATCCATAGGGATATTAATATTATTAGCAGCTACGGGACGGGGGAAGTGATGGCTGATGCCTTTCATCTGACAGGATTCGATTTTGTTATTGTTACACTATTGCTATTGTTCACAATTCGTGGGCTCTGGATCGGTTTTCTTCGCCAGATAACCACTCTGGTCGCGCTGCTTGTTGGCTATGTAATAGCAGGACAGTATCATGACAAACTTTTTCCTTTTTTGCGAGGGGTAACGGATAATCCCCATGCTGTTTTCTGGATGTCCTATGTGATTCTGTTTGGGATAACCTATGTTGTCACCATGCTACTCGGCAAAGGACTGGCAAGGGTGGTTGAGCTGACGGTCGCCGGCTGGTTCGACAAATTGCTCGGTGGTGCACTTGGTGCTGTAAAGGCGTGCATTATTGTGGTTCTCCTGAATATGGTCCTCTCCGGTATTCTTGCTCCGGAAAATGATATGTTGAGAAAATGTCAGTTCTGCCCCTATGTGACTAAAGGCACTGAGTATTTCCAGACTTTTATCAAGGATGATACCATGCGAAAGGCCTTTTTGCAGAATAAGCCTGCCATATCCGAAAAGAAAAAGGGGCAGGGAAAATCTTCAGGTGACGGGGTCCGTCCCTTTGTCCCCACAGCATTCCCCCAGGAATAAACGAGATTTATTTCTTTCGATAAAATGCAGCTAGTTTTTTTGGCGAAACTCCAAAGTAGTAGCCCAGGATTACCAGTTGGTTGATGATTGTAGTATGAATGGGACCTAATCGCTGCCATCTTCTGGCAGAGGTCGTGACACTTTGCGACAGGGTGCGTATCTTTCCATGCTTTCCTGCCTCTTTAACCAGCCTGTAGTCTTCCATGATCGGTACCTCAGGAAAACCCCCAATTGTAAGAAAGTCATCTCTTCGCATAAAGAGAGATTGATCTCCGTAGGGAAGGTGTAAAAAACGTGATCTAAGGTTTGCGCATTTCACGATAAGGTTTAACAGCAATCCTCCGCCATCGACTTGCAGTCTGAATGCTCCCAGATTATTTTCCGGGTTGTCAAGATACTGGAGTACGGCTGATGAAAAATCTGGTGGAAGCAGAGTGTCTGCATGAAGAAAGAGCAAAATTCTGGAGCATGCTGCATTGGCACCGGTATTGAGCTGCATACCGCGTCCGCCTGAACCAATTTTCTGTATGGTCCTAAATCCAAGATTCTGAGCCGTGCTCATTGTGTCATCCGTGCTGCCCCCATCAACCACGATGAGTTCATTTACCTCCGCTGCCGCCGGTTTGAGTCGCGAGAGGTTGGTGGCTTCATTAAGCGTGGGAACAATGATGGAAATATTGGAGGTCATCTTCGGTGTCGATATCATGAAGTTTGCTCAGGATTTGAGTGTGTAGTCCTAGTGTCTCTGCAAGGGCCGCTGTTTTGGCAAAGACGGTGTCGCTGCCCCATGGAATATTGATAAACAGTTTTTTGCAAACAGCTGGATCAAGGGCTGCATTTACGCCGATGAGATAGTAGCCGCCGTCATGAGCAGGCCCGATAACAATATCATTTTTTTCGAGTAGCTGGAATCCTCTTTGTAACAGGGCAGCATCAATATCAGGGCAATCGGAACCAATCAGGATTGTGTTCTGATTTTTTTCAAGCCCCCATTCAAGTGCCTTTGCCATGCGCTCCCCTAGATCCTCTCCTTCTTGGGGCTGACAACTACGGTTGAGACCCAGCCATTCAAGTATCTGCTGCTTTGAACCTCCGGTGTGAAAAATAGAAAGAGTTGTATCTGTGCTGGGCTTTGTGAAATTTTCCATTCGTTGTAAAATGTGCGATACTAGCTGTTTGTGGATATTTAGAGCGCCCTCTGCTCCAAGAGCAGGAATCAGGCGACTTTTACATTTTCCTGCCCGTGGATAACGAGTAAAAAGAATGACAAGTTTTTGGAAAGATGGCATAACGAACATAATCCTATGAAGCTAGACAAACGAAATAAAAGAAAAAAGAGCCCCGAATCCTATTCTGAAAGGCTTTATCGAAAACTGGTAACCCGGACAGGACTGGTCTCCACAAATGTCCAAATTGAGGAAACCGATCTCCATATTCTGGCGGAGGGGGATGTTGCTGAAGCGGCAACTGATCTTGTTCTCCAATATCGGGCACAGCTGGAGAGCTATATTGTAAAGAATCCTGACTTTAGTGCAAGCCTCGATCCACTTTCCATTGATAAAGTTGTTCCCCCTCTCATTCGGGATATGCTAAATGCTGGTATGCAGGCAGGAGTCGGTCCCATGGCGGCGGTTGCTGGAACGGTTGCGGAGTATGTTGGAAAGGGCTTGCTGGCTTTAGGGATTGATGAGGTAATGGTTGAAAATGGCGGTGACATCTTTTTGCAGCGCAATCGTGACTGTTCCGTTGCAATCTTTGCTGGCGAGTCGCCACTAAGCTATAAAGTCGGGGTGAAAATACCATCTTCGCAGATGCCGATTGGTATCTGTACCTCATCTGGAACGGTGGGCCATTCTTTGAGTATGGGGGATGCTGATTCTGTTACTGTATTAAGCTCCTCCACCCCGCTTGCCGATGCTGCTGCTACTCGTCTTGGTAATGAAGTTGGGCGGGCGGTCGATGGGAATGGTATACAGAACGCACTCGATGCAGCCAGAGAGATTAACGGAGTAATCGGAGTTGTTGTGATTTGTGGTGAACGTATGGGGGCCATGGGGGATGTTGAGTTGATGCAGATAGACTTGCAGGAGGCAAGGGAAAATGAGTGAAGAGAGGCAGGAAAAGGAGCAGAGGGGAGCGGCCCGCAGGCACCTGGTGTTTTATTTAAGGATATTTGATGGCATGTCCAGTCGGGTGATGGGGCATTTGATGGATATCTCTGCGGATGGCCTTATGCTGTTGAGCGATGAACCCATAGAAATAAATGAAGAGTATCGGTTACGTATGCGCTTGCCAAAAGAAGTCTCTGGCAGTGATGAGATAGTGATCGGGGCTATCAGTCGATGGTGTCGGGAGGACGATAATCCTGATTTTTATGTGACCGGTTTTCAGATTCAAGATATGGATGAGGAGACCGAAAAGATACTGGCTCGGTTGATTGAAGAGTTTGGCTTTCAGGATTAATGCTGAGATGCTTCCTTTATGAGGTCCTCTTTGTGTAACGCCACGTACTCTCTGATATCTTCCTGCCATCCTTGAAATACTGAGGTTCCGTTTTTTTCCAAGCGCTGATTATTCAGAATGGAATTTGCCGGACGGTGAGCAGGAGTTGGATAGTCCGCCGTGGTACAGGGCGCAAGCTTGTAGGGGACTTCCATGGCCTCAAGAAAAAAACACGCTCCTTCATACCAGGTGGAGGAACCCGTGGCCGTTGCATGTGCAATACCCTGCATATTAGAGGATAAAACAGTTTCGACCTGCCTGGCAAGCGTGCGCGTCCATGTCAACGATCCATACTGGTCATTTACCACTTTTAACTCGCGTTTTGGGTCTGCCAGTGCAAGGCGCAGCATGGTCTTTAAAAAGTTGTTACCATTCCAGCCGTAGAGCCATGCAGTACGGAGAATCAGGTGGTTACTGGAATGTTTTGAAATCGCCTCTTCTCCGGCAAGTTTGCTCCTTCCATATTCAGAAAGTGGTGCGACAATGTCGTCTTCAGAATAGCTTTCGGTATGCGGCTTATTACCGTCAAAAACATAGTCTGTAGAGATATGAATCAGTCTGCAGCCAATCGCTTCTGTCTGTTTGGCCAGATTTTCAGGGCCCGTTGCATTGACAAGCCACGCCTGCTCTGCCTCTGTCTCACACGTATCAACCGCCGTGTATGCTGCGCAGTTAACAACAACATCTGGCTGATGTTTGCTGAAAATATCAGCAACCTGTTCTCCGTTGCCGATATCAAGAGTGCGGGAGCTGCATGAGATTACTTCATGAGCTGGCTGCAGGAGCGTTGTTACATCGCTTCCCAGCTGGCCATGCCCTCCAGTGATAAGTACTTTCATGAGAATGCGGAACCCGATTCCTGTTCGTTGGCGATATCCATAAGGTACTGGCCGTACTGGTTCTTGAGCATATCTTTTGCGAGTGTTTTCATCTGTGCGGTGTCAATATAGCCAAGGTTGTAGGCGATCTCCTCAATACAGGCAACTTGTAAGCCCTGTCTGTCCTGAACAGCCTGAACATAACTTGCAGCCTGCTGAAGTGATTCGTGGGTTCCGGTATCGAGCCAGCAAAAACCACGACTCAGTGGCTGTACCCGCAGTGTGCCGCGACGGAGATATTCCATGTTAATATCTGTTATTTCCAACTCGCCACGTGAAGATGGTTTGATATTCTCTGCAATTTCAATAACACTATTATCGTAAAAATAAAGTCCCGGAACTGCGAAATTGGATTTTGGATGTTCCGGCTTTTCGGTAATGCCGACAACCTTATGATCGTTGTCGAATTCGACAACACCGTAGCGTTCAGGGTCTTTTACCGGATAGCCAAAGATCAGGCCGCCCTCGGATAGAGTGGCGCAATCGTTTAAAACATGGGAGAAGCCGGAGCCAAAAAAGATATTGTCCCCCAGAATTAGCGCCACATTGTCGTCCCCGATAAAGGATTTTCCAATAATAAAAGCCTGGGCCAGTCCTTCCGGTTTTGGCTGCTCCTCGTAGCTGATTGACAGGCCGAGATGACTGCCATCACCAAAAAGTTCTTGAAATTGTGGCAGGTCACGCGGGGTGGAAATAATAAGGATATCCTTGATTCCTGCCAGCATAAGAACGGACAGGGGATAGTAAATCATTGGCTTGTCATAGACTGGAATGAGTTGCTTGGAGAGCACTCTGGTCAGGGGGTAAAGTCTGGTGCCGGATCCACCGGCAAGGATTATGCCTTTCATAGGAGTCGTTATGTTGATAGAATTATTGTTGTTTGGTATGTTTTAAGAGAAGCAAGGGCAAGACTGAGGACTGAAGGGTGAAGAAAAAGAACATTCATTGCTTTTTCCTCACCCTTCAGTCTTCAGCTTTTAGCCTTTCTGCCTCAACTATAACGAAGATTCTCTAAAATTACACAGAAAAAGGATATATACATGAGCACTGCAATTCCAGCCTGTTTCAAGGCCTATGATATCCGGGGCAGAGTGCCGGATGAACTGAATCCTGATCTGGCGCGGGATATAGGGCGTGCCTTTGCAGCTGTTTTTAAACCCAGGAAGATTGCCGTTGGCCATGATATACGACTGAGTAGTCCGGAATTGACCAGCGCTCTGATCAAAGGCCTGCTTGAATCAGGTGTCGATGTGCTGCATCTTGGATTGTGCGGTACCGAGGAGATCTACCATGCAGCTTTCAGTCAGGAGGAACATGGTCTTGATGGCGGTATCGTTGTCACTGCAAGTCATAATCCGGCTGACTATAACGGGCTGAAATTTGTGACCAGAGGAGCTCGTCCGGTAACGGGTGAATCTGGTCTGAAGCAAATGGCAGAGCTGATTGTACGTGATGAATTGCCGCCTCTTCATGGGAGGGCGGGCAAGGAAACAAAGGCTTCCGATAAGAAAGATTATATCCAACATCTTCTAGGCTATGTTGACTCAAGTGAGTTAGCACCTTTAAAACTTGTGGTGAATAACGGAAATGGTTCTGCCGCTCCGGTGGTTGATCTGCTTGAAAAAGAACTCCCTTTTACATTTATAAAAGCCTTTCATGAGCCGGATGGGACCTTCCCAAATGGAGTCCCAAATCCTCTGCTGCCTGAAAAGCGTGAGGAGACAGCAAAACTTGTTCGTGAACATAACGCTGATTTCGGAATCGCCTGGGATGGTGATTTTGATCGCTGTTTCTTCTGGGATGAAAAGGGCAACTTTATTGAAGGATATTATGTTGTCGGTTTGCTGGCACTCGAATTGCTCAGTCAGAAACCAGGGGGAAAAATTCTTCATGATCCCCGTTTGATATGGAATACCCGTGAGCTTGTTAAAGCCGCGGGAGGTGTTCCAATTATGACTCAGACTGGGCATGCCTTTATTAAGGAACGAATGCGGCTTGAGGATGCTATTTATGGTGGGGAGATGTCTGCCCACCATTATTTTAAAAGTTTTGGTTACTGTGACTCGGGTATGATTCCCTGGTTACTGGTGGCCTCCCTGCTTAGTCGACGGCAGGTTCCGCTCTCCTCACTTGTTACAGATTGCATGGCAGCCTATCCGGTTTCCGGCGAAATTAATAATATTGTAGATGATCCGGATGCGGTTATAGCATCGATTGAGGAGAGATTTAAGGATGGGGAAAAGGATTACACTGATGGTCTTTCCGTGTCTTTTTCTCAATTTCGTTTTAATGTAAGGAAATCAAATACTGAACCCTTGTTGCGTCTGAATGTGGAAAGTCGTGCAAACCCTGAATTGCTGAAAGAAAAAACCGATGAATTGCTGCAGATCATTACAGCATAATTGATATGGAAAAGGAAAATACAAAATGCCAAAAATTCAACCTGTAATCCTGGCCGGAGGAACCGGTTCACGACTGTGGCCTCTTTCGCGTGAACTCTATCCCAAGCAACTGCTGCCGCTTATCGATGAGACTTCCCTGCTGCAGACCACTGTGCTCAGAGTCTCTCAGCTTGATGAGGTGTTGCCGCCTCTGCTGATTGTCGGCGAAGAACATCGCTTTATTACTCGTCGTCAGGTGGATGGGCTTGGGCTTGGTGAGACATGCAGTATTCTTCTTGAACCGGTTGGACGTAATACTGCTCCGGCTGTTTGTGGTGCGGTGGAATATTGTGCTGAAGAACTTGAAGATGACACCATACTTCTTGTTCTCCCGGCAGATCATCTGATTCTTCGCAGGGAGGCTTTTCAGGAGGTGGTGACCAAGGCAGCAACGCTTGCAGGAGAAGGCAAAATAGTCACTTTTGGTATCGCACCGCAACATCCTGAAACCGGGTATGGTTATATCGAGCAGGGTGATGGTGACTCTGTGATCTCTTTTTGCGAAAAACCTGATTTTGAAACGGCGAAATCCTATATTGAAAAGGGGAATTATTTCTGGAACAGTGGAATGTTTGCATTCTCCATTAAAACATTTCGGGAAGAGATGGAGAAATTTGCTCCTGAGATGCTCTCCTGTATGAGAGAGTCGGTTCTGCTAGGAAAGAGAGATGGCAACTTTTTTAGATTGGATGCGGGAGCCATGGGGAGGTCTCCAAGCGATTCCATTGATTATGCTCTTATGGAAAAGACTGACCGGGCGGCGGTGGTTGCAGCTGACCTTGACTGGAGTGATATCGGATCATGGCATGCTCTGTGGGAGGTTTCCGAAAAGGATGCTGAAGGTAATGTTACCCAGGGTGATGTGCTTATGGAGGATACCAAAAATTGTCTGATACGCGCAGAAGATACATTAGTCGCAACCGTGGGACTTGAAGATACACTCGTGATCGAGACTTCCGATGCGGTTCTGGTTGCTCCCTTATCACGGGCTCAGGATGTGAAGAAAATTGTTGCCAAATTAAAGAAAGAGAGCAGGAGTGAATTTAAACTTCATCGTACCGTACACAGACCTTGGGGAAGCTATACCGTACTTGAGCAGCAGGAACGGTATCAGATTAAACGTATTACCGTGAGCCCCGGTTCGAAACTTTCTTTGCAGATGCATCATCATCGTCATGAACATTGGGTGGTGGTTTCCGGTACTGCGCGTATTACCAATGGTGAGAAGACCTTTCTTCTGTTTGAAAATCAGTCCACTTATATTCCTGCCGGTGTGAATCACCGTCTTGAGAATCCTGGCGTGATGGATCTTGAGTTGATTGAGGTGCAGAATGGTAGTTATCTTGGCGAGGATGATATCGTGCGATTCGAAGATGACTACGGACGTGAGGCATAAAAAAGAGCTTATAGCACCTCACCTTTGTCCGTTTCCTCCTTGTCGCATAACACTACTATTGCGACAAAGAGGAAATGAACAAATCTGAGGCACTTTAAGCTCTTTTGTTTTGAGCGTACTTTGTTAGTAATTAAGATTGTTCCGGGAAGAGTTTGTGTATTGCCTCTTTGTTTGCGGTCACTACACCTCGCTCTGTGATAAGTCCTGTTACAAGGCGGGCCGGAGTAATGTCGAAGCTATAGTTTAATGCTTTGGTTCCAGGGGCAGTGAGCCGCACTGTCTCCACCTTTCCATTCGTTGCAAGGCCGCTGATTGTCGTGACCTCGTCTCCCGATCGTTCTTCTATGGGGATATCGCTGCCGTGGTCAATTTCCCAGTCAAAGGTTGATGAGGGAAGCGCCACGTAAAAAGGAATATTATTGTCGTGGGCAGCGAGTGCTTTTAGGTAGGTTCCTATTTTGTTGGCCACATCCCCCGTATGAGTGGTTCTGTCAGTTCCTACAATTACCATATCAACCATTCCTTGCTGCATGATATGACCACCCGCATTGTCGGTGATCAGGGTGCAGGGAATTCCTTCCTGTTGTAACTCCCAGGCCGTGAGCTTTGCCCCTTGGTTCCAGGGGCGGGTTTCATCAACCCATATATGGACATCTATTCCGGCGTCAAGTGCTGCATAAATTGGTGCAGTTGCGCTACCGTGATCAACAAATGCGAGCCATCCTGCATTGCAGTGGGTGAGGATGTTGACTGTTTCGCCGTTTTTCTCTTTGCTGATATTCCTGATGATCTCTAGGCCGTGCTGGCCCAATGCCTTGCAGAATGCTGCATCTTCATCTGCAATCTCACAGGCTGTTGCAAAAACGATCAGTTTTTTGTCCTCTTCGCTCTTTCCCTTCTCTGCAGCTTGTAGTACCCGGTCAACTGCCCATTTAAGATTTCTGGCGGTTGGCCTGCTCTCGTCAAGCAGTTCGGCCGCTTGCGTAAGCGTGGACATGAGTTGACCGTTCTTTGCGTCTCCTGCGGCAAGGTGCATTCCAAAACCGGCTGTGGCGCCAATGAGTCCAGCTCCACGGACGTGCATATCACGGATGGCTGCGACTGTATCGTTTAGGGTTTTGAGTGTTTCGATAACAAATTCATGTGGAAGTTGTCTCTGATCAATAATCATAACGTGCTGATTATTGTCGGGTGATGGCCATATGGTTCGGTAGTGCTGGTTATTGATTTTCATGATTGCTTGTTTTTTTGCAGTGGGCTGTTTGTTCTGGCAAGGGTTTGCGATGTGCTTTTTTTAAAGATAAACCATCAATTCTGCTTTAACAAGAACTGTTCCCTGTTTGGGCAGTTTGGGTCGAGTTTGAAAGCGACGGAATTGTGAAAAAATCAAAAAAACACAACAAAAATGTAATCATTTCCCTTCGTTGGTTTGTTGGATTCTTAAAAAACAATAGAGTTCCAGTGGGTTACTGTTTTGTGCGATTCTGGCATGACTGTTGTATAGAAGTGGGGGATATCTGTCTCTATTGCATAATATATTGAGGAGGTGTGGTGGAGTCTACTAGAAATCAAGAGAAGCAAAATTGCAGAAGTGGATTGGGAGGTCCATCTCTCTGATTTAATAATCTGTCCGGCTATTTTTCAAGTCCGGATGTCATATCCAAGGAGGAGAAGAGAGTGATTAGTGCTGCAGATACAGCCTTTATTCTGGCTGCGGCGGGTCTGGTGTTGCTGATGACACCAGGACTTGCACTTTTTTATGCAGGTATGGTTCGAAGTAAGAATGTACTTGGTACCATGATGCAAAGTTTTTTTATGATAGCACTTATCTCTATTGAGTGGGTCTATCTTGGATATTCAATGTCATTTGGGCCGGATGTCGGCGGTGTTATCGGTGATCTGTCCTGGTTTGCTTTAAATGGGGTGACAACTGCACCGAGTGCAGATTATGCGACAACTATTCCCCAAACAGTTTTTATGATTTATCAATGTATGTTTGCCGTTATTACGCCGGCTCTTATTACAGGTGCCTTTGCCGAAAGGGTTCGGTTTGTCCCTTTTGTTATCTTTGCTCTGTTGTGGGCTATACTTGTCTATAATCCGGTCTGTCACTGGGTGTGGGGAAAAGGTGGATGGCTTGGCAATATGGGTGTTATGGATTTTGCGGGAGGACTGGTTGTTCATGTGACCTGTGGTGCTGCTGCACTTGCTGCTATACTGGTTATAGGGCCTAGGCGAGGGTATGGAAAAAGGAGCTTTATTCCCCATAACCTTCCAATGACTTTTGTGGGGACAGGATTGCTCTGGTTTGGCTGGTTTGGTTTCAATGGCGGTTCTGCTCTTGCGGCCAATGAAGTAGCGGCAACTGCATTTGTGGCAACGCATCTTGCTGGGATGGCCGGGGTCCTTATGTGGGTTGTTGTGGAATGGTTTGTATTGGGCAAGGCGACAACTCTTGGCGCAATGTCAGGTGCAATCGCCGGGCTTGCGACGATTACGCCAGCAGCGGGATTTGTGAGTCCCAATTCGGCAATTATTATTGGATGTGTTGCAGGAGTGGCCTGTTTTGCTGCTGTGAACCTGAAAGTTAAGCTGAAGCTGGATGATTCACTCGATGTGGTCGGAATCCATGGTGTGGGTGGAGTTATTGGGACACTTGCACTTGGTGTTTTTGCCTCAACTTCCGTGAATCCCGGAGGGGTTGATGGGCTGCTTGCCGGGAACATCGCTCAGCTCTGGAAACAGGCCTTTGGGGTGGTGGTGGTGGGGAGTTACACCTTGGTGGTAAGTTGGGTTCTTTTGAAGGTCCTTCATTCTACAATGGGCTTAAGAGTGTGTGAAGAGGCTGAAGTTGCCGGTTTGGATTATTCTGAACATTCTGAGACAGCTTATAATGATTAGAATAAAGACTAAAGATTGAAGAATAAAGGTGCAGGGCAGACTACTTCTTTGTGCAGTAGTTGTTGCCAGAGAGAAGTTCGGTTATGATGAAGTCTAGAGTTTAGATGTTCGGTTCCATAGAGAGTCTGGTGGTGTATAGAGCATCATCTTCTGTCGTGGGGTACTTTGAATAATGAGGAAATAATATGAAAAAGATACAAGCAATTATAAAACCCTTTAAACTCGACGATGTGAAGGATGCGCTAACGGAAATTGGTATTAAGGGGATGACCATCTCCGAGGTGAAGGGATATGGCCGTCAAAAGGGACACACTGAAATTTATCGTGGCGCAGAGTATGTCGTTGATTTTATCCCAAAGGTAAATATTGAAATTGTTGTTGAGGCGGATATGGTTGATCAGGTAGTGGATACCATCAGAACAGCGGCAAATACTGGAAAGATCGGTGATGGAAAAATCTTTGTTATTCCAATCGAGCGCATTGTTCGAGTGCGTACCGGTGAAGAAGATCATGATGCTGTGTAGCTGGTCGGCTTTTGATGTCTAAACTGCGCGCTCAAAGAGAAACTCTTGAAGAGTTGTGGAAGAAAGGTCTGAGCGGTCAGGCTCTTCTTCTGGAACAGAGTCGTCTCGTTGATGAATTTATAGCTGATCATTTTCATGAAACGGCGGATGGAAAGGCATTGGATTCTGTAGCCTTGGTCGCACTTGGCGGTTATGGGCGTAGTGAGCTTTTCCCCTATTCCGATATTGATCTCCTGATTCTTTTTCGGGAAGATGCGCAAGAGGAGATGGAAAAGGTCGCAAATGGCGTGCTCTATCCCCTCTGGGATACGGGGCTTGAGGTGGGCCATGGCGTTCGTACTGTGGAGGAGTGCTTAAGCTTTGCAAAAGAAGACTTCTTCTTCCAGGTCGCCATGTTGGATGCTCGTTTACTCGTAGGATCCAAGCCTCTTTTTGATGAATTACTTACTCGTTACAGAACTGATTTTATAGAAGGTTCACGGGATGAGTTTGTTCGTGTTATGGAGGCTTTTCGTAGTGACAGGAGGAAACGTTTTGGGAGTCACAGTTATCTACTTGAGCCAAATATAAAAGAGAGTAAAGGTGGCATGCGGGATATCCAGGCCATGCTCTGGACTGCGTCCTTTGTTTTTGGCCTATCGGATCTTGATGCAATAGCAGGGGCTGGAATTCTTCTTGAAGAGGAGAGGGATGTTTTTCGTTGCTCTTGGGACATGCTGACCAGAGTACGTAATCGCCTTCACTATATCAGTGGCAAGAAGAATGATCAGTTGTACTTTGAGCAGCAGGAAGAAGTTGCTGCAGCGTTTGACTATCGGGCCCGGGAAGGTGTTCTTGGGGTTGAGAGCTTTATGCGGGATCTGTACGGGCATCTGCAGGTGGTGGCCGTTGTTACGGATCTCTTTTTTGATCATGTTGATGATGTGCTTGGTTTTGCAGGTGGTATGGGGGCAGGGCCACTTGTAATTGAGAAGGGGATAGAGAACAGAAATGATCGTATCCATCTGACCGCATCTGAAGAGGAGCTTAAGAGCCGGCCATACCTGCTGATGCGCTGTTTTCTGGCCTCGGCTAAAACTGGTTTTCCGGTTCATCACCGAACCAGAAAAATGATCAGCAGTCATTTAGGGCTTGTCTCCGATAAGTTGAGAAGTGCTGCACGCATGTCGAAACCATTTTTTGAAATTCTGGAAAATGGCGAGGATGTTCTGGCGGTTCTCGAAGTTATGCTTGAGACTGGCCTGCTCTCAGCGTATATCCCGGAATTTAAAAATATTGAGTTGCTGGTGCAGCACGATATTTATCATATCTATACCGTTGATCGACATCTTTTGCAGAGTGTTGCCGATTTAAGGGAGGCGGCTAAGAGTGATGAGGCTGTATTTCTAACCATCCCATCACCGCATGTTTTGTATCTTGCTACTTTGCTCCATGATATAGGAAAGGGCGCAGGTGGAGATCATTCTGTTATTGGTGCCGGAAAAGTAAGCGCGGTTGGAAAGCGTCTTGGCTTGAGTGGGGTTGAATGTTCCTGTCTGGAATTTGTGGTTCGCTATCATCTCTATATGCCTGAAAATGCTTTGCGGCGTGATTTAAACGATCCGGAATTTATAAAACGTTGTTCCGAGACAATTGGTGATGGCGAGCGCCTTGCCATGCTCTATCTGATTGCCGTTGCCGATTCTCATGCCACAGGACCTTCTGCTTGGAGTGACTGGAAAGGGTCTCTTTTGTATGAGATGTATCTAAAGATTCATCCCTATTTTCAGGTGCAGGCGGTGGAAGATGTTCTGCCGTTGGTTGACCAGGGGGTTGATTGGCTACGGGAACAGGTTGCCCTGCTTATCGACGAGGGAAAAGATTCTCGGGTGAAGCTAGTTGATTTTTCTTCTGATTATCTTTTGAGTTTTACCCCGGAAGCAGTGGCTGCGCATGTCAGGGTGCATGAGGAAAACTACCAGATGCTGCAGCAGAAGGCTTTGCTCTTTCCTCGAAATTTGCAGACCCAGTGGTCCCTTCTTGTGATGTGTCGGGATAGAAGTGGCCTGCTTGCTAAGATTTGTGGAGTGCTTAGCCTTCATAATTTGTCGGTACTTAATGCTCAGATTTTTACCTGGAAAAACGGGAGTGTTGTAGATGTGCTCGATGTCCGTCCCGAGGATGGCGTTGGGTACGAGGAGAAGGATTGGCAGGTTGTGAATGACGATTTGAACCGTGCCCTGAATCATAGGCTTGGGCTTGGCCATAGATTGTACAAGAAGCTTGCCTCCGGTGTCAGCGGACGTAAACGGCCTACCGGTTCTGCCGAAACCAGGGTGGTTGTGGATAATGAGGCGTCGGATCGTTATACTGTCATAGAGGTGTATTCTGCGGATAGTCCTGGCCAATTGTACCGTATAACTCAGACGCTTGCTGATTTTGGAATAAACATTTATCGCGCCTATATTGCAACGGAAGTTGAACAGCTGATTGATGTGTTTTATGTCCTCGACAGTGAGAACGAAAAAGTAACAGATTCCTCTTTTGTTAAGGAGTTGCAAGATGGTCTTTTGTATGGAATAAAGGGCTAATTTCTAGATAGAAAAATTACAAATATGTAAACAAATATTTTTTTATTTTATTTATTCTCGCAAAATGGTAATGAGTAGATGTTTTACTGATTGTTCTATTTAGGGCGAGAATACGGCTATAACCCATAAGGGAATTTCTTTCTTTTGCCTTCTGATTGGCTGAACGAAAGAGGTATATTTAACATTTAGTAAGGAGATCATGACATGACCAGAGATGAAATTATGAGAACTATCGAGGAGGAAAATATTCATTATTTCCGCCTCCAGTTTGTTGATATTTTCGGTTTTATGAAAAACGTTGCTATCCCACGCAGCCAGGTGGAAAAAGCACTTGACGGTATGATGATGTTTGATGGCTCTTCCATTGACGGTTTCGTCCGCATCAATGAGTCTGATATGTATCTCAAGCCGGACTATGACACCTTCACCGTTCTCCCCTGGAGAAATCAGGATGGAGTTGCTGCTGCCCGTATTATCTGCGATGTGGCGAAGTCCGATGGTAGTCCTTTTGAAGGATGCCCGCGTAACAACCTCAAGCGTGTTCTTGCTGAAGCCAAAGAGTTGGGTTACACCATGAACGTTGGTACTGAAGCTGAATTTTTCCTTTTCGAGAAAGATGAAGACGGTCGTGCAACAACAATTACCAATGATGTTGCCGGATATTTCTCTCTTGATCCAGAGGATACTGGAAATGATTGTCGCCGTGAGGTTATTGAGACTCTTGAGCAAATGGGTTTTGAGATTGAAGCATCGCATCATGAAGTTGCAGAAGGTCAGCATGAAATTAATTTCAAATATTCCGATGCTCTTACCGCGGCGGATAATACCATTACTTTCAAGTGGGTTGTGAAATCCGTTGCTGCTCGTTATGGCTTGTACGCCACCTTTATGCCAAAACCAATTTTTGGTATCAACGGTTCCGGTATGCATACCAATCAGTCTCTTTTTAATGCCGATGGCACTAATGCTTTTTTTGAAGAAGGTGCTCCACTTCAGCTTTCCGAAACTGCCTACCATTACATTGCAGGGTCTTTGAAGAATGCTCGTGGCTTTGCAGCAGTTACCAATCCACTGGTAAACTCCTATAAGCGTCTTGTTCCAGGCTATGAAGCGCCTGTTTATGCCGCATGGTCAGCGTCCAATCGTTCTGCTCTTGTTCGTATTCCAGCATCTCGTGGACTGGGAACTCGTACTGAAATTCGCTGTCCAGATCCAGCTTGTAACCCTTATCTTGCACTTGCAATGATGTTGAATTCAGGCCTTGACGGTGTGAAGAATAAGATAGCCCCACCTCCATCAGTTGATAAAGACATTTTCAAAATGACTCCTGCCGAAATGGATGAAGCTGGTATTCACGTAATGCCAGGTAGTCTGAAAGAAGCGATTGAAGAGTTGAAGGCTAACCCAATTGCTGAGGCGACTCTTGGTTCTCATATTTTTAGAAAATATATTGAGGCTAAGGAAGCTGAGTGGAATCGCTATCGTACTGCGGTTACTGACTGGGAGCTTGATGAGTATCTTGATATTTATTAGGTGAAGGCACTTATACCGGCCTAGCGCCCCGTAACCGGTGCTAGGCCCTCGTAAATGTTTTCGTTTAGTGCCCTGTTGGCTTTTTTAGCTGGCAGGGTATTTTTTTTACCTTTGACCTTGTGAATATTCCGGTTGACTCTAAAAATACCAGGTGTATAATCTGGTTAACCCTAAAATTCACAGGATGAGGCCATGGAAAGATACATTCAGGATGAAATAACAGCGGATCTAAAAAGGAAAATGGTGTTTGTTGGCGGTCCTAGACAGGTGGGTAAGACAACCATGTCACTTGATATCCTTGGGGGAGATGAACAGCATCCTGCTTATTTTAACTGGGATTATATTGACGATAAAAGATTGTTGCTCCAAGGTGGATTGCCGTCGGGACAACGGTTGGTAATTCTGGATGAAATACATAAATATAAAAATTGGCGAAATTTTGTAAAAGGCTTGTACGATAAAAACAAATCACATGTTTCCTTTTTGGTCACAGGGTCGGCTCGCCTGGATTATTATCGTAAGGGCGGTGACTCATTGCAGGGGCGATATCATTATTATCGCCTGCATCCTCTCTCTCTTTATGAGCTGAACCGTGAAGCAAATGGTAATGATTTGAAGATTCTTTTGAAATTTGGGGGGTTTCCAGAACCATTTTTCGCGCAGTCTGAAAGAGATTGGAAACGATGGCAGCGTGAGCGTATCAGCAGAGTGATTCATGAAGATCTGGTATCCCTTGAACAGGTAAGAGAGGTGAGTCAGTTAGATCTGCTTGCAATGCTTCTTCAGGATAGAGTTGCATCACTATTATCTATTAATTCACTGCGAGAAGATTTGGGCTCATCCCATGAGGCTGTTAGTCGTTGGGTTCAGATTCTTGAAAATCTCTACTATTGTTTTCGGATCAAACCTTATGCGGCAAATAAAATTAAATCATTAAAAAAAGACAGGAAGCTTTACTTGTGGGATTGGTCGTTGTGTCAGGATCCTGGGAGTAAGTTTGAAAATTTAGTGGCCTCCAACTTGCTAAAATATTGCCACTATTATGAAGATACCTGCGGTGATGAGCTGGAATTGTGTTTTTTGAGAGATAATAATCAGCGTGAGGTAGATTTTGTGGTTTTGCGTAATGGGAAGCCTGCTTTTGCTGTAGAGTGCAAAACAGGTGAAAAGAATATCAGTAAGCATCTGGTATATTTTTCAGAGCGAACTGATATCCCGATTTTCTATCAGGTGCATATGGGAAAAGACGACTATGAGATCAAAGATCTTCGTACCAGAGTTATGCCGTTTACACGATTTGCAGCGGAGATTTTGAAGGTGTGATGGCGTACCGGGGAGATGTGGCAGAATGTGTGTCGTCCTACCACCATCACCATCGATGTAGCCGGGTACTTTGTCTGGATCTAGAGGATACCGGAAACTATTGTCGTCGTGAAATCATTGTGACACTTGAAGAGGTGGGTATTGAGATTGAAGCGTTTCACCACGACGTTGCCGAAGGCCAACGTGAGATTAACTCCAAATATTCTGATGCTCTAACCGCTGCAGCTGACACCATCATTTTTAAGTGGGTTGTAAGGTCCGTTGCTGCTCGTTATGGCTTGTACGCCACCTTTATGCCAAAACCAATTTTTGGTATCAATGGTTCCGGTATGCATACCAACCAGTCTCTTTTTAATGCCGATGGCACTAATGCTTTTTTTGAAGAAGGTGCTCCACTTCAGCTTTCCGAAACTGCCTACCATTACATTGCAGGGTCTTTGAAGAATGCTCGTGGCTTTGCAGCAGTTACCAATCCACTGGTAAACTCCTATAAGCGTCTTGTTCCAGGCTATGAAGCGCCTGTTTATGCCGCATGGTCAGCGTCCAATCGTTCTGCTCTTGTTCGTATTCCAGCATCTCGTGGACTGGGAACTCGTACTGAAATTCGCTGTCCAGATCCAGCTTGTAACCCTTATCTTGCACTTGCAATGATGTTGAATTCAGGCCTTGACGGTGTGAAGAATAAGATAGCCCCACCTCCATCAGTTGATAAAGACATTTTCAAAATGACTCCTGCCGAAATGGATGAAGCTGGTATTCACGTAATGCCAGGCAGTCTGAAAGAAGCGATTGAAGAGTTGAAAGCCAACCCAATTGCTGAGGCGACTCTTGGTTCTCATATTTTTAGAAAATATATTGAGGCTAAGGAAGCTGAGTGGGACCGCTATCGTACTGCTGTTACTGACTGGGAGCTTGATGAGTATCTTGATATATATTAGTGCACCACGCGCAAATGTTTACTAAGTTTTATCGCTTAGCTGTCGCCGTGATAGGACTGTCGTGAAAGTGGTATAAAGAGCCTCGTTGATCTTTTGGGTTAACGGGGCTTTTTTGGATATTATGATTACAAGGCCATATGGGAAGGTAGTTGATTTTATTGATATTCTTGATACGACCTATAATGATCACAAAAAATTGGGGCCATACTCATATTGATTGAAGAATTGGGTCACTATTGTATTCCGTTCACGGTAGGGAGTTTCGTGAGGTTTTTGATGTGATGGTAGCTTTACTGTCGGAGCATTTACCTTTGTCTTCTAGCCATTGTAAAAAAGCGACGACATTAATACACTTCGCAACCTGAAATGCCATCCCCTCACTGAGTTGTTTGGGGTACTTTCCTTGTAGTATTTTAATGTAAGCTTTTTGGAGCTTTTTTCTATTTATTATTGACCAGGCGAGTTTATTATTACGACTAATGATTTTGAAGGGAAAATGTGGGTTGGAGGTCAGTTGGGTAGTTGCAGTGTTCGCAAAATCTGATTTTGTTCTTCTGTTGAGAATTTGAGTAGGAAGGATATCTTTCATTGCATCCCGTAAAAAGCTCCTAGGGATGTCGTTTGTTCTAAAAGCTTCCGGTTTTGCAGAAAGGCAGCTTTGGACCACTCTGAGGTCGAGAAATGGGAATACAATATTGTTAGAGTACATCCTTCCCAAGCAATTAAAAAGTGTAAGCGGCCCGTGCATATGGCCATTAGTAAGTGTAGAAAGAATCTCTCTACGTGGGTCGTAATGGGTACTGTGATTCCACCCACCGGCCTTTTTTTTCACTTTTTGGCAGATCTTCTGTCGCTTCAGATACTTATAATTAATGAAACTGTTATGTAAGATGTCGAATTGGTTTCGTTTTTGAAATTTGTAATAGTAGTTTCGCAGAAATTTAGGGAGAAGTGGTTTTATCAGCCTATTTTTCACGAGAGAGCGTGTGGTAGGTGTACTATTTTGAAATAATTTAAATAGCTTCCCCCAGTGTCCTGTAAATAAATAGTAAGCATATATGTTGTCCGCAAATTCTGAAGCAGTCTCGTCGCCACCTAACCCACTGATGACGCGATGTATACCGTTGCCACTTATTCTTTTTCGTAATGGGGTGGCTATCTGAAAGAATGGGTTCACAGGGAAAGTGTAGTTTTCCTCGTAGTAATCATGAAGGTAGGACAAGTCAGGGGCTAATTCCTCAGTACAACAAGTTGCCTTAAGGTTTGTATGCTTTAGAACAATATCAAGGAACTCTTTTTCTCCTTTGTAGGAGTTCTGCTCTGGAACTTTTGAAAAAACATGTAGCTTTGTTTTTTTTAAGTCTATAAATTTTTCAGTCAGACAAACTAACGAGCTTGAGTCAAGCCCACCGCTTAGAAGAAAACCAGTAGGAGTATTCTCGTTGATTCTATCATGTAAAGATTTGATCAGATTCTTACGAAGAGCTTTAGTTGTGTCGCTGTTCTTGCGAAATAGTGCCTGCTTTGGAATTGTTGGTTTCCAGTATCTTTTAACTATCTGTTGTTTTTGGTCTGCCAAAAGGTAGCTTCCAGAAGGAAGCTGTTGTATTCTTTTAAAGAGTGTGTCAGGAGTGTCTTGGTATATGTCTAGTAGGTAATCAATAATGTATTCGGGATTTATTTTTTGGTTGACTTTTCCTCCCTTCAACATTTCTTTAATACCATTAGCAAATATTATTTGGTCATGTGAGTAGTTATAGTAAAATTGTTTGATACCGACTTGGTCTCGGGCAGCAAAAAAAGAATCAGTCTTGTGGTCCCATATAGCAAAAGAAAAATCCCCATTTAAGTGGTGTAAACATTCGACACCCCATTTTTCGAATGCTTTTATAAGCAAAAAGCAATCTACTTCTTCATCAGATTGGTGCCTTGGAATGTTTAGTTTGTCGTATAGCTTGTTTTTATTGTATAGCTGAATGTCCCCGATAATGGAAAGGTGTGAGTTGTGTGACTTGTAGTTGAGTAACTGTGGCTGAGTTGGTATTGGGATATAATTATTGTTGCAGAAGAAACCATTTTTCCATTGATACGTGGCTGGAGCGGGAGTGCCAGGTAGACTGTTCGTTAGGTTGCTTTGATCTGTGACAGAAACTGGTTGGGTTTTGAAATGAATTATACCTGCGTAGGCAAACATTAGCGTGTCCTCGTGTTCACAAAAAAAAGAGGATTAAAGCTCAAAGCCTTAATCCTCTTTTAATGAGGCATTGTAGATAAGGTTGCAAGTTATTTTTTCTTCTTTAAAGAATGACCCACCAATCCTACCAACCCGGCTCCAAAGAGTAACATAGTAGCAGGCTCAGGTACCGGATTTTTCCCACCTTCAATGATATCATTTGCACAAGTCATGCTCCACCTAAGGCCAAAGTTTTCTTCAGAGAGGCCCAAGTCATACCCGTTCAGGGAGAAATTAAGGAAATCGTCAGTATCTGTTCCGCCATAGTTACCTATTGTCCACGTTCCAGAAGCCAATGCATTAAGACCTCTTGTGTCATACTGAACTTCCTGGCCTGGCCTAACTGTATTCATGGTCCCACCACTTGGTGCTGGCGAAGTGTCCCAAGGGTGAATGATTTTGTTTGGGTCAACTGCAAACAAAGAAGTCGTACCAAAAAGCACACCGTTTGCCACGTCAGGATTGTGGGTCAAGTCCATAGTGAGAACATACTCCCAGTTCTCTCCGTTGGAATCAACGTCACTCCCCTGTGGTGCTGCACCGAATGGATGCCATCCGTCATTGCTTATAAAAAGATCGCCTAGTTCAGTACCGTAAATGCCAATGTTGTCCAAGTATCTAGTGTTAATGTCAACAGATAGGCTTGATGGTGCAATATTTACAACCATCCCAGTCACGTCAAATTCAGCTGCAGTCCCAATAACATCTACAGTTTCATTGTAAATGGTACCCAAAAATTCTGAGCCCCCAATGTAATTATCGTTAATAATAACGGTTGCGTGCACACTAGTAGCCAAAAAGGCCAACGAAATTATACTAGAAAAAACTATTGTCTTTTTCATGGTCACAGTTGTTTATCCTATAGTCATATTTATTAATTGTGCGTATTAACTCAGGACGCTGACCCCTTTAACGAACCCGGAGCCTGTCCAGATTCGTTGTCGAAACCACCCGGGTCTTTCGCCCCATATGTATCCGAAATTTTAAGCACCGAACAACGTGGTTGCGACCATATCTTTTTTAATACGGTACGAGTCTGGCTGGGTTCTTCTAAATGCTTAATCGTAAAATTATCCAATTCCATACAGGCACCTCCTTTCAGTGTGTGTGATTAAATTTACTCTATATTTAAAGATAACGTGACAGAGAGTCAAGGTCAATTAATACTTCGTCTTTATAGTAAGATAGTCATTCTGCTTAGAGCGTTTGGTTTTGCGAATTTATACAAGCTGGTTGTATATCGTTTTATAAACTTCTGGTATTCGGTGCAAGTTCCAAGGAATTGATATTTCATATACTTGTAGCTTATTAAGTAACTGAGACAGGTAGAGTAGGCGGTGTCTTCTGAGAAAGTTAAACATGTAAAGATAATTGGGGAAAACAATGTCAAATTTTTTATACCCTGTTATTTTATGAATGTTGACGGGCGAGTCTTTTTCTGATTTCTTAAGATAGTACAGTGAGTTGACTGGTGTGCTGTAAGCCATGAAATTGTCGGTATGGAATCCTAGGTCTTCGAATTTTCGATAAGGCCTGTAGTGAGGGTGGGAACCTGTGATGAGTAATTCATCATCATTAATAAATGTTGGGATTTTATCGTCAGAAATAAGCTTATGTCCACGTTTTAGAAAGTACTCAGTTAAGGTGGATTTGCCTCCCATGGATGGTGCAGTTAGGATAATAGGCTTGCTACATACCTCTACAGCACCGCCATGTAAAAAATCGTACATGTTTTCTAATGTGAAAAAGAGAGGTAATAGAAGATGGATAAACCAGAAACTTAGTAGCTCGATATTTCCTTCTCCATCAATAATATAGTAAATGTTTGTGCTGCCACTGCTCCAATAAAAACGTACTATATCTTTTACTTCATAACACCAGGGTTGACCTATCTTGCTACGATCAAATATTTGGTCTGAATAGAGATAAACTTTTCTACCGTGTGCCTGATACAATGGGAAGCCACAGGTAATTGAAGTAATAAGTTCCTCTGGAACTTGAGAGGATAAATTAATTTGGTATCGTGAGGGTAAGTTTTTTGGGAGATTTAAAGGGAAGTCGATGTCACTATTGATCTCGGTTCCATAAACAATCATTTATCCAGCCCATTCAAAAGTGGAAACGACTGTAAAAGCCTTATGTCCTTTTGCGCCAGTGATGATTGCTTCGCCGCATTTAGACCATGCATGTGCTTTTATCGCTGTATTCGTTTCATTCTCTTTACAAACTCCAAGGTAAATAACACCGGGGATGCCTTGTTTTTGTAACATCCTCCAGCCAGTGAGGGCTTGTGCTAAGCATGCGCTCTCCCAAGGAGTGCTTTTTGCTGCTCTTTTGATGGCATCCCCTACGAGAGCTACTTTTTTCATTTTCCTCAATTGTATTATTTGTGGAGGTTTCATGTGATTGTGATGTCTCAGGGGGCGAATGATTTGTTTGAAAGGGCGTGTGAGAATCGCTATTCGTATAATTCCTAAGAGTATAAACGCTTGCAGGAAAAGAAATTTTTCATGGGCATTAAGTTTTGTGAATTTTCGTATGTGATGAAGCATCACGTTATAGTGATTAAACCATTACTGGCGAGTTTCTGTAAAAATGAAAGGATATCTGTTTCACATACATTTTTTTCCACATCATATTCATCCATTAATGCTTGGCGCAAGTCCGCAAAGAAGATTTCATGTTTGAGTAATCTCCAGATGGCGGTACCGACTGAGTCAAGGCCATTGTAAACCCCTGAGTCCATATCAAGAATAATTGTTTCGTCTTCAAGTTCTGTAGAAATCTTATCAAGTTTACGGTAGAGGCGTATTTTGTCAAGTGAGGGGTTCTCTATTGATAAAGGGGGCGGTGTCGGCATTGTTATCTCTCTGGATTTAATAATGGAGTAGGGATCCCTCATTTTTTGCTGTCTTTAATCCATAGTATATGGAAAGCAAACCAGTTGCCAACGAAATAACAGATAGGATTGCAAGAATTAAAAGCTCACTGCGAATGGCTATAATCCCTGCACCATTCAAAAGTATTTGTCGAATTGCTTCAAGTCCGTGAGTTATTGGGAGAATAGCTGAAAGAGGTTTGAGCCAGTCAGGTAATACAGTAACCGGATACAAAACTCCGCTGAGTAACCCTGAACTCATCGCCATTAAGCCACCAATCGGATTTCCCTGTTTGAAGACAATTATAAAAGAAGCTGAAACAAGACCAATGCCAAAAAAAGGAAGCAGTGTGAGGATAAAAGCGACACAAAGTGCTAGTGTATTGACTGGTTGTAAGAGCATATCAAAGAAAACATACCCAACTATAATATAAAATAAAACACGAAAACTCGTAG
>Ga0222693_100046_pt1 | contig 59839 bp, 49 predicted proteins | sample AntAcemetage1331_FD_179840 | JGI IMG/M metagenome (GOLD analysis project Ga0222693, IMG submission 179840) | Saline water microbial communities from Ace Lake, Antarctica - #1331 | ecosystem: Environmental > Aquatic > Non-marine Saline and Alkaline > Saline | place: Antarctica: Ace Lake... | reverse complement strand
ACAAAATAACAGCGTCGCTACGCTCCGATACTCGTGTCCGGAATCACTGGACTGAGTGTCCGCTTTCCCGTGGACTGACTGTCCGGTTTCGACTGGACTGGGTGTCCGGATTCAGTGGAATACGCAGCTTTCGTTTGTTTTGTATCCATACTGATAAAGCCCAATATACTCGGGTAGTATTATGATTAGCCCTAAGATTATGACGACTGAGAGGAGAATAGGGTCTGAAAATTCAGGATCATTATGGATTTCTGTGTAACTGATAAAAAGATCCCATATGACAACGAATGGCAAATATGTTTTCCAGAATTTTTGGGTTAATAATTTTTTTCCATAGCAGTAGCCAAACACTCCGACTAGAGCGATAGCCCAAAAAAAATAGTCTAAGAAGTCCATGATCTCTAACGTTTCTGTATCTGTTATTTCAAACGTTAAAAGTACAGGAATACTTATGACCATGAGCCATAAGTATATTTTGAGGAATAGCATTTTTATCATGTTTATTTGCACCTAACGCCCAAGGTTACCCGCCCACTAACCAGTTTGGCAATTAACTTTGCGCGATGTGATTTGTTTAATCTAGCTCAATAAAACGGACGTTCTGATGGGTCGGTGTTGAACGCATTGTTGTACAAATTTCATGCACAAATTCACTTGGGAGTAGGGGGCTGTCGATAATTGTTTTTAGTTCGTTCTCGTGGGTAGTAGTGCAAACCCATTTGATTTACCGGCTTTTTTGTCAAAAGTTACTGTTTCATCGCAATTGTTGAAGGTATTCGTTCGCCCAACTACATAGTCTGCAAAATCTGCTGACCCTCTTTTGTAATCTGTTAAAGCTTGCCATACTACTTGGGCATTCTCAATACTGAATTGTGAAATTTGGAGGATATGTTCAATGACAGTAATCGTTTTTGGTTTGGATAATTTGTAGCATTTTTTTAATACCCAGACCAGTTCACAGATGACTAGGTGGTTAACAAATATTTTATTGCCATTTGAGCAATAGTTTTCAATGAATTCTGTGGCAACACCAGATTGTAATTCATCGTCTTGTGTGATGTAGCGAACAAGTATATTTGTGTCAATTCCAATCAAGATCTGCCACCTTGGTCTCTAATGGCATTTTTCATATCATCCAAGGATACATATTCTTTTGGTTTTGGGACTAAACCTTTTAATGCTTTGATATCTGTTGTAACAGGTAAAATTGTAACTGATCCATTTGTGTCTACTAGGAATTCAATTCTATCTCCTTTGCCGATATTTAGGATGTTTCTGATATCCTTTGGGATAGTAATTTGACCTTTGGTTGTTATGGTTGAACTCAGCATGTTTTACCTCACTTTTTTATTTAACGTCTTTCCTTACTTTAAGGTAATGTCTGGTGGTTGTCAATGCTACGACATAAATCCATAATTATTGCTCATGAACCATTTATCAATACAATTGCGATTTTAGGATTACTGGCTGTGAAGTTTTGCTATGCATAAATCCATTGTTATATAATTTGGGGAAGTAATAATTGGTGTACAACGGCCGCGATAAGACGCGCGCCGATCATTCACTGCCAAGTTGGCAGAATTAAATTTGCTGGATTACTTCAAGAGAACGCATGTGCTCGCGCGTGGTTCTTGATTGGATTGTTAGGGTGGTTTAGGCAACCATAGACCCTTCGTCTGTTTTTCTAATTTTACTAAGGTTGATTAGCCACAATAATCTATAAGTTACCTGTTGAAATAATAAGAAATAATCGGGTGAAATAATAGGGTCTGACCAAGGTAACTAGCCGTTCTATTGTTACGGTATGCTGGGAAATACCCGTTTTTTGCTCTTAGAAGCTCCTTTTTCACCCTAAAAAGAACCTTCTAAGGAATTAGAGACCGTATTGAAGGAGGCTTTGGCTTCTTACAATACACTTTTTGTAGGTAAAAAGAGTACTCTGAGGCCTAATAATAGCTATTTTATTGATTCAAACACCAGCACTTCGGGATGATAGCTTGGTCCGACCCCGTTTGCTGTGTTTTTTGCTGGATTAGTATCAACACCATTGTCTATAGAAGTTGATACTAGGTGTCGGCCTTAATTTACAACAACTTCGTTGATCGTTCGTTTTGGGACATGGTGAATATCTTCATTGTCATGCCAATACTTGATGTCATCATCTTCTCCCACGGCCTCTAGCACTATTGTCTCTTTTGGTTTGCCAATAGGGATTGCGAGGAGTATTTCAAAATGGTTGGATAATCCTAGCGATTCTGCAAGTTCTTTGCGCTTTATAGAGCCGATAATGCAACTACCTAAGCCTATCTCACTCGCACCAAGCCTAATGCTTTGTGCCGCAATACCAGAGTCGATACCGAATGATTTGCTTATCGATTTGTCGCCTAGGATGAGCACATACGCTGATGGTCTTTCGCCTTCTTCTGGGCCGCTCCAATCCTGTAAGTATCCAGCCCATCTGAGATGATTGAAAATCATGGCGTTTATTTTTGGATCATATGACAAGAAGTATTTAAGCGGTTGCAGGTTTTGCGCAGATGCAGACAGGCGCGCGAGATCTACCAGTTTCTCTAACGTGCTTCTTTCGACTACCACATCCTGACAGAACCTACGATAGCTTCGGGTATTTAGAATGAGATCATTAATTGACATTTAGGATATTCCTCTCTACAACGTCCTGTATCAGTAAAAACAAGCGGAATTACTGACCAACGTGATGCGGAAATAGAAGCTTAATTTAGCTGGAAACTTGCCCTGAAAACCGAGCTGCTTGTCTTCCAGTGTATACAATTGTTAGATGCATTTTAACCTGTATTATCAAAAAATTATATGTGCCTTTTGTTTTGTTTTTCTTCCTCATTTTTATATTTAGGTTCTAAGTTCCATAAATAAAAAATTGGAAGAAATCTGATGAAAAAGGGTGATATATTCTCAGTTCTGTGCACTCTTTGCTCATATACAAAGAGTAGAATGATTGTCGATATTATTGTAATTAATATTGTTTTAATCATTCATTCTTTCAAGATAGTGACTTTGACATAACGATACGGATCAGGAGCGGCTATTTGCCGTCGCCTGCATCCATCTTGTTATATAACTTAATGCTCAATTAATTGATGCTTGCCTTGCATAAGAACAAGGTCACCCCGTTTAACATTAGAGAGCCTTGCCATCCTCTCGCACTTGATTCTCAAGATAAAAAACATTTTTTCGGTCGCTTCATCAAGCAGTGTCTCGAAATTGCCCTGTCCTTTAGATATAATAATATCTGATGTGTCAAAGAGCCCTCTAAATTCACTCGAAGTTTCCTCGAGAATTGTTCCAGGATAAACACTTCCGGAAGAAATAATTGTCGCCACTTGGTCAAGCCCGACGTAGAGGGCATCATTAAGCATTGCGTCGTTGATGATCGGTTTTTCCCTCAATGCGCAGATAATATTCAAAGAAGAAAAAGTCTTCTTTATCTCCTCAATGAAAATTTTGTCTAAAACAATCTCTCCTGAATTATCACAGATATATAATAGAACTCTTGCGGTTGAAAGGTTGTTGTGAAATTCGTCATAGTTGTACACCCCAAACCCACGCTGATCAATCGAGCCAAGCTCTTTTTTAATGTCAAGATCAGCATGATTTGTTACTCCAAAATCAATAATGTTTCCGGCTGCAGCGACTTTCAAGGCTGTTTGAAGGGGGAAATCGGATTCCCTGATCATTGTATTAAACGCTTGGTAATGATCTAAAGCAATATCGTTAGAGTGTCTTTTTATTGCACTATATGGATCAAAATCGCTTGGCTTGTTCATCATGTCAATTACTGTATCGGCAGCCTTCCTTATAATGTGTTGAACAATAATTCCATCACCATGAGTTTCCAAAAGATACTGCATAAGCTTTTCAAAGAAGCTCTTTTTATCCGCCTCATCCAATTCCATAAGTGTTGCGATAGATAAGAGTTGCTGAAATATACATGGATAACATTCGGTTGAAATATGTTTATTTTTTGTTTTCATGTCTTGAAATATCTTCTTTATATTTAAAAAGTATAACGGTCGCTGTTGTGCCGCGAGCATCGCAGGCATCAGAGCAAGTTTACTTGGTTTGATGCTGAGAAGCGCAGTCGGCTCCAACGCCATTGATAGGTGGAGCGTGAGCGGAACCTTTCAATGAGTGTTGATAAGTGGACAAAGTCCACGGTATTACCTTATCTCTACCATGTGTTTTTTGTCTAGTTCAATATTGAACGATGGGAAGTGGAAAAAACTGTCCACTTATTATATTGTTTTTTTCTCATCTGGCAACGTATGAACATGTTGCAGTTCCAACCCAGAAGCAGGCGTTAAATGCTTTGGTCTTTATGTACCGCAATGTCTTGTTTGATCCTCTTGATAATTCTATTGCTTCCATTCGCTCAAAGAGGCATCCTCATCCTCCAACGGTTTTGACAAAAGCCGAAATCGGCAGGTTGTTTTTCAAGATGGACGGTATACACCCTTCGTCATTCCTTTGCCTCCCATATGCCTGAAAATGCAGCTAATATTCGTGTGCTTCAGGGGTTTTTCCGCCATGCAGATGTGAAGACAACGGAAATGTATACTCACGTGATGCGAAAGAATCTTAATTCGTTACAAGGTCCTCTGGGGCGTCTGTATAAACAGTAGTTTGACAAGTGGTGTCAAAACTCCTTAATCATCCAGACGTTGCAACCGTTATGTATTGTCTCATCGAGTGGCTTTTCAAGGTGTTTAAAACCAAGAGTTTCATAAAGCCTTATTGCAGATGTCATACTGGAAAGTGTGTCCAGATAGCATTGTCTGAAGTGCTGTGATCTTGCGTATTCCAGGCATTGTAGTGTTAGCCTTTTGCCAATCCCCAATCCTCGACTTTCTTGCAAGAGGAACACTTTTCGAAGCTCACAAACTTCTCTGCTCCCATGGAAGGATGAGATTCCGCCACCGCCCATCAGTTTGTCATCTATCGTTGCAACCAGATAAAGTCTGTTTGCTGCTTTATGATAGTGCCGACTCATGCTGAGTACTTCCGGATCAGAAGGGCCAAATCCTTCCCCTATTGCCCCAAATTCAGCGCCAACTGCTTTTATTATTCTGCATATTTCTCTATCGTCAGCAGCTTCGATGCTTCTAAGTGTATAGTCTAAGGGATGCATAGTCAGTCAGTTGCAGAGAGGAGATTTACAACGTCATCATAGTGACATAGGTCATTGGCCAGAAAATTCCCGAGAGGAGAGTCGCAATGGCTGAACCTACTAGTAAGTAGAACCTATTTGTAAAGATACTGAGCGCGAGGAAGAGAAGACTGACCCAGCCAAACGGAGTCATAAATGAAAACAACCAACCGACTGGAACCTGTAACACCATACCGGAAAAATAATCAATGGGGTGACCGGCGATCACCTGGTTTGGCTCTACAGTAAAATTCCAGACCAGCATTGAAACTATTGCTGTGACAAGCATCAGGAGAAGGCTGCCAAATAACCAGGTGAAGAAGATGTTTTTTCTTGTCATTTGATTTAGAGAACCACTCTTTATAGACATATTACAAACCATATTTTTGTGGGAATTCTACAATGATCTTCTGCTATTTCCTTTTCATCCTTGATCTTATCTTGACACAGATTTATCTTAACGCATACTATATTTAATCAACGGGACGTAATTATAATGGAAGAGAGTGTTTATCTTATCGGTGGCCGGGCAGTCGGAAAGTCAAGCATTGGTGTTAAGCTTGCCGGGAAGTTTGGATGTGAATTTCTTGATACCGATGCCCTGATTACCGATGAGTGTGGATGCTCGGTTGCAGAAATTGTAGATCGTGAAGGGTGGCAAATATTCAGAGAGTATGAAAAACGGGCACTGCAGTATCTTGTGGGGCAGAAACCTTGTGTAGTAGCCACTGGGGGCGGGGCAATTTTACACCGTGATGTCTGGCAGGATTTGAAAAAAACTGGAAAGGTTGTTTGGCTGCAAGCGAATGCTACGATTCTTTGTGAGCGATTAGCTGGAGATCATAATTCTCCTGGGCAGCGGCCAAGTTTGACGGGAAAGGGTATTTGCCAGGAAATAGAAGCTGTACTGGCGGAGCGAAATCCCTTATACCGAGAAACCGCAGATTATATTATTGATAGTGGTAAAATAACAATAGAGGAAGCTGTTTTAGAAATTGAACGGCTTTGCAAGGAATAGAGAAGGAATAAGAGCGATGGCAGGGAATACTTTTGGTAAGGCCTTTCGGGTAACCACCTGGGGCGAGTCACACGGAACGGGTGTCGGTGCTGTAATTGATGGATGTCCTCCTGGAATTGTGCTTGATCCTGATCTCTTGCAGGCTGAGATGGACAGACGGCGTCCAGGACAGGGTGGGGCATCAAGTCCGCGCAAAGAGCCTGATCGGCTTGAGATTTTGTCCGGTATCTTTATTCCCGAGGGAGAAGAACTTCCTCGTACCACCGGTACTCCCATATCACTTGCTATTTACAATAAGGATGCCCATTCAAAATCCTATGATGATTTGCGTGATATTTTCCGGCCTGGGCATGGTGATATCAGCTATCTTGCAAAGTATGGTATTCGCGATCATCGTGGCGGGGGACGCGCTTCGGCGCGAGAAACCGCTGCGCGAGTGGCTGCCGGAGCTGTTGCCAAACAGGTGTTAGAACAGACAGGTATTGATGTCCTGGCCTATACCGTTGCACTTGGTGGTGTTAAAATAACCGAGAAAAATTTTGAGGTCATAAACGAAAACCGATTCTTCTGTCCCGATGCGGCTGCAGCTGAGAAGATGGAGGCCCGGGTTGATGAGGTTCGAAAGCAGGGGGATACTTTGGGGGGAATTGTAGAGATTGTTGCCGATTGTCCTGCAGGTCTTGGGGAACCTGTCTTTGATAAACTAGAGGCAGAACTTGCCCATGGATTGATGTCCATTGGTGCGGTAAAGGGTGTGGAAATTGGTGCCGGATTTAAAGTGGCCGATATGCTCGGGTCTGAAAATAACGATGCTATAACACCCGAAGGATTTGAGGGGAATAATGCCGGAGGAATTCTGGCTGGAATATCAAGCGGCGATGAAATCGTTATTCGTGTTGCGGTGAAACCCATACCATCCATCTCTAAGGAACAGCAGAGTGTGAATATGGCTAATGAAGCGGTGACAATTCAGGTGGGCGGACGACATGATATTTCTGCTATCCCCCGTATTATTCCTGTGTGTGAAGCCATGGTGCGTCTAACTTTGGTTGATCATCTGCTGCGTCATATGAGCATTGCTTTTCCAACGGAGTAGAAAAATGGCAAGACAACAAGCAGTGATCCGTGAAATCTGGATGTTGAGTCGTGAATACGGAAATCTTGCAGGTGCAGGCGGGGTAAAAGACGTGGTATCTCAGCTCTCCGTTAACCTTGCCCGCTGGTCCGGACGCTCTGTCCATGTGGTTCTTCCCTGTTACGGTTTTATGAAACCTGAAGCGTCGGGTTTTAAGCTTTTAAACGATCCTCTTTCTCCTGAGAACGAGTTGTCCTATGAGGTTGATCTGAATTATCCGGAAGAGGAGCGTCGGGAAGAGGTGAAGGTGTGGACTGCAAAAATTGATAGGGTGAATATCTACCTGATCGATGCAGAACGATTTCGTGAAAAGCAGAATGTGTATACCTATACGGCTGAAGAAGAGGAAAGCTTTTCCTGGCAGAAAGCAGGAGAGGGCCATATCGATTATTTCGCCATGAATATCCTCCTGCAGAAAGCAGCCATTGACCTGATGATATTGCTTGGCGCACGCCCCGATATCATTCATTGTCACGACGGTCATACGGCGGTTCTTCCTGCCATGATTTCAGAACAGTCCGGTCTGCGTCAATATTTCAGAGGTACCGGATGCGTAGTGACCGTCCATAATGCAGGGCAGGGCTACCATCAGGAAGTTGCTGATCTCGATTTTGCCCATGCAAGTACCGGGCTTTCTCTTTCGCATATTCGCCGTCACAGGCTTGATGACTGCTTTGATCCCTTTCTTGCGGGGGCTCCCTATGCTGTGATGAATACGGTGAGTGAAAATTATGCTCTTGAGTTGCGGGAAACCATAGATGATCATCTCACCGGATGGCTTGGCCATACCCTGCTTGAGAGACATATCGTCCTCGAAGGGGTGACCAATGGAATCGATCCATATGCCTTTTCTGCACAGGATTATAAACGAAGTCATATAGCTGATGGCTTTGAACCTCTTGGCACAGCTCCACTTGATGGGAAGGTGACCTGTAAAACAGCACTGCTGGAATTCCTTTCCGAGAAGAAAATAATTCCAGGAGTGCAGCAGTCCGGTTATCTCACAGTGAAGCCTGCAGTACCGCTTGTTACCTTTATAGGGCGTCTCAGCGCTCAGAAAGGAGTGGGAGTGCTTACGGGAGCTATTGAAAAACTTCTTGCAGAAAAGGCAGATTTTCAGTTTCTGCTTCTTGGTACCGGTAGTCGTCACGATGAGGAAGGTCTTATTGAACTGGCTGAAAAAAAAGGAAATCTTGGGCGGGTCTGTATTCTACGTGGTTTTGATACCATTCTTGCCAATAAGGTGTATGCAGCCGGTGACTTTTTTGTGATTCCATCACAGTATGAACCCTGTGGCCTTACTGATTTTATGGCCCAGCTCTTTGGAAATCTGCCGATTGTTCATTCCGTTGGTGGTTTGGTGAAGGTGGTCGATGGTGAAACCGGATTTGCCTATAGCGAGCAGAGTGTCCTCACTTTAAGTACTGCTATTACACGAGCACTCGAGCTGTATTCAAGTGATCCTGCTGCAATTCGCAGGATGCAGCGACAGGCCGTGGAATTGATCCAGAAACAGTTTACCTGGGGCACCGTTAGCAAAAAATATCTGGAGCTCTATAAGAAGGCCAAAAGGAATAAAAATACCAATTCAGCTGTTCATAAAGCATCAGTTCTGATTAAATGAATTGAGGCTGACAGAAAAATGAACCAAATACTTATATAATTTATACGGAGGCAGTATATGACAATTAAGGTAGGAATTAACGGTTTTGGCCGTATTGGCAGAAGTATATTTCGTGCAATTCTAAAAGATCCGGTCTTTGCAGATATTGAGATTGCAGCGATTAATGATCTGACCGACAATGCAACGCTTGCTCATCTGCTTAAATATGATTCTGTAATGGGAATATACGGGCCGGATGTTGAGAGTGATAGTACCGGTATTACCGTAAACGGCCACCATATTCCGGTGACCGATCATCGTGATCCAGCCGATATTCCATGGGGAGAGGCCGGGGTTGAATATGTCGCTGAGTGTACAGGGCTTTTCCGCGATGCTGACAGTACGCAGAAACATATTAATGCAGGTGCTACAAAGGTGGTGATTTCAGCTCCAGCCAAGGGAGACATAAAGACCTTTGTTATGGGAGTGAACGAGGATGAGTATGATGCAACCATTCATCATATCGTATCCAATGCATCCTGTACTACTAATTGTCTGGCTCCTTTCGCTAAGGTCATTCTTGATAATTTCGGTATTAAACATGGCTTGATGACCACGGTTCATGCCTATACCGGTGATCAGCGGTTGCTTGATTTTCCTCATTCCGATCTGCGTCGGGCGCGGGCTGCTGCAATGTCCATGATCCCTACCAGTACCGGTGCTGCGGCTGCAGTTGCTCTTGTTATCCCCGAGTTGAAAGGGAAGTTTGACGGTCTTGCTGTGCGGGTTCCGACCCCTAATGTTTCACTCGTTGATGCCGTTATGGAAGTGGAGCGGGCAACCACGGTACCCGAAGTTAATCAGGCATTAAAGGATGCTGCAACCCGTTATCTTGGTTACACGGATCTACCTCTGGTTTCCGTTGATTTTCAGGGGAATGCTCACTCCTCGATAGTTGATGGGCAGTCCACTAAAGTGATCGGTACCACAGTTAAAATACTGAGCTGGTATGATAACGAATGGGGGTACTCCAACAGAATGCTGGATCTGATTGTGTATATGGAGGCGAACAAGGCTCTGTAGGCTGAGAGTTGATTGTAAGCTCTGTACACCTAGATGTTATATCTCGCCCTGAAGGAGAAATCCTTTGGGGCGTTTTGGTTTTCTCCATCAGAAGATGCTTGAACTTGTGAGTAAAATGTTTGATACTTGAAGGCAGTTGATAATACTTCTTTGAGAGACTAGTGAAATAATGAAAGAAATCAAAAAAAATATTGAATCGGACGCACTTACTGCAAATCTTCTTGAGACAGCTGAAAAGGTGGTGCTTGACCCGGAATTACAACTTCTGCTCGATGTTGTTTCCCGTTATAAGGGGCTACATACTACCCTTGAAAGTCTGTTGTACGAGATCTGTCATCCCTATCGAAATTGGAATATCCTCATTCCGCAGTTACGAAGTTTTGTACTAAAAAACAGTAACTACTATATGCGTCACGAGCGGGGACCGGAGGCCTTTACCCTGTTTGGCAGCTTGTTTGTCTCCGCCATGGAGGACTCTGAAAAAAACAGTAAACTCCTCTCACAGATTATTGAATCGCAGGTCGCTTGGGTGGCAAAGATGGTGAGCCTCTTTGCAGTGGATGATCTGTACCGTTACGAGTCTGCACTTAACACGTATTTTGGACAACTTCTTGTGCTGGATGATGGGGAGAGTCCCATTATGATGCATATTGTGCAGGGACAGCATCCCATGAAGAAGCTTGCCAGCACTCTGCTTGCCTTTGTAGGGAAAGGGGCTGATAAATTTGATTATCATCCCATAGCGGAACTTATGCAGGCGATCCTGAAAAAAAATTATGATTACTGGCTTAAAGAGGATGATCCGTTGCCGTGGTTTCTTGGCCACTGTGGTGATCTCTGCGAAGACTTTCACTCAGGAAAACTGTTTTCCGCTATTTCCCATAAGGCCATGGGGAAAAATAATAAAATGGTAACCAGTATCGATACCCACGCCGCACCGGTAACTGCATTACAAGATATTCTTGATTTACCGGCCCATGTTGATATCGTTCGTCTCTATAAAGAAATTCCGGCAAGCCTTGCCCAAGCAGATGAAGCTGAGCTTGGAAAGGTAAAAGAGCAGGGCTTGCCACTGAACCGCTTTGCAGAAAACCAGAAGTTACTTTTTCTCTTTCGGATCATGGATACCAAGGGGCTCTATCTGATCCATGAAGAGACTCTGCGTGAAATCAATCGGTCACTTGTTCAGCTTATTCGTCTCCAGAAATTTGAAGAAATCGAAGAGTTTCTTCTCACCGCCTTTCAATTGTTGAGGGCAAATGTAAGGAAATACCCTCATACCTCTCTTCAGTGTATCCAGGTACTTGGTGGTGAGGTTTTTAAGCGTAAGAATGGACGTATGGTGGAAACTTTTCTGTGGCAGGCCGTTCGTTTTGGCTTTCAATACGCAAATGTCACGGGTGTTGACGAAGATTGGCAACCCATTACGAACCCTGCTCACCTTGCCAATATCAGAGTCTGGTTGAATCTGATTATGCAGGAGCCAAAATGGTGCGCTACCCTATTTTCCGCACTTATCATTAATATCAAGCTTTCTGGAACCTGCGTTAAGGATACGGACCTTTTCCAGCGCGATATTACCAATCTGCTTAATCATCCCATTGAGCCTGTCTATAATCTAGCGAAGCAGTTCACCAAACTTATGCCTGTTTTCTTTAATGAAATCGGTGCAGAAGGTGATCTTCGTGAGGTTTCTACAGAGCTGGATGAAATTCATAAACGCAGAGATCTGCTGATTCATTTTTTGCGCAAGCAGAGCCATGTTGAAAGTTCGAATCTAATCGTAGATTTTATCCAGGCAATTTTTGTGTTCTGGCTGAGCAGAAAGAAGGAGGTGCTCCAGCCATTTCTTCCCGAAGAAATCTACTCAGAGATAGCAACGGATGGAAAATTCATCGATGAGCAGCATAAGCTGGCCCAGCGTATTCATAAGGATCTTGAATTTTCAAGTAATGACGATCTTCTTGCCTGGAAGCAGGTGGAGCGGCAGAAGTATCTGGCTGCGCAAACGGATATAATTCCGACTGAATTACGTCGTTTTGATCTGCTTGTCCATATGTACCAGCTCCTGAACCAGAAGTATAATCTCGGGTTTCAGGAATTACGCTCGGAACTTGAACATGCGGCCCAGGAAGGATTTCCTGAGATGGAAGATCTGCTGCAAACCCTTGAAAATTGTGGAACCGTTGAGTGCGTGGAAGCATTGCTTGAGACCCTTGAAGGTTTGAAAAAAACGATTTTGTCCTCCGAAACCTTCGAAGCACGAGAAGATATCTATTATAAACGCCATATTGCAGTCGATATTCCATCGGTTTACGGCAAATATCGTGAAAAGAAGTTTGATAGCCTTTCGTTGAGTTTTCGTCTTGAAAATTTGACGAATATCTTTCTGGAACGTTTACCGGAAACAGTTAATCTTTCTATAATCACCCAAGCAACATTTTTTCGTATTGTGAAGTGTCTGAAGCTGTATCTTCGTGCACTGCGGGTGGATGGTATCTCTTCAAGGCGGCTTGAAACCTATATCTCTCTACTTGAAAGTTCACTTAGGATCAGGCGCTTCTCCTACACCCAGTATCTTGATATTTTTCGTGGCCTGTCAGATGGTGTGAAGGATGTTATTTATTCCTACTACACCAATATTCATCAAAATAATCTTTCCATCATTATCCCGCAAATCGGGGCAAATAATCTTCTTACCAAATACAGATCTCTTTGGAATGAAGAGGATCACACAAATTCAATCCATAGTCTTTCCGAGGCCTTTCTCAGGGATCTGATTGCCACCACCTTTGGTTTGCAGCATCTGGACAATTTTATTATACGAATTATCGGCACACTGGAGAGCCAGAAAGATATCCTTGATGAACGTCGTCTTGATCTGCTGATGACCTATAACCCGGAATGTGCCATATCCCAGTTGCATCAACGCAATCCCTATACCAACGATTTGATCCATCTGGGAAATAAAGGGTTTAATCTGGTTGTACTCAATGATGATAAGAAACCGGTTCCACCCGCATTTATCATTACCACTGAAGTTTTTCGTTGTCGTGAAGTGATCTATGGTTTTGATAAGGCACGTGACGATTTTATGCAACGTGTTCGCAAATCTCTCACTGATCTTGAACGCTTAACAGGGAGGGTTTTTGCAGCTCCCAAAAGTCCTCTTTTGCTTTCGGTTCGAAGCGGTGCTGCGGTTTCGATGCCGGGGATGATGGCTACAGTTCACAACGTTGGAACTAATGAAGAATTGATCGAAGAGGCCGCCAGAAAGCATGGGGATTCCTATCTGGCCTGGGATAACTACAGGCGTTTTCTGCAATCATGGGCCATGACTTCCGGTGTTCCGAGAGAAGAGTTCCAGATTCTTATGAACGAGGCCAAAAAGAAATACAATGTCAGCCTGAAGGGACATTTTTCCCCACAGCAGATGAAAGAACTGGCCCTCGAATATCAGAAGGTGATACGTAACCAGGGATTAGGTATTCCAGATGATCCATGGTTGCAGCTGGTGACAGCAATTGAGATGGTTTTTGATTCCTGGGAGACCGATAAGGCTTCGGACTATCGGAAAATAATGGATGTTTCCGACTCCTGGGGAACGGCAGTTATTGTGCAGGCAATGGTGTATGGCAATAAGAGCCAGTCTTCTGGTTCCGGGGTTCTTTTTACGGCGCACCCTTACCGTAAGGTTCAGCGGGTAGCACTCTGGGGAGATTACGCCTACGGTGATCAGGGGGAAGATATTGTTTCAGGACTTGTTACTTCCTATCCTATTTCCGTTGAGCAGGCAGAGCTTGATGGCAGAGCAGTGGATAAAACTCTTGAAGTACGCTATCCTGACATCTATCAGGAGCTCCTTACTGTTTCGAGGGAACTGGTGTATGATAAAGGATGGAACCCTCAGGAGATCGAATTTACCTTTGAGGGTCCAGATCCTAGTCAGCTCTACCTCCTGCAGACCCGTGATATGATAACGATTAAAAAGCAGGAACGTTTCCAGGTGTTTTCAGATGTTGCAGCGGTGAAGAAAACATACCTTGGAAAAGGTATCGGCGTTTCCGGGTCTGCACTGTCAGGGCGAGCTGTTTTTACCGAAGAAAATATTCACGAACTAAGACGTAGTGATCCTGACACACCACTTGTTTTGATTCGAGCTGATACCGTGCCAGAAGATATTAAAGTGATTAATATGGCTGAAGGCTTACTCACCTCGAGAGGAGGGCAGACGTCCCACGCTTCTGTGGTTGCCGTTCGTCTTGAAAAAACTTGCATCGTTGGCTGCAAGCATTTAAAGGTGTATGAAATCGGGAAATATTGTGAAATAGGAGACTTTGTGATTAAATTTGGTGATCCTGTTTCAATTGATGGTCGTAGTGGACAGGTGTTGAGTGGGATACATGAGACCAAAGAAGAGATGCATATTCTGCCAATTTAACTGTGTTCGTATATTTGTGAAATAAGGAGAATGGAATGGTAAAAAAGATAAAATTGTTGAAGGGATCTTCCCTATCAGCCTATGCGCGTAAAAAGGCTGCCGGACTCGGCCTTGATGGAAAGGGAATGAAACTAGCTGATCTGGTATGGATGATTCAGGAAAAGGAAGGGCATTCCGCTTGTTTTAAGAAAGAAAAAGAATGCTCACAGACGGGATGCTGCTGGCAGCTCTCCTGTGGTGCTAAAATAGGATAAACAGGAAGAGGACTCTTTTTCCGAGACTTGTTTGTGCTTTGATAAGTGAGTTGGGAGAAGGGAGAAGTCAAAAAGGCTCCATCACTAATTAGGTGATGGAGCCTTTTTGTATTCTATTATTTGTGTCTGCAGGCAGGCACTCCAAATGCTTTCAGGATCAGTCCTAATGGGCAAAATTTGGTAAATCCGGATTGAAAAAGATTCAGTCCAACAAATGCAGTTCCAAACAGCCAGTATTGGTGTAAAAATAATGGATTATTGGCGCAGTCTACACCAAGTGCCATTGTAAGCAGGATAAAGAAGCCAGCGATGGTGTGAATCCAGTCTGTTACGATCATAGAGGTTTCTCCATAAAGAGTAAGGTGAATGAGAATTTGTACTATTTAAGGATATACTAGTATTGCATTGGACGTTTGTCCAGTGCGGAAATCCTCTTAGGAGAGTTTATTTCTTCGTCGCCGACTGCTACTCCCTTTTTTTATACGGAAAAAATCAAATGCTGCAAAAAGAAAAAATCCAACACCCACTCCTATAAAAAATTTCATCCAGCCGGAGTCAGTTGTTGTGGCAGTTTTGACTTCAGGTTCTGCACTGACTGTTGTTTCTTCTATAATCACAGCGGAGGCATCATCTTTCTGAACAATGTTTTTGGGGCTAACTGCTATTTCTGCTTCTGGCCTAGGAGGTACTTTGGCAAATCCATTATTGAGGAGTTTTTTGGCCTGTGCATCCCGAACCTTTCGATTCTTACTTCCCATAACAATAGCGATAAGACGTACTCCGTTTCTTTTTGCAGTGGCTGCAATAGAGAATCCCGCCTTGGTAAAATATCCGGTTTTAAAGCCGTCACACCCGTGCACATCATCGAGAAGATGATTGTGGGTACGCATAATAAAGTCGCCACCACGAAAATCTCTAACTTTGGTGCCTGTGTATTGATACACCTCCGGTCGTTTACTCAGCGCCAGAGAGAGCGTTGCAAAGTCACGTGCCGTGCTAACGTCAACTTTTTGTCCCTTGGCTGGTGGTAAACCATGTACAGAGTAGAATGTGGTGTTCTTCATACCAAGTTCTTTCGCTTTTTCATTCATGAGTACGACAAAAGCTTCTTTCGAACCTGCTACATGGCTTGCAAGAGCGACGGCTGCATCATTGGCAGATTGGATCATCAGAGCATAAAGAAGGTCATCGAGTGAGAATTGCTCCTTTGGGTCAAGATAGACTTGGGAACCACCCATCTTATAAGCTTCCACCGTCACCTGAACCATCTCATCAAGCTGTAGTGTTCCCGCTTCAACCTGATCCAAAATGACAAGTAAAACCATAAGCTTTAAAGTGCTTGCTGGATAGACAGCCAGATCAGCATTTCTGGAAAAAAGAACATCACCGGTGCCTGCATCAACCACAAAGGCAGATGCATAGGGCTCTGCGGCTACGGTTTTTATAGCAGCCCGACCAGCCCATGCTGTCTGGCCAATAAGAAGAAAGATAAGTAAACTGGACGTGAAATAATAGTGTATTTTCATGAGATTAAATTGTCTTTAGAGAATTCAGTCGTAAGGTGGAATCGAAAAAAACTTCATATTCGAGGCGCAAGGATTTTCTAATGTTACAGCGTACTAGAGTACGTTGTAACATTAGAAAATTTACAGCAACGAAGAAGATGAAGAATTTTTTCGGTTCCAGCAAGTTATTTGCATTGGGGCCATCCGTATCCCCACCGCCAGGGAAGATCGGTGCAGGGAAGTCCGCCAATACGAACGGCTCCATACATCATATTGGCAATACCCTGGTAAATTAGCTCAAATTCTGTCTCTGATATATTATACTCCTTTGAAAGTTCGGGGATACGTTTTTTTCCCGTTTCAACAACACAAGCCTTGAGAATAAGATCAGCTTTTCTGCGTGCCTCAAAACTTGCTATTGCCGTACTGTCTTCTGGCCCACCGGAGTGATATGCAACATCATGGGTTTCACAGCATGTATGCCAGGCTGGAACGGTTCCATGTTTCGCTTCAAAATCAGGTATTTTTGCAGCCAGATATTCCCAGCCAACACTCAGCCCGCCACTGCAGCCATCGCTTGTAAAGTCAGAAAGGGAGGCCTGACTGCTCTTGACCACCAGTAATTTTTCGTGGCGACTCATCTCAAAATGTTTTTCCAGGGCATAACCATCTGCCAGCAGAGAGGAGATGGACTCCGTACTCGGTGAGCGTAATGCAAAGAGAATAAAGAGTACTGCCAGTATGGCAAGTATCACGAGTAGTAATTGAATCCTCGAACGTTTCATGGCGATTGGTCACGGTAGATATGTTGAGGAATTGGAGCGTCAAATAGTACTGCTGTATGCAGGAGCAGTCGTTCCACGGGGCTAAGAGTTTTGTTTTTGCTGCGTACTTCACCTGCAAGTGCTGGCTCATCGGTGATTACACCATCTACACCGAGTGACATCATGCGAGACATGGAAACCCTGTCGTTCACCGTCCATATATAGACCTCTTTGCCCATTGTGTGAATGCGTCTGATAAAGGCTGGGCTTGCGGCGGACATATTGATTGCCAGGAAATCCACCTTCAAGTCAGATATTTTGCCAAGTGCTTTGGTCGTCAGCAGGCCGGTTCTCCACCCTGGACGTAGTGCCCGCAAAATTTGTATTCCCTCGTATTGAAGAGACATGATGGCAACATTGTTGACCATATCGCTTTCTTCCACAATATCGACAACGCGCTGTTCTAGCTGCTGGTCGTGGCCGTAGTATTTGAGCTCTATTAGAACATTGCACCTGTCTGTTGCAAGCTCGAGTACCTGGGCAAGTGTCGGGACCCTTTCAGTGGAAAAGCCAGCATTAAACCAGCTTCCGACGTCAATTTTTTGAATCTCTTCCAGAGACCCATCCCAGAGCTTCAGATTGACTCCACCAAGTTTCATAAAGTCACTGTCGTGGATTACCACAATCTCTCCATCTTTGCTTTCCTGCACATCAATTTCGAGCCAGTCAGCTCCGTCATTAATGGCGTGGCGCATAGCAACAAGAGTATTTTCAGGAGCTTTGCCGGAGGCTCCACGATGAGCAATAATCAGAGCGTCATTTTCGGCAGGAATACCCTGCAGAAGCAGGAAACCGGTAAGGGTGGCTATACCAATAGCTGCAAGAAGGAGAATGAAAAAAAGAGGTCTGCTGATAAGGTTTTTCCCTTTGCTGTCATCTCTAGCAAATAAATCCAGATAGTTACCGATCTCTTTATGGTCATAGAAGTGGATCAGTAATGCGGCAAAACTTCCCGAGGTAAATGTGGTAACAAGAAGATTGGAAAGAAACCACAGGAGTACCAGGGCGCCAAGTGCTGGTATCAGCAAGGGCAGCGAATGGAAGAAAAAAGGAGCTAGTAGTGAACCGAGGATTTCTATGACTCCAAATGTGAGTGCTGCAAGCAGAAAACCGGACAGGAGCCAGCTGCCAAAGGTGAGTAGGAATAACTGCTTGTTCCCCCGGCTCAACTCTTCACTTCTGGCAAAGGAGTGTGCAGGGCTTTCGTTGTGAAAGAGGATAAGCGGGAGAGTAAAAGACCAGCTGCTAAGATTACGAATAAGCACCGTTGTCATCGCTGTAAGGATCAACCCGATACTTATTGCGGCAATTTTAAATATGGGTGGACGAGTAGCTAGATAGTAGTTGATGTCGTAGTCTGTGAGCATAACCCAGGCAATGGCAAAGCTAAGACCAATAAATGGGAGAGTAATAAGCAGTACTCGTAGAACCAGACGAACAGCAAAGAGGAAAATTATTTTAATACGTTTTACAGTAAAGAAAAGGGCAGGGATAAATTCCAGCCGTTGGCCCTGCATTGACGCGTAGCAAACAGCCATTAACGATGCTTGTTCGAAGATGAGAATGGTGAGTAACAGAGAGACAAAGAGTATTGCAGCGAACATTCCTGCAGGCGTCAGGAAAAAATAGGCGATATCAAGATCGGAAAGTACCGATTGTCCTGAAAGGTTGAGTAGGAATTGTCCAAGAACACCGGTCAGTGGAGCAAAGAGAAGCACACCACAGGCAATATAGGCAAGGTGGATGGCAAAGATCTGCCAGATATGTGTTCTGAGAAAGCTAAGGACATCCTTCCAGATTTTTTGTAACTGTTTACTCATTGTATTCCAGGGTATCAGATTAGAAATAGAGACGAATACCTGAGATGAAACTCCACCCTGTCACATTATGGGGTGTCGGGTTGTCATCTGCGGAAACATTTTTCATATCAAAGTATTCAAGTCCTGACATCAGTTTCAGCTTCTGCTGATAAATAGAGTAGTTTAATCCCATGTAATAGGAGTTGTAGGAGTCTCCTGAGCCCGAAGCAACCTTCTGTTCATAACGTTTACCCAGTTGTAAGCCGTAATTATCACTGCTTTTGGCATAGTGGTAGCGCAGGGAAAGTTGCATTTTGTCTCCTTGGATAATCAGGTTTCTGGCAAAGTCATAGGTGGGCAGAACCGTGATACCAAAAAGATCACTCTGTCCATCTGTTCCTGCAGCAGTGGTGATATCGGTATCGATTTCAAAGGGGCCAACTTGTCCCTGATGCCATAGTGAGATGATATGCTCATAGGGTTCGAATGCATTATTGTCGGGATCAGCGTTGTTGTAGAGGACGTCCAGATGGAGAGTTCCCTTTTTATAAAACAGCGGCATTTTGTATGCAACTCCGAGAAGGGCTGCAAATCCACCGCTGAAATCAGTGAATTCATCCTCGATACTGCCGCTGAAAAGACCACTCTGGTAGGAGAAATTACCTCTGTTTCCTTCGGCGTAGAGGCCAATAACTTCACCCGGCATCACCTGGTTCACCACAAGTGCCCGTTCCATGGTTTTAATCTTTTTTGAAGATGTACTTCGCTCAAGGCCCGTGTACACATAATCGAGGCGGCCAACGCTGACTTCAAAATCCTTGGTGGACGTTTCCCATTTGATAAAGGCATCGTAAAGTCCTTCGTAGGTGGGATTGAAATCATCGTTAAGACTTATCTGTAATTCAAAGGTGAATTGTTGAAGAAATTTGGAATTAAAACCAAAGTACATACGTCTGTTTTCCCAAGCGTCATCACGGTTGCTCTCTGAATCGGCTCTCCAGTATTGCCCGTGGTAGCGACCGACGATGGAGAATGACTGGATAGAGGGATTCTCCTTGTTTGAATAGAGCCTGGAGCTGTCCCATATGGAATCGAAAAGCACTGGGGAGCTTTCTTTTTGTTTGTTCTCGCTGGCAGAGAGACAGATGGGGGGCAATAAAAAGACTAGGCAGCAAATCGCTGTTGCACTAATGGACTTGTTTCTTCTACTAAACATAGCTGCACTCTTTTTGTGGACATTTTCTGGTAATGGGGTCAAATAGACACCTGATATAGTGGCTTTTACACTGTCCCCCCAGTGTAAGATTGACTATAGCGCATAATTAAGAATTAATCCTGTATCGATTGAGTAGAAGTATGGAAAAATATTTGGAGACAAAATAGAAGGATAAAACATCCTGGGGGGGGACAAAAAAATCTTGACTGGCGAAAAAGAGTCTTACTGAATGAAGAAAGACTGGTAAATCAGCAAAAGGTTCTGATTTACCAGGTGAATTGCTATTTTACGCTGGGACAAAACAGTGTTTGCATCTTTCCCATAAGCTCGATAATTCGTGGATCATTGATACGGTTATAGATAAAATTGGCATCTTTACGGTAATCTATAATGCCTTGACTACGCAAAATGTTCAGATGTTGGGAAACATTGGCGTTGGTGGTTTTTACTTGTTCCCTGATGTCACCTACGGATAATTCGTTGTCCTGAAGTAGGCAGAGAATTTTCAGGCGTATTGGATGGGACATGGATTTCAGGAGTTTTGACATGGCATCAATTTGTTCATTTTCCATGGGGTAACCTCGCGTAAAGTAAAGACTGCATTATTGTGTGTGGAATTCCAGCTGTTCTTTTTGTGGGAAAAGAAACAGATAGAGTGCTCCTGACAGTACTGCCATACAGAGATACATATACATATCTGGAACAATTCTGTTTTCCGGACGAAAAAGGGCGAGAACAGATAGAAAAGGCAGAATCTTGTATGCCAGACGATGACTAAGCAAGAGTTCCCGGATAATATAAATATGAACAAGAGGAGCGATCAAACCGAGTATCAATGAGACGTTGGAGTTTTCGTGTAGATAAATAAAAAGAATCTGTTTGGTGGTCAGTAGGGTTAGCAGAACAACCAGAAACAGGGTGATAAAAAATGTTTTCTTCTTCCGTTCAGCCAGTGGGAGGCTGTTCAGTAAGTTTGTAAGCTCGTCCCGATCGGATTGGGGTGCCAGTGCCTTGTAAACCACTTTTTTACTCTGGCCCCGTCGGAGCATATCTTTTACTTTTTTTTCTAGGGTTTGTCGCATTTCTGAAATGATATCGGCTGAAAGGTTTGGTCTGTTCTGGATAAATATTCGGAAAATCCTAACATTCTTGTAAAGTTAGTCTATGAATACTGGTTTTTGGGGAGAAAGAAAAGGAAAAAAAGAAATTCTAACATAAGTAAAACTGATAATAGCGGCAATTATTTTTTATTTGACAACTATCTGGTAGAATGGGGTATGGTAGGGCCTAGTTGGAGAATACGCCATCTGATTTGTGTGTAAAAAATATAAATCTAAGTTACCGGATTGTATCTAGTTATCAATGTTACTGATAGCTGTGTCCGTTAACCATCCAGAAAAAAGATTCAACAATGGAGATTACTTTATGAGTTCAAGTGACGATAAAATCACAAGCCTGTTAAGCGAAGGTCGAGTTTTCGAGCCACCCACTGAAGGAAAAGATACTGCTGCCATTGGAAGCCTTGAAGAGTATAAGGCGATCTATAAAAGATCCATGGATGATCCAGAAAAATACTGGGGAGAACGTGCCGAAGAGCTTGTTACCTGGGATAAAAAGTGGGATACCGTACTCGAGGCTGATTTTGATAAGCCTGAGTTTAGCTGGTTTAAAGGCGGTAAGATGAATGTGTCTTACAACTGCTTGGATCGTCACCTTGAGAATGGTCGTCGTAATAAGGCTGCTATTATCTGGCAGGGTGAGCCCGAGGAAGATGTAAAGGTATACACCTATCAGATGCTGCACACAGAAGTGTGTCGCTTTGCCAATGTCCTGAAGTCAAAGGGTGTTAAGAAAGGTGATCGTGTTTCCATTTACCTTCCAATGATTCCAGAACTCTCCATTGCTCTTCTTGCCTGTGCACGCATTGGTGCAATGCACTCCGTTGTCTTTGCCGGTTTTTCCGCGGTTGCACTTCAGAGTCGTATTCAGGATTGTGAAGCTAAGGTCCTTGTTACTGCCGATGCCGTTATTCGTGCCGGAAAGACTATTCCATTGAAGCCAAATGCCGATGAGGCACTTGAAGAATGTGACACCATTGAGAACTGTATCGTTGTAAAGCGTGGCGGCAATGAAGTTTCCATGACCGAGGGACGAGATAGCTGGTGGCACGAAGAAGTAACTGCCGAAGGCATTACTTCTACCTGTGAGCCTGAGTCCATGGATGCTGAGGATATCCTCTTTATTCTGTACACTTCCGGTTCCACCGGCAAGCCAAAGGGTGTTGTTCATACCACCGCAGGCTATCTTACCTACGCCATGCACACCTGTCAGTATGTCTTTGATATGAAAGATAACGATGTATATTGGTGTACTGCTGATATTGGCTGGGTTACTGGTCATTCCTATATCCTGTACGGTCCACTTGGGCTTGGTGCAACTTCTGTTATGTTCGAAGGCGTACCTACCTATCCCGGACCAGATCGTTTCTGGAAGATTGTTGAGAAATTCCAAGTTAATACTTTTTATACTGCACCAACCGTTATTCGTGCGCTCATGCGTGATGGTGACGGCCCTACTCAGCGTTATGACCTATCCTCTCTTCGCATCCTTGGATCCGTTGGTGAGCCAATTAATCCAGAGGCATGGATGTGGTACCATGTGAATATCGGTAAAGAGAAGCTTCCAATCGTTGATACCTGGTGGCAGACTGAGACCGGTGGAATCATGATTTCTCCACTCCCCTATGCCACACCAACCAAACCCGGTTCTGCCAGCTTGCCGCTTCCTGGAATTGACGTAGCTATTTTTGATGAAGAAGGCAACGAGGCCAGTGCCAATGAAGGTGGCCATCTTGTTATTCGTAAGCCATGGCCTGGAATGCTTCGTGGTGTGTTCGGCGATCCTGCACGGTATAAGAAAGCGTATTTCAGCCGTTATGATAACACTTACGATCCTGAAGATGGTGCGCGTCAAGATGAAGATGGTTATTTCTGGATCATGGGGCGTCTCGATGACGTTGTAAATGTATCTGGACATAGACTGGGAACTGCGGAGATTGAGTCTGCTCTTGTTTCCCATCCACAAATTGCAGAAGCTGCAGCTGTTGGTATGCCTCACAAGATTAAAGGTCAAGCTATTTACGCTTTTGTTACTCCAAATACCGGTGTGGAACATACCGATGAGTTGCTTGTTGAACTCAGGATGCATGTTCGTAAGGAAATTGGACCCATCGCAACTCCAGATGCGATTCAGTACGCTCCAGGTCTGCCAAAGACTAGAAGTGGAAAGATCATGCGCCGTGTACTTCGTAAGATTGCCGCGAATGACTTCAAGGATTTCGGTGATACATCAACTCTTGCTGATCCTTCAGTGGTCGAGGATCTGATTGACGGTAAGAAAACATTGGACAATAAATAACAGATTGAGAAAGAATACTTTGTCTATTGTTATGAATAATACAGTTCGAAAGAAACAGTTTTTAGACATACAGGCTGTTATGTGAAATAAAAAGCGGGATTTTCTTTTTTAGAAAATCCCGCTTTTTTATTGTTAGGAATAGTAGCGGGGAAGTGAATGGTACAAAATGGAGATATTCATGCAGTAGCACCTGAGATGGCCGTGGCTTTTTTCAGGGATATCCTGCCTTTTAATGGGCTTGATGATGCTACACTTAATGATCTTGCCCGTCATTGTCGTGTTGATTTTTACCCCAAGGGGACCCGCCTTCTCACCCAGGGGGAGACGGATATTACCCACCTTTATCTTATTCAGCGTGGTGGCGTAAAGGCCTTTATTGAAGATGATCAGGGGGATGTGACCCTGAAAGATTTTCGTGGGGTCGGGGCCTATATTGGGGCGCTCGGAATTATTCGTGGAACGCCCGCTAACCTGAATATTGAAACAGTGGAAGACACCTTCTGTATTCTGCTGCCCAGTGAAATATTTTTAAATCTTGTGGAGCAGCAGCCATCCTTTGCTCACTACTATTTAAAAAGTTTTTCAGAAAAAATAGTTACTACAGCCTATAACGAGCTTCGACATCATAAGGCATCTAAACGCAGCGGCGACGATCTCTATCTCTTTTCTGTGCGTGTTGGTGACCTAGTAAAGACCCTGCGTAAGGTCTCAAGTATAAGTTCCATTCAGGACGCAGCCGCCATGATGGCTGAATACCGGGTGGGAAGCCTGCTTGTGTATGATCCCGCAGACGAAGAGAATATCGTAGGTATTATTACCGATCGTGATCTTCGTGGGAAGGTGGTGGCAGCTGGGCTGGATTATGGACTGCCTGTAAAAGAGATTATGACAGGGCCTGTGCAGACGGTGTTGTCTCAATCGCTCTGTTTTGATGTTTTGTTGAAAATGATGGCGACCTCTATTCATCATCTTGCAGTGGAACGCGGTGGTCGGGTGATTGGAGTTGTGACCTCCCATGATATTATGCTGCTTCAGGGCCATTCACCCTATTATCTATTTAAAGAAATTCGTGGTCAGCAGAAGATTAGTGGCTTGTATTTTCTTGCTCAAAAAATCCCCGATGTTATTCGGGGCTTGATTAAGGAAGGGGCAAAGGCTGGTAATATTACCCAGATGATAGCGATCTTGAATGATCATATCCTGGAACGGATGTTGACGTTGCTTGAAGAAGAATTGGGCCCCCCTCCTGTCCCCTATTGCTGGTTACTGATGGGGAGTGAGGGAAGAAGAGAGCAGACCTTTAAAACGGATCAAGATAACGCGATACTGTATGCCGATCCGAAAAATGATGACGAGAAACGTGCCGCAGAAAGCTACTTTAAGGGCTTTGCTGAAAAGGCTATAGATCATCTGGTGAATTGCGGATATCCGCTTTGTCCCGGTTTTATAATGGCCACCAACCCGAAATGGTGCCAGCCGCTTTCCGTGTGGAAAAAATATTTCAGTAATTGGATAGATGCACCGGATCCAGCTGAACTTCTGAATGCCACTATCTTTTTTGATTTTCGATCAGGGTTTGGAGATTCCAATTTGGCGTGCGACCTTCGTCGCCATCTGAATGCTAAGGCTCGGGAGAAGGATATGTTTCTTTTCCATCTGGCCCGCCAGTGCATGTCTACCCGGGTGCCTCTTTCATTCTTTAAAAACTTTATTGTGAACAAGGATGGAGAACATAAGCATCATCTTGATATTAAACGGCAGGGACTCACACCATTTGTAAATTTTGCACGTGTTCTCGCACTGAAATACGGTATCAGTGAAACCAATACACTCGCCCGCTTGAAGGCTCTTTATGATGCGGATTTTATCAATCGCGACATCTGGTCTTCTGCTAATGATGCCTATGAGTTGCAGATGCAGCAACGGCTTATACATCAGTTGTGGCAGATCGAAGAGGGGGTATTGCCGGATAATCACATTAATCCGGAACAGCTCTCAGACTTGGAGCGAAGAATGCTGAAGGACGCATTTACAGTTATTGAGCGCATGTATTCTGTGCTTGATAAAATGTATCCGGTTGCTTGATAATGATAAATATATTGAATCCAGGGAGCTGGTTTACCAAGGCTGATCCACTGCTTCGTGCCAATAAAGAGTTTTTTACAGCTTTTGATCAGGCTCGTCCATTAGATGATTATACCTTTGTGGTGTGTGACACAGAGCTTACTGGTTTAAACAAAAAAAAGGATGAATTGATCTCCATTGGCGCGGTGAAAATCAGGAATCTGCAGATTGATCTTTCATCCATGTTTCATCAGTTTATGCGACCGGAGAATCTTGACCCGACACAGGCAACACTGGTGCATCGGATAACACCGGAACAGCTGGAAGCAGCGGAACCAATTGAAGATGTGTTGCCACGATTTGTTGAGTATATTCAGGGAAGTCTACTTGTGGGACATCATCTGCCGCTTGATATGCATTTTTTGAATAAGGCCACAACGAAAGTTATGGGCGGGATACTCTCTAATCCCGGGGTTGATACCATGCGTCTGGCACAGGGGTACAAGCGTGTACGGCTTGGTCACTACCACGAGCATAATCCGCGTGAAATTAGTTACAATCTTGATGACCTTGGTAACGAGTATAACCTTCCCAAATTCAAACCCCATGATGCTCTCGAGGATGCCTTGCAAACAGCCTATCTTTTCCTCTATTTTATAAAGAAATTCAGGAAAGGTGGCCTGGTGACATTACGGGATGTCTTTCAGGCAGGACGGGTTGGAAGTTTCCGATATTAAAAAAGAAAATTATATTGATTGTTGTGTGTTTTATTTGGAGTTGTGTTTCGTTGTAAGGAAAAGCCCTAAACCCTTTGTCAGTCAATCGTTGACACGGATTAGGTTATTATGGTATAACACTTGGTTTTATGAAGGGAAAGTTCACTTTAATTCCAAAATGAGGAGAAGAAATTATGAGTGATGCTCAGAAGTATTGGCAGGCAAACATTCGGTTAGTTATCGGATGTCTTGTCGTCTGGTTTGCGGTTTCATTCGGTGCCGGCATTTTGTTTGTGCACCAGTTGAATGTTATCAAAATTTTAGGTGGTTATCCACTTGGTTTTTGGTTTGCCCAGCAGGGTTCTATTTACACCTTTGTGGTTCTGATCTTTTTTTACGCATGGCGTATGGGAAAGCTTGACCGTAAATTTAACGTCGACGAAGACTGAGGAGTGATCAAGAATGACTAATCTACAAATTTGGACCTATGCTGTTGTAGGGACAACCTTTGCTCTCTATATTTTTATTGCCATCAAGGCGCGCGCTACATCAACCGGGGAATTTTATGTTGCCGGTAAAGGTGTGCATCCTGTTCTTAATGGTATGGCCACGGGCGCTGACTGGATGTCTGCTGCCTCATTTATTTCCATGGCCGGTCTCATTGCCTTTAAAGGCTATGACGCATCTGTTTATCTTATGGGTTGGACTGGCGGTTATTGTCTGCTTGCCATGCTCCTTGCACCATATCTCAGAAAGTATGGAAAATTTACTGTACCTGAATTTATCGGCGATAGATTCTATTCGCAGACTGCCCGTGTTGTGGCTGTTATCTGTCTGATCGTTGCTTCTCTTACCTATGTTATTGGTCAGATGAAGGGGATTGGTGTTGCTTTCTCCCGTTTCCTTGAAATTCCTTTTAATTATGGGCTTTTTCTCGGTATGGGAATCGTGTTCATCTACGCAGTACTTGGTGGAATGAAAGGTGTTACGTATACTCAGATTGCTCAGTACTGTGTTTTGATTTTCGCGTACACCGTACCTGCTATCTTTATTTCTCTGCAGTTGACCGGTGTTGCTCTTCCTCAGCTTGGGTTGGGGGCAGTAATGGCCGATGGCTCTGGGGTATTTCTGCTCGATAAAATGGATAAGACCTTGGTTGATCTAGGGTTTAATGCCTATACGACGCAGAAAGGCAGTACCTTGAATATGTTCCTTCTTACCATGTCACTTATGATTGGTACAGCAGGTCTACCTCACGTTATCACCCGTTTCTTTACCGTACCTAAGGTTCGTGACGCACGTGCTACTGCTGGTTGGTCGCTGGTTTTTATTGCGCTCCTCTACACTACCGCTCCCGGCGTTGGTGCTATGGCTCGATTGAATCTGATTAATACTATACAGGCTGATTCCATCGCTCCTGACGTTTCTCAAAACTTGAAAATTGATGCACTTCCTGCCTGGTTTACCAACTGGGAAAAAACCGGCCTTTTGAAATACGAAGATAAGAACGGTGACGGACGTATTCAGTATGTTGGTAAAAACTTTAAAGGTACAGATGCCAATGGTAACTTGATTGTAAACGAAATGACCAAAGTCGATCGTGATATCATGGTTCTTGCCAATCCTGAAATTGCACAGCTTCCAAACTGGGTAATTGCACTTGTTGCTGCCGGTGGAATTGCGGCTGCGCTCTCAACTGCTGCAGGACTGCTTCTTGCCATCTCTTCTGCTATCTCCCATGATATCGTGAAGGGTATTATTGCAAAGGATATTGATGATAAAACCGAGCTGATGGCTGGTCGTATCGCCATGGCCGGTGCCATTGTTGTTGCGGGGTATCTTGGACTGCATCCTCCCGGATTCGCGGCTCAGGTTGTAGCGTTGGCCTTTGGTCTTGCTGCATCTTCCATTTTCCCTGCTCTTATGATGGGAATTTTTGCAAAACGTGTCAATAATACCGGTGCTGTTCTCGGTATGCTGTCAGGTCTTGGAACTACACTTGTATATATCTTCTGGTTCAAGGGTTGGTTTTTTATTCCAGGAACTGCCATGGCTGCAGATAATGCTTCCAACTGGGTCCTGGGCATCTCTCCAGGTTCCTTCGGTGCCATTGGTGCGCTGATCAACTTTACTGTTGCTCTCACCGTATCAAGCTTTACTGCACCTCCACCAGAGCACATTCAGCATCTTGTTGAGGATATTCGTATTCCAATGGGATCTAAGGGTGCCGTGGAGCATTAAGCAAAGCTGTTAAGTAGCATATCTGCCTTTTGGCAGAGAAAAAAAGCATCCGTATCTTTACGGATGCTTTTTTTTGGTTTATTGAAAGAGTGTTTATTACAAAAAATATATCAAAAGAGTGTTTGAAATGATACAGCCGGAAAATTGCTATCTGCATATAATCGATCCGCAGGAACGGTTGATGAACCATATTGATGGCGCTGACAGAGTGACTGCGACTATTAAAAAATTGGTTTGTTCTGCTCGTATTATTGGTTTGCCTATTATTGCAAACACCCAGTATAAAAAAGGTCTGGGGCCCTATGTTACCGATCTTGAGGGGTTGATGGTTGATGTCCCAAGGCCAGATAAAGTTGAATTTAACGCATTGGCAAATGCTGAGACCAGAGAACTAGTGAAGAATTTACCGGCAACGGTTCATACTGCAATAGTTGTTGGTGTTGAGACACATATCTGTATATATCAAACGGCTTGTGGGGTTCAGGAACTAGGGTTTACCCCGTGGATTGTTGCCGATGGGGTTTCATCCCGGACGGAGGAAAACCATCTCTTAGGGTTGGCACGACTCCGTGATATTGGTGCCACCGTTGGGCCGGCAGAAATGATACTGTATGAATTACTTGGACGTGCGGGGACCACTCAGTTTAAAGAAGTCTTGCCGTACATCCTGTAACTAGTGAATAATTGATAAGAATATATTTATAATCAAAACATTAAAAAAAGAACAGGCCATGAAAGGAAAAGAAATTCGTAAGCGCTTTATCGAGTATTTTGAAAAACATCATCACACCCGTGTTGATAGTTCATCCATGGTTCCAAAGGATGATCCTACACTTCTCTTTGTTAATGCGGGGATGGTTCAATTTAAAACCGTATTTATGGGTGAAGACAAACGGGATTATAATCGTGCGGTTACCAGCCAGCGCTGTGTACGAGCGGGTGGGAAACATAACGATCTTGAAAATGTTGGCTATACGGCAAGGCATCACACCTTCTTCGAAATGCTTGGGAATTTCTCTTTTGGTGACTACTTCAAAGAAGATGCGATCCGCTTTGCCTGGGAATTTCTTATTCAAGAGTTAAAGCTGCCTGCTGATCAGATGTGGGTTTCTGTTTTTGATGACGATGATGAGGCATTTGAACTTTGGGAGAAGGTCGAAGACCTTCCAAAGGGTCGTATTGTACGATTGGGTGAGAAGGATAACTTCTGGGCCATGGGTGATACCGGCCCCTGCGGGCCATGTTCAGAAATTCATATTGATCAGGGGCGTGAGGCTGGATGTGATCGTCCCGACTGTGCCGTAGGTTGTGACTGTGACCGTTTCCTTGAGCTTTGGAACCTTGTTTTTATGCAGTTCAATCGTACTGCAGATGGGAAGATAACCCCTTTACCAAGGCCGAGTATAGATACCGGTATGGGGCTTGAACGGGTGGCGGCGGTTCTTCAGGGGAAATTGAATAACTATGATACGGATCTTTTTCAGCCTGTTATTCTGAAGCTTGAAAAACTGTCAGGTCGCACGTATCTGGACAATAATGCAGATACAACTGCCATGCGCGTTATTGCCGATCATGCCCGGGCGACCACATTTTTGGTGGCCGACGGGGTCCTTCCTTCCAATGAAGGGCGTGGCTATGTTCTGCGCCGGGTAATGCGTCGCGCCATTCGCTATGGTCGTAATCTTGGCATGACCGAAATGTTTCTTGAGGCAGTGACTGCTGTTGTCACTGAAACTATGAAAGATGCTCATCCTCATTTAAAGGATTGCGCCGATCTGTTGGCCAAAGTTGTGAATAATGAGGAGTTACGTTTTGGGGAGACTCTGGAATATGGTTTGACACTGCTTGACGATGAAATTGAACGTCTCACCCAGGCAGGCGATAAGTTAATAGAGGGCGATTTTATCTTTAAGCTCTATGATACCTTTGGCTTTCCCGTGGATATTGTGCGTGATATTTCGCTGGAACGTGGGGTGGAGTTTGATAATGATGGTTTTGTTTCCGCGATGGAAAAACAGCGAACCCAATCCCGTGCATCCCGTAAAGGAGAGAACGTACGACTCCTTGGGCAGGGCGTTAAGGAACTCATTGAAAGTGGCAATAAAAGTGAATTTACAGGCTATGATGGACTTGTCTCTGAGGCGAAAGTGTATGGACTCCTCGATCGTGAAGGGAATGTATGCAAGGAACTGGTAAAAGGAACAGAGGGGCAACTTTTTGTCACCACTACTCCCTTTTATGCGGAATCTGGCGGCCAGGCAGGAGATACAGGAAAAGTTACATGGGAGGACGGTGAGGCTGAGGTGTGTGGAACCATCACGGAAGGTGAGGGGATTATACTGCACCGGGTGAAGGTCAGTCGTGGAACACTGGTCACTGGAGGAGCCATTCAGCTCCAAGTTCAAACAGAAATACGAAATGATACCGCTTCCAATCATACTGCAACCCATCTGCTTCAGGCGGCCCTAAGAGAACTTCTTGGAGATCATGTGAAGCAGGCTGGCTCACAGGTTACACCGGATAGGCTACGATTCGATTTCACCCATTTTTCCCCACTTACGCAGGAAGAGAAAGAGTCCATCGAAAGACGCGTTAATGAAAAAATCCGCGAAAACATAGCCACCGACACTACTGTTCTTGATCGGGATCAGGCAATAGAACAGGGAGCAACTGCTCTTTTTGGTGAGAAGTATGGGGAGAGTGTCCGTGTTGTAAGCCTTGGTGAGTTCTCAAAAGAGCTTTGCGGAGGAACACACGTTGGAGCAACGGGCGGGATTGGTTTTTTTCAGATCCTATCCGAAGCTGGTATTGCCGCGGGAGTTCGCCGTATTGAGGCGGTAACTGGCAGTGGTGCACAGGAAAGAGTGCTGAGCCTTGCAAGGCGTGAGCACGATGTCTGTGAGCTTTTAAATGTACAGCCTGAAAATATTGTAGAGCGCCTAGATAGTATGGCGAGTTCCATGAAACGTCTTGAAAAACAAGTTGCCGATTTATCTACCCAGCTCGCAACGTCCGATCTTGGTGATCTCCTCTCTTCGGCAAAGGAGATTGAGGGGGTTCAGGTAGTGGCGGCCGCTATTCCACTAGACAGCCCAAAAACATTGCGGGAAGTGGGAGATAAAATGCGCAATGATATGGGGAGTGGGGTTGCCGTCCTTGGAGGAGATATAAACGGCAAGGCTGCATTGCTTGCAATAGTCTCAAAGGACCTTACCAAAAGAATTAAGGCAGGCGAGCTTGTTAATAGGATCGCACCCATTGTCGGCGGCAAGGGTGGTGGACGGCCCGATATGGCACAGGCTGGAGGTTCCATGCCAGATAAGATAAATGAGGCCATAGCGGCCGTTTATGAAAACGTAAGAGAATTGCTGCTGAAATAGATTTCGGAAAAGGTTTGTCAGGCAATGGAGGGTAACTCTCCGGCTGGAAAAATAATGTTGAATGGGACCTTCTTTTTTTTTGGTTTCCAAGTAGAGATCATGGATGAGGTACCACAAAAATATTAGTAAAGAGGCTGAGAAAATCTTTTGAAAATAATTCGATGAATCTAATTATAGGAAATAGTGAAATAAATCGAGCTATTGTTCAAAACAGTTTCTATCAAAATAGAGATTTCAAGCCTTTGACTCTCTTATAAAAAAGTTGACAGTACACTGTATATGCGGTACAACCGTTTTTCGTGTTGTGAATCACCATTCATTTTGGGCGGTTTTTTTGAGTTATCTTAGCTAATCAGGAGCAGAGAAAATGGTTTCAATGGATATCACCCTGTTTCTTCAGATCGTGAACGCTTTTGTTCTGATGTTTCTACTTAACGGAATCATCTACAAGCCGGTACTGAAGATTTTGGCAGAAAGGAAAGTAAAATTACAAGGCATGCGTGATGATGTAACTAAGTATGAAGATAATGCCCGCAGACGCCAGGAAGAAGTAGACAAAAAGATGCATAAGGCCTCTAGTCAGGCCAAGGCTGCACTTGATAATGCACGTGCTGGAGCGAAGGCTGCCGGTGAAGAGAAGCTTGCCGCTATCAAGGCTGAAGCCGATACTGAAAAAGATAAACAGCTGGTGGATATTAAATCCCAGGTTGAGGCTGCTCGGAAAAATCTTGAAGCAGGACTTGACGGATTTGCATCTGCCATGGCAGGAAAAATTTTGGGAAGGAGTCTGTAAGGATGAGGGGAATGAAGCGAACAATCGGGAAAAGTGCACTTGTTGCGCTGATTCTGTGGTTTGCCTTGGCAGCAGGAAGTGTCTGGGCTTCAGACCACGGAACTACAGCAGCAACCGGTGAGGGAATGCCCACAGCCGATGCTCACGCATCTGCTGAGATGCAAGGCGAGGCAAATGCCGGTCATGCAATAGTTGAAGGGCATGCAGCAGAAGTTGCAGCAGTTCATGGTGATGCTGCTGCCGGCGGACATGGCGATGTCCATGTTGCGGACAGCCTGTCGCCTGAGAAACTCAAGGATCTCGGTTGGAGGGTGATGAACTTTATCGTCCTGATGATTATCCTTGTGAAGTTTGGAGCAAAGCCAATTGCAAATGGCCTTGGCGCACGGCGTCAGCAGATTAAAGATGAAATTGAAGATCTTGAAGCAAAAAAGGTCGATGCTGAAAAGGCGTACAAAGAGTTCTCTGCAAAACTTGAATCCGTTGAAAAAGACGTTGGTTCCATCGTAGAAAAGGCGGTAGCTCAGGCTGAAATTGAGAAAGTCAAAATTATTGAAGCTGCCGAAAAGTCTGCTGATGATGTTAAGCGCTCTGCTGAAATGGCAATTGCCAACGAAGTTACCGCTGCGAAGCGTAGCCTCAAGGTGACTGTTACGGAGCAGGCAGCAGTGATGGCAGAAGAGTTAATCATTAAGAATCTGACTGCAGATGATCAGGTCAAGATTATCGAAGATTACTTAGATAAAGTAGGAGCCGTCCAGTGAAACAGATAATCTTAGCTAGACGATATGCCAAGGCGCTTTTTGCTGTTGGTAAAGATGATGGAAAGCTTGAAGAGTATAATAATGCGCTTCAGGGATTAAATGAAATATTTGCCTCCGATGTCGGATTGGCAGATTCATTAACGAACCCCCTTTATCCCATGGATGTCCGGGAAAAGGTAATGGAAGGTATTGTTGCCTCCATGGGTGTCGATAAAGTTATGGGCAATTTTCTCAACCTGCTGGTCGAGAAAAAACGTGCTGATGTTCTTCCGGATATTGCAGAAGAATTTCAGATCATGGTTGATGAAGAAAAGAATGTCAGTCATGGCAGCGTGGTCTCAGCAGTAGAATTGAGTAAAGAATTGCAGGCCAAAGTGCAGGCAACATTAGAAAAGCTTACCGGCAAGACAGTGGAACTGACGCCTAGTGTAGATCCTTCAATTATTGGCGGTATCATTGCCAAGGTTGGCGATCTTGAATTGGACGGAAGTATCAAAACACAACTTGCAGGTTTAAAAGATTCCATTAAGGGGAGAGAATAGAAATGCAAATCAAAGCCGAAGAAATCAGTCAGATTATAAAAGATCAGATTGGTGAGTACGAAACCAGTATTGACCTCAATGAGACCGGTACCGTCATCTCCGTTGGTGATGGTATTGCACGTGTCTACGGAGTAAAGAATTGTATGGCCATGGAGCTTCTTGAGTTCCCAGGCGGTATTATGGGACTTGCTCTGAACCTTGAGGAAGACAACGTAGGTTGTGCTGTTCTTGGTAACGTTTCCGGAATTAAAGAGGGTGACCTTGTTAAGCGTACCGGGAAAATTGCTGAGGTTCCAGTTGGACCGGAACTTGAAGGCCGTGTTGTTGATGGTATTGGTTTCCCAATTGATGGACAGGGTGACATTAACGCCAAGCTGAGCTCCAAAGTTGAAGTTGTTGCTCCAGGTGTTATTGCCCGTAAGGGTGTTCATGAACCATGTTACACTGGTGCCAAGGCAGTTGATGCCATGACTCCTGTTGGACGTGGACAGCGTGAGTTGGTTATTGGTGACAGGCAGATTGGTAAAACAGCACTTTGTGTTGATGCCATTATTGCCCAGAGAGACACCGACGTTCATTGTGTCTATGTTGCTATTGGTCAGAAGAAATCCACAGTTGCTCTCGTTGTTGAAGCACTGAGAAAACATGACGCTATGAGCTACACCACGGTTGTTGCAGCCTGTGCCTCTGATCCTGCGCCAATGCAGTATATCTCAGCATTTACTGGAACTGCCATGGGTGAGTATTTCCGTGACAATGGCCAGCATGCACTCATCGTGTATGATGATCTTTCCAAGCAGGCTGTTGCTTATCGTGAGCTCTCTCTGCTTCTTCGTCGTCCACCTGGACGTGAAGCATATCCTGGTGATATTTTCTACAACCATTCTCGTCTCCTTGAGCGTTCTTCCAAGGTTAATGATGAGCTTGGTGCTGGATCTTTGACCGCGCTTCCAATCATTGAGACTCAGGCTGGTGACGTTTCTGCCTTTATTCCAACAAACGTTATTTCCATTACAGATGGTCAGGTGTATCTTGAACCAAATCTGTTCTTCTCTGGTGTTCGTCCAGCGATTAATGTTGGTCTGTCAGTATCGCGTGTTGGTGGTGCTGCTCAGGTAAAAGCCATGAAGCAGGTTGCCGGTACCCTTCGTCTGGATCTTGCCCAGTTTCGTGAATTGGCTGCATTTGCTGCATTTGGATCTGATCTTGATGCTGCAACCCAGGCACAGTTGACCCGTGGTGAGCGTCTTGTTGAAATTCTCAAGCAGCCACAGTATGCACCTCTTCCAATGGAGAAGCAGGTAACTATTCTCTATGCTGGTGCTAACGGATATCTTGATCCCCTTCCAATCGACACCATGGCGGATTACGAGAATGAGATGTACAGCTATATCGAGTCTAACGACGCCTCTATCTTTGCTGATCTGAAAGAGCAGGAAGAGTTCACCGATGCTATTAAAGAAAAACTGAACAAGGCACTCGATGCCTTCGGTGAAACCTTTAAGGCTACCAAGGGTCTCAAATAATAGAGGAGAACGTTTACTATGCCTAGTTTAAAAGACGTTCAAGATAAGATCGTTGGTGTCAAGAAGACATCACAGATCACATCGGCCATGAACATGGTCGCCTCGGCGAAACTCCGTGGCGCCCAGGAGAAGATGGAAAATTTCTTCCCCTATGCCGATAAATTTAATAAAACCATGTCAACCCTGTCGGGTGGCGGCAACACTGATCAGTTCCCTCTTATGGAAGTAAGAGATGTGAAGACTGTTGAAATTGTAGTCGTAACATCGGATCGTGGCTTATGTGGTTCCTTTAACTCCAAGATCGTAAAACTTGCTGAACAGAAGATGCGAGAGTACGAAGCTGAAGGAAAGACCGTCAGCTTTGTATGTGTTGGGAAAAAAGGACACCAGTCACTGAAGAAAACCGGCAAAGTTCGTAAGCAGTATCTCGATATCATGGCAAATTTTCAGATGTTTAATGCCAGAGAAATTGCTCAGGAAGTTGCCACTTCCTTTACCAGTGGTGAAGCTGATAAGGTAGAGGTTATCTACGGACATTTCAAGTCAGTGGCAGTACAGTATGCAAATGCACAGGATTTGTTGCCCATCACTCCCATTGAGAGTGGTGAGGAAACAGAAACCCAGGCCTCTGGTGATTATATCTATGAGCCTTCAACTGAAGAGATCATGGATGTGATGCAGCCTCTGTATCTGAATGTGATTTTATATAACGCCATGCTTCAAGTTGGTGCATCCGAGCATGCTGCTCGAATGACCTCCATGGATAATGCAACTACCGCATGTAGGGATATCGTTAAGGATCTTACCCTTGTTTTCAATAAGGCAAGGCAGGCAGCAGTAACTGGCGAATTGATGGACATCGTTGGTGGTGCTGAGGCCCTTAAGGGATAATTAACCATACGCAAATATTCTTTTTTTAATACTTTGAGGAGGGAGATATCCCGATGAGTGATCAAAACGTAGGAAAAATAACACGAGTAATTGGCCCCGTAGTCGATGTTGAATTCGCGGCAGGAAAACTGCCAAACATTCTGGATGCACTTTTTGTAACGAACCCTGGCATCAATGATGATGCCGACAACCTGGTTGTCGAAGTTGCTCTGCATCTTGGTGATAACGCCGTCCGTTGTATCGCAATGGATTCAACCGATGGTCTTGTTCGCGGCATGGAAGCACGTGATTCTTCATCCCCAATCACCATTCCTGTTGGCGAGCCTGCTCTTGGCCGTATCATGAATGTTGTTGGACGCGCCGTTGATGGATTGGGTGACATTACATCTGACAAGCAGCTGCCTATACATCGTGACGCTCCAGCATTTACCGATCAGGACACCGAGGTTCGTGTTCTTGCAACTGGTATTAAAGTAATCGATCTCCTTGTTCCATTCCCAATGGGTGGAAAAATGGGTCTGTTCGGTGGTGCTGGTTGTGGAAAGACCGTTATTATGATGGAGATGGTTAATAACATCGCCATGCATCATGGTGGAATTTCTGTATTCTGTGGTGTTGGAGAGCGTACCCGTGAAGGAAACGATCTTTACAACGAAATGAAAGAGTCCGGTGTACTTCCAAAAGCCGCACTTGTTTATGGTCAGATGACTGAACCTCCAGGAGCTCGTTCTCGTGTAGCACTTACCGGCCTTACCGCTGCTGAGTACTTTCGTGATGAAGAGGGACAGGATGTTCTCTTTTTTGTAGATAATATCTTCCGTTTCACCCAGGCTGGTTCTGAGATTTCGGCTCTTCTTGGTCGTATCCCATCTGCTGTTGGTTATCAGCCAACACTGGCTACCGATCTTGGTGCACTTCAGGAACGTATTACATCAACCACCAAAGGTTCTATTACAGCAGTACAGTGTGTATATGTACCTGCGGATGATCTTACCGATCCTGCTCCCGCTACCACATTTGCTCACCTTGACGGAACCGTTGTTCTTTCTCGTCAGATTGCAGAACTTGGTATTTATCCTGCGGTTGATCCACTCGATTCAACTTCTCGTATTCTTGATCCAAATGTTGTTGGTCAGGAACACTATGATGTTGCTCGTGGCGTTCAGATTGCACTGCAGAAATACAAAGATCTTCAGGACATCATTGCTATTCTTGGTATGGATGAGCTTTCTGAAGAAGATCAGATTCTTGTTGGTCGTGCTCGTAAAATTCAGCGTTTCCTCTCTCAGCCATTTACTGTTGCTGAGGTTTTCACTGGTATGGCTGGTAAGTTTGTTTCTGTTGAAGACACCGTATCTGGTTTCAAGGAAATCCTTGAAGGTAAGCATGATGAAATGTCTGAAAACTCAGTTTATATGGTTGGTTCCATTGCTGAAGCTCTTGAGAAAGACGCAAAGACAGCTGCATAAGTTAACAGACAAGCATACGAGGATATACAATGGCACAACAAATACATTTAGAAGTAGTGACTCCAGCTGGAGCTGTGGTTAACGAGGATGTCGACATCGTTAATGCACCCGGTTATGGTGGTGACTTTGGTGTGTTGGCCAATCATGCTCCCTTCCTCTCCACTATCAAAATCGGACTCCTGACCTATGAGCAGGGTAAAGATAGAAAAAGTCTGATGATTAGCGGAGGCTTCTCTGAAGTCTCCAATAATAAGATCACTTTTCTTGTCGAAAGTGCTGAATTTGGTAGTGAGATTGATGTAGATAGAGCTATGAAGGCCAAAGAGCGAGCAGAAAAACGTCTTACTCAGGCTGCAGCGCATGATGATGCATTTAATCAGATTAGGGCAGAAGCTGCTCTGCAACGCGCACTTTCACGAATCAAGGCTTCAAAGATTGCCTGATTAGGGAATCTATAGTAATCTAAAAAGGTCGTCCTTCGGGACGACCTTTTTTTTTATCTTTTTGTATCGGTATCTTTGATGTCAACAATATATCTTTTGAGGTGTGTATATGAAAGCTAAGGAACGAATGGCAATTGCCAGGCAAATGCCCGTTGAAATGACTCCTGAAGAAAGAGTTCAAAGTTTCAATGAAATAGTTGAAGGCTACAGTGAGTTTACTGCCATTCTTGAAGCTGAACGTTGTCTTCAGTGTAAAAAACCTAGCTGTATGAACGGGTGTCCAATACATAATAATATACCTGGCTTTATTGCACAGCTGCGAGAAAAGAAATTTGAAGAGGCGTACTGGACCATTCGAAACACATCGTCTATGCCTGCTATTTGTTCTCGTGTCTGTCCTCATGAATTCCAGTGCGAGGGCTCCTGTGTCCGTGGTAAGGGGAAAGGCCAATCCGTAGCCATTGGTATGCTTGAAAGATTCGTTGTTGACTGGATGGTTAAAAACAAAAAGCCTATGCATAATGAATGTGCAATTCCAGGAAAGAAAAAAGTAGCTGTTATAGGTTCTGGCCCTGCTGGTATGACCGTTGCATACTGGCTTTCTCATAAAGGCATTCCCTGTACTATTTTCGAATCATTGCCTGTATACGGAGGAATGCTGACAGTTGGTATTCCAGCTTTTAGGCTGCCTAGAGAAATCATAAGTGCGGAATTCGAAGCACTGAAGAGTTGTGGTGTTACTTTAGAACATGAAGTTGTTATAGGAAAAGATAAGACAATAGAAGATTTAAGGGCAGAAGGTTTTGACGCCATTTTTAATGGTGTTGGAGCTCATGCCAGCAGAAAACTTGGTCTTGACGATGAAGAAAGTACTAAAGGAGTCTCACACGGTGTTGATTATTTAAGACGAGTTAACCTTGGTGAAAAACTTGATCTTGGGAAGAAAGTTGTTGTTGTTGGAGGTGGAAATGTAGCCATTGATGTAGCACGAACAGCGCTTCGATTAGGTTCTAAGGATGTCTTTATTCTCTACAGAAGAAGTCGTGAAGAGATGCCAGCCTCTGTTGCAGAGATTCATCATCTAGAGGAGGAGGGGGTGCGCATCGAATTTCTTGCTGCTCCTATCAAGATTCACTCAGAAAATGGAAACCTTACCAAGGTAGAGTGCATCAGGATGGTACTTGGTGAACCCGACGATTCAGGACGGAGACGTCCAGTTGTTCAGGAAGACTCAAATTTTATGATTGAAGCTGATTCTATAGTCCCAGCTATTAGCCAAAATGTTGATCATACTGCTGATGAGGGAATTGAAGTAGATCTTATGTCATGGGGTACCTACAATACAGATCCCAGAACGCTTCAAACCTCTTTAGAATATATGTTTGCAGGCGGGGATAACGTTCTTGGTCCCCAAACTGCTGCTAAGGCGGTGTATCAGGGGAAGGTTGCAGCTGAATCCATTGAACGATATCTTAATGGGCAGGATTTAAAAGAGGATCGGGAGTTTTTATGCGATCAAATTGACTGGTAAAGGGTAAATGATCCCTGGAACTTCATAATGATGCGCTAGTAACTATTTATCGGACTGTAATTATAATCAAAAAAGGCCATTATCTCCCACTGGGAAATAATGGCTTTTTTCTTTGACGATTACAGGCTGGCTGCGGTGGAGTGGATATAGCTCTGTACTCCGGTGACAATATCATTTGCTATGATATCGAGGAATGAATCTGTGTTAAGATTATCTGAGTCTGAAAGATTGGTTATAAAGGCCACTTCAACCAAAATTGCTGGCATTTCGGCACCGATGAGAACATAAAAAGGTGCCTGCTTAACACCAAGATTCTTGAAATTATTTTTTTGTATCCCTTCAATACCATCACATAGAGAATTATGAACAAAGCCTGCAAGTCTGGATGATTCATTAATTTTAGAGTTCTTCATAATATCAGAAAGGATATCCTGGAGATCACTCATTTGATGGGTAGAGGTTGCATTCTCAAAGGCGGCAACCCGCATTGCCTCGGCATTTGTAGATAAATTCAAGTAATAGGTTTCAAGCCCATGAACCTTTGGTGAAGGATGAGCGTTAATATGAAGAGATATAAACAGATCTGCATCATTGGTATTCGCAATTGCAGTACGTTCTTCTAGTGGAATGAATTGATCATTATCCCGGGTAAGGATTACCTCAGCTCCTGTTTCTTTTGCAAGCGCTGGGGCGAGTTTTTTGGCAATCTTCAGTACGATGTCCTTCTCTTTGAGCCCAAATGCTGAAGCGCCTGGGTCCTTTCCACCATGACCCGGATCAATAACTATTTTTCTTACGCCAAGCCCTAATTGCTGAGCAAGGGAAAGTTCCGTCTTTGTAAATTGTTCGTTATTTTCCTCAATACCAGTACTCTTTTTATGAGAATTGATTGCCGTCTTTTTAAAATCTTCAAGTACAATTAAATCACCTTCAAGAAGAGTTTCTGATTTTACTACGGAATCCTCTTCTGTGGATATATTAGATGGTGGTCTTGGTAATACCTTGGCGGACTTTTTGGCGAGAAGTTTTGATTCACCACGGACATCAATTACAACACGAAAAGGATCAGGCAAACTGAAGATTTTGTAATCTGATATTGATTCGATATCAAGAACGACCCTGACGACTTCAGGGGTGAACTGTCCTGTTCGTATCTGTTTTAATAGGCCGTCTTCGATAGGGATAGGCGAGCGATATTTTGGGTCAATATATGATTGCTGGAAGTCAAGATAGAGCCTTCTTGGTTTATTGCCATTTTTTTCAAGGAGTCTCTCTCTGTAGCGTACTGGGCCTGATGCTTTAATTACAACGCGGGTATAGTTATTTGATGACCAGTATTTAACCGGGAGTACGTAGCTCAAATTTTCAAGATAGGTGCGTTTGAGCATGACATCCGGAAGAGGGATATTATGTTCTTTGGAAAGCGACTTTAAGCGGTCTGAGGCATGCGCATACATATCACCATTACGATAGTTGGCAATAATACGAGTATAGTGTTCTGCAGCTTTTTGAGGATTATTCTTTTTATTCAGATAGAGGTTACCAACGGCATACAGAGCATCATCGGCAAGGCTATTATCAGGAAAAAGATCTGAAACATCACGATAGTAAGAAATCGCTTCCTGGATATCTAAATCATTTTTAAAGCGACGATACATTTTGGAATACATTCTTCCAAGCATGTAAAGGCTGGGGGCAGCGAAATCGGATTTAGGGCCGGAAAGGTAAATCTTTCTAAAATTGCGGACTCCATTCATCCAATTACCACGAGAGGCGCCAAGCGTCGTATTGGTGTGTAGTTCGTTATAATAAAATTTGGCTTGCTGGTAACGTTTTTCAAGGCTCGAAAAATCGGGGGAAGTCTCCCTGTCGACAGCCGCTGAGCTGAAAGCTGCAGGCATACATATGCTGAAGGCCAGAAAGAGAAAAGAAAGTTGAAAAAATCTTACCATTACACCTTGTTAGGGACTATTCCGGTTGGAAGAGGCAGAGTTTAGAAACTATATGAATATTGAAAGAACGACATCATTAACATATTTACAGAAGTATACCTAAAAGAATAGCCGATGGCAAAAGAAAATACACATATTCCTCTTCAAGTTCAAGAAGAAGTGCTTGATGTTGAAACTCATTAAGAGTTCTATTAATTCAGTAGCTTCGTAAGTTCATACAGGACGTCTAGTGCCTGCCGTGGGCTGAGTTCATCAACCTCAAGTTCTTCCAGCATTTTCCTCAGAGGATCCTGCTGAGCTTGTGGGAAAAGTGATAATTGATTGGGGTGAACTTTGCTACGAGATTTTCTGGGATTGTTACTTTTGGCAATGGTGGGGGTCCCATCGTGGCTGAATTCTCCATGTTCTATATTCTTCAAGATTTCACTGGCACGTTTGACTACACGTTCAGGAACACCTGCAAGTGCTGCAACCTGAATACCATAGGAGCGGTTCGTTCCACCTTTTACAAGTTTATGAAGAAAGATGATTGTATCGTTCCATTCCCGCACAGCAATGGAATAATTACGGACACGTTCTTCTGTTTTTGCAAGATCCGTCAGCTCATGATAGTGAGTGGCAAAAAGGGTTTTAACGCCCTTGTTGTTTTTTTGGACAAGATCCTCTGCCACGGCCCAAGCGATAGAGAGGCCATCAAAAGTGGATGTTCCACGTCCAATTTCATCAAGAATTACGAGGCTTTTTTCCGTTGCATTATTTAAAATATTTGCCGTCTCATTCATCTCAACCATAAAAGTTGACTGGCCACGACGCAGGTCATCCATGGCGCCGACACGGGTAAAAATTCTGTCTACAATACCTATTACTGCAGTTTGTGCAGGAACAAAGGATCCCATCTGGGCCATAAGTACAATAAGGGCCGTCTGACGAAGAATTGTGGATTTACCAGCCATATTAGGACCAGTAATAATCAGAACTTCTTCGGTGTCCTGGTCAAGATGGACATCATTTGGAACAAACTTTCCATTTGGAAGCGATCGCTCAATAACCGGATGTCTGCCTTCAATGATATCAATAATCTCTTCTTCGTTGACCTCTGGGCGTTTGTAGCGATGAAGGTGAGCGACTTCTGCAAGACAGACAAGAAAGTCTGTTTTGGCAAGCAACCCGGCACTTTTTAAGAGCCTTGAGCTTTCGGCAGCGAGCTGTGCACGGATATTAGTGAAAAGTTCATATTCGAGTTCAAGCCTTCTGTCCTGAGCGCCAAGAACCTTAGTTTCGAATTCTTTGAGTTCAGGAGTGATAAAACGTTCGGCATTAACCAGCGTCTGTTTGCGAATGTAACTTTCTGGCACATTGGCGGACTGGAGTCTGCTCACTTCAATAAAATAGCCAAAAACCTTGTTAAATCCAACTTTTAGTTTGGCGATACCTGTGTTTTTCCGTTCCTGAGTTTCAAGGTCAAGAATAAGCTGCTTGCCATGACGCTGGATATGGACAAGTTCATCGAGTTCTTGGTTATAGCCTTCCTTTATTAATCTACCATCGCGTAGGGTAATGGGCGCTTCTTCATTGACGGTAGTTTCTAGAAGATGGTGAATGTCGCTGAGAATATCCAGTTCGTTACCAAGGTTTTGTATCCGCTCTGCATCGCACTGTAGTAATAGCTCTTTGATGGATGGTAGTTTGGCAAGAGAGTGCTTTAGGGCAAGCATGTCGCGGCCGTTGCCATTTCCAAGGACCATACGACTATTGAGGCGTTCAATATCGTATATGGCTGTAAGTAACTCCCTGAAGTTAGCTCGGATGGCGGTATGGGTGTGAAAAAATTGTACTGCACCGAGCCTTGCATTAATCCGGGTAACATCCTGAAGCGGGAATAGAATCTCCTGTTTCAGCATTCTAGCTCCCATGGGAGTGCAAGTGTGATCGAGCACGGAGAGAAGTGAGCCTTCACGTTGGGAACCGATAATTGTTTGGGTCAGTTCTAGATTTCTTCTTGAGGAGTCATCAATCTGTAAGATAAGGTTTAGATCAATGGGCGTCAGTTTCTCAATATGGCTGATATCACTTTTTTGCGTTTCTACTATGTAATCGAGTAGAACTCCAGCGGCTATTATTGCCTGGGTAAAGGTCACACAGCCAAATCCTGAAAGATTATTAACCTGGAAATGTTCTGTAAGGAGTTCTTTGCTACTGCCAAAGTGAAACTGAGTAGCAGGGCGGTTAGTGATGCAGAGTCCTGGCAGTAAAGTGGTGGCTGTTTGTATCAAATCACCAAGGAAATCCTTGTCGTTTTCATTTACAAGCAGTTCTGCAGGCGTCATACGGGTCAACTGATCGAGTACGGACTCAGCGTTCTGCTTAGGATCACTAAATTCACCAAGAAGAAATGATCCTGTGGAAAGATCAAGGAAGCTAATTCCGTAAAGAGTTTCATTCCCTTTTGTTTTACAACAAATTGCTGCAACGTAAAGATTGTCTTTGTCGTCGAGGAGGCCTGAATCGGTTACGACACCGGGAGAGACAACACGAACAACTTCACGACGTACAATTCCTTTTGCCTCACTCGGTGTTTCGGTTTGTTCACAGATGGCAATTCGGCGCCCGGCTTTTACGAGCTTGGCGAGATAATTAGGTGCAGCATGATATGGAATGCCACACATAGGAACTCTGTTGGCATCGTTTTTACTATTTCGTGAAGTAAGAGTGATACCAAGAATTTTTGATGCGATGATAGCATCCTCAAAGAACATTTCGTAGAAGTCTCCCATCCGGTAGAAAAGGATGGTGTCTGGATGTTGTTCTTTTATCCCAAGGTACTGTTGAAGCATTGGGGTGACTTTTGTAGCTTTGGTCATGGTGTTTTATTATTGGTATTCAGGAGTTCCTGGAAGCAGGGAAGGAGCTTGTTAAATGTTGTTAGCAGGTGCTCCGGAATCGATCGGACCTCTGCAAGTACAGCCATAAAGTTGTGATCTCCATCCCAGCGAGGGACAATGTGGAAATGAAGGTGGTCGGCAATACCGGCTCCTGCTGCGCTGCCAAGGTTGCACCCTACGTTTAATCCATCAGGATGTAATAGTTCCCTGATTATTTGAGTGGCATCCGAAATCATACCCATCAGGGCGGTCTGTTCGTGTTTGTTAAGTTCGGTAATGCATGCAATATGCCTAATTGGAGCAACTAGCAGGTGTCCATTGGTGTAGGGGAATCTGTTAAGACGGACGACAACCTTTTTGTCTCGGTAAAGAAGCAGGAGTTCTTTGTTGAACGGACTGTTTCCTTCTGGTTCAAAAAGGCATCCCAATACTTTGTTGGCTCTGCCCTCAACGTGCTCCATACGCCAGGGTGCCATAAGAGATTTCATATGTCAGTCTCAGAAAATTGGTGCAGTGAACATTGTAAACCCTCGGTATGTGTTGTGAGGATTGCATAACTTCCGGGGGCACCATAACGGCCTGTGGCGGCAAAAGACCCGGGGTTTATAACGAGTGTTTGAGCAAAGCGATGATTCGCAGCAATATGCGTATGTCCATAGACAATGCAGTTTACGTTAGGAAACAGGTTCAACATTCTTTCTTCTATAGTGTGCCTAACTCCGGCACCGTGGCAGAGGCCAATTGTATATTTGTCAATGGTGATTAGCTTGTCTGTTGGCAGGGATTGGTATGAAGAGCTATCACACATATTACCATGTACTGCATGGACTTTTTTTCCTTCAAAAGCGGACAGAATAGATATGTCCGTCAGGTCTCCGGCATGGAGTATTACTGAACAGTCGGAGAAGGCAATCTGCACTTGCTTTGTAAACCATGGTGAAATGCTACTGATATGGGTGTCTGAAAGAATACCGATGCGGGTCACGGAAGCTACTCTCTGTTATTACTTAATTATGATCTTGTTCGAGAACATGTATTTTGGAGTCTCGTACCTCACTTACCTGTTCAAAATATGAAGAATTTGAGCAAAAGGGCATCCTCGGACAACCTTCCAGTGTCTGTGGGTCGATAACTAATAATTACTATAACGTGAAGTACTTAACGAAGCACCTGAAAAATTTTTCTTTTTCGCTTGTAACTGATAGAGTTTATAAAAGGTTGTTTTATAAAATAAAAGTGATTTTGAGATATTCTGGAATTAATGATAAGGAGTATTATATATGGAAAATAAAAATGCAATCCATGCAGAAGTTGAAGTATTAAGTGAAGGCGGTGAGCAGAATGATATTGCTCTTCCGAATCAAATTCTTCCCAAGCACCTCTATCTTATCCCAATTGCCAGTCGTCCATTCTTTCCTGGCCAGGTACAACCCATTGTCCTGTCCGGAGAATATTGGAAAGAAACCATACAGAAGATTGGCGAAACAGATGAGAAACTTGTAGGGCTGGTGTACACCAATAATATTCCAGCCCAAAATACTGCCCCGGAGGATTTTTCTCAAATAGGGTGTGTGGGGAAGATTTTGAAACCCACCATGGAGGAATCGAATATCCATTTTATCTGCCAGGGAATGCGCCGTTTTCGTATTAAGCGCTGGCTTGAGACCGAGGTCCCGTTTCTGGTTGAGGTAGAATATCCTGAAGAAGAGGATGAAGCAAATCTTAATGATACCGAAACCAGGGCTTACGCTCTTTCCATTATTGCTGCAGTCAAAGAACTGGTACATGCTAATCCGCTGCATGGTGAAGAATTGAAACAGGCATTGCAATATTTTTCACCAAGCGAACCTGCTCCACTTACTGATTTCGCAGCAACTCTTACTACGGCTACAGGAGATGATCTGCAAAAGGTTTTAGAGACGATTCCGGTTCTAAAACGTATGCAGCGAGTCTTTCCACTCCTTCATAAAGAGGTGGAAATTACCAAGCTTCATGGTGAAATAAGCAAGGATGTGAACAGTAAAATCAGTAAACGGCAGAGGCAGTTTTTTCTTAAGGAACAGCTGAAAACAATACAGAAAGAACTTGGTATTACAAAAGAAGATCGAACATCCGATGCCGATGAATTTGAAAAACGATTGGAGAATCTGACTCTACCGAAGGCCGTTGCCGAACGGATTGACGAAGAGATGAAAAAATTGGGCTATCTTGAAAAAGGTTCTCAGGAATATGCGGTGACCAGAAATTATCTCGATTGGATGAGCTCTGTCCCCTGGGGAGTATTTTCCAAGGATAAACTTGGGATAAAAAAGGCACGCAAGATTCTTGATCGAGATCACGATGGACTGGATGATGTGAAGGAACGAATTATCGAATTTCTGGCAGTTGGTGCCTATAAAAAAGAAATTTCCGGGTCTATTATGTTACTAGTTGGTCCGCCGGGTGTCGGGAAAACATCGGTAGGTCGTTCTGTGGCAGATGCGATGGGACGTGAGTTTTACCGTTTTAGTCTTGGTGGTATGCGGGATGAAGCAGAAATAAAAGGACATCGCAGGACATATATCGGGTCAATGCCTGGGAAATTTGTTCAGGCGCTCAAGGTCGTGAAGACAGCAAATCCTGTGATTATGTTGGATGAAATTGATAAGATTGGAGCCTCATTTCGTGGCGATCCAGCATCTGCATTGCTGGAAGTACTTGATCCTGAACAGAATGCCGATTTCCTGGATCACTATCTTGATCTGCGAGTGGATCTTTCCAAGGTTCTTTTTATCTGTACTGCAAATCAGCTAGATAGCATCCCAGGACCTCTTCTTGATCGTATGGAGATCATCCGTCTTTCTGGCTACATTACCGAAGAAAAAATAACCATTGCCAAAAATCACCTCTGGCCCAAAGCACTACAGAAATCCGGTTTAAAAAAGGGACAGCTGAAAATCAGTGATGCGGCATTACGGCTTCTGATTGAAGGGTATGCAAGAGAGGCAGGGGTCAGAAAAACAGAAAAACATCTTTTGAAAATTGTACGAAAGGCAGTCGTTCGCTTTCTTGAAGAACCTGATCTGGCTATATCGGTCACAGTAAAAAATATAGAAGATTTTCTCGGGAAGCCTTTTTTTAAGAAGACATCACTCATTCATGGAGTTGGGGTAATTACAGGACTTGCGTGGACATCTCTTGGTGGGGTTACTCTTGCCGTGGAGGCAACTGCTGTTCCACTGGAGCATCCTGGATTTAAGCAAACGGGACAACTTGGTGATGTTATGAGGGAGTCCTCTGAAATTGCTTATAGCTTTCTGCTTTCGAATGCTGAAAGATATGGGGTAGATAAGGAATTTTTCAAGAAAAACTTTGTACATCTTCATGTTCCAGAAGGTGCAACTCCAAAGGATGGACCAAGTGCAGGAGTAACCATGGCTTCGGCATTGTTGACTCTTGGCAGGGGGAAGCAGGTTAAACGAAAACTTGCGATGACCGGAGAATTGACACTGACAGGAATAGTGCTGCCGGTAGGGGGAATTAAGGAGAAGGTTATTGCATCGAAAAGAAATGGTATCTCTGAGCTGATTCTCCCCGAAGCAAACAGAGATGATTTTGAAACGCTCCCAGAGTATATAAAGGATGGGTTTACGGTGCATTTTGCTGAGAAATATGATCAGGTTGCCAAGGTGGTACTCTCAGCTTTAAAGGATTGAGAAATGACAAAAACAAAGCGAAATAACATTATAATTGCTGTTTCAGCACTGCTTATCTATCTGTTGGCGCAGCAGGGAGAAAACTTTGTCGAGGATGCAGCCGTTTCTTCTGGGAACACTGCGACTCTTCAGGCGCTCTATACTGAAAAACAGAGTGATGTCCAGGTTCAGGGGGCGGGGGTGGTGAAGAAAGTTCTACAAGATGACCGTAAGGGGCTGCAGCATCAAAAATTCATCCTGCAAACGAGTCCTGAACAGACTGTATTAATAGCTCATAATATTGATGTCGCAAAGAGGTTGCCTGGAATAAAAAAAGGTGATCGTGTTGAATTTTATGGTGAATACGAATGGACAGCGCAGGGCGGTGTTATCCACTGGACACACCGTGACCCCGGTGGTCGTCATATAAACGGTTGGTTAAAGTACAATGGCAAAAAATACCAATAATCTTTTTAAGAGACGAGTTGTTAATAGCTTTAGGTTTTCGTTACAAGGGCTACTGGCCACATTTCGAGAAGAAGAGGCCTTTCGGGTGGAGCTTGTATTAGCAGTTGTTCTGATTCCTCTGGGCCTGCTCCTTGGTGAGACTGGAGTCGAAAAACTGTTGCTGGCAGGCTCTGTTGTTCTTGTTTTGATTGTGGAAATTCTGAATTCTGCGATTGAAAGCGTGGTGGACAGGTTTGGTGAAGAACAGCATAAACTTTCCGGGCGGGCTAAGGATCAGGGGTCAGCTGCAGTACTTCTTTCTCTTCTACTGGTACTCCTGGTTTGGGGGGTGTTATTTTTACAGAGATCCTAATTGTGAGCCAGTGTTTTGTGTGTTTTTATTGCAGTCCAAGAAGTCCCGCTAGCCAGTATAAACCCATCCCAACAAGAACAGTTCCACCGAGGTTTTTTGTTTTAACGGCAAAAAGAAGGGTGGGGATTGCCACAAGGAATTCCGGTTTTCCAAGCTCAAGGCTGCGTGAGGCCTGATCTGTAAAGAGGATAGGGGCAAGCAGTGCGCAAAGAATGGCAACGGGAATTAGACTCAGCCAGTCAATCAGCCATTTGGGGAGGTCTCTTTGGGCCAGAAAAAAGAGAGGCAACCAGCGTGGAATATAGGTAACAATTCCCATACCCGTAAATAAAAAGAGATAATCGAAGAAACTCATTTCTGTTTTTCCCGGAAACGTTTGAAAAAATATCCAAGAGTTGCAGCGCTGATGGAGGCACCGATTATATAACTGTCTCCCGGGATGATAAGGTACCATGCAACGCCAATACCAAGTGCAGCAACCCCTGTTAGGACATACACAATATTATGGAGCTGAAAGAGAAGAAGGGCTAGAAACATGGCTGTGAGCGCATAGTCTGTACCAAAGGCTCCCCTTGGGATAAATTGTCCGAGTAATGCGCCGCAGACAGTGGACATAACCCAGGTTGTATTGGCGAGTTGATTGACGGTGATGGCTCGTTTGTGGTCCCAGTTTCCTTTACGAAAATGAGTCATATTTACGGCAAAACTTTCATCCGTTATTCCGTAGGCAAAGAGACTGAGGAAACTACGACTGAGTCCGTTGAGATGAACTGCCACCGATGAGCTCATCAAGAAATGGCGCAGATTGACAACAAAGGTGGTGAAGATAATACCCCAAATGGAGGCACCTGCTGTAATCATAGCAACACAGATAAACTGGGCAGATCCAGCAAAAACAAGAATGGACATCATTGCCACGGCCCAGAAAGGAATTTCAGCCTGATTGGCAAGCACTCCAAGGGCGAGTCCGATAGGAATATATCCAAAGCAGATCGGCCATGAGGCCATGGCTCCTTCCCGGAACCAGGAGGGATGGAGGGCAGGACTTCCTGTCTGTTTTAAGGGGTGTGTGGACATTCTTTTTCTTCTCGTTTTAGCCTAAACCTTGGATTGCTTACATGTTTTATGGTTGCCAAAGAACCGTTTTCGAGGGTATAATAACAGGTTTTTGGAAAAGCAATGTTTTTTGTTTTCGATATGAAAAATATCCCGCATTCTCGGGATTTGATGGAGAAAAATTATGTTAACAGCGTCTGATCTACGTAAAGGGCTTAAAATTCAAATTGATGGTCAACCATATGTTATTACACACTTTGAGTTTTCCAAGCCGGGTAAGGGGCAGGCCCTCTACCGCTGCAAAATGCGCAATATGATAACGGGTAATCAATTTACCCAGACCTATCGCTCCAATGAGAAGTTTGAAAAGCCATCACTCGAAGAACGTAAAATGGAATATCTCTATAATCAGGGAGATGAATACCATTTTATGGATACCACGAGTTACGAACAGACATTTATTACCAAAGAGCAGCTTGGTGAAAATGTACATTTTCTTCAAGATAATATGACGCTGGATGTTCTCTTTTTTGATGACAAACCAATTGATGTAACGTTGCCAATTTTTGTGAATCTGCTGGTCACCGTGGCTGAACCATGGGCCAAAGGGGATACTTCTGGAAATGATACCAAGCCTGTGACAGTTGAGACTGGCTATGGACTCCAGGTTCCACCCTTTGTTGTGGAAGGGGACAAAATTCAGATAGACACGCGTACCGGAGATTACGTGACACGTGTTAAAGAGTAGTATCGATCATGCTTGACCCGAAAAGGCTGCAGTTACGTGCAGCCTTTTTTCAAGCAATCCGTCGCTTCTTTCTGGAGGACGGATTTCTTGAAGTAGATACACCTATTCGCCAGCCGCTTGTTATCCCGGAACAAAATATTACCCATGTCCCTTCAGGGACTCATTTTCTTCAATCTTCTCCAGAGCTGTATATGAAGCGTTTGCTTGCCTCTGGTTGTGAGCAGATATTTCAGATTTGCCGCTGTTTCCGATATGGCGAGCGGGGACGATTGCATTTGGAAGAATTTGTTATGCTTGAGTGGTATCGACTGGATGCTGACTATACTAATCTGATGGCAGATTGTGAGAGACTGTTTCAGTTTTTACAGTCCGAGATTCTAGAGTGTCATTTTCCCGTCTCACTGGATATGCCGTGGAGCCGGATAAGTGTGGAGCAGGCTTTTCAGCAATACTGTACTGTCACTGTGGAGCAGGCTTTACAGCAGGATAGGTTTGATCTTCTGTTGGTTGAAAAAATCGAGCCGAATCTTGGAAAAGGCGGCCCGGAATTTTTGTATGATTATCCTTTAGAACTTGCATCTCTTGCTCGACCTAAGGTTGACAATCCTGAAAAGGCGGAACGATTTGAACTCTATATGGCTGGAGTGGAGCTGGCCAATGGTTTTTCAGAGCTCACCGATCCGGTACTGCAGCGAAGCCGTTTTAAGGAGGAGTATTCCAGGATGGATAATGGCAATGGCAAATCCCCCAATATGCCCGAATTGTTTTTGCAGGATCTTGGAAAAATAGATACGGCGGCAGGAATCGCTCTTGGGCTTGATCGTCTATTTATGCTTTTGCTGGGAGAAAATAACATTAATAAGGCCGTCACATTTTCATCCGATGAGTTTGATATGTAAGGAAAATGTTGAATGGAATTCTTTTGACACAGTATGATAGATTGTGATAAGATTTCTTATTGTGAAGTGCAGTCTATACAGGCTGAATCTATCCTGCCTTTTTTAATGGAAAAAGGGCATATCCTTTATTTGGGAGAATTAACCATGGACACAAAGGAACTGAAGAAGGTTCTTGCTGGAATCGGTGTTGTCGGCCTGTTGGCTGGCGGCGGTGTTGCCGTTCCGGGTAGTGCCGGGGCCAGCGGTTGAGGTGGCGACAAGCCCAGTGCAGTTAGCACTGAAAAACCTGCCGCGGCAAGCGGCTGAGGCGGAACCAAAGATGACGCAGTTAGCGTCAAAAAGCATGTTGATGAAGCTAAAGATAAGGCTGGAGAAGCTGTAGACAAAGCAAAGTCTGAAATGAAAAAAGAACCGGCAGGCAGTGGCTGAGGCGGGACTAAATCCGACGCAGGTAGCGTCGACGATGCCAAGAAAGCTGCACCTAAGAAAAGCGGTTGAAGTGGTTGATATATAAGTGCGGTCGCACTTACTGATAGGCAGGCAGGTTGTGGTAATTTCACAATCTGCCTTTTTTTATGCTATTTTGATCCAGTTTGGGAGTGTTTTCCGGAAGAGTTGCCTCAATGTTATTTCAACCTCCTCTGGTAAGGAAATTGATTTAACCCAAAAGATGAAATAATAGGCAATGAGATTAGGATAGTATTGGAAGTGTCCTGCGGGGGCAGACGTCTGTGGAAAGGAATTACTGTGACTATTGTTAACGGCGCTTATTTTTTTTGTTTTTAATCGGAGATTTTTGATACTTCTTTTCTTCTGTTTTATGAGTTTTTGGGCGTTGAGCTTTGGGTGAACCTTGCAGTTGGCGTTCCAAGATTTTTCGTTGCTTCATGCGATCGCCTTGTCCACGAGCCACAAAAATTGGTTTTTCACTGTCACGGTGTAATCCGGTGACATACATGGCGGTGGCAAGGGTTCCGGGAGTGGGGGTAAAATCTTGAAATTGTCGTAATTCAAGACCCAACTTTTTTAGCGTTTTTGCCATATTGGCAGTGTGTGATTCTTTGCATCCAGGATGTGCTGAAATAATATAGGGGCTAAAAATGGCTTTTTTGTTGAGTTCGCGACCGATTTTACGGCCAAGTTCCAAGAATTTTAGCAATTGATCACTTGACTCTTTGTGCATAACATCAAGTACTTCCTGCTCAGTGTGTTCCGGGGCAATTTTTAAAGTACCGGGAGTATGGGAGCGGATGATCTCTTTGAAAAGCTTTGGCGTTTTACAGAGGAGTTCAAGACGCAGACCGGAGGAAATAAAGACATTACGAATTCCAGGGAGAGCGGATACTTCACGAAGCAGTGATAGAAAGGCTTTTTCGTCAACCAGAAGATTTTTACATACTTTTGGGAAAAGGCAGTCATGTTTTTTGCACGAACCAATGCGGCAGGAGACGCCATAGAGGTTGGCCGTGGGGCCGCCAAGATCACTGATGGTGCCGGTGAAATTTTTCATACTGCTGACTGACACAGCCTCTCGAAGAAGAGATTGCTTGCTGCGACTGGTAATGGCAGGTCCCTGGTGTCTGGTGATGGCACAGAAGGAGCAGTTTCCAGAGCATCCGCGAACCGTGGTAAGAGAGTGTTGAATCATTTGAGCAGCGGGAACGTTCGGAAATAGAGGGTGCTCAGAGCGGGTATACGGCAGTTCGTAGAGACTGTCCATCTCAGCACTACTCAGTTGTGGCGGTTGTGGCTGCTGAATAATCCATGAACTTTGCTGTTTTTGGATTAATTGCTTGTCGGCATAGCTTCTTGCCTGGGCATCTATTGTCTTTTCAGCTGTTAGAAACAGCGCATTTTTTTCCTGAATATCCTGCCAGGAGGGGAGCAGGATAGTCTGCTGTGTTTCTTCGGCGTAGCGTTCCTGGAAGAGGTTTTCGCTTAATCGTTCACAGGTTCCGGCGATGTTTGAAAGGTTTTGGCTGTTGTTCAGTCGTTCTGCAATTTCAATCACAGCCTGTTCACCCATTCCATAGACAAGAAGATCAGCCTTTGCATCACTGAGCAGTGAGCCGCGCAACTTTTTCTGTTTATAGTCGTAATGAACAAAACGGCGTAGAGACGCCTCTACCCCACCGAGTATAATGGGGACATCCTTGTAAGCCGAACGGGCAAGGTTACTATAGAGCATGGATGCCCGATCGGGCCGTCGTCTGGCAGTCTTTTCCCTCTTTTTTCCAAACCAGGGATTGCCTCCAGGTGAATAGGAGTCTTTTTCCCGTACCTTTCCATTGCCCGTATAGTTTGCAACAATAGAGTCGAGATTACCACCGGTGATCCCAAAAAAGAGGCGAGGTCTGCCAAATTGCTTAAAGTCAGCATTGTTATTGTAGCGAGGTTGAGCCAGAATGGCTACGCGGAATCCTTTGCTTTCCAGCAACCTGCCAATGAGTGCAACGCCAAAGGAAGGGTGGTCCACATAGGCATCCCCTGTGACAAGGATAATATCAGGCTCATGCCAGCCGCGCGCTTCGCATTCTTTAGTGGTGGCAGGAAGTGGTAGGATTGAATCAATTGTTTTCATGATAGTTGTATCTTAACGGTGAGGAGCCGTTTGTGCAAACAGGATTATCATCCTTTGCTTGTTTCCTGGAGAGGAACCCGTTAAAATGTCAAAAATTAGAAATTCTCTACCCACAGGAAACGATGAATATAGATATATTTTTAGAAGTTCTCGAAAAAGAGGTTGCCGACTATAAGGTCCCGGTTGTGGATTTAATCGCTGTGCAGACGAAAGATCCATTTAAAGTACTGGTGGCGACAATACTTTCAGCGAGAACCAAGGATGAAGTAACGGCAAAGGCATCCGAGCGCTTGTTTAAAAAGGCAGGGAGTGTTGCGGGGCTAGCAAAACTGGATGTAGCATCGTTGGAAAAGATTATTTATCCGGTGGGCTTTTACAAAAATAAGGCAAAATATCTTGCTGCTCTACCCGGAAAAATGGCAGCCGATTTTGATTCTAAAGTACCGGACACCATGGAGGATTTATTGACACTTCCAGGGGTGGGGAGAAAAACCGCCAATCTTGTTCTTGCGCAAGCCTTTGGGATTCCTGCTATCTGCGTTGATACCCATGTGCACAGAATTATGAATATCTGGGGCTATGTTGATACCAAAACTCCGGAACAGACGGAGATGGCTCTTCGTAAAAAGCTTCCTGAAAAATACTGGATACCTGTAAATTCACTTTTGGTCGCCTTTGGACAGGGGACATGTCGGCCAGTGGCGCCGCATTGCGACCATTGTGTACTTGGGACAAGCTGTTTGCAAATTGGAGTGAAACCGAGAAAGCTTAAAAAGAAGAGCAAGGGGAAGGATGTCCTGCGGCTTGTCTCTTGGAATGTGAACGGATTGCGTGCAGTACATAAAAAAGGATTTATGGAAAGCTTGCAGGATATGGCACCCGATGTGATTGGATTGCAGGAAATTAAGGCGATGGTTGAGCAGTTACCAGAAGAACTGCAAGATCTTCCGGGATATCATAGCCATTTCTACAGTGCTGAAAAAAAAGGATATTCTGGAGTTGCAACATATAGTAAACAGAAACCTGAAAATGTAATCAGAGGTATTGGTGATCCTCGCTTTGATTCTGAGGGGCGGGTGTTGACTCTTGAATTTTCTACCTTTTATTTTATTAACTGCTACTTTCCAAACTCCAAAAATGACTTAAGCAGACTGGGCTTTAAGCATGAGTTTAATGTCCTGCTGCAAAAATTTGCAGAGGGATTGGCCGCCCATAAATCCGTTGTTGTCTGTGGTGATTTTAATGTCGCACATAAGGAAATTGATATTGCCAACCCTCGTCAGAATCGCAAAAATGCAGGATTTACCCCTGAAGAATGTGCATGGATGGATGATTTTACCGATGCTGGCTGGATTGACAGTTTTCGCGAAAAAAATAAAGAGGCAGATCAATATTCATGGTGGAGTTATCGCAGTCGGGCGCGGGATAGAAATATCGGCTGGAGGATTGATTATCACTGCGTAGATAAGAAAAGTCGGAAAAGAATTGTTGATGCTGATATCTGTCAGCACATCTTTGGATCTGATCATTGTCCGGTAGTACTTGATTTCCTCAGCTAATTCAGCTACATTTAACATGGCTATAAGATATGTAACCTATTCTAGATGGAAGGGGAAATGGATACAGAGCAATCGCAGTACACCATACTTCTTGCCGATGATCATGCTTTAATACGGCATGGAATCAGAAATCTTATCAGTAATAACCCTGCATTGAAGGTCGTTGGTGAGGTGGGTGATGGCGAGGAACTTCTTGAATTCTTGAAAAGCACTCAACCGCAGCTTTTAATTCTCGATATTTCCATGCCAAAGTTGACGGGAATCGAAGCTGTTAGCAGGGTGAAAAAGCTATACCCTGATATCAAGATTCTTATGCTCACCATGCATAAAAACAAACAGTATTTTTATCATGCAATGTCCGCTGGTGCTGACGGATACCTGATGAAGGAAGATTCCGATGAGGAGTTGCTGCTTGCCATTAAGCGTATTCAGGACGGTAAATCATATCTTTCCCCCTTCCTCTCCCAGGACTTTGCCGATGATGTTATTTCGGCCTATAGGAATAACAAGAGCTCTCCTTTTGAAACCCTGACGAACAGAGAACGGGAAGTCCTTAATTTGGTTGTTGAAGGACATACCAGTAAGGTTATGGCTAATATGCTCTGTCTCAGTCCACGAACCGTTGATCATCACCGTGCGAATCTTCTCAGAAAGTTTGATATGAAAAACAGTGTCGACCTGGTTAACTTTGCCGTGCGTAATGGGTTTGTGACGCCAAGTGATTGATTCGTGCTTTACTCCTGAAAGACTGAAACAAAAACAAGAAAATGTGATAGCGCATTAAAACAAGCATTTCGAAAATATTTACGTAACAATTCAGCGTGTTGTTGTTAATGAATTCTTTTTCAAAAAGCACAGTTCATTCCCGAGTGAAGTTATCGGGAGGTAAACAAAGACTCTGGTCCATCTTGAATATGGATGGATTCCCGATAACTACACTCGGGAATGACGGATTTAATGAAGTTTTAGTCAATAAAACACAAACAGAGCTCAGTTGAAGGGTATCCTGAAGTTACACATTTACATCTTTTGTTGAATCAATAGTGCTTTGGTATCATTCAAAGTTCCAACCAACTGTTTAAAGTGCGTCAGAGTTGTTGCGTAATCATATCTCGCATTTTGATATCTATTCTTACCCAACCTGACCGGCTACCAATTGCATTGACTTAGGAATAGTCTCTCTGTTGCCGTTATCCGATATCAACAGATGGATATGGTTGGATGTGGCTATATAATTCAGTACATCAAGACCATATCTTTGTTTTGCTTTGAACAGTAGCTCCAATCACCTATTTCTATCTCTTGAAAATTTAAGAAGAAATTCATTTTTATGACATCGGTGAGTTATATGCCAAATACAGCCTGGTATGTAATGTCGTTTTGCACGTGGCATCTCTGTTGTTTTTCCTTAAATCCACTATTTTGATACCAAAAGTGCTGCGCTAAGTTCATTCTAAGTGTTTGTGGACACAATATAATATGTTATTTTAAGCTATTACGGCGGACCGACCCCCTTTTGGTTCGATTAGCTGAATAATAAGAGAATTGCTCTATATAGCACTAAAGGGTTTGGCGTATACGTGTCTCGGGGGTATCGTTTATAAATTTTTCATTATCTTTTCAGCAAGGTGGCTGGTGTGATCAGTGGAAAGTAAATATTGCCCCACCTCACAAGGGGGCCGGACCAGGCTAAATAGTAGAATTGTTTAAGTGGATTATTTGTTAGTTTTCCGTTGCCATTTCACCTTCTGCAAACAGAAGATCCTTAAAGCTGCTTTTAATTAAAAAAATGCTGAGTAGTACGTCTCTTTCCTTATGCCATTCCCTTTTGAACAAGGCTTGTTAGAAATCTGGTAAATGGTTCTATGTTCATTTGTACACTTGCTTCTTCTAAGGCAGCCATGTACTCAGCACGAGTATCAAGTGGAATCACCGTCCACGGATACCCACCGCTGGCGAGCATAACATTCATTAGAAATCTTCCCATGCGGCCATTTCCATCAATATAAGGATGGATATATACAAAGAAGAAATGACCCAATACTGCCCTTACAGCAGGCTCTTCTTCCTCTTGTAAAAGAGAAAAAAATGCAGGCATAAGGTCACGCACAGCTTCATAGCGAGGAGGGGCGTGCATTGATTTTCGAATATATACAGGTTGGTTACGATAACCAGCAAGACCAGATGAGGCAGTAAGGCCTGCACTCACACTTGGGGAAAATAGCTCTCTATACCATAGGGCATGGTTCTCATTGGCCACTTGGCCAGCAGAATTTTCATTCAGAACCTTTGTTAAACTTTCCTTTACTGCCTGAAAAGCCTGCCAATAACCACGAGCCGCCAAGGCATCCGCGTATTCTTTATCTTTACGGTTATCTTCTGGATTCCAACCTCCTGAGCGAACACGTTCGATGAGCTCTTCACTAACACGATACCCTTCAATAGAAAGTGAATGATAAGCATCTGTCAGATATATATCATCAACGTGTTTAAGGTATTCATTTACATCATTTCGTGATGTGGGGGGGTGTGGGAAAATCTCCAATACACTATCACGCATACTTATCCAGCTCATGCGCATTCGGTTGACGTATGGAGAAAGCTCTCGTTTACCAAAAATAATAGCTGCCTTTTCTTCAAAAGGGTCTTTTTCTGTAATGCTATATCCGGCAGCCTTCATTGCTTCAATTATATTATCAGCAATCACATTTCGTCCTATGTTTCTGAAAGCTCCTGCTAGCCGCCCAGCTATTGTGCTATGTCCGCCTATGAGAAGTTTGGGTAAAATCTGAGAAGCGTCAGAAACCATAGATAGCACCGCCCGCGCTTCAACAGAATTATTGGAATAATATCCAGGAGCACATGAAATTAGACCAGCAGGCAAAGTCATGATTTGTATATTGTCTTTGCTTTCTAAATCCTGTTTATCTGGTAACTTCAGGCGAGCATCCATTATAGAGGTTTCATAAAGCAAGAATATTGGCTTATTACCACCTTTAGGAGTGCGAACAAGAAGTTGCCCAGGAACGCTCCAGTTTCCGCTATGGATACTCAATGATTGCTCAGGAGAAAGGCACCAATTATTACCAAATTTTAAATTAAGATAACCAGCACAAAAGGCCCAAAATGAAGCATACCAAGATGTACTTTCTCCTGTAGATTCATCTGGACGGGCAGGAACATACCACCCTTTTATAACCTCTTTAATAAAACCATTGCTGACCAGACGTTCTCGATGAGTACGTGTCATATTTCTGGTATGAATCGCAACAACGCCTTTATCCTGAATTTTTTTCAAAACGGCTAGAGACTGGGCAAGTCTTTCTTGTGGGGTTGACATTTTTATACCTATTATTAGCAATATACGTCAGGTTCGTTTTTAGAGTATTAAGCTTAACTGTTTTTAGGTTATTGTGTCAAGTGAGTTCTAGGCTTTTCGGTTGTGTCTTCTTTATGTTATTTTGTTGTTGATATTGGGTAAACTTAAATATTTGGGCAAAATTCTTCATAGGATTTTGAGCAACCTGTTGGTTTTATATACAAATAGGGTTTTTTTTCTTCCCGTTTTTACGCATTTTTTCCGCCTATTTTCGGGAAGTGGAAAAGCAGCATAACCTCCCATAAACCCAGAAAGTTGTATGGGGTTCTATGACAGGTCCACCCCAAATGTTTAATTATACCAACAGTCTGAGGATCGACCCAAAATGTTTTTTGCAATCTAAAAATCCCCACTTTTGCAAACAAAAATCCCCAGTTGAAGGTGGGGAATTTCTAACAATATAATCTGTCGTAAATATCGGTTTTATTTGTCGGCGACATCCCTCCTTGTGT
>Ga0222693_100043_pt1 | contig 64325 bp, 48 predicted proteins | sample AntAcemetage1331_FD_179840 | JGI IMG/M metagenome (GOLD analysis project Ga0222693, IMG submission 179840) | Saline water microbial communities from Ace Lake, Antarctica - #1331 | ecosystem: Environmental > Aquatic > Non-marine Saline and Alkaline > Saline | place: Antarctica: Ace Lake... | reverse complement strand
CGATATTAATATCATGCATTGATTCCAAATCATCCATGTCAATTCCACCAATAAGTAATTCATTAACTTCAGCATTTATCGATTTAAATTTAGTAGCAATTGAACCACTAACAACTTCAATTTTAATATTATGTGCTAATAAACTATTTGAAACTGTTTCAAAAACAGTTGAATCAAATGAGATTTTATCGCCATTTGGTAGAAAATAGCTAAAATTGCTTAGTTTAACGAAATGTTTTTCAGCAAAAAGCAACCGATCTTCATCTAATATATTCTCTTTTGAAGTATTAAAATTCTTAAGCAATAACTGAAACTCAACTGATCCTTTATGTTCTTTTGAATCAATAATTTGTTTCATATCAACCTCTCCATCAGTAATCTCAAATTCATCTACAATAATTACTAGATTACCTAGTAAATCCTTTTTCTCTTTTAAGCCGGCAACAATTTCCTTTGGTTTTTCCTTGAAGTGAATCGGGTTATCATTTTCGTTAAACCAAATGGAAGGTTTTCGAATTATAAACTTTTTTGCAATAAACTCACGATGGAAAATTAAACTAAAAATTGATAAATTTTCTATTTTGATTTCATCAAACTTCAGCTCCGAAATTTTAATTGTTTTTTCTTTATTAACATAAGTATTATTAAATACAAAATCAGAATTGGTAAACGAAACCGATGAATTCAATAAATTATAATCGATATCACCAATGTTAAGAGTAATATTTTGATTTGTTTTTTTACTTATGCTAACTTTCAACGCATGCCCAATTAACACATGCCTAAAGGTAATTAGCGCAATAACTATAATTAAAATTATTATGCTTATGGTTAGTATATATTTTTTCTTCATTGAAAATAAATAAAAGATAAATTAGATTTCAAACTAATGGTACATACAAATAATACTTTTGGCACAAGTATACAATAGACCTGATTATAAGATGCTACATAAATACTATTAATTAATAACAAATAAGGAAGTATTTCTAATCCAAATCTTTTTTAACTTCTTTGGCCGTTTCATTAACGCCATCTTTTATATCACCAGCTGCATCCTTAGTTTTATCTTGCACAGATTTGGCAGATTCTTTAACACCATCTTTTACTTCCTCCATACCATCTTTCACTTTTTCTTTTGGCGTTTTATGTTGCTCACATGCTGCAAAAAAAAGGCTAATTGTTAAAACTAATAATAATCCCTTAATAAATTTCATACTATTTAGTTTAAGTTTCAAACTATACTATAACAAATAAACAATTTATTTATATCAAATCAAAATGTATGAAGTAATATTTTTCGATACTATGGAACAGAAATTATATCAATATAAACAGGGAGATGATCGCTAAAACCACCATGATATTTAAAACCAATATTGGTGCGATTTGTTTTTAATCCCATAAACTTTAAATCCGTCTCTAACAAATAATCAGCATCAAAAATATTTCCTTGATGAGAGCATCTAATTCCTTCTGCACCTACAAATAGTGAATTTGAAAGAATAATTTGATCGAAATTCGACCAATTACTTTGGTATTTGAGTGTACCCAACACATCAGGGTTCGTATTTAATAGTTCTACATTTTCGAAACCGCAATTAGATGTATTTGTAACTAGTTGCATGCTTGTATTTTCAGGGTTATCATTAAAATCACCCATTAAAATTATATTAGCATTTGAATTTACAGAACAGATAGAATCAGTAATATCTATTAGTTTTTGTGCTGCTAATATTCGGTAAGGCTCCGACTCCAAATAACCTCTATACCTTGATGTCCAATGATTTACAAACACATGTATTGTGTCTTTATTTAACAAACCCTTTACATATAATATATCTCTTGTTGTAAAATCAACGTTTTGCGGATCGCGAATTACTATCTTCTCCGAGTATAAAAAATCAAAACTTTCACTTCTATAAATCAATGCAACATCAATTCCCCTAAAATCATTCGATTCATAATGAACAAACTTATACCCTTCTCTGGCAAGAGGTGTATTATCAATTAAATCAGAAATTACAAATTCATTCTCAACTTCTACAAGCCCAATAATTGCTACCGGCGACCACCCACCAACAGCTTTAATTACCTTATATATATTATTACGTTTCTTCTCATACTTTGATTTGGTCCAATGTAACTCTCCATAGGGAGTATACTCATTATATGCAATTGATGAATCGTGGTTAACATCAAAATAGTTCTCTACATTATAAAACATTATACGATATTGGTTCTCAGATGGATCAATATTTTCAATTTGTGAGAAACAAATAATTGGATACAAAACAAAAACTATAATGACTATTATAAATTTATTAATTTTACGTAAATTTTTTGATAAAATATTCACTAGAACATATAATTTAGTAACCATCAAAGTTACAAATATATACATAACTAATGTTTACTAATGCAACCTTAATAAAGCCTAAGAATTCTATGAGTTTATTAAAACAATAATAGCATCATAACAATATTGAAACAAACTATTATCATATGGGTTTGATTTACTGCCATTTAAGAATCACATATTATCTTAGCACAATATTTTTAAGAAATAATTACACAAAATGGTATAATTTTATTTTTTTTCGGTACTAATAGATAGAAGAGTGTTACAATATACAACTCAAGAAATACTTAAAGGGATATTAGAAAATAACAGTATCATAATACAATCTATTTATGATAATTATTTTCACGGTATCAAGAAGTTCATTGAAAAGTTTGGAGGAAGTAAAGATGATGCCCTAGATGTTTTTCAGGATGGGATAATTGTAATTTACGAGCAAATGAAAAGCGGTGAGATTAAACAAATCAGTAACTTCAAAGGTTACTTTTTCTCAATATGCAAATTCAAGTGGTTCAATACGATTCGCAATGGTAAGTTTGAAGAATTTACAAATATCGACTTTGAAGATATTCTACCAGCATTTGAATATAAACAAGTTTCAGATAGTTGGAGTGAAGTATTTGAAAAAGAAAACAGGGTAAAGGTTTATTTCAATAGTTTCATGGAGCTAAGTAGCACATGCCAGATGATGATTAGGTATGTTGCATATGGATGGGCCATAGAAGATATAGCTGCTGAAATGAATTTCTCTGTTGTTTATACATATAGGAAACGTCAACTGTGCCTCAACAAACTTATCGAAATTGTTACTCAGAAATTAAATGAAAACAATAAGCTATGAAACGGAATGACAAAACATTGCTAATAGACAGGTACATAACCGGAAAACTTGAAGATACTGAATTATGGGAATTTAAAACAAACCTGGAAAAGGATGCAAATTTAGCTCGTGAAGTAAAACTACGCAAAGAAATATACAATGCCATTAGTAATGAACAAAAAATGGATTTACTGAAAACATTAAGAAATATTAGAACCAGCAGAACCAAGCACGTTTTCAATATTAACATATATTCACGACAAGTACAAGCATTTGCTGCCTCAATAATTATACTACTTGCTGTAGGAGCAGGACTACTTTCCAATTATATAGGAAATACTCACGAATCAAATTATGACATATATAATTCGTACTTCATTGATGAAGGCTCATTAATATCAAACAGATCAGATGTTAGCACAAATAATTCATTGGTTGAAACAGGAATTATTTTATATGAAAATAAAAAATATAATGAAGCTATTTCAATGTTTGACTCGAATCCGGAAAATGTTCTTGCAAGATTATATAGTGGGTTGGCATATATGAAATTAGAGAAGTTTAACCAAGCCGAGAAGCAGTTTAAATATATAATAAACCATCACGACAATATTCTTATAGACCAGGCTGAATGGAATTTGGGGCTCAGTTACTTAGCTAATAATAAAATAAAACAAGCAAGTAATATTTTTGCCAAAATTGCTTCTGAAAACGGCGCTTATAATAAACAAGCAGATGATATAATTAACGAATTGGAAAACAACTAAACAAGCACAATTATTACAAACAACCAAGTGCGGCGTAAAAGACGTGGTGGTCCTTATACGCCATTTATTTTTAAGACTTAAACAAAACGAGTCTCAAAAATTAGCCCATACTTTCATTAGCTATAATGTTTAGTATGGGTTTTTTTATTGGTAAGCTTATTATCAATCAGCTAATCAGCAATAAAATCCAAAAATCGGATCAATACAAAAATCTGGGGGCTTGTATTCTCAAATACTTTTATTCATACCGCAACGACTCAACAGGGTCCAATTTCGCAGCTTTGTTTGCAGGGATAATACCTGATAATAAAGCAACAACCATACAAAGAACAAGTCCTAACACAATCCACAACCATGGGACAATAAAAGCGCTATCAGTTAGTGCTGATACTCCATTACCAATTAATATTCCTGCAATTATTCCAAGCACGCCTCCAATCTGTGCAATAACAATGGCTTCCACCAAAAATTGATTTCGGATAGTAATACGGGTAGCCCCAACCGCTTTTCGAATACCAATTTCCCGAGTCCGTTCTGTTACTGATACCAACATAATATTCATTAATCCGATAGCAGCTCCCAGTAAGGTAATAATTCCAATAACTGTTGCACCTATTTGTATCTTTGAAGTTAACTGGATCAACATATTAGCAATGTTGTCACTTTTTATAATTGAAAATGAATCGTCCTCACCTAATTTATCATTACGTATACGCCTAAAAACCCCAATAGCCTCCCCAACAGCAGCTTCCATTATAGACTGATCGTCAACCATAACACTAATCCTATAATTCATATTAGGTCTGGAGAAATATTGTCTCACATTACCAAGAGGAGCCAGACAATGCCTATCACCACTAGATCCAACACTTGACCCCCTTTCTTTTAGCACCCCAATTACTTTATATTTTCCTGCACCTATTGATATAACCTTACCAATGGGATCTTCCTTATTATTAAACAGAGTGGAAGCTATCTCACTTCCAATAATTGTAACATGATTACCCTGATGAACTTCAATTGGCAAAAACCCTCTCCCTTTCTCTAACTCAAGACCAGCTGTTGTAATGTAGTTCTCATCTACACCTAATACTTGTGTGTTAGGATTGGTTTTTTCAGATTCATACTTAACAGTTGCAATACCAGTTCCGCGTATATAGAGTGAAGTAACAGCAGGAAAATTATATTCATCCTTAAAGCTGTTAGCTTGCCTATAATCAATTACTTCAAATGATTTTGGCCTATTATGATTACCACCAATATGAACTCTCATTTCTCTATTTTGGATATTGAAAGTATTAGACCCCATCATTGAAAAATTATCATTCAAAAAGTATTCAACAGCATCTATAGCAGTAAGTATACCCACCAATGCCATTATCCCGAACGCAATTATCATTACAGTAAGTATTGTTCTCAACAAATGGCTTTTTATCGACCTTAATGAGATTAATATATTTTCCTTAACTAATTTTATATTAGCCATAATTTAATCAAGTTTTGTTCCAAATGCTAAATCCCCAGCATCCCCTAATCCAGGGACAATATATGCTTTTGCAGTAAGCTCATCATCAATTGCTCCCACCCATATTGTTAGGTTTTTTAACGAAAAATTTCTTTTTATAAACGCTATCCCTTCAACACTGGCCAACAAACATACTACATGTATATGTTTTGGTTTACCATTATCAAGAAGTGCTTTAATGGATGTAGTCATTGATCCACCAGTTGCAAGCATGGGGTCACTTACAATAAGAACTCTATCTGACAACGAAGTTGATGATATATAATCCATCTTTATAATAAACTTCTGATTTTTTTTATATTTTCGATATGCAGAAACAAAAGCACTATCAGCATTATCAAAATAGTTTAATAAACCTTGATGCAAAGGTAATCCTGCACGAAGAATAGTTGCCAATACTGGATTGGTACTAGGAACTCTCATAGAGGCTACTCCAAGTGCAGTAGTGATATCCTTCTCTACATAATCAAATTCTTTACTTATTTCGTAAGCAAAAATCTCTCCTACCCTCTCCATATTTCTTCTAAAACGCATACTGTCATGCTGAATCTTTTTATCTCTAAGTTCAGACAAAAACTGATTAAATATAGAGTTATCTTTTCCTATTTCCCGTACCATAGTAGTCAATTTTTACAAAAATAACTGATTTAAGCTATACTCACTAGTCTATTCAAACTTTTTAAACTAAAAAAAATCTAAACGTTTATTATTTTTCTCCCGCAAATAAAACCTTATATACTCTTATAATAGTTTTGTAAACAAACCCTAACCTATTGATTTTCAATCTTGTATATGTTGTCTTTTTTGCTCCAAATCCTTTATAGAATCTGGCCAGATTTTGATCATTAGACCCCTCAAAATCTAATATTTTGCTTCCGGGTGAATTTTTTCGAATTACAGTATCTATCAAAAAAGTCATTGCTCCATTTTTTCGGGCATTATCATCTGCTCCTGAAAATAGAAATATCAACCTGTAATCGTTCTTAAGAAAAAATGCAGCGGCGCATAGTTCGTTATACTCACTATAAACACCATATATAGTACCTATACCCTTATGAATCGCTCTATACATAATTCGCTGCAAGACAACATAGTTACTGTCCTTCCACTTATTAATATCTGCACCTCGGTTATTTCTAAATAAACTAATTAAACTTTCAGGCTTTACTCCTTTCATAAAGACAAGATTATTTTTCAAACTTTTCTTAAGATTCCGTTTAATATTATTTGAATATTTAGTTGCTAACTTTGGATAGTCATTTATTAAATCCAGCAGATAATTATTATTTTTTACAATTTTATATTTTCCATTAATAAACTTATTGAAGCTATTAAAATTAACATCAATAAGCTTGACATGTACAGGAATGCTATTAATAAAATCCTCAATTATATCAGGGTTTAAAATATTTATGGAAAATACCCCAAATTGTTGTGTAAAAAAGGGTTGATAATAATATGTAATTCCAAATTTCTTACTTAATGTAAGTGGCATAACCCTCTGATAATCATCCTCCACCAACGCATCCCACCCTTCATGTACCAAATCTAAATACCACGAATACACATAAACATTTCCATTGAACGACTGTCGAATACAATCATCCCATTTCTTCTTATCAATTTCGCTATGTACTAAATATACTATCAAGGTTAAGTAAGTAATTGTGGGTTAACAAATTATTTATTTTTATAACGTGTTTACACTTAAAAAAAGCTTCAAAGAACAAGAACAAAACTCTATTTAATCTTCAGCTGCCAATACCAGTAACTCCTCATACACTCTGCGCCACCCCTTCCATCTTTGTTCATCACTAAGTGACTCATTATGCCATAATGAAGAAAAGGTCCCATCTACTTTTTTCACTTCTTCAATCAGCTTTTTAATTGTTTCAATTGCATCCGTTGGTGTTAATTTCATATAATCCTTAAGTGTGCCATCCATAACCATAAACGGGTGTACTCTTAATTTAGTTTCAACTTCAATATCAAGATCGTAGAAATTATATGGGCTACAAATTCCAGCTCTAAATCCTGGCAAAGCAGCATATCCCATTGAATAGTCATCAGTTATATCCTCATCAATTAAATTTCTATATGTATCAGGTAAGTTAAGGCGCAAAAAATGTTGTCTGCTTTGCGTAATATCCTTATTTACAACACTCTCTAAATTTTTTATTTCTTTATGCAAAAGATTTGGCTGTTCATTTGTATAATAAGATGGATGAATCCCGATTTGAGCATAATCTCCCATCTTCTTAATCAGAAAACGAAGATTACGATTTCTTGTATTAATATTCTTGTCAAATTGACCATAATGACCAAATAAGAAAAAATATATAGGTTTTAAATTATACTTTCGTTGATATTCAATCTGCAGGTCGAATGTGTCAAAAGGGTCTTTAAACCCTGAAAACAGAACTCTACTACGCTGAAGAATACCACTCCAGTCGAAATCTCCAATCGATTTAAGATAACCTCCAACAGAACGAACTAACCCTTTTTGCGAATATGAATAAGCTGAATCGATATCATAAGTAGGCCTAAATCGATAATTGCGTTTTGGAAAACTAAATTCAGGATACTTAGCTAGAATGATTTTCTGAATCATTCCAGCCCAGATATTAACCATAGGTTTATCCAGAATATTTAGTTCGGAACTTAAGCTAAGGTGAGCCGTAAACCTCCCGTGTCTATCCCTAACATATGGCTGATATTCCTCATACCTCGACACCAGATAAAAAATCGCAGAAAATACATCAAAAGGTAATACCGAATCACTATTATATGTAGGAAACAAAACTATACTACCTTCATAATCTATGTTTTCAACATTAATGTTTTCAATACCTTTCTGAAAGAGCAACCCTGAAGATTTAATAAAAATATCATCGGAATATGCTTTATCAGCATATACTAATTTTGCCACATCAGCTGAAAGAAACTCATCTAAGTTACTTGTCAAAGTACATTTAACTTTTAGCAAATCCTTAAAAACCAATCTAAAAACAAAACGAATACGGTTTGTCTTTTTTGGTACAAAAACTAACAAATCTTCCATTATGACAAAAATACAGAATTTTCAGCTCCATTAAGTTCGCCAAATATTATTTTAGCCATTAATCCTCCGCACACCTTCAATAAATTAATTATTTTTGAAACCTAATTTATATAAATGGAGAATTTTATTGTATCGGCCCGGAAATACCGTCCAGCAACATTTCATCAGGTTGTTGGTCAGGAATCTATAACCTCAACTCTACAAAATGCCATCAAAAACAATCACCTAGCACAGGCATTCTTATTTACAGGTCCGCGAGGTGTTGGGAAAACAACTTGCGCTCGTATTTTGGCAAAAACCATCAACTGTGAAAACCTAACAAGTGAACTGGAACCATGTGACAAGTGTGAATCATGTACTTCATTTAATAATAATGCTTCTTTTAATATTCATGAACTTGATGCTGCTTCTAATAATTCGGTTGACGATATTCGAAACCTTGTTGAGCAAGTACGAATTCCACCTCAAGTAGGGAAATACAAAGTTTATATTATAGATGAGGTACATATGCTTTCACAGGCTGCGTTTAATGCATTTTTAAAGACGTTAGAAGAACCCCCGGCTTATGCAAAATTTATACTAGCTACAACAGAAAAACATAAAATTCTCCCTACTATATTATCTCGATGTCAGATATTTGATTTTAAGCGTATTAGTATTGAGGATATTGCAGATTATCTGGGTTATGTTGCCGAAAAAGAGAATATTGAAACTGAAATTGAAGCTCGACATATAATAGCCCAAAAAGCAGACGGAGCTCTAAGAGACGCTCTTTCAACTTTTGATCAAATTGTTAGTTATAGTGGCAATACGCTTTCATACAAAAGTGTAATTGAGAACCTAAATATCCTCGACTATGAATATTATTTTAAAGTTACTGATTTTCTAATTCATAGCGATATCCCAAATCTTCTTCTCATTTTTAATGAAATTATTGAGAACGGTTTCGACGGACAGCATTTTATTGTTGGATTATCTGAACACTTACGTAGCTTATTGGTTCTTAAAAGCCCTGCAACTGTGCAATTAATGCACGCAAGTGGTCAGCTTAAAGACAAATATACAAATCAGGCAAGTAGCTGTTCACCAAATTTTCTGCTTAGCTCACTAAATATCTGTAATAAATTCGACCTTAGCTATAAAAGCAGTAGTAACAAAAGATTACATATAGAAATTGCCCTGCTTGAATTAAGCAAAATTATTTCTAATCAAACAGTTAATCAACCAACAGTTAAAAAAAATATTGAATATATTTCTAAACCTGCACAAGCCAGTTCTGCGGTTGTGGAAAAAAAACCTGAATACACACAAAATAAAACTGAAGAGAAATCAACAGTAGTTGAAGAAAAAAAGACAGAATTATCACCTGAAAACAAAACAATTAGCAATAAATCAGAAGGTACCACAAGAAATATAGTTCCAAAAGAAAAAGGTAATGGCCGTACAATTAAAAATATTTCTATTAAGCAAGGGTTAGAAGCTTTAAAAAAGAAAAACAAAGACACTGTTGAAGAACCTGAAGAAGCTATTACAACTGAATTTACTCAGGAAAAACTTAACGAAATATGGGAATTGTTTACAGCTTCATATATGAAAAAATCTCCCAGCTTTTCAAATGCTATAGCAAAATACAAACCTGTACTAAAAAACAATTTTTTAATTGAATACAAGGTTGACTCAATGATTATTTCCCAAGACCTATTGTCAGTGACATCATTACTCGAATTTTTAAAAGACGAGTTAAATAACAATCAAATAAAACTGCAAGCAGTTACTCCGGAAAAGAGTGCTCAAAAAACAGCATATACCGACCGCGAGAAATTTACTGAAATGACTAAAAAATATCCAGATATTCTTAAACTTAAAGATCAATTAAATCTTGAAATTGACTTTTAAGAAGTAGTGAATATTATCTAACCTGAATAATTCATGAAAAAGACAATAGTATTATTATTATCACTATGTCAGATAATTGATGATGAAGAGAACAAAAATGTTTTTGTCATTTTATACTAAAGTGTGTTTATTTCAATGCATCTGCTTCGTTGCTAAACCTTTGAAATAGATTACTATATCGTCAGGTTCAGTCGCCTCACATCTGCATCAGGCTAAACACATGAATTAATCAGGCTAAAGCTCCTCAATAAAATCAAGCTTCACATCCTTATATTTATTGGTTTTTAACTCATTAACCAAGCCATTCATAGTAGTTAGGGGACCTTTTGTTACTAGTAGATTAGTAAACCACTTGGGTATTTTACCTCCTATATCTGCTTCAAGCACCAAAGTAATATGGATAGAGCCATTTCCAATAGGATTAAAAGTCCATTTTGATGTAGCGTATGGAACTCGAATGCAATCCTCATTCTCCGGTAAAAACCCAGGAATAGCAAAAGATGAAATTATAACTGAATAATCGATAGGGTTTTGTTGCAATGTAATATCTGTTATAAAATCTCTGTCGGTTACTGGCCAGGGAGCATCTGAACGACCATAGTATTTCCAATTAAAATCATCAGTCTCTTCAATTAAACTAGCTTCTTCATTTAAGAAAACCCAATTACGATGATTTTCCGTGTCCTTCATAAGAGCAACAAGTTCCGATAATGTTGTTTCGATAATAGTTTCTACCTTCACCTTGTTTATTTCTGAGGTAGGAGATTTCATTACGAAGGCCTTAATATTATCACTGTCCTTAACCAATTTCCACTCCCCTACTTCTTGTCCTTCAACAGCTACATTTAGATAAAGGAAATTAATGACTACAAATAAGTATGAAATCTTCATGAAAAAGGTGATAATTACAAAAGTGAGCAAATATAAAATAATTTATATGTCAACCATGTATTGAGCAGTTTATTTCAAAATACTTGTTTTATCATTCCTGATAATTACAGTCTATTCCTAAAAAACGATGGTGTAATGGTGTGTTTTAGGTTATTAGCCTTTATGTTTTGAGTTTTAGTTCTGAACTTACTAAGCCTTATACGCTAAATTCAAAACTATTCAACCCGCAACCCAATTCAGGTATTTTCTTACAGAATCTAATATTTTAATATTTAAGCGGTCTTATCTTGCATAGTAAATGATTTTTCATAATTTTACAGCATATTATTAACAATAAACTACTAAGATGGGAAAAGGTGACAAAAAAACGAAAAGAGGTAAAATTATTCTAGGATCGTATGGTAAAAAAAGACGCAAAAACAGAACACCATTATTTGTTGCACCTGTAAAGAAAAAGTCGGTTAAAAAAACTGTTCCTATTGATAAAGAAGTAGTTGTTGAAGTCGAAGAAGTTGCTGCTCCGATAGCAGAAGTTAAAAAAGCAGCTACTAAAAAAACTCCGGCAAAAAAAGCCACAACTGCCAAAAAAGTAGCAACACCAAAGAAAACTACTGCAGCTAAAAAAACAACAGCAACCTCTAAGAAAGCAGATTCAACTGAAGAAAAAGCACCTACAAAACCTAAAGTAGCTAAAAAGACCGCTGTAAAAAAGGTAACAACCGCTGCAAAAAAAGTAACAACCGCTGCAAAAAAAACTACCACTAAAAAAGCAGAAGAATAATATTAAGTTGAAGGTATAGAATACTAAACTAGTATTCCGATATTTGTTTAGGAATACTTATAATTGTCAGCTTCTGTTTTCAAGAAATTCCTAAAAGGAGCATCACAGAAGTTTATGTGATAGCCCAATGCCTTATAATATAATACATGTTTTTGATGATAGTAGTATATTAATCGAGAATGTTTAGATAGAGTTTTTAGAAATACTAACAGCAAGTCCAAAGAAGCATATCAAAATTTAAGTATCAATAAACCATAATGCAAATTAGCAATAAAACAACTATAATCTGGGATTGGAATGGGACTTTATTAAATGATGCAGAACTTTGTGTTGAGTGTATGAATAAAGTACTGAGCAAACGTAATATGCAACAAATTGATGTTAACGACTATCGCAAACTATTTACATTTCCCGTAGTTGATTATTATAACGCAATAGGGTTTGATTTTAGCAAAGAAGATTTTGAAGTTCCTGCAATGGAATTTATAAATCAATACTATTCAAATATTGGCCGGGCCGATTTATTTCCTTGTGTTACTGATGTACTGAATTTTTTTAAAAAATTAGGTTTTAAGCAGTTGGTTCTTTCAGCAATGGAGCATGACAACTTGGTTAATTCACTAACCGAAAAAGGAATATTTGATTTTTTTGATGATATTTCAGGTATTAATGATCATTATGCACATAGTAAGCTTGAGATGGGTAGAGGCTTGATTAAAAAGGCAGATATTAATGTAACTGAGACACTAATGATTGGTGATACTGTTCATGATTTTGAGGTAGCATCTGGTCTAGAAGTGGATTGTGTTTTGGTTTCAAATGGGCATCAGTCAGAGCATAGGCTATTGCAGGCAACTGCAAATGTTATTCCAAAATTAATCGATATAACAACCTTATTTTCAAGCAATAACTCGTAATCCAAAACCAATTATTTTATTTCCTTCACTTCTTCCTGCTTCTTAAACTCATCTTTATCCACTGGCTTACCATTTTCATCAAAAAATTTCCATTCCCCAACCTGTATGCCATTACTGTATTGCCCTTGTATTTGAATTTTCCCATCAGGATGATAATGTATAAATTTTCCATCCATTAAACCATCTTTGTAGTAACTTTCTGTCATTAATTTACCATCAGGAAAGTACTTAAGCAGTTTGCCGTTTTTCTTTCCATTCTCAAGCAATAATATTTCGGCAGGTTCTCCGGTATCAGGATAATATGTAATATTTTCACCATCAAGAACACCATTATTATATGTTTCAGTTGAAACAACAGGGTTTGATTCTTCATTTAAATAGTATTTCCACAGACCATCCTTTTTCTGATTAACATACTTACCTTCAGCCATTAGATTACCACCATCATAATAGGTTACTGTATGTGCAAATATTCCATCATCCGAAAAAACACTGACAGCTTTTACACTACCCTTTTTAAAGTAATATGTAAACTTTCCGTATGGCTTATCATTACGAAACTGTCCTTCATATTTAATATTACCATTATCAAAGGACTTAATCCATATGCCTTCTTTTTCACCATCTTCATTAAGCTGATTAACCTGCTGAGCATTTAAATTCACCACGTTAGCCAAGAATACAATTAATAGTAGCCACAATATCTTCATTATATTATCAATTTTTACAACAATTAAATTATTTATTTTATGAACATGTTAACTTTGCCGTGTAAAATTACATAATAAATTGAACGACTATTCATCTAAATTATTAGAATCTGCCGTTGCTGAGTTAAGCCGGTTACCCGGAATTGGGAAAAAAACTGCATTAAGACTTGCCCTGCATATACTTAAAGAAGATGCAAGTTATGCTGATAATCTTGGCAAAGCTATTGTTAACTTGCGAAGTGATATACAGTTTTGCAGCAAGTGTAATAATATTTCGGATTCAGCTATTTGTGATATTTGTTCAAACCATAAACGGGATGAAAACACTATTTGTGTAGTAGAAGATATTAGGGATGTACTTGCTATTGAAAAAACTGTTCAGTTCAATGGCTTGTATCATGTATTAGGAGGGATAATAAACCCTATTGAAGGAATAGGGCCAAACGATATTAATGTTGCACATTTAGTTCGTAGAGTAAATACTGAAGATATTAAGGAGATTATACTTGCACTACCTGCAACTGTTGAAGGGGATACAACTAATTACTATATTTATAAGTTGATTAAGACTTTCGACATAAAAGTTACTACAATTGCCCGCGGTGTAGCCGTTGGCGATGAATTGGAATATACAGATGAAATTACACTTGGTAGATCAATATTAAACAGACTGCCTTTTAGTGAAATAAGCTAGAGAGCTAAAGATCAGCTAAATCGCATTGGACTTAGCGGATCGGTTTACCATAACACAGAACCACACTGTCATTCCGACCGAACATTCAGAGCGAAACGGAGAATGTGAGCAGAGGAATCTCTCCAGCTAATTGCTTTCTCAAAGGAGATTCCTCTATTCATCCTCCATCTGGTCGGATTCAATCGGAATGACAGCTTGCTTTTGAAAGTATTTACAAAATGAAGTCAATCCGCATTCTTCACAAAGTGGCTTTCTTGCCTTGCAAACATATCTGCCATGTAAAATAAGCCAATGATGAGCAAGCGGAATTATTTCTTTAGGAATATGCTTAACGAGTTGTTTCTCAGTTTCAAGTGGAGTTTTAGAATTTGTGGTTAATCCTATTCGTGCACTCACTCTAAAAACATGCGTATCAACTGCCATTGCAGGTTGACCAAACACAACAGAAGCAATTACATTGGCAGTTTTACGACCGACTCCTGGCATCTTTTGGAGCTTATCAATATCAGATGGAACAACCCCTTTAAATTCATTTTTTAGCATGTTAGCCATTCCTGAGAGATGCTTTGCTTTGTTATTTGGAAATGAGCAACTTTTTATAAATTCAAAAATATCTCCAATCTCAGCTACTGCCAATTCATTTTCGGTTGGATATGAACTAAAAAACTCCGGAGTTATAATATTCACTCGTTTATCGGTACATTGAGCAGATAGTATAACCGCCACCAATAATTCATAAGGAGTTCTGTAATCAAGCTCTGTTTCGGCAACAGGCATGTTTTTTTTAAAATATTCTATTACAAAGTTGTATCTTTCTTTTTTGGTCATAGTTGTTCAGACTGATCAAAATTATTATTAAATCTAAATTTTGCCGCTAATCTAATAATTCCTTTATTATACCCATTAGTTCTTCAATATTTATTGGTTTTGTAATAGCTATGTTACAGCCTGCCTCAAGCGCATCTGCAGAATAGCTGGAGTTAGGATAGGCAGTTTGTGCAATAATTTTTACAGTGCTGTTAAATTTGCGTATTTCTCTTGTTGCTTCATAGCCATCTATAATTGGAATTTGAATATCCATTATTATCAAATCAATATCGGGGTTTTGTTTACATATTTTAATAGCTTCTTTGCCACTTATAGCATGTAGGGTTTCCCTGCTTATGGGTTTAATTACTATTGTAAACAGATTATGCGATGTGTCTTCATCTTCTACAATTAATATTTTAAGTAGTTTATCATCAGTAATTTTATTATTCTCCTGGATATCTACATTCGATTTCAACTTGACTGAATCATGAGTTAAAGTTTTGTCCTTTTTGTTATTTTTACTTAATGGTAGTGTGAAATAAAAAATACTGCCGTTTCCTATTGTGCTTTCCAAACCAACTTCTCCGTTTAGTTTCTCAATAATTCGCTGAACAATTGAGAGACCTAACCCATATCCTTGTGTTTCTGCTTGATCAAGGCGTTCGAATTTCTTAAATAATAATCGCTGATCGTCCTCAGAAATACCGTTACCGTTATCACGAACCCAGAAACGTACGATTTCACCTTTCCCCTTTTCTTTGGTTTCAATGTCATAGCCAATTTCTACTATAGGGGGCTCGCCTCCATATTTAATGGCATTTATGATATAATTTACCCAAACCTCTTCAATCCAGATATGATTACCAAGTGTTGTAGGCCAAACTGATGGTAATATTATCTTAGAATTAAACTTTTCAATTGTTTGTGATAACCGATCTAATGATTCACTAACAATTGTAGCCATGTTTAATTCTTCTTTCTGAACCTCTGATTTTCTCACATTTGAAAGCAGAAGTAAGCTGTTTATTATTCGATCTGTTCTATTAGAACTGACTACAATTTTATTTATGTATTCATGAATTGTATCCTTTTTTAGGTTGTCAAAATCATCTTGTATTAGTTTAGCAAATCCAGTAATCTGAGAAAGGGGATTCTTTAAATCATGAGCAACAGTATGTGAAAAATCATCTAATTCGATGTTGTGTTCAATGAGCTCACTTGTTTGTTTTTTTAGCGTTAATTCTATTTCTTTTTTGTCTGTAATATCTGTTGCTATTTCTAATCTTACTAGTCTTCCATCTGTCCAGCTTATTGCTGTATCATGACATTCATACCATCTATTAGTAATTGTATTTTTAAATTCCCACACATATGATTCTTTAGGTTTGCCATTTTCATCGAGCAGTAAGTGGTTGGTACAAAAACTACAGGGTTTAGTTTGCCCTTTCTGTAGAGTTAAATAACATTTCTTACCAACATTTTCACCAGTAAGCTCTTTCCCTAACTTGTTTAAGAATAAAAGCTCATAAGTTTGTATATCAGATACATATATAGTAGCATCAATAGAATCTAATGTTGTTTGAAACCTGATATTTTCAGCTTCAAGTTGTATGTGATTTTGGCACCTTATTATTTCCTGCTTTAGATTTTTTGCTGCTGTTTCTAAAAAAGATTGTTCTGTTTCAGACCATTTCCTTACATCCTCACAATTATCAAAACCAATGAACCCCCAAAATTTATCATCGATAATAATTGGTATTATTAAAATGGATTTAATACCTTGAGGTTCTAGTATTTCTCTTTCATTAGATGGGAACTCAGCAACATTACCAGCAATAATATTACCTTCAGAAAGTGTTTTCTCCCAGCGAGGTACCCATTTGCTAAAAGGAAGGTTTTGCAATTCCTGATTATCAATTTCAGGATTAATACCGGAAACACAGTATTCAGCAATTTGACTTGTTAGTAATTCACCTTTGATACTCTTGCCGTTAATAAAAATATAAGTACGGCTTGCCTTTGATGCTTTTCCAATAATATCAACAAATTCCTGATATGGAATATCACTATTATGTAGTAACAAAGTTGTAGCTTTGTTTATGGCAGTAAGATAAAGTTCACTTTGGGTAAGTATTTCAATCTTTTGAATACTTGCTGTTATGTCTCTTGTTACAGCAAGTAAATTTTTTCCAATAATATTTATTGTACTCTGCAAATGATGCCAACTTCCGTCTTTTGCTTTAAAATGAAATTCTATATTTTCAAAAAGATTAGGATCATCAATTCTGAAAACTTTCTTTATAATATTGCTTAAGTATTTCTTTAAAATTGGTAATAAGGTTTTTTTTTCATTGGGACGAATAAAATCAAAAAACGATTTTCCAACCATATCTTTGGGGTCATAGCCAAAAACTTGCTTTACAGATGGATTTACATATAAAAATTTAGCTTTCAGGTCGAAAGTTGTAATGGCAATACTGTTGTGTATATTTTCAGCAATTAACTGAGAATATTCTTTATCCTTTAATAATTTTGCATTTTCCTTCTGTAAAATTTTGATCTCTTTTAGTAGCTGATCTTTAGTACGATCTTTCATTTTAAGTGTTTTAAGTTTAGAGTTCAAAGTTTCAAGTTTTAAGTTCAAAGTTTTAAGTGTCAGGTTTCAAACCCAAAATCCGGAACTTATTATTCGTCAATCAATTTTCTAATTATTTCCACTAATTTATCTTTATTAATTGGTTTTGAAATATAATCATTACACCCTGCATCCAGTGCTTTTTCTCTGTCACCTACAAGAGCAAATGCTGTTTGGGCAATAATTACTACTTCTTTATCAAACTCTCTTATTTTTCGGGTTGCCTCATAGCCACTCATAACAGGCATTTTTATGTCCATTAGTATTAAATCAGTTGTTGGATTGTTACGATAAATTTCAACGGCTTCTAAGCCATTTTTAGCGTGTAAAATTGAGGATGTTACATCATCAAGTATTATGCTAAGGTAATTATCAGCAACCTCTTCGTCTTCAACTATTAATACCTGTAAGTTTAATTTAGGGTTTGGTAATTTTATATTATTTTGTTTGTTTGTTTGTTTTACTTTTTCCTTTTTATCAGGGTGGTATGGTATTGTAAAATAAAACTGTGAGCCTGCTCCTTCAGCTGATTCAACCCATATTTCACCTTTAAGCATTTTAATGTAACCCTGAGAAATTGATAATCCAAGTCCTGCGCCTTCATATACCTTAACATCTTCTATGTCGGCTTGTATAAATCGGTCAAAAATTGCTTTTTGTCTGTCTTTTGGTATTCCAATACCGGTATCAACTATATAAAATTCAAGGAATTTATCAATTTTCTTATAACCGAAATCAATATTGCCGGTATGAGTATATTTTATGGCGTTTTTTACGAGATTAGATAATATTGCATATAGTTTTTCTTTATCAGTGCTAATATTTACGTCATAATCCTTTAGGGGTGTGGTTAAACTAAATATAATTCCTTTCCTATCAACTTCGGGTTTAAAGAATGTATAAATGTTTCTAAGCTCATTGTTAACATTAGTATTTGAATATTTTAACTTTACCTGATCTGTTTCCAGCTTAGAAATATCCATAAGATCGTTAAGAGTATCAAGCATTCGCTTACCACTTATCATAATAACATCAATATACGATTGTTGCTCTTTGGAGCTAAGGTTAGTATCTTTAAGTAAACTTGAGAAACCGAAAATACCATTCATCGGAGTACGAATTTCATGACTTATGTTTTGTAAAAATGCTGTTTTCAAACGATCGGATTCATTAGCTTTTTGTAAAGCTGATGATAAGTTCTGCTCTGCTCTTTTTCGATCTATTGAAAGACCTATTTGATCTGAAACGAATTCAAGCATTTTCATGTCGGACATATTAAATGCTTTTTTATCCTTGTAACTTTGAACTGCAAAAACACCAATTATTTCGCCTTCTACTCTAAATGGCACACCGAGCCATACTTTTGATAAACTTCCTTTAAGTTTTAATTTTCCTTCTTTAACAAGTTTTTCTTTTAACTTTAGGTCAGCTAATAGTGGTTTTTTTGTATCTATAACATATTTGGTTAATGTATTAGCAGCTGGTATGGATGTAAAACTATCTTTTTCATCAGAGTAGTAAGGTAAAGAAAGTGTATCATTCGTCTCGTCGTACAGGGCAACATAAAAGTTCGTAGTATCGATAATTGTTCCAAGTATATCTTGAATTTGACTAATTAGTTCTGCTAAAGTATCTGTTGTAGTAACAGCTTTTGCAATGTTAAATAACACCAGCCGGATTTTATCGTTACGCTTTTGTTCTGTAATATCTTCGGCAACTTTCAAATAATTTGTTATTTTACCTTTTTTATCAAAAATTGGTGAAATCAAAGCTGCTTCCCAGAATAATTCGTTATTTTTTTTCTTATTGTGAAGTTCTCCACGCCATGTTTCTCCTGAAGTAATCACATCCCATAATTCTTTATAAACTTCAGGTGGTTGTTTGCCTGATTTTAAAATTCTTGGGTTACTACCTTTTGCCTCGTCCAAAGTGTATCCTGTTAGTTCGGTGAATTTTGGATTTACATATTCTATATCTCCCTTTAAATTTGTAATTGTAATAACAGAGGGGCTTTGTTCAATTGCTTTTGAAAGCTTTGTGATTTCTTTTTTCGCCGACTCTCTTTCTGTAACATCCTGATAAATTGCAATAATTTCACCTGATGACAGTTTGAATACATAATTATCTCTGTACCCTTTTGTCCTGTTATCATTATAAAACGAAACAGGAAAATGTTGGGAAATACCTGAACTTGCTACATCCTGAAACACATTTAGCAATCCAAATTGTTCTACTCCGGGAAATACTTCAGAAACTTTTTTGCCAATTACATTCTCCCTTGTAACTTTATCCACTTTTTCAGCCATTGGGTTAAAATCTAGGAAAATAAAATCCTTACCATTATCAGTTGGCTTATATACTGCAATAGCACTGGCTGTACTATTAATTATCCCTTTATATAACTCCTGGCTTTCTATTAGTTTTTTCTCAACTATTCGTTGTTTTTCAATCTCAATTTTTAATTCATTAGTACGTTCAATTATTCTGGTCTCTAATTTATTATGCGATTCTTGAAGTAATCTGTCTGCATTTTCTTTTTCTTTTCTACTTTTTTTATTAATCCTGTAACTAATAATCAGCCCTATCAGGCCTAATAACCATAAAGCTGCAAACGAAATAATGTGAGTTACGGTTGTACTATCTTCCTCTGCATAATAAGCACTTAAAGGTACTGAAACGCTTACGCCGCCCCTAACATCTCCAACTTTATAGCCCTGATGCTCATGACACTTAAGGCACCCTTCTTGAGTAATTAGAGGTTTCATAAAACGCAGATGTGGCTCTCCATTAAGGTTTGTCAACTCGCTTAATTCAGTTTCACCATTTTCAAACGATTCAAGTGCTGAGCGTTCCCAATCATCGGGTGTATTTTCGGGGCGTAAAGGAAGTAATGAAGTAATATGACCAGATACACCATAGGTTTCCTTATATTCCTCGAACATCTGCCGTAATGCATACGCAGGATTCATTAATGTTAGCTTCACACCCGATGGTGTTTCTATATCACGCTCCGGAACATGCTCTAAATATGGATTAGGAGGAGTACGTTCATTAGTAACAACATAAAACCCACCATGAGTAGCCGACCAAAATCGAAATGCTTCATCTTTTTGAAAATGTGCAAGAGCTTCTCTCTTTGCAAGATTTTCTGTTGCATGATTTAGTAAACTAAGATCACGAAATAATAAACCAACTATTATTAAAGTCCAAATTGCAACTAGCAATAATGTGAAGTTTAATAATTTATTAAAATTTGAAATGTGTATCTGCGTCATTGTATTAGTTTGGTTTTGTGTTTATTATATCAAGTTTCAGGCAAGAACTGGTTTTTCGGTCAATTTATTAATATTTTGTTACCCTTCACTCTATCTTATTCAATCATCTTATAAATGACTTATTTTTTTTTAGGATTATAGTATTTTACTTAGTTTTTTCAAATCTAAACATTTTATGTTAGTTGTTAATGTCAACTGCATCGTTTGGTATAGTAAAATAAAAAGTGCTACCAACTCCTAGCTTACTTTCCACCCATATTTCTCCTTTGTGATTTTCAATAAATTCTTTACATATCAGCAAGCCTAACCCAGTCCCTTTTTCGTTTTTAGTACCCATGGTTGTAATGTTATCTTCAATACGAAATAGTTTTGGGATATCCTCTTCAGGAATTCCAACACCGTTGTCACTAATACTGATTTCGGTAAATTTATCTTGATGATGGGCATCAATTTTAATATACCCTTCAGATTTTGTAAATTTAATGGCATTATTGAATAAGTTTCCAATTATGGTTTTTATTGCAAACTTATCGGCATTAACAGTAATTGTTTCAGGGATTCTAATATCAAGAGTGATGTTTTTCTGCTCTAAGCCAGGCATATATACAGCAATTGCTTCATTAACTATTTTTTTTAGGTTAATATTTTCTTTTAATATTTCAATCTTATTTTGCTGATTTGTTGACCATAATAATAGGTTTTCTAACAATTCGTAAGCGCTTTTTGATGCCATATATATATTACTAATATAATCCTGCCTTTCTTCTTCATTGAGTTCTGTATAATTTGAATTTAATAAATCAGCTAATCCCAGAATGCTATTGAAAGGAGTTCTCAGATCATGCGCAATAATTGAGAAAACTTTATCTTTTGTTGAATTAAGTATTTTTAGCTCTTGCTCCGATTTAATAATTTTTACCATTATTCTGCTAAACAGCCATATTAATAAACTGATAATCGAAGAGCTTATAATAAGCAATGTAATAATAATTTTATTTTTATCGATATAAGCCGGCCAGCCTATTTCGGGGGTTGCTGCTAATATCCAACTACCGTGAGGAAGATCAACTACTATTGAAATAGGCTGTTTGTCAAACACATCAGGATTTCCCCACCAAATTGTTTCATCATCTCCCTGTCCATTATAACCTTTAATTGCGAATGAAAAACCAAGTTCACTCTCTTTCAATTCGGCCTCATCAAGTAGCATATCCTGGTTAAATACAATATCAGTAACTCCCCAAAATTTATTGTCTCCGGTTTTGTTTTTATCAAATATTGGAGTGTAGCTGATAAAAGCCATTCCTCCTTCTACTAGTTCAACAGGCCCGGCAATAAATGTGCTATACGTTTCTATTGTTTTTTCAACAATTTCTTTACGTTCAGGATGGCTAAGTAGATCTAATCCTAATGCGGCTTCGTGTCCTGGCAAAGGGTAAATGGCATTAATGATGCAATTTCTGGCAATTGCCAACGTGCTTATTACTGAATCATTATTTATTAGTTCATCAGCTAAATTATAAAATTCTATATTTGAAATATCTGGGTTTAATGAAACATAAGCAGCAACACATCTTGTATTGTTAATCCTTGAATGAAGTCCTTTTTCTAACTTTGTTTTTTTTGTCATTAGTATCTCATAAAGCCTGGTTTTTGCATCTTTTTCCCAAATTGCTTTTCTGTAATTTGAGAATATAAATGATCCTGTTAATAAAATTGAAAAAGACAATATTGCTATAAACAAAGGTATTGACTGTTTTATTAACCTTGTAATCTTCGATTCTATCATTTTGCTATTATTATTAAAGATTGTATCTGCCTACCAATAAAAATTTAAAATTATCATCTTCGAAATCATATAATGGAGAAAACCCGAATTTTAAAGGAATATTTTTTAGTTTGTATTCGTAGTCAATACCTAATCCATAATATCTTTTTGCAATTACACCTAAATAATTTCGATCGCATACTTCGTAGTTGGCTACAATATGATACCAAAAACCTGATCCTCCATATTCATATATTTGAATGAAATAGAATCTGTTTTTCATGACTAACATAGTAATATTAAATCGATAAGGGTTACTATTTACTTCTAATCCTGCTCCCAGCTTAATCGACAACCAACTAAGTGGTTTAACTATTATTCCGCCATATGCCTGCCCCCAATTTTCATTTGCCAGAGCAAAAAAATAGAGACCCAATTTTGGATTTGATTTAAATGACTCAGCATATACGTTTATTTGCGGCCGGAAGTAGTTTTCTTTGCTTAGATTTGATAAATTCTCAACTTCGAAAAATGTAAAATTTTGTGAATGAGATAAAAAGCATATCATATTTAATATAACTATTGCAATTATAGCTTTATGTACAACTCCTGTTCTTCTCATATAAAGTGTTTAAAGTTTTGTTTTACATTTTCAAGTTAACTGCAGTCTGAAATCTTAATCCACTTAGCCTTAAATTAACCTTGTTATCATCTCCATAAGTTTTTCTCTTTTTATTGGTTTTGATATATAATCATCACATCCGGCATCTATTGCTTTTTCTTTATCGCCTGCTATTGCATAGGCAGTTTGGGCAATAATTGGAAGTAGGGGTCTGATTTTTTTAATTTCCTTTGTGGCTTCAAAGCCATTCATTACTGGCATATTAATATCCATAAGGACTAAATCAATTTGTGAGTTCTCGTTACAATATTTTATCGCTTCTTCACCATTATGCGCCCCACAGGTATCAATATTAGCCATCTCAAGTAAAATCTTCAAAAATTCCAGACTGTCAAGATCATCTTCAACAATGAGTATTGTTTTTCTACCATCGTTTGTATCTTTTTCTGAGTTAACTGAGACTTCTTCTACGGTATTTTTTTCTTTTTTAACAACAGGTTTAATATTTACTTGGAGTGGTATTGTAAAATGAAATGTACTGCCAATACCTTCTTCCGATTCGAGCCATAAATTACCTCCAAGTAATTCAGTTAATTTTTTGGATATTGACAGTCCAATTCCGGTACCTTCATAAGTTCTTGTATGGCTATCATCAATTTGTCTGAAAATATTGAAAATGATCTCATGTTTATCTTTTGAAATTCCGATACCTGTATCTTGAACATAAAACTTGCAATATGATTTGCCCTGTATGTCTTCAATACTAAATCCATAATTAATCTGTCCGGTGTGTGTAAACTTAAGAGCATTCTTTAACAGGTTACTAAATATCTGTTTAAGTTTTGAAGAATCTGTATATAGAACTAATTTCTCATCGGTTTTTGGAACTATTAAATTCAATATTATATTATTCTTATTTAACTTATTTTGTTCTGCTATTGTTATCTTATTAATATCATTCAAAAATGAATTAATTTCAATTTCTTTTTTACTAATTTTTGTTTCCCCTGATTCTATTAAAGTAATGTCAAACAGGTCTTCAACTATATTGAGTAAATGAATACCACTTGAATTGATAATTGTGGCATAATCATAAACATCTTCAATAGGTAAACTCTTATTAATTAGATCTGAAAAACCAATAACAGCATTAAGGGGTGTGCGTAATTCATGTGATATGGTTGCCAGGAATGCAGATTTCAACCTATCAGACTCAGTTGCCTTTTCAAGTGCAAATAGTAGTTTCTCTTCTTTTTTCTTGCGTTCAATTGAAATACTGATTTGGTCACTTACAAATACAAGTATTTTCACGTCTGACTCATCAAAGGCATTTTCATCAGTATAGCTTTGAATAACTAGTACTCCTGTTACTTTACCTTCAACTCTTAGTGGTACTCCCAACCATATTAAGGAATCTTGTCCATAACGGCGAATTTCACCAGCTTTTTCTAGCTCTTTCAACTTCTGCAAGCTAGCTAATAATGATTTTTGTGTTTTTATTACATATTTTGAAATTGTTTTATCGGCCGGAAGCGAAGTAAAGTCCTCATACTCATCAACAAAAAATGGTAATGAAATAGTATCTTCTTCATTGTTGTAAAGAGCAACATAAAAATTTGTAGTATCTATTATTCTGCCTAATTCTTGCTGGATTATACCAATAAGTTGCTTAAGATTATGATTAGTATTTGCAGCATTTGAAATGTTATAAATTACATTTTGTATTTGGTCATTTCTTTTCTTCTTGGTTATATCTTCAGCAATTTTAATGTAGTTTGTAATTATTCCTTTATTATTTAAGATTGGAGAAATGGAGGCTGTTTCCCAAAATAGATCACCATTTTTTTTCATATTCTCAAATACACCTCGCCATATTTTGCCTGATGATATTGTAGTCCACAATTTCTTATAAAAATCTTTTGAGTGATTGTTGGACTTAAGAATGCTTGTATTCTTGCCTATTAATTCCTCTTCTGAATATCCAGTTAGTTCTGAAAATCTAGGGTTAGTGTATTCAATATTACCTTTAAGATCGGTGATAGCAATAGCTGCCGGGCTTTGCTCAACAGCAGTTGATAATTTAGTAATTTCTTGTTCGTCTTTCTTACGATCACTAATATCCCGGATAATAACTAAGTTTGCAGACTTACCTAAATATGTTATTATTCCTGAACTAACTTCCACATATACTTTTCTGCCGGAGTCATGAAGTAGTGTTGTTTCGTATATTGATGGAACATCTTTTCCCGCTAGTCTCTTTTGGTAATATAGAGTCAATTTCTTAATATTTTCAGGGTAAACAAAATTAGTAAAAGGCCTACCAATTACGTTTTCAGCATTACCACCCCAAATTTCAATCAAACGAGGGTTAACGAATTTAACAATGTTATCTTGTACTATGCAAATTCCATCGGTTGCTCGTTCTACTACATTTCTATATTTTTCCTCATTTTCAACTAATTCCTTCGTTCTGTTTTCAATTTTATTTTCTAGATCACTTTTTTCAATTTTAAGTTTATCTTCAGCTTCTTTAATCCGTAACATTACATTTATCTGGGCTTGTAATTCGATGGGAACAAAAGGTTTTGAAAGAAAGGCATCTGCACCTAAGTTTAATCCTTTAACTCTACTGTCGGTATCTTGGCCCAAGGCAGAGATCATTATTATTGGTATGTCTTTGGTTAACTTATTCTTTTTTAATATCTTACATGCCTCAAATCCATCCATTTCGGGCATAATTATATCCAGCAGAATAGTGTCGGGTTGCTCCTTTTGAGCAATAGCAATTCCTTCTTTTCCTGATTGTGAGAGGAATAATTTGCAATCAGGTAAAAAATTCTTTAAAACCCCTTTGATTGTAACAAGGTTGTCACTTTGGTCATCAATTGCGAGTATTTTTTTCATCATTTTAGAATAATATTGATATAATATTGCTGCATCTTATGTATTCATATTGCGCTTTTGCGTTCTGTGCAATTTTTTGGCTGCTGCCAAAAACCTAAGGTGAACACTCAATGTTCCCTTAAGTTAACTTGTACTTAAAAATCTATTAATTTCATTTAGTAACTTTTCTTGATCAATAGGCTTTGAAACATAACCATCACAGCCTTTATTCATAAATTTTTCTTTATCTCCAATCATTACCTGAGCTGTAACAGCTATAACGGGGATGGATTTACTTTCCTCAAGTGTTTTTAAAATTCCTACTACTTCTTCTCCATCAATATTTGGAAGTGACATATCTAAGAGTATCAAATCAGGTTGTTGAGAAATTACTATTTTCAACCCTTTTTCACCATCTGCGGCTTCTAAAATGGTAAATTTATTTTTAAGTATTGCCCTTATAGCTAGCATGTTGTCCGGATTGTCTTCGATTACCAATATGGTAGGTTTGTTGCTTTTACCAACTGAAGCTGATTTTGTTGCCTGACTGATTTCGTGTTTCTTTTCTCTTTGAATACCGCGGTTTGTTGCAGGCTGTAACATTAATTTAATTCTTCTGAGCAAACCTTCAATATCCACATCACCTTTATTAATTAACTGTTGAATATTATTGGCACTTAATTTGGCTAAATCGTCTGAACTAAGATCTTTGGCAGTTAGAATTAGTACGGGAATATTTTTTGTGATTTTAGTACTTCTTAATTTATCGAGAACATCAAAACCATCAATGTCAGGCATCATAAGATCGAGAATAATACCATCGGGTAATGTATGTACTATATAATCAAGTGCCTGCTGTCCTCCGTTAGCAACATCAACAAGGTAATTTTCCTTTTCTAAAACTGCCTTTATCTGAACTATTGCTTCAGGATTATCTTCAACGATTAATATTTGTTTTTTCGTTGCATCCTTTTCAGAAATATTTGTTTCTCGCAACCTTTTTAACCTATTAAGAATCCGTTTAACCTCTTTAATTAATTCACTTTGTGAAGTGTCACTCTTTGCTACAATTGATGAAATTTGTCCACTAAGTCTTGAGCGATCATTTTCTGTAAGGTTTTTAGCTGTGACGATGATTACAGGCAAGTCATGTGTTTCATTATTTCTTCTAATTTTATCCAATACCTCAAAACCATCTATACCAGGCATCATTAAGTCAAGAACGAGGATATCAGGAATCTCATTCTCCAAAAGGTTTAAACATTCATTTCCTGTTGAAGCCAGTGTCGTTACTATTTTTTCTGATTCAATAATTTCAGACATTTGATTAAGCTCAAAATCATCATTATCAACTATCATTACTTTATCAGGAAGCTTATTAAGTTTGTATATTTCTGACAAGAGAATTTTCTCATGAATTGGTTTGCTTATGTATCCCATAGCACCAAGAGCGAAACCAGTATCTTTTTCGTCTGAAACGGAAATAATAATTACCGGTATATTCTTTGTTTTTGGATTATCTTTTAATTTTTGTAATACTTCCCATCCATCCATGTCAGGCATAATAATATCGAGAGTGATGGCACTTGGTTGATATTTTTCGGCTAGCTGAAGTGCTTTTTCACCAGATGATGCAGTTAATGACTTATATCCAGCCTCTTCTAAATAGTCACAAATATCATCTAAAATCTTTGGGTCATCATCAACTACCAGAACTAAGTCTTTTATTTCTTGTTGGGAGACATGTGCGAAATCAAGGGGGTCTTTTAGTTTGTTAGGTTCGTGCCAATTAATTGGTAATGTAATTGTAAATACAGAACCTTTACCTAATTTACTTTTTACATCAATATTGCCTCCAAGTATTTCCATCATTTTTTTACCAATAGCAAGCCCTAGTCCTGTACCATCAAACTGGCGTGATGAAGAGCCATCTGCCTGCTTGAACTCATCAAAAATATGAGGCAGAACATCTTTAGATATTCCTATTCCGGTATCTTTAACATCAATAATAACATTTTCAGTATTGTAATTAACCTCTATGTCCACACTTCCTTTTTCGGTGAATTTAATTGCGTTGCTTATAATATTTGTGAACACCTGATAAAGTCGTGCTTCATCTGTTTCAACTCTCGGAAGGTTATCAGCGACACTTAAGGTTAGTTCTACATCTTTTTGTGAGGATATGGTTTGCATATTCTCTTTTATACTGAAAAGAAGAGATTTGATTGACATAAATTCAGGTGCAATTTCCATTTTGCCCGACTCTATTTTTGATAGATCTAGAATATCGTTAATTAAAGACAACAATCGCTTCCCATTACGTTCTATTATTTCGAGATAATTATTTTCTTCATCATCAAGTTTTTCATTCGCCTGCATAATCAATACCCTTGATAATGCCATTATGGAATTAAGCGGAGTTCGCAATTCATGGCTCATATTTGAGAGGAAATCACTTTTTAGATTGTTTGCAACTTCCACTTGTTTACGTTGTTCGATTAATTCTATGTTTTGCTCCTGTAGCTCATCTGAAGTACGCATTAGTTCTTCTGATTGTTCTTGTAACTCTTCGGTTTGAGCCTCCAGTTTTAGGTTGTTAGCAGAGAGTTCCTCAGCAAGGATATTTGTTCTCTCACTAGCCGTTATGCTAGAATAAGAAGTATTAATTGCAATCCACGATTGTTTTAGGATATTATAACATTCATTACTGAATTTGTGAATATTCACAAGTGAAATAATTGCTACCACTTTTGTTCCAACTATTATTGGAACAGTAATTATTTCTTGAGGTGTTGCTTCACCTGCAGTAGTTTTGTATTTAAATATAGTGTTCTCAGGAATGTTACGGAGATAGTAAATACTTTTTTGCGAAAGTGCATTACCAAATTCACCTTCGGGGTTTTCGGCACTAAAAGGTTGAAGTCGCTCTACATCTGCACCAATAGAAGCAAAGTGTTCATATTGAGATGATCCTTTGTTAAGTATGTAGAAAGTACTCATGTTTGCTTTAGTAATTTCCATTAACTTTTTAAGCAGTTCAGAAGCAAAGCTTTGTATTGTCGACTGACCAATCATAATTTCAGAGATGTTTGCAACAGCTTGTTGAGTTATATCACGTGACCTTATTGAATTTGTCATCTCATTAATTGACTCAGCCAGAGATGCTAATTCATCGTTGGAATCAATAATTGTATGAACTGAATAATCACCGTCTTTAATTTGTTTAGTTGCTTCATTAATATTAACAATTGGTTTAGCTATTTTATTAATAAGCCAAAACACAATTATTACAATCATTAAAGAAGATATAAATAACAATAAAATTAAGTTTAATAGTAAAGTTTTTATTGGTTTGTTCAGCTCACTAATGTCTTGTTTACTAACAAACCCCCAGCCCAGTTGAGGGATATAGGTATAGGCAGCCAATATTTCTTCACCTCGATAATCTTTAGAAACAGTAATACCTGTTTCTCCATGGGAATCAAGTGTAGCTGGTTCGGCTGATATTTCTAACTTTAATGGTGCATTTTGATACCAACGGAGTTCATTTAATGCTAAGCCATCGCTGTTAACAATAAGTGTTTCACCAGTTTCACCCAAACCTGTTCTGTGTAAGAGCAATCTATAAAGTGAAGTTTCCAGATTTACATGTGCCCCTAATATGCCAATTATTTGTGAATTATTATGTTGTGAGCTAAATATGGGAGATGAAATAGTCATTGTGATCATAGATAAGTCATCTGAATAATAAATATCACTAATATAAGTTTTTCTGATTTCTAGTGGTTTTGTGAAACAAATATCACCGGATTCATTAATTCCTTCATTGTTTTTGTTAGTGGATGAAAAAACTATACCTGTTTTTGGGTTTATTATAAAAAGTTCAATATATGAACTATAGTTATTCAAATAGCGTTTTAGTATGCGATTAATATTATTGATATTTTTAATATCATTTTGATCTTTATTTTCCTTTTGTAGTATATCTTCCAGCACCATTAATTCATTATCCGTAGATACTGTTAATATATCAGCAATTCTTTCTGATGTCCAATCTTCAAGTTGTTGTACTTTTAAGTCGCGAATGGCAATTAATTTCTCAAATGTTTGTTTTTCAATTTCTTTCTTTTGCTGATAAAAGGTTATAATAATTCCTATAGCTAATGGTGTTAACGATAGAAGAAGAAACCAGAATAACAAACGGGTTCTTATGCTTTTGAATCTTAATGGTTTCATATTTTTAATTTAATGGTTTCATATTTTTAATTAATGGTTTTTTTGTTGAGTTGTATATTTATTGAGTGGAAAGAAATCCATTACCCAACAATTCAACTCACCCATTCTTTCTAAATATCTTACAACAATTATTTACTCTGCTAAATTTATTTTTATAATTCTCAATTGGTACTTCGGCTTCACCTAATACCAAATAGCCGTTTTTATTAAGTGATTTATACAATTTATTGAAAATGGTTTTTTGATATTCAGGTTCTAAATAAATCAATACATTGCGACATAATATAATATCGAAGCCACCAAATATACTATTTGGAGGAGCTGTATTGTTACTATCGAGTAAATCATAGAATGAAAACTGTACCATATTCTTAATTTCAGAAATTAAATTAAACTGATCTTCTTTTTTAGTGAAATACTTATTAAACGTTCCAAGTTTTACATTTTTAATATTTTCAAAGCTATATACACCTTTTGATGCTCTTGCAAGAGCCTTTTTATCGATATCAGTAGCAAAAATATTTACATCAAAAATGGTATCCTCTTTCTTTAAATATTCATTTAAAGATATAGCAATTGAATATGGCTCTTCACCAAATGAACAGCCAGCTGACCATATTCTAATTGTGTTATCATTTTTCTTAGTTTTTGTTGATATCATTTCAGGGAAAGTCAACCTTGAAATAAATTCAAAAGTCATCGAATTCCTATAGAAACTACTAACATTAATTGTGAATACATCAATCAGGTTATCCAATTCGTTGTGATTGTTTGCTAAATATTCTAAATAACCTTTGGAGTTCTTTTTTTTGGTAGCATAAATTCTTTTTTGAATTCTACGCTCCAGCATTGATCTTCTATAACCTGAGAAGTCGAAACCCCTCTGTTCATTTAGTAGTTTTAGAATATCACTAAGTTTATTCATTTTTAAATTTTATGTTTTTAGTTTCGTGTTTATGGTTTCGTGTTTATGGTTTCGTGTTTAAAGTTTTGAGTTTATAGTTTTGAGTTTATAGTTTCGTGTTTCAAGTTAAATACAGGTTGTAACATAACCAACCCGAAACCCGAAACCCGAAACTTCAGATCCGAAACCCCAAACTTATTGTTTCTTATATTTTGTTCCTGCATATTCTGTATTATTTAAATAGTTTATAAACGCACCAATCTTATTACTCAAGACATTTGTTTTCTCCTTAGTTTTTTCAAACAATTCAGTGTCTATATATTTTCTGTCGAATACTCTGTATAACTGTGAGCGTGTTTCTCCACATGATCCTTTTGCTATTGATAAAAATTGCCTGAACTCATTCTTTCCATCTCTTTCAAATCCCTCAGCAATATTGTCCATAACTGATCCAGAAGAGGCATCTATTTGATCTCTTAGTTTATAATTCTTATTTAAAGTTGTTGTAGTTATAATCAAATTAATATCCCGACATAACTCTCTAGCCAATTGCCATATATCTAAGTCTTCAAATCGTTTTATTGTCGCCATATATTTAATTTAAACTCCAAACTCGAAACCCGAAACCTCAAACCCAAAACCCGAAACATCAAACCCGAAACCAATACCTCAAACCAATTTCTCTATCATCTCTATAAGTTCATCTTTATCAATAGGTTTAGTTATGTAATCATCGCATCCTGCCTTAATTGCTTTTTCACGATCTCCTTCAATTGCATAGGCAGTTTGAGCAATTATTATAACATCTTTATTTAATTTGCGTATCTCTTTAGTTGCCTCGTAACCATCCATAACCGGCATCTTGATATCCATTAATATTAAATCAATATCTTGGTTTTTTTGGTAAAGTTCAACAGTTTCTTTTCCTGTTCTAGCATGATAAATATTATTACTAATATCTTTAACAATAATAGTGAGGTATTTGTCTGCAAATTCTTCATCTTCAGCAATTAAAATATTTAGGTTTTTTGATATTGGTTTAGTATCTGCAGGCATAATATCTTCCACCTTTGTTATCTCTGATTTTAACGTATTTGTAATATATGGAATTGTAAAATAAAACTGTGTCCCTTTCTTTTCAATAGATTTTACCCAGATTTTTCCACCAAGCATTTCAACATATGCTTTTGATATTGCCAAACCCAGACCCGCGCCTTCATAAACTTCACTGTCTTCAATATCTGCTTGTACAAATCGATCAAAAATTGCATCGAGTCTGTCTGACGGAATTCCAATACCAGTATCTTCAACATAAAACTCGAGGTTCTTGCCTTTCTTTTTGTACCCAAATTCAATACTTCCCTTGTGAGTGTATTTTATGGAATTCTTAATGAGGTTTGTAAGTATTGCATATAGCTTTTCTCTATCAGTTTCAATATTGGCATAATCGATAACCAAATCGCTGTTAAATAAAAGTTTGAGCTCTTTATTTTGAGCTTCGGGATTGAAAAAAGTATGCAAATATTCTAATTGTTCATTAATGTTGCAATTGGAAACACTAACTTCCATTTGTTTGGCTTCAATTTTTGATATATCAATTAAATCATTGATAATATTTAGCATTCGAGCTCCACTTTTTTCAATTATATTTACATATTTGGTTAATTGTTCTTCTGTAAGGGTGGGAAGTTTTAATAAGCCTGCAAAACCCAAAATTCCGTTCATAGGTGTTCTTATTTCATGACTCATATTGGCAAGGAAGGCCGATTTTAGGCGATCACTTTCTTCTGCTCTGTCTTTAGCTATTTCCAGCTCCGTATTAATACTTTTAATGTGGTCAAAACTTTTTCCTAATTCTTCATTTAGTGCCTGGTATTCTTCATTTTGATTTATAAGGTCTTCATTTAATTCTTTCATTTTTTCTTCGGTATAAACCCGAGTAGTAATATCTCTAACAATGCTTGTAGAACTTACTACGTCATTATTTTCTCTATGAAAAGTAAGAATAATTTCTGCCGGAAATATTTTACCATTTTTTCTTTTTAATAGTTGGCTGTCATGTAGTACATCGTTGCCTTTTTTAATGGCAGTTTTAATTTTCTCTCCGAAGGCTTTAAACTCATCTTTACTCGCATATAGAAATGATGTATCTTTTCCAATTAATGTCTCAGGGTCATACCCTAGTTGATTAAAAGAATCGTTAGCCCATTCGATAACCCTTTCAGGCATTTTTATTGAAAAAACAGAATCCCACATTGAATTGGTTAATTGTTCGAGGTATTCTTTAGCTGCTTTTATTTTTTGTTCGGCTTTTTTACGTTCTGTAATATCTCTCCAAACTGTATGTATAACTTCATTGTTGGGTTCATGAGAAATTGCAGTCAGCAATATCTCTGCCGGAAAAGCATCTCCATTACTTCTTAGGTGGGTCCACTCAAAACGGTGTGTGCCATTTTTAAGTGCTGTCTTCATCATTTCATTAGCTTTTTCTTCCGAACTTCGGCCATCGTTTTGTAATTCTGGCGAGAATTTTGATGGGTGTAGATTCAATATATCATCCTTGGTTTTGTGATTTAGCAATTTTACAGTTGCCTGATTGCAGTCAGTAAATTTTCCATTTTTTAGAATTGACACAGCATCGCCTGACTTTTCAAAAAGTTCGCGGAATTTTTTTTCGCTTTCTTCAATCTTGATCTTGGCATTAACTAAATCTAACTCCAGTTTTTTCCTGTCTGTAATATCAATTGATCTGCCCTGAAATCCAACTAATTCTCCTTTGTCATTTAAAATTGCATTTGCTGATAAATCAACATCGATAATACTACCATCCTTTTTAATTTGTTTAATATCAATTTTGTGTTTCTTAACTTCTTTCAAGTTAAGGCTGGATACTATATTTTTGGCTAGATTATTAATTTTTAATAATCCTGTTTCGGTAGTAAATACAGCTGTGTTTAAGCCAATAAACTCTTCGGGTGTATAACCCAAAAAGTTCAAAACTGCATCATTTACATAAGTAAGGTTAAAATTATGGTCTGTTGTCCAAATTACATCTGTTGTATTTGTTGCTAAAAGTCTGAATCTTGATTCACTCTCCAATAGTTCTGCCTTAGCCAATTTTTTCTCAGTTATATCTCTTGCAATATAGAGTACTGTATTTTTTGTTTTAGGATTTGCCGTTCCTTCAAACCATTTTATTTCTTTATTAATGGTTAATGGATATTCTATGGTGTTACTTATCCCACAGTCAAGAGTTTTTTTTATAAATGCAAGAAATAGATCAGCTTCAGTTTTAGGAAATATATCATGGAGAGTTTTGCCAACTGCTTCCTGTGGGATTTTATACAATAATTCGGGTGATGTTGGTGCTATATTAATATATGTTCCATCTCTATCTATCTCAAAAACTATATCTTTCATTGAGTTGAAGAGTGCACGTAAACTGTTTTCACTTTCTTTTAATTCAAGCTCGTTAATCTTTTTTTCAGTAATGTCAGTTACATATACCAGAAATCGGGTTTCAGAAAGTTTGACAGAATTTACCGTCCAATATCTAAGATTTCCACTTTTTGTACTGAAAGAAATATCGCCAACAAATTTGCCTGTTTTTACTAAGAACTCAAAATGTTTTTTTACATTGCCTTGATCATCTGGTGGAACAAGGTCTATAAGATTCATTTTTAATAATTCACCTTGCGAATAACCAGTTATTTCTGCTGCTGCTTCATTTACCTCAATGAAGCTACCTAATTCATTGGAAACAAAAATTCCATTAGGTGCATTTTCAGCATAGCTCCTAAATTTCGCTTCGCTTTGCTTTAACTGTTGTTGGCTAAACTTGAGTTCTTTCTCTGAACTTATACGTTTAGAAATATCATGAACAATAACTGAAAATATTACCTGATTATCTATTGTTAATTTTGTTTGATATATTTCAACATCTTTTATTTTCCCACTAGCAAGTTTATGTTTTTGAGTGAAATAATTATGATTATTTTTCATAGCCTCCTCCATATTAATCCTTATTTCCTCAGGAGGGAGTGTGTTAATGTTACTAATATTCATACCTATTAACCGCTCGTTGGTATAACCATAGAATTTTACAGCCGCTTCATTTGCAAAATATATATTTCCTGTTTTTGGATTTATTAGAAGAATAACCGCATTGTTATTATTAACAAAATCAGAGTATTTAAAATTAGCCGTATTATCGGCTAATTGTTTTCTAAGAAACTCATTTTCAAGCTTTAATTCTTCGTAATTGGGTTTTGATTTCATGAAAGAATGTATAAGTGTTTGTGGTGGCAATTACACCAAAAGGGTAAATATATGAAAAAAAGTTAAAAATTAGATATTGGGTAGTATGTTTTAGGTTTCAGGTTTCATTTTGAAATGGGAGTGGCAGAGAGGTATGTACTTGGATTTTTATAAATTTGTCAATTATAAATTATAATGCCTTAGGCAGACAGGTTGATTATGAACTTTGAAGTAGAAAATAGATTTTTTATTGTAGGTGGTGCAGGAAGTGGGTTTGGAAGAGCAATTTCACATTTGCTAGCTAAAGAAGGAGCCTACGTTTTGGCTGTGAGTCGTACTGAAGGAAAGTTAAAATCATTGGTAAATAGTTTTCCGGATAATATCGAATATTTATGTGGTGATATTATGAGTTCTGCTATTCAAAATATGATTGTTAACTGGGCTAATAAGAAGCAGTTATCAGGTATTGTTTTTAACGCCGGTGGCCCTCCAGCCGGAGGAATAACTGATATGAATATGCAGATGTGGGATGAGGCATGGGAAACAGTTGTAAGGTGGAAAATAGCACTTACTGATTTGTTGCTCCCGATATTTAAAAAGCAAAATTATGGAAGAATGCTTTTTATTGAAAGTGTTTCAGTTAAGCAACCTGTTAAAAATTTAGTACTTAGCAATGCTCTTAGACCAGCAATTATTGGGTTTGCAAAAACTCTTTCGCAAGAAGTAGCTGCAAATGGAATAACTGTTAATGTACTTGCTCCGGGATATCATAGTACTGCTGCAATGGAAAGGCTGTTTACAAAAAAGGCTGAAGTGGAAGGAATAAGCAAAAAGGAAGCTCAACTAACGTTTGAAAATGAAATTCCGGTGGGAGAAATGGGTAAACCCGAAGAAATGGCCAGTTTAGCGCTTTGGCTGTTATCACCCTTGTCTAGGTATGTAACTGGGCAAACAATAACCCATGATGGTGGCTTAGTTAGCTCGTTATTTGGGTGAGTAAATTTTGGACAGCATAAGATCCGCTAAGTCGCCTTGGACTTAGCGGATCGGTTGGGGGTAGGCTATTCAACCCGCTGAAAGATTTTCTCTCCTGTGTCGCGAAAATTCCATTCATCGGGTTTTACATTAGGAGAACCGATAAGTCGGCTTGGACTTAGCAGATCAGTATGTATAATCTATTTTCAATCCCCTGAAAAATTTCCACTCCTGTGTCGCGAAAACTCCATTCAGCGGATTTTTAATATGAATGTTAATAATTAATTTTAGTAAATTTACCAATAGTCAATATTTAAGATAAAAACGGTATGGAATATATTTCGTCTTTGGATTACGGTGAAACATATCATATTTATAATAAAGCCGTTGGAGGCGTACAATTATTTAAAACAGCAAAGGACTATTTTTTCTTTATAAAGAAGCTAGTTAGGTTCATTCTTCCATTAGCGGATATTTATGCTTATTGTCTAATACCCAATCATTTTCATTTACTACTGAAAATTAAAGAATACAATGAAATATCAAATTCTAAGAAAAGCGAGCATGATCTTAAATGGATAACTCAAATATTTAGTAATTTCTTTATTAGCTATTCAAGATCTTATAATAATATATACCATAGGCAGGGGCGATTATTTTTACAACCTTTCAAACGCATTAAGGTTGATGGCAAAGATTATTTTACAGAATTAGTAGCATATATCCATCGAAATCCTATTCATCATGGTTTAGTGTCAGAATATTCTGATTGGGATTATTCTTCTTATATACACTATTTGTCAAATAATGAAACAATAATTGATAAAAATGAGGTGTTAAAATATTTTGGCTCATTAGAGGATTTTGTTATATTTCATAAAGAGTATAAAGCTATGCTAAGTGATAGTAAGTATTGTTATGAATAGCAAGATCCGTTAAGTCGCCTTGGACTTAGCAGATCGGTTAGGTTGGTTTTCTCAACCCGCTGAAAGGTTTTATCTCCTGTGTCGAGAAAATTCCATTCAGCGGGTTTTGGGTTAGGAGAACCGCTAAATAGCCTTGGACTTAGCGGATCGGCTAGGATTAGGCTTTTTTCAATTCAGTGAGTTTATAAAATACATCTTGCTTTTTTAATAAAAACGATTACATTTGCAATTTAGAATAATTATAAATAAAATATTAACCCATGAAAATTAATAGATACGTTGATATTTCAACAATCGACAGAGAAGCAAAAAAGGATTACATTGATCGTCACTCAGCATTTGTACACTGTGATAGTAATGCAGTAGCAGGTGAAAAATTTGCAGTAACAGTTAAAGTTGGAGATGAATATGCTCATCCTGATGATTTTGATCATTATATTGCATATGTTCAGTTATGGAATGGTGAGTTTATGTTAGGACAAGCTTCGTTTGCTCCTGGAACTCTAGGAAATGCTCCAGGGCATGTTGAAGTAGTTTTTAGCGTTGTACCTAAGAAAAATATGAAACTAACAGCTATGGCATTTTGCACAAAACATGGATTGTGGCAGAGTGAGGAAGTTGTTGTTGAAGTTGCCTAACTACAAGCCTTAGAATTCAGAATTTAGCCCGTGTCAATGCCTAAATATCAGTCGTCAGCAAGTTCAAAATATACTATATTGACATGTAAATCAAATACTTAGAATCACTTGTAAAAAAGTGGCTTTTTTATTTGCTCACGTTTTGCTCGCATAATCATAGTTTCCAGCTAAATCCTACCTTAAAACCTAATATTACTCCCGTGCTTGTTCCAATATGCATCATAGATATCATTATTTCTGTTTTCTTTTTAGGGCAGTCGGGGTTTTGGGTAGTGTAAGCTTGGGGTTGGCGTATGTGTATGGCAATGCGGAAATAAAATCATCAGGAAGTAAATAGTTTGGTTAAGCTACTGTATTATGTGGGATTATGGCAATACAGTTTGTTTAACCAGACTATTTTTTTTGTCGGTGGTATTTTATTTTTGTGTTGACTTACTCATACCTTCTGTAACTGAATTTGAAATGAAACATATTGGAATACTGTATGGGTGAGATGAATGTAGCGTAATGAAAGGTTACATGAGGTCGACGTGCTTATGTGTTTATTGTGGGCGAATGAATAGCCTGGCAATAAATGAAATGTAATGAGTGAAAGATTCTTTGAGTTAGCGAAAAGTCCTGAAACGTAGTGAAATGGAATGTTTGTCAGGTTATGAATGATGTAGGGTTTGTGTGGGGTGGGGAGAATAAACTTATAAGCTAAGGAAGACCGAATGTGTAGTGAAATGTAGCGGAATAAATGAGGCTGTACTATATAGTTTGAGATAACTGATGGTCTGTTTAGTTACTGGTTGAAGAGAGCTTAGGGGGGCTGCTAATGCTTTTCTGTGTGAAAGCAATAAAACATATTGGGTTGGAGCTGCGAGCGATTGGATATTTTTTTGTGGGATCGGTGTTGGCCGGTTGTGGTGGGTCGGTGGTAGTTGAAAACTATTTTAGATTTATTACATTTATGTAATATAGTCTCACCACCAAATGTGGTGGGGAAAATTTATGGTCTGATAAACAAACTTTTGAAAAAATTGTCAACTATAAGATCTGATTACTGTGATTTTACTACTTTAATCAAAGTAGATTAATGCAAAATCAATAATTCATAAGATGACCAAAAAAAAAAGAAACCAAACAAAGTGAAAGGGGTTTCACGCCGAGAAAAGTTGCATATTTGTATGGCGTAAGTTTAGAAACATTCAACACCTGAATCAGGGATGCTGATGAATTAAATGCTCAAATGAAGCTAGAAGATAAGTATTTGGACCAATACCGTAAATGGACACCAAAGCAATTATGGATGATATTTGATGAATTTGGTGACCCTCGGGAGTTTCAAGATATTATAGATTCCTAATTTATTGTAGTATTTTATCTAATTGGTGTTATTAGTGTTTATATTAATTAGCGTATATTAGCGTATATTAGTGTATATTAGGATGTATTAAGGATTAAACTAGTAAATTTTATGAATTTCTTTTGTTTTTTAGATGTTTTTCACTAAAAACAGACGTATTTTTCAATAAATTCAGGATTCTTTATGGAAAAGTTAGCTTATATCGCTACTCTTGATACTATTTTGTGAAGATTTGCTTTAGTTTTTGGCTTATTTATAGAGTTTTTACAGGTTTGCCACGTTAAATATGGAAGAATCAAGACTTTTATGCAGGATAATGATAAATTTTTGTTGGGATTATTCATAGCCATGCGTATAAAGTTCTTTGAATCGATAAAAGCCATCTATATAGTAGCCAATTTCTTTGCAGGCTTGTGAGACGCTTCCTAATTGCTTTGATAATTCAAGCAACTCTAACTTAGTTTTTAAAACTTATCGTTAATGTTAATGACTTTTTCTGATTGTGTTTGGCTAATCAATCTAAATCATGCGTTGCTTTTAAAAATTCACAAACTCCCTTTGTGTTAATCTCTCTTAATCTTTCTTTGGTCAAGTTTTCAGTTTCAATTACTACTCTTGAGAAGATGTATTGTTCCCAATCTTCTGTAATTAGTCTAATTCCATTTTTATTTCGGTTTATGTAAACATCTGTTCCTAGGTAGGGAGTAAGAACACTAATCGTTAATCTTGTTGCACCAAGTGTTGCAAGTTTTACACCAAAGTCAATAGTTTGATTTGATGTTTCTTCTGTGTCTGTGTCGTTAGCATGACCAATAATAAATCCACAAGCAATTTGTTTTATGCCAGCCTGACTTGCTACAATGATAGCATTCTCCACTTCATCAAAGTTTATTTTTTTGGAATGGAATCTAATATTGTTTAGTTTAATTAGACTGCCTTTTTAGCGGTGACATTTTATTTTTGTGTTGACTTACTCATACATTCTGTTACTGAATTTGAATTGGAATATAGTGGAATACTGTACGGGTGAAATGAATGTAGCATAATGAAAGGTTACATGAGGTTGACGTGCTTATGTGTTTATTGTGGGGTGAGTAAATGGCTGGAATGAGTGAATGAGTAAATGATTTAATGCTAAAATGATTTAATGATTGAATGATTAAATGGGGGGAATGACAGCTAATTACGAATAGAGTTTTTTGTGGTGGGGAGAATAAACTTATAAGCTAAGGAAAACCGAATGTATAGTGAAATGTAGTGGAATGAATGAGGCTGCACTGTATGGTTTGCTTTAAATGATGGTTTATCTAATTACTGGTTGAAAGAAGCTTTAGAGGGGCTACTAATGCTTCTCTGTGTGAAAGCTAAAAAACATATTGGGTATAGCGCTGCACGCGTGGGATGTTTTTTTGTAGGTTTCAGCGGTGGACGTAGTGGTGGGTCGGTGACTATTTTACATAATAACATTATGGTTGGCAAACAGCCGGTCATGGTGGGTTTTGTGTGTTTGTACTATAATACCTTATTATGTAATTTAGCTTGGTTGGCTAGTTCAGTTTCTTTTTCTTTGATGGAATTTAAGCACAAGTCTCACTTGCACACAGGCTTGGTTGGAAGACTCGCTAGATGGGTATTTGTCTAGCGGTTGGCTACTATATTATAAGCAGTTATTTTTTATTTCTCCTTATTGACTTAAGGGCAAGGTAAATTTAAAATTGCTTCCTTTACCTTCTTCGCTTTCAATCCAAATATTCCCTCCATTTTTTTCCACAAATTCTTTGCAAAGTTTAAGACCTAAGCCAGAGCCTTTTTCATTTTCTGTGCCATCAGTTGTTATATGATTAGCTTTATCGAACAGCTTATTACTCATTTCTTTATTTATCCCAATACCATTATCAGAAACTGTAATTTCAACATACTTCTGTTTTGACATAGCAGAAATATTTATACATCCTCCAGTATTAGTGAATTTGATGGCATTGGAAACGAGATTTCGCAAAATGGTCCTCAGCATATTTACATCAGCAAACACTTCAGTTTTATTCAAAGGGTGATAATTCAATGAAATATTTTTTGCTTGGGCAAGTGAAGTTTTAAGCTCTATTATTTCAAGAATAATTTCTGACAACACTATTTTTTCTGGTTTAAAACTAAGTTCTCCGGTTTGCGATTTTGCCCAATTCAATAAATTGTCGAGCAAAACAAGTGTGTTTTTTGCTGATGAATTTATAATGCCTAAATACTTTTCAGATTCTGCAGCTTCATAATTATTTGAGTTTTCAATTAACAGTTCCGAAAATCCCAAAATATTATTAAACGGACTTCTTAAATCATGTGCTATTATTGAGAAAAACTTATCTTTTGTGTCATTGCTTTCTTTTAATTTTGAATCTGACTTTTTAAGTGCTTTAATGGCATTGTCTTTATCATCAATTTGTATTGACAATAATGCATTTGTGTTTTCTAGTTGTCCTGAAGTAGCTAAAAGTTCTTCGGTGCGTTCTTTAACCTTTATCTCCAGATTTTTGTTCATAACCCTTTCGTTCTCAACAATTTCTTCCTGAAACTTAAGTTTTTCTGCCTGAATAAGCTTTATTTTGTACCCCAGCGCAAGAGAAAATACAATTAGCTCAAGAAATGATCCTATCATAAAACCATACCTAGTTAAAGGCGTATAGGGTATTAAATTTAAGGTAAGACCTGCATACATAAACAGACCAATAATATATAAACTTGAAGCCAATACATAAAATTTGGAAAGTGGTAATTTCTTAATCATACCATAAACTCCAACAAATAGTAGAAATAAGGTAAAAGGCATAGCGATGAGCCCAAGAAATTGATAATAGTATACGTCAAATGCAACCAAAATAGCTATTATCAGATAAATAACACTCATGACAATCAGGCTGGTATCCATCCATTTACTTACTTGCCGAATTTTCAAAATTTCTCTTGTAAATAATGTAAGAAAGAAGGCCATTGTCGGGGAGCCTATCGAGAGGAAGTAGTAGACTTTAATATTAGAATTAAAGTATAAGAATAATCCAGTATCAAGCGAAATCCAAATCAGAAGGCAGGTAACATATAAAATATAATACAAATATACTTTGTCTCTCAATTGAATAAAAAGCAGTAAATTATAGAGTAAAATAGAAAATGCAGCTCCAATATAAAACCAGTAAACAAAGAGATACTTCTGATCTGTTTTTTTGAAAGTTGTAGTGCTTGTACTTACAATCTCTGTAGGTACCAGGTATTTTGAATGCAAGTGCAGATACAATGTTTTTCCTTCGTATGGTTTAAAGCTAACTTCAAATCCAGGCAGCCTACCGTAAACTTCACGCTTTTCAATAGGTATAAGAAGTCCATTTTTTATGTGTATCCAATCAGTCGAATCCTTATAATACAAATCGGCTATTTCAAAGCAAGCTATATCAAAACCAAAATATTGTTCAATTTCTACATTTTTCAAATTTTCATACTCAATTATAAACCAGTAATCTACTTCGGTAGAAGGAATAATATATTGAGGGTTAATAATCTTCGCTTCGTTTTGCTTTTGCTCAACCTGATCAATATTAAAACTCCTAGTGGAGTCAATTAAAAGTTTGATTTGAAAAACCTCATCATTGCCCAAGCAGTTTGATTTGGAATTTGATGTATCTGACGCAAAAAGGATATTTGCAAAAAATAATAATGTAATTATTAATAAATTATTTTTTGGTTTTAACATTAGCATAATAGGTAATTAAGTTTACTTTTTCATCTGTATATAATTTTATTTCTTTGTAAAATAAGAGTCGATTCTATCGCTGACATTTTGTTGCAAGTTATTGTACCAGAACGCATAATCAAATCTGTGAAAGACTCCTTCCGACCATCTGCCCATATTAACAAGATTGATCTTCTCAGATTTTGGTGTTTTCATATTGGTAACAACCAAAACTCCCTTTTGAGTATCCAAATGTGCAGCGGCAAAATTCGGGATTTCCTCAATGAGTTCGCCGGTGGCATCATCGAAAAATTTAGCACCCAAGTTTGCATCCCTGTTGGCGGGCGTACCGTCTGTTCTCCAATTCAGGGGATTTATTGCCACCGCACCGGGTAGTAAAACCGGAGAAGGCCCTGCATCTGCTCCTTCGGTATTGTAAGTAATAATGACACCGGTATCGTCTTTACCTTGAGCAAGCTTCATCCATGGATATTTCTCTAAATCATCCTTCGTTATAGTGTAGCCAATCAAATAGGCTGCCACAAGACGCTTTTGTAAGGCTGGGTCGTTAAACCTATTACGCATCAGGTTAATAAGTGTCATTGTACCTTGGCTATGACTGGCGAGGATAAATGGTCTATCGGGATTATCGTACTTCAGATAGTAGTCGAAGGCTCTTTCGATATCCTTGGCCCCGACCTGGAAAACAGGGTCTTGATAAGCATCTTTCCCACCATTACCAGCATCCATACTCTGGAGTGCTGCCGATTGCTGGCGGTAAAACGGAGCAAACAAATTGGCATACGCCGAGTACACTCCTGCCTGGGCGACTAAGAGTCCTTGGGCATTTTCTCTGAGCGAAGAGTCAGAAATATCCATATTTTGAGGATTTTTTCCAGTATAAATCGTCGGATAGACATAGAAAACATCAACGTTTTTTTCTATTGTTGATGGTAATGAAACCCAATTATAGGAGTCAGCATAATTCAAGCTTTTTTTGGATTTCGATGAATTATTATTATTATTGCAAGAAACGGTCATTGCGAATATCCCCATTAAAAAAACTATTTTATAAATTTTCATCTATATTTATTGTAATCATAGTTTAATTCGTAAAGTATTCACGAATCTTAGAAAAAAGTACATTTTTGACAATAGGTTTTGATATATAGTCATTACATCCTGCTTCAATTGCTTTTGTTCTATCACCAGTTAGCCCATAAGCAGTTTGGGCGATAATAATAACATCTTTATTGAAAAGGCGAATCTCTTTGGTAGCTTCAAAACCATCCATAATTGGCATCTTGATGTCCATCAATATCAAATCAAGGTCAGAATTATCTTTGCACATATTAACAGCTTCAGCCCCATTACTAGCAGCAAATAATGTATGGCTTTCGTCCATTATGATTTTAAGAAAATCCATTGACACTTCATCATCTTCCACTAGCAATACCTTAAGGTTTTTAATGACATCAGCAGCAGCAACATCGGTTATGCTTATTTTATCATTTTGTTTTTCAATGGCCTTTACTATATAGGGAATTGTAAAATAGAATGTTGAGCCTTTGCCAAATTCACTTTCAACCCATATTTTCCCATTCATCATTTCAATGTAAGCCTTTGAAATAGCTAGACCTAATCCAGCACCTTGGTATGCATGTTTATCTTCAATATCTGATTGTATAAATCTCTCAAAAATAGCCCCTTGTCTGTCATTCGGTATGCCAATACCTGTGTCTTTTACATAGAATTCGAGGTAATTGTCTTTTTTTGTATAACCTAGTTCAATACTACCCTTGTCGGTGAATTTAATTGCATTCTTAACAAGATTAGTAAGTATTGCATAAATTTTTTCACGGTCGATAATTACATTTGCCTCTCCTGTTGGTAAAGGTGCCGTATAATCCAACTTGATCTCTTTTTGTTGAGCCTCTAATTTAAAAAATGCATGAATATACTCTATGCTTTTATTTATATCAGTTTCAGATGTGGACATTTTTACTAGGTTTGACTCAATTTTTGAGATATCAACAATATCATTAATTATGTTGAGCATTCTTGCTCCACCTTTTTGAATTATATCTATAAACTTAATTTGCTGATCACCTGTTAAATCTGGTTCTTTCAGTAACTCGGCAAACCCAAGAATTCCGTTCATAGGAGTGCGAATCTCATGGCTCATATTGGCAAGGAATGCGGACTTTAATCGATCAGATTCTTCCGCCTTTTCTTTGGCAATAATCAAGTCTTTTTCTACATTTTTAAGATCTGTGACATCCAGAAACAAAACAATAGCATGAGTTTGAACTCCGCTTTCATTTATAACAGGCGCTGCATTTGCCCAAACATGTCGGTCTTTATTATCATCTCTTCTGATTAGGAATTCTTTACTATTTGTTTCTCCATACAGAACAGCTCGTGCCAAAGGAACTTCATCAGCTTTGTATGGTGTTCCATCAAGGTGAAGGATTTGCCAGCTTGAAACGTATTTATTGATATCAATATTTTCCACTAAATCATCATAATCTTTGTCTCTGATTAATAATCCTGCTTTGTTAACGTATGTTAGTTTACCTGAAGGAACTTCAGCAATAGCTATTCCAGCCTGACTATTTTCCATTGCAGTTTTAAGAATAGTCTCATTTTCTTCCGCTTTTTCTTTGGCTTTGAGTAATTCTACTTCATCCAGCTTACGCTCGGTGATGTCGCGAATTATACCAATGAGATATTTTTTACCATTATTATCAATAAATCGAGACTTTTTTGTAGAAATTATTTTCGGTTGTTTCCCTATAACTGAAAAAGACTCCTCGTTTATGTTTTCCTTACCAGTCTCTATAACTTCCTTATCAATACTTAAGAAACTTTCCTGTTCTTCTGGGGGAACTTCTTCGGCAAGTGTTTTACCTATCATCTGATCTCTTGAAAGTTGAAAGAGTGAACAAAAAGCGTCATTGGTCAGTAGAATCCTGCTTTGGTCGTCTTTAACAAATACAGGATCGCCTATGTTGTTGATGATGCTATTGAGATAATTCTCGCTTTTTTCAGCATTTTCTTTGGCTTCAATTAATTCTACTTCCGTTTGCTTTTGCTCATTGAGTGTTTTTGCCAGTTTAAAGGTGCTTAAACTCAGATTGGAAATTAATTTGGCCAATTCAGAATAAAATGCCATCGCCGCATCGGCTACTTGCCTGCTCAGCCGAGGAACACGCCCGAGCGCTGCCAGATATTCGGCCTCATCGAACCCATATTGAAGCGCCATCTGCCTGAACTGATTGATATCCGGCTCTTCGTCGGTATAAAAAAACTGCCCGATAAAGATATTTCCGAAATGTCTGCCAGCAATTTCGATAGGTGCAGCCATGTCCCACATGTTATTTTTGCAGCGGTAAGCTTTAAATGTACCAAGCGGCACACTGCCGGCAAGTATAGTGTCGCTTTCGTTGCAGTTCATAGCTGTTTCGGGATGGTAGCGATGAAACTTAGTGCAGATATCCTGCCAGCCTACTGCAGCCAGAGCCTTTCCCGAAAGATTACCAATAGCGCTTGCAACAGGCACTACCTTGTAAAATTGCTCCATCAGCGACTGTAGGGCATCGGAATCGATGATGTCATCGAGATCGAGTGATCCAATGTCTCCTTCCAGCTCTGTAATTGCTTTGAGCTTGTTCCTGACAGTAGCTTCACTTTGCCGCAATAATTCTTCTGATCGCTTTTGCTCTGTGATGTCCCTAATAACCCCAATGAGAAATTTTTTACCGTATATATCAATATATCGTGTTTTTCTTGTAGAAATTGTTCGGGTATCTCCAGCTTTAACTGTAAGCAGCTCCTCACATAAATTCTCTTGCCCATTTTTCAGTACAGGCTTGTCAACTTTAAAGAAGTGTTCCATCTCGTCAGCAGGCAAATTTTCACTAAGTGTTTTACCAATTATCTCATCTTTGCTAAGGCTTAAAAACTCACAAAAAGCATCATTTACAAGGTAAAATCTACTTTGATCATCTTTTACAAATACAGGATCTCCAATATTGTTAATAATTTTATTGAGATAATTCTCACTTTCTTCAGCTTTTTCTTTGGCAACAATTACTTCTAATTCTGCTCGCTTACGGTCGGTGATGTCAGAAAAAGTTGAATATACCTGATAGGGTTCCTTACTACCTTTATGAAACTGGGGTGTCGAATTGATCAATATCCATACATAATCTTTAAGTTGGGGGTTGTAAACACCAAAGACGGCATCCCTGACTCTTTTTTTTGTTCGTAATGCAACCATAGCAGCGTGCTGTTCTCCGGGAAGAGCTGTCCCATCTTCCCCAACAACTCTCCAATCGGGATGCATAGATGTCCTACCCATCATTTGATTCAGTGTAAGTCCAAGAATTTTCTCTGCAGCAGGATTGGCGCTTGTAATGTTCCCCTTAGCATCCTGATAGACAACCCCCTGTTCCATTGTTTCAAAAAGGTTCTCGTATTTATTTTCCAAACTAAGTTTTTCACCTTTTAACTTGTCTTCAGTTTCTTTTATTCTCAGCATTACTTTAATCTGAGCCACAAATTCATCTGTATCAATAGGTTTTGATAAAAACGCATCAGCTCCACTAATAAGACCATTTGCTCGGCTTTTAGAGTCTATTTTAGCAGCACTAATTAAAATAATAGGAATATGCTTTGTTGACAAATCTTCCTTTAGTTGTTTACAAACTTCATAGCCATCCATTTCTGGCATAATTATGTCAAGAAGAATTGTGTCGGGCTGTTCTTCTTTTGCTAGTTTAATACCTTGTTTTCCAGATAATGCAGTTAATACCTTACAATTAGTTATATTAATACCAATAACTGCTTCTATACTTATGAGATTATCTTTTTGGTCATCAATGATAAGAATTTTCTTCATGAGGATATCTTTTAATAGTAGTATTTATAGACAGATAGTGTAAAGGTTCTCTCTTTTAGCACATGTATACTACCGATATATAAAAGAACTATACTAAATTTTTGAGGTTTGGTGTTGTAAATATAGTTATAAAAATGTAATTCGCCAGTAAACAGATTTTTTTATTTGCTTGCACCAACAGGGTTATATCATATAAGTTTATATTGCTGACGTAATTTTGATTACGATATAATCATGAATAAAAGGGAGGCAGATACAATATTATTAGCATGTAAAAAGCATGGAATTTCGCTAACAATGCGCCAATACCAACAATGGGAAACATATCTTTTTTTGAATTGACAGTTTTTGTGGGTTCTGCCTTTTTTGTTTCAGATACTTTGCTGAGTGATATCAGATTTGCCGGTCCAGAAGTTGGATCGTCAGCCAACACATCCAGCCAAACATTATTGACACCAACAGGCAGCTCATCAGGTTTGTCATTTCGCTCTGTGGCGGTACACAAATCAAAGTCATTCTTAAGATTGAGATTTGCAAGCAAAAGCATATCATTTGTACTAATGTTGTAGAGTTGGTTTGAACGATATACCAATCCTCTGGCAATAGTGGCTCCATCTGCAGTTTTGTAACCACCCATGTCTCGCAGATTAGGGATGGAAACAATACCTAGACTTTGTCCTGGTTCTGGTTCATTATCACTCTCTTTAGAGCAAGAATTAAAGATAATGCTTGATAGTACGATTAATAAAACAAGCATACAATTTGTGTGCAATTTACTGATGTAATTCATCATTTTGTTATTTAATATTAATTAATGAGCTACTCGTAACAGAACTGCTTGGAATTGATCCTAAAGATTATAATTACTTCTTCTCTTCATTTATTAATTTTTAATGTTGTATAATCTCATAATTAGCTACAACAGATGGGTATGTGTAAAATTACATTTATTATTTCATTATCTAAATGTTGCAAAGTGCATTTTTTACTACATATTGGTGTGTATTATGTACATTTTCTAATTATGATGTATTCGTTGATTATGTGATTTTTTTAGTGGCTTTCAAATGTACTTAATATTATTTAAAAAACTGGTGCTTATTGGTTTTATAGTTTCTATTAATAAGGCATAGGATATGCTGACGGATGGAGGTTTTTAGTAACCAACTAAATCACCCTTGAAACAATTTCCATACGTTTGTTAAGTAAGTATATAGTTGGTGTTCCAAAAATATTATATGATTCAGCCCATTGGCTATCCCATTTCTCTTTAGCTTGCAAATGATACCACTTAGGCATTAGTTTCTGTCCTAATTTAGTACTACTGTCATCTTCATCAAGATTTATGCAAATTACTTTTATATTAGGTTTGTTTAGTAAATTCTCATAAAGTGGAGGCAATATATTTTTGCAATGTTCACACCAATCAGCCCAAAAAACAACATACACCGAATCGGCTTTCAATGCATATAGTTCCTTTGATTCTCCATTTTCGTACCATTGAATGTTAGGAGCCTTTTTACCTATGGCCATTCGTTTATAACCAGCCAATCGCTTTGATACTTCGTTATTATTACCTGAACATCCGTTAAGGTAAAGTGTGTCGATATGCAACATTACATCTTCCCTGCTATAACGGTTCATTTGTTTCCACACAAAACCACCTACAATTGATAATGCTGAATCAGGTATCCAACTTTCTGAACCAAATAACAAATCAACAGCAGTAACTGGGTCGTTGATACCATAGTTTAACCAAGCTGTAATTAATTGCTCATAAAAAGGACTATTATAAATAATGCTCTGAAAGTTTTTTGTAGGCATGTACTTCTCAAAATCAACATAATTAAGCTCTATTGCCGGATTTATTTGCTTAAGTTTTTCCACCTTAATACTGGCCTGTAATAAGGCTTTTATCTCATGATTGTCAGATTCTGCTAATAGCAGCTTAATTTGTTCATCACAGCTTTTTTCCAGTTTATCGATATTCTCAACAAATATAGAGTTAGAATAAACATATTCTTCACAAAAATATTTATAGCTATTTAACCGAGAAACCAAATTCGTCAACTTACTTTTTAAATAATAATACTGCTGGTTTACACTATCGCTAAAGCTGGGATGAATTTCATGATCAGGGGTTGCTCTTAAATCAATAACTGACGAACCAATATTAAAAAAATCGTTAGTATAAATCAGATTGCCTTTGTTAAGGATATTCACAGATATTATTGGATATGATAAATCTGCACTATTCTTCTTTTTAGTAAATTGATAGTACTGTTCTTCAAATGTAACATCATCGGGCCAGTAACCACTTAAGCAAATGTTTATGTTTCCTAGCTTTTGTTTATGTTTTATAGTGGTGTCGGGGTTATTATGCGCTTTTTCAATCGCTAATTGACGATTTTTTTTCAGTTCTGTCTTATAGAGTTTTTTTTGTGCTTTTTGTTTAACAATGGGAGTCTCAATCCAATCAATCATCTCAATTGGGTTATCGGCTGAGTAGGCAATATTACTATTGGGCATAAGCACAACAAATGCCGGCGATTTACCAAAACTTTCAATATCTTGTTTGCATAATGTAATATAGTTTAAGTCGCCTGATAAATTCCTACCAATTCCATAAATAACATCATTACCAAGTTTGATACTATCGCGGGCAATTATAAAATCAAAATTGGGTCTGGCTTCGTATAATGCTCTCCTTATGGCGATAAGATGTACCATATCAAAAGTTATCTTGTTTTGATTAAAGACTATTACTTTCCACGATTCCACATCGCCAAAAGCATTTCCGGGCTTATTTGTTTTGTTATAAATAGTATAATCTTTGCTAAAATTAATGGCAATAGGTTGTTTAAAATCAGAACTATAAACACTACTGAATGATTTGTACAAAAGCGCTGCCTGGCTAATAATACCACGGCTTGCATATTGGCTTGCATAGCGGTCGATTACCGTTTTCCAATTTTCTTGACTTGCATTATCACCATAAACTAAACTTACATGATTGCTTATAGTATTTTTTACTAGTTCTATTAATTCTGTATCATCACCAATGCCCTGTATTTCATAGCTATTGGTAACACATTGGGCAATTCTATCCGCTAATTTTTCATCTGTTTCAATATAATTGAAATAGGTGTGACTCAACAAAAACAAGCTATCGTGATACTGCTTCAGTGTTGCAATATCATCAGCCTGAAATGTCATATTCATCAAACGTTCTAACTCAAATTGAGCATACGCTTTCTCGCCGCTAGTTGTAAAAATAGTATCGGCATAGGCATTGTAGTCTTCATATACTCTATCATACTCTTCATTAAATAGTAGACTATCGCTGGCTAATGCATCTCTTGACTGCTGCAGCAAAGATAAAGCCCTGGAAAATTTATTGTGAACTGGTTTATAATCCGTCTCTTGTTGCACATTTGTACAAGACACCAACAGTGCGAGTACTATTATCTGCAAGTAGTATTTTAACTTCATCATTACATCTTTTGTTAGCATTGTTATTTTGTAAGTCAACAATTTTTTTAACAGTAATATCTGTAATTTTTTTATAAATTTCTCGTTCACCAAAAACGATATCAAAACCCTGCCACCCTAAAAAGATGGCAGGGCAAAAGTGTTAAATAGTTGCAAAGTGACTAATCCTTAATGCAACGCACCGTTTGGCCCACTGCTCGGACGCTGCTGCCGAAAAAGGCATTATAGAAGATAATAACGATGCTCTTGGCGTCGGTACCATCAACCGTACTGCTCCAATAGTAGCCGCTAGAGCCAACGACGTTGAACTCACCAGTGTCGTTCATACGGTAGCCACCAACCGATAGTTTTAGTGGAGAGCCAAAGGCACCTACATAGTCATTTGATGCCCAACTTATTCGCTCTGCCTCTAACTCTGTTTTAGTAGCTACCCTAAAGCCTGAAGGACATGGGTTGTTAGTACCCGATTCTCCCTGCCATAAATTATTGTTTGGGCCTGATAGCCAATCACCGTCAGAAATAATAAACAGACCATCCCAATCGTTGCTCAAGTTTGGTGTTGCTATTGTAGCCTGTGTATTTGTTGTTGTACTTGCGCGATCTTCGTGTCCATCGCTATAGCGTCCCCATTGGTATAAGTCACCGTAGGCATTGGCATCATCAATTGATGTGGCCTGCTGATCCATATCAAAATTTGTATGGTCGGCATCGTTGTAGATGGCTCCCAAGTTGTTGTTAAGCCATGTTTTGCCGGTTGTGGTATTATCAACTTTTTTGTAAACATAGTTATGACCTGCGGTACCATACTCAGGATCGGGGTAACCACCTGTGGCATCCAACAAGAGGTTGCCTAATGAGTTACCGTTAACAATAACATCAATGGTTGCCATGGTTATAGTTGCACCGAAAGTTTGCTGCGGCACATCAATATCGGCTCCACCACCATCGGTAATGTTTATAGTATAGGTTATGGTACCACTACTGCTAAAACTACCTTCAGTATTGCTAAGTGTAATAGTACGTGTAGCACCATTATTATCGGTAATATTATAGGTTGGGCTGGTCCAGGCGCTGTAGGTTCCTGTACCACTTGTATAAGCAATGTCAATGGTATGCCCATTGGTTAGCGCTCCAACAAAAAGACTGGAAACCGATGCCCAAATTTCGGTTTGTGGTAAATCGAATGTGGCATCGCTATCGGTAATATTTCTTGTTGCTGATGCTGTTAAAACACCTGCACGATAAAAATCAACAATATAAGTACCTGCGGTATTTGGTGTACCTGTAAGGTTATAAACCAAATCTTGGCTTGCTCCTACGTTTATACTTACTGCACTGTAATCGGCACTTTCTGAAATACCAGCTGCAATAGAAAATGTTGCAGTACCTACACCTATGGAGGCTGCACTGGTGAAATTATAAGGGCCTACGGTTACGGCTGTGTTATTAGTAACAGTAAAGGTTACTGTATTGCTACCTGTAAAGGCTGTGCCAATTACGTAATTGCCTGCAAATATACCTGGGTCGGCAACCGAAGTTGCACTGATTACATTTGCTGTGGCTGTTGATGTTAAACCACCAACCGAACTAAAATCGATAACAACAGTTCCTGCTGCTGATGGTTTACCTGTTACATCATAAATAAGGCTTTGGTTTGCACCGGAGTTAATGGTAATTGCACTATAATCGGTACTGGCAGCAACAGCTGCAGCCACGCTAAAGCTTGCTGTACCTGTACCAACGGATGCTGCGTTATTAAAATCAACAGGACCAACAGGCGTTAGCCCATTATTACTTACAACAAATGTTGCTGTTGTATTTGAAAATGTATAATCTGTTATATAATAACCGTCCATTGTGCCGGGTTTGGTAGCAGTAACACCGGTAGCAGGATTACCAACTATTTGAGTCCATACAGAGCCGGTATAGTAGTAATAACCTGCAGGGTCACAGTTAGTACAAACAACCATCAGCCATTGGGCAGGAGTGGTTATATCATTCATTTGTGTTTCGGTCATACGTGGGGGTAAAAAGCCTTTTACGGTACTTTTTATATCCAACATTGCTGAGCCATCGGCGCTACTGCCATCTGTTGTTACTGCCATTTGTGCTGTTAAGCTATAGCTTGTAACCATTGCAATTACTACTAATAATAATTTTAATTTTTTCATGTCAATTTTATTTATTCAAAATATATTTATTCAATTAGTTTAATATAATTTGTTTTGATACCACCATATTGTTATTTTGTAATCTTACAATATATACGCCTGGTTGTAGGTTTAGCATTTCGCTATATTTACCATCTATAGTAATGGCTTTACGATTAATCAACCTGCCTTGTATGTCAAATATTTGAAGATTTGCTTGTTTGGTTTCACTTATAATATTTAGTGTATTGTTGTAAGCCCAAATATTAAGTATGTCGGTTTTGTTGTTGTCATTAATGTCGGTTACTCCAAAATGAATGGCAAAACGGTTGGCAATATCGCCTGCATCGGTGGTAAAAAAGTAATCGCTTTGGCTTAGTTTATGCCAGTTATTAAGTAGTTTATCGTGTAAATAAATGGCGTTCGATGAAATATATTCGCTAACTTCGGTTATTGAAATTGTGTATTCACCCTGCTTTGGAATTACTACACCAACAGCTATGCTGTTTTCCACTGCAATTTCGGGAATGCTGTTTACCGCCAAGTTTATATTATCTGCCGAAATAGTATATAAATTAGGCGCATTTACATTGTAACTATTCATTTTAATGGCATCGCTACGATCTCTGTTGTACGTGCTTTCGTCTTTTAGCCATATACTAGTTTCATCGTAATAGTTATTTCCGGTTAATCGAAGTATTAGTTTGTCGTTATTGGCTGTGTTACCTTTGTAATATGTGCCATCATCATGGGTTTGTATAGTGGTTATAAAAGTAAACTCAGTATCATCAGTAGTATTTGGATCTGTAATTACAAAAAAGCCCTGGTTTGCTGCTATATACCCACTTAGGCCTTCAGTTCCTCCATAAATTTGCTCAAAACCACCTGAGCCAGCATTTTTTACTTGGTTATATGCATAAGCATAATCGTCTATAAATAAATCACGGCTTGCACTAGAGACTAATTTCCAGTCGATTGCCGACGAATACGGGTTGCTCATTAAATTCCAGCCATTATAAAAGTCCCAATCTTTACCTACACTATTTTTAAGAGTGAAAATTTGGTTACCCGTAACAAGGTTTCCTCTAAATATTTTAGTTGGGGTTGCTACGTTATAGGCAATTAAGTATCCTTTGCATGAAAGAAGGTAGTCGCCATTGTTAACTTCTTCACTTGCAAAAAGAATAGATTGCGGTGGGTCATCTACCTTGTAATTTACCCAAGTACCTGGTGATGGTTCGTCCCAAGCGTAAAAGTCATCGTAATTACCTGGGGCAAACCCACTACCACTTATTGCCATTCCGCTTACCGGTGCACCAAGTATATGCCATGCTTGCTCACTTCCCGGCAAATAGCGTTCTGCAATGGTTTTGCCACCATTGTTAATTTCTACTTTACCTACACCTAGTACAATCAAGGAAACATCACCGCTAACATCTGATTCCAGAACAAGGTTTCCTGTTGTAATGTCCATTGTGGTTCCTGATTCGATGGTGATTTTTGTATTTGGTTCTATCCGTACTTCCTGTGCAATGGTGAGGAAATGTAAAAGAAAAACACATATTGTCGTTACTACAATTGATTCTATTTTCATGATAATTTGATTTTACGTTACATTAATTTTGTTTTCTGTTACTGTTCTCATTCAATTTATCTTGACTCATATTATATAGCTTTTTACCACCATAGGTGGCTCCTAAGCCAAGCAGTATGAATAATCCTCCTCCAATTGGGGTGTTACCTCCGGGTTGATTTCCGGATGTTCCATGATTGGGTGGCGGAGGTGGCGGTACTTGTGCAAACAAACTTGTTGCTGCCATTGATGTCATTAGTAGTACAAAAAATAATAGTGTTTTTTTCATATTGTTACAGTTTAATTCGTTTCATTATCTTTCAATTGCATTATCACCTTAGATATATTTTCAAAATCTTCACTTTTCCAAAAAAAAACAATCTGCTCCTGCCTCCATGGCCAGCTGCCTATAGTATGTATCTGCATAAAACGTAAGTAACATTAGTTTCACCTTACTATCTTATGTTCTTATATATTTGATAATATTTAATCCTTTTGATTTGTCCATTTTATAACCTTGTAGGGACAGTCCAAGTTCTAGCTTAGGCACTACGGTATTTTTATATGCCTAGATCTTATGGGTTGGTTTTTATTTTTATTTTCCACCAAACTTATAACCAACAGAAATTGCCAGAACACGATTGTTAAGCTTATTACCTTCTTCGGTATAAGCTGAAATATTTGCTAAGCCTAAGTTGTAATTTACACCAATTTGAAAAGAGCTTAACTCAATTCCTGCCCCAGCAGTTAAACCATAATCTAACCTCTTAACATCATCTTCGTCTTTGTCTGAACCAAAATTGATAGTTTCTTCGTTAGTTTCAGTTTCACCATTATCTGTAAATTCATTTTTGCTTTTTCCACATAATCCCATTCCAATATAAGGGCCAAAAACACCATAAATTTTTGAACTGCCAATATCAAAGGTTGCTTTTGCCGTCAATGGAATATCTAGATAATACATGGTCAGCCTTGATTTACTTTCATATTCATAAGTTCCACCACCGTATGTGTCTTTTACACTTCTCTTGCCCCCTTTTGTAGAAAGCAATAAACCAGATTCAAAAGAGAACATTTCATTAATTGGAAATTCTACAGTTGGACCAAAATGAAAACCTGGGCTCATTTTAAATTCATCACTATAATTATAGTCATCATCTTTCATATGTAGAGTAGATAAGTTCAAGCCAGCTTTTACTCCAAATATTTGTGAAAAAGATTCTGTTCCTATTGTAACAAGTAATGCTACAATACTCAATTTGATTAGATTATTCATTATTTTTTAAATTTTAGGTGGGTTCTAAAAGTTCACTTTTTTGATTTTTTCAGGCACCAATTGAACCCGTTTATATCTGTGCTGAAAAAGTAAGCAACATTAATTTCACTTTAAATCTTCTTCTCTAATTTCTCTAATATCATCTACTACATTTAAGCTGGGCATTTTATTATCTAAAATTGCCAAATCAGGTTTTAGTTTATGCATGGCACTTATAGCATCTATTCCATTATGGAAACTCCCAACTACCTCCACATTCTCCAGACTGCTCAGCATTTGCTGCAGTCTGTCAAGCATAAAACCTGAATCATCGGCTATTAATACTCTCATTGGTGGTTATTTCAGTGAACAAATATCCGACTATTTATGTAAATTACTTGTAGGATAAATCTGATTTCTTTGTAGGATAAATCTTACAAGGGAAATGTTTACAGGGGAGATGTTAAGGGTTTTTCAAAATATGGTAGTTGAAACTAGGAAGAGGAACTATGACTTTAAACTAATGGTTAAATAATTAGCATAATTTAGTTATAAGAACTCATTTTCAATATAATAACTAGCAAGATCAGTGTTCTTTTCGAGCCTTATTTTTTCCATAATCCTGTTTTGGTAGGTACTTACTGTTTTATTGGAAATAAACAATTGATTTATTTGCTACAACCAATTGAATGACATCATATTGTTTGTTGAGTAAAATTTCTCGAATATATTCCCGGCACTAATCAAAAAAAGGTTATCTATTCATGGATAAACAACCTTTTTATTTTCTTAATCGATTAACTTAATCCCGATAGAATATGAACCGGGTGATGAATATGCCTACATTATCGCCATGTCCAGCATCACTTTCAACTCCGCTAAGCACAAATTTCAATTCCCAGCCCTCGTTGATCAGGCCATTGATTTTTGATGTAATCATGGCATCGTTTGAGGCAATGTTTTGGAAATTGATACCCACTGAACTATAAAAGTTGAGTAGTTTGGTTTCGTCAAATTTGTTAACTTTAATATCTTTTCGGCTTACATCTTTTTGATTACTCTTTTTACCATCTGTCCTTGCAGTTGTGAAATTATCAACTGAGAGTGTGTCGGTGGTTTCAATAATCCTCGATCGTCCTATTCCCATGGGGACAACGGATTCAACTGTAGTTACAATTTTGTACTCTTGTGCAGTACTGTTCATGGTAAAAAAAATTAACATGGACACTGCAATAAAAACATTTTTCATAGATTTTGATTTAAATTAAATTAAATTGTAGAATAAATTATTTGATCATAAATATTATCCAATAACAAACCATGGATAATAATTGCATATTTTTCATTCTTTAACTCATAAACAAAGTTAGCATCATCATATTCATCGTATGATTTTCTTTTCTGATTTCCCGGATGACATCTACTCCTTTTAAATTTGGCATTTTATTATCGAGGATGGCCATATTTGGTTTTAGCTTATGAATGGTATTAAGGGCATCTGTTCCATTATGATAAACGTCAACCAATTCAACCTGCTCTACCAGGTTTATCATTTGCTACAACCTTTCCAGTATATATTCCGAATCATCAGCTATTAATATTCTCACTTGTAAAAATTTGTTACTACTCAGCAGCGAAATTAACAAATAAATGTGAATAATTAAAAACTATTTTTTAGAAAGTTCATGTTTTGTTATTTTACTTTGTGAAATCGAAAAGACAGTTACCATACCGCTACGAGAATATAATGAGTTTAAACAAATAATTAAAACTCAATCAAGACAAATTGATGAACTTCGTACAGAGATTATGCTTCTTAAAAGCGGCAGAAAAAGCACTACCAGTTCAACACCAAGTTCACAAGATTATACCCGAAGCAAGGTATATAATTCAAGAGAAAAATCCAATAAATCAAGTGGTGGACAAAAGGGGCATAAGGGCAGTTCTTTAAAAATGAGCACTAATCCTGATGAGATAATTAATCATAAACCAAGTTATTGCAAAAAGTGTGGTGCTTCATTTGATAAATCAACAGAGAAGCTCTTAACTCGCCGTCAAGAAATAGTAATACCACCAATATCTCCTAAATACATAGAACACAGGGCTTATGAATGCAGCTGTAAACAATGCGGGAATTCAACAGTAGGAGAAATGCCCAAAAGATTAAGAGCCAATATTCAGTATGGAGAAAACGTCCAATCTTTAATAACATATTTGTCAATTTATCAATACATCCCCTCTAATAGATTGAAGAAGTTTTTAAAGGATTTTGCTAATTTGCCAATAAGTGAAGGAAGCATATTTAATATTCTATCTTCAATGAGCACAAAAGCACTGCCAATGTATGAAGAAATTAGACAAAGATTGTCAGTAGCGAAATATGTTGGTGGTGACGAAACGGGAGCTCACATTAACAAAGAAAAAGCATGGTTTTGGATATTTCAGAATGATTTTTTAACATTTATCAAGGCGTCATATAGCCGAGGTTATCAAACAATTATAGATAGTTTTTCAAATGGATTTCCACAATCTGTTTATGTTTCGGACAGCCTAGCAGCACAATTGAAAGTTGAAACTCTGGCTAAACAATTATGTTTAGCTCATTTATTAAGAGAATTGACAAAATTTGAAGAAGTTTTTGACAGTAAATGGGCAAGCCAATTGAAACTACTTTTTAAAGAAACCCTGAGTTATAAAAAGCAAATGCAAATCAATAATTATTGTGTTGGAAATTTAAAAACAAAATACTTTGAAGAAAAATTAACAAAACTTCTTGAGGTTGACACTTTGCGTATGCATCAAAAAGAGAGAACATTTGTTAATCGACTGATAAAAAGGCGTGATGCTATTTTCACTTTTCTATATTATAAAGAAGTTCCTCCAGACAATAATGCCTCAGAAAGAGGGATAAGAAACATAAAAGTGAAGATGAAAATCTCAAATCAATTCAAATCTTACGAATTTGCACAACATTTTGCTGTAATAAGATCCGTTGTTGATACAACGATTAAAAATGGACAAGATGTTTTTAATGTACTTACAAACTTAGCTAATCAAGAATTATTGGCTGCTGAGTAGTAACAAAAATTTTAATTCTCTACAAAAATGCTGATATTTAAGTAATATGCTTGTAGGGTAAATACTAAATACTTGTAGGGGAATGCTGATTTTTTTGTAGGGGAAAACTTACAAGGGAAATATTTTCCAATTCGCCAAAACAAAAAATCTATTGATTTAAAAAGCGCATTCTGTTATCAAATTGGTATTAAGGGTTTTTCAAAATATAGTAAATGAAACTAGGAAGAGAAACTATGACTTTAAACTAATGATTAAAAAATTAGCACCATTTAGCCTGCTTAATTCATAAAAAATGACAAAACACTTTTTATAACAACTAAACACCAAACTGCGCTGTTAAATCTTCACCTTTTTGGTTTCTACTAACCCATCATAGAATCTTGTAATATTATATGCATCTTTTGCACTTACTATTCTTCATAATTTAGCCTGAATAATGAGCTGCTGCTCCGGGAATTTAAAAATCTCCCCTTAAATAAGAACGGGTAACGGTTATCTAATTGGAGAAAGATCCCCCTTGGCATGCTGGATAAACGGTACAACCTTCATTAGTACAATCCGCGGACATTCCCCCTGGTTCTCCCCAACCTCCTGAAACCATTTCAAGTTCTGCCTCGGAAAGTTCATCTTCAGTTTCGGGATCGATTATCGGGGGGAGAACCAAATAGAACGAGTTTTGATCTTCTTCCAGTACCTTAATATTAACGGCATCTGGGATATTAATCCCAAGTTCCGTTTCCAGAGTTTCTCTGGGAGATGTCAAAAGATTCTTTCTAAAAGTCTCGTCTTTCGTAGCCTTTGCTATGAGTTTCTCTTCGAGTTGTTTTCGTTGTTCGTTTTTATTTTCCATTAGAGTAATATTTTACTAATTTTCTCCAATAATTCATCCTTTTTTATGGGCTTTGAAATATAATCGTTGCAGCCGGCAGCAATAGCTTTTTCTCTGTCGCCTTCTAAAGCATAAGCTGTTTGTGCTATGATGATTACGTCTTTGTTAAACTTTCGAATTTGCCTTGTGGCTTCGTAGCCATCTATCGTAGGCAATTTAATATCCATAAGTACTAAATCGATGTCTGGATTATTGAGACATACTTCCACAGCATCTTCTCCTGTTATCGTTATAACAATTTCGTGTTCTGATCCTCTTAAAATAAGCTAAATAAATTCTGCCGAAGTTTCATCGTCTTCAACAATTAATATACTATACTTGTCGATTGGAGTTACATCATTGGAATGCAAAATTTCATTTTTGGCGATATCTTCTTTCCTTGATAAAGGCTTATATGGAATGGTAAAATAAAATGTACTTCCTCCTTTCTTGCTGGCTGGCAGATTTTCTTCTTCACTTTCCACCCAAATTTTTCCACCCAGCATTTCTACATAAGCTTTTGAAATAGACAAGCCGAGACCTGCTCCCTGATATGCCATTTTATCTTCAATATCAGCTTGAATAAACCGCTCAAAGATGACTTCCTGCCTATTAAATGGAATGCCTATCCCTGAATCTTTTATGTAAAAGACAAGTGTATTTTTGTTTTGAGTATACCCAAATTCTATGTAACCCTTTTTGGTGTATTTAATTGCATTTTTCAAAAGATTTGCTAGTATGGTATAAACTTTTTGACCATCGGTTTTCAGGATGGCTTTTTTAGATGGTAAAGAAACTTCTGATGAAAACTGCAAACCTTTTTCTTCAACTTCGGGTTTAAAGAAAGTATAAAGGAATTCGATTTGCTCATTGATATTTAATTCCCCGATATTAACTTCCATCTGACCTGATTCTATTTTTGAAATACTAACAATATTATCGATAATATTAAGCATTCGTGCTCCACCTTTTTCGATGATTTGGATGTATTCTTGTTGCTTTTTACTGCTAAGATCAGGTTGTTTTAATAAGCTGGAAAAACCAAGAATTCCATTCATGGGTGTTCTGATTTCGTGGCTCATATTTGTGAGAAATGCTGATTTTAACCTATCAGATTCTGTTGCTTTTTTAAGAGCTTCTATCAATTCATCTTCGTGTTTCTTCCTTTCTATAGAAATACTTACCTGATGGGAAACAAATTCAAGTATTTCCTTATCTGATTCATCAAATGCATTTTCATCAGTATAACTTTGAACAGCAATAACTCCAATTGGTTTTCCTGCAATAGATAGAGGCACACCCAGCCATACTTTTGAAGCTGTTCCTATGCGTTCAATATCCCCGGATTTTATCAGTTCATTTACTTTTTGCTTGTTGGCAAGCAAGGATTTCTGAGTTTTTAGTACATAATTAGTGAATGATTTGCCTGCTGGAAAAGACCTTAAATCTTCCTTCTCATCAGCAAGGTAAGGTATTGAAAACATATCAATTTTTTCGTCGTAAAGAGCAATATAAAAATTTGAAGTATCAATAATTTTTTCAAGTTCTTTTTGAATAAGAATAATTAAATATTCAAGGTTTACAGTTGTTATTACTGCATTGGAAATATTGTATAATACTTTTTGAACTTGCTCTGTACGTTTACGTTCGGTGATATCATGGTAATTGAGTAGCACACCATTGATCGCATGCTCGTTGATACGGTTAACGACAGAAAGTTCTATCCATTTGTAATTACCATCTTTACATTTGAATCGGTATTCAACTATCGAGGCAGTTTCTTTTTTAAGTATTTTACTGAATCCTTTCTGAATCCTTTCAATATCTTCAGGATGTATCTTGTCCCAGCCGTTTGTACCGATAAGATCCTCAGGCTTCCATCCAAACCATTTCTCAATATTTGGACTTTGATATTTCGTTATGCCATCAGCTCCCACAATGGTAATAACATCACCGATATTTTCTATCATTGCGGAGTGCCTTGCATAAGCATCCCGTAGCATATTCTCCGCCTGCTTACGCTCTATAACGTAACCTATGCGTTCAGCTACAGCATCAATGACCAATCTTTCTTCTTTAAGGAAAGGTCCTTCATCAATATCAGGCATTTTTTCCAGATAACAAATTTCGATAATACCTACAGTCTTTCCATCAACTTTGATATTACTGCTTTGCATCCAGTCAGTTTTCTTGAAGGTTAGTTTTTTGTATTCAATTCCATCTGTGATAATCCGGCAAACAGTAATTTCGGGATATTGCCAGGAAGTAGGAACCAGGCTAATAACTTTACGGAAAATTTCTTCTATCGATAGATCTGGAATTTCGATAATCTTAGAAATACCATAAAGGCAGTTCAACTCCTTTAACCTTTCATTTATAGCAAATTCTGCCAGCTTAAGCTCAGTGATGCCTCTAATTGATATTAAACCTGCCAATCTGCCTTGATATTCAGTTTTGACACCGATTGCACTTATCCATATTTCTCTCCCATCTTTGGTAAGAGAGCGGAATTCATTTGTTTGCTGTAAATTATTTTCAAACATATCTTCAGCAATGATCTTATAAACAGCTTCCTTATCTTCCGGTAAAATTAAATCAATTGGATTTAAATTAGTAATACCAATTGTCATATGGCATTAGCGTTAAAAGCATTAATAAATTTTAAATTGTGGGTAATTGATTTTACGATGTCAGAATTAATTTTTGTTTTTATAAAATTAAAGAGCCATTGTTTTACTTCGGTAAGTGATTCGAAAAATTCGTTTTTATAGTACTGCTTGATATATGCCCACATTTTTTCACTTGGGTTTAATTCCGGAGAGTACGGCGGAATCCTTACAAGTCTTATGTTGTCAGGTATTTCATAATCTTTCAAAGAATGAAATCCTGCATTATCAATAACAACAATCATTAATTCATATGGTCTGTGTTCTGAAAGTTGTTTTATATATTCATAGAATATCTCACTAGTTGTTCCTTCTATTTCATACACAAATGAGTTGCCATCAATAGGTGAAAAAGCACCATATAAATATGTGTTTTTAAATGCATGTTTATATTTGACTAGTGGTTTTACCCCCTTTGCGGTTAGGCATCTCCCTACATGGGTCATCAAACCAAAGCGACTTTCATCCTGAAAATATAAGTTCAGAGAATCATACTTATTTTTACCAAGACTAATTCTAAATTGCCTCAGTACATTCGGCAGTTTTAAAAAAGGCTTCAATAGCCTGTTCATCTTTTTTGTAATGAGACTTCCTAGGAACTTTAAGTTTTGTCTTGAAATGTTTAATCATGTAGTTTCTAAGCGCTTGATAGGTTACATTAACATTCATCGTCTCATTTAACCAGAATATAGCATGCCAATATCCTTTTAATGGGTTAAGTGAATCATTAAGTTTTTGCTCTAGCGCATTGTGTATTTCAGGAGTTATTGAACTATTAGGTTTGCCTCTAGCTGGAATTTTTATAAATTTCTCAAAGCCAATATTTGAATAGTTCTTAAGCTCAGTGATGCCTCTAATTGATATTAAACCTGCCAATCTGCCTTGATATTCAGTTTTGACACCGATTGCACTTATCCATATTTC
>Ga0222693_100042_pt1 | contig 64524 bp, 53 predicted proteins | sample AntAcemetage1331_FD_179840 | JGI IMG/M metagenome (GOLD analysis project Ga0222693, IMG submission 179840) | Saline water microbial communities from Ace Lake, Antarctica - #1331 | ecosystem: Environmental > Aquatic > Non-marine Saline and Alkaline > Saline | place: Antarctica: Ace Lake... | reverse complement strand
CTTCAACAGTAAAGGGATGTAAACAATTTCAATACAGACGAAATTCTTTACTCAGTAGCCCCTTGACAGATTGAATGAGAAACCGCTTGACCTGTAGGTGTCGATGGCGGAGGAACGTCGTGTTCCGTCTCCGGCAATGGAACTTTATTTCCGCCAGTTTCCCCACGATTTAAGCACTCTTTCCTGGTGAGGTGCCAAACTGGTATGGGAAACACTTGAATATTACTGTGAGGAGCGTACACGGCCTTGAATGATACAATTCAGATTGTTTCCTGTTTGTTGGTTCAGGTATGTTCAGGGCATACGAGTATGCAGGAGATATGGGGAGTAATATTGATCCATGATGGTGAGGATGCTGTGAGGTGATTAGCATGGCTCTATATTCGTTGATTTAAGCGTATGTTGGTTGGTTTCTATGTGTTGGGTATGGGAAATGTTTAATCGTCGCAGTGAGGGGGCTTGTGTTGATCCAGTATTTGATTGTGAGCGGTGAAGTTGTTTAGGGGTATGAGGATCTTGATTCAAGTTGGATTAACATTCCTGGATCTGCTGTTCCTCTCACGGATGCTGTTAAGGAATATAGTTGCCTGGTGCAAGTGAATGGGCTATTGTTCCGGCTTGCAGAATCTCCTTCATTATTCCCATAATCATTGTAGCTGCTGGGGATACTGCTGGGAAGAGGTTCTGTGGAAACCGTAGAACCACTAAGGGCGGGTAGCTCAGCTGGATAGAGTGTCGGCCTCCGAAGCCGAAGGTCGTGGGTTCGAATCCCACCTCGCCCACCAGCAAAATCAGTTATGTGTGGTTTGTTTTGTTGGCTGTGTTTGTGGCTGGTTTTATGTCGGCTCTATGTTTGGCCGAGGCTGTTAGCTTTTGTTCTAAATTTTTGACTTTCATAATCATTCTATGTTGTTTCTCTCAAAAAATATTTACCCCAATCAGACAAAACTATAGATTTGAATTAAATCAGTATCTACGCAGCGCGCTATGGAAATAATTAGCAAGCTTCCTACCCCTGTTTTTGTCTTTGCACTCTTCTTTAAGCCTCCTTTCGTATTAGGAATATACGTTTAAACCTTTCCTCTGTTGATTATTTTGTGTAAAGTCATCATGTTAACAATTTAAAGGAGTGATTGTGAAAAAATTAATACTTTCTACCGCACTTATACTCTCAGCTACCACAGTTTTGGCTATGTCTCCTGAATATGAAATATCCAAATACCCCGCGTGGGTTAAAGACGGCTGTCTTGAGCTTACCAAGACCAAGACAAAAGTCCAGTAGTAGATATAATTAGGAGGAGGCTCTTGCTTGCGCTAAAAGATCATGGAAACAGTATCAGCAAGACAGGCTTCTGGAGTCTCAGATCAATGCAAATAATGCGCAAGCCGAATTAGACAGGCAATTGACCAAAGAAATAAAACATAGATAAAAAAATAGTTTAGTTATGCTCATCGACCAGATTGCATTTGATTGCTATTTGTTATTCTAGTCTATGTCGTAACTCAATTGTAATATCAGGATGTTATCGCGCTAACTTGACGATCGTAATATTCTTTATAATATCGTACTTTCTAACGTTTTTAGTTGCTTACCCTCCTACCGACCCCACAACTGTTACTGACATCACGTATACTGCAGTCATGAGTATGCTTGAAACGTAATATCTCTCGTATGCTTCGCATAGATAAGCTCTTTTGTTTTTTGCATAATCAGCCTCCATGAATTTCAGGTTCAAAAAGACTTTTCTATCAGCTTATTCTATGCGTCGCTTTACTTACTAATCTGCTGTCCGGTTTCCTCTGGAATCAGTGTCCGGATTGCTCTGGAATACTCAGTATACGGTTAAATAAATGAAATACTATGGGTGGGCTATATGTTGTGTGCTTGGTTTGTAAGGATGAATTTTTTTTAGTTCTGTAACCTCTTTTCTTCTTGCTTTGAAGAGATCCCATCTAAGTTGAATATTTAGCCAAAAATCTTCCGAAACTTCAAAATATTTTGCAAGTCGTAAAGCTGTACTTGGTGTTATTCCACGCTTTTGATTAATAACTTCATTGATTCGCTGGTAGGGGACATGGATAGACTTTGATAATTCTTTTTGTGTTATACTCATAGGCTTTAAAAATTCTTCTAGCAACATTTCGCCGGGATGAGTAGGGGGTCTGTGGGAAGGTATGCGTACCATAAGTTTGCCTCTATATTGTTTACGTTTCAATGGTAGTCTGTTATTTCAACATCGTACGGGGCTGCTTCTTTCCACTTAAAGCATATTCTATATTGATCATTTATTCGTATGCTAAATTGGCCATTTCTGTTTCCAGTAAGAGCTTCTAGTCTATTGTCTGGTGGGACTCTTAGCTTTTCCAGTGCAATTACCGAATCAAGTTGGTCTAATTTCCGTGTAGCAACATTTTTCATGGATGAAGGCATTATCTTTCTGGCATTTTTAGTGTTTTTACCATTGAAAATATCTTCTGTTTCAGTATTTAAAAAATCTTGTATCATATACACACAGTAACACGGGTTCCATGCTATTTTAAGGGGGATGCTTTTAGTGTGATATCTGGATTTGGTTGGTGTTCCCCTCAATACCATCGAAGGTTACTTCTATTGAGCCAGGAGATGATGGGGCGCCATTTAAAATTAGTACTGCTGCAAAAGATGCACTCATGAAAAGAAATACAAAGAAAGCTTGTAATCAGCGGTTTACTTTTCAACCAAAATCATCGGAATATTTCCCATCGTTTTCATCGTTGTCAAACCAGAGCAACCTGACCGGCTACCAATTGCATTGACTTAGGAATAGTACCTCTGTTGCCGTTATCTGATACCAATAGATGGATATGGTTGGATGTGGCTATAAAAATTCAGTACATCAAGACCATACCGTTGTTTTGCTTTGAACAGTAGCTCGAACCACCTATTTCTATCTCTATAAAATTTAAGCAGAAATTCCTTTTTATGACATCGCTGAGTTATATGCCCAATACACTCTGGTATGTAATATCGTTTTGCACGAGGCATTTCTGTTATTTTTTCTTAAATTGACGGTTTTGACGCCAAAAGTGTTTCGTAAAGATCACCTTAAGTGCCTAACGATACGGCATTATGTGTTGTTTCAAGCTGTTGCGGCGGCCCGACCCCCTTTTATCAATATAATTTTTAAAACTTTACCCGGTTCCACCCAACGCGGTTATTAGTTCGTTTGTGACCAAGTTGTTAAGGAGAGCGGCATGAAATATTTTAGGGAAACGTTAGATTAGAGTAAATTTGTATTAAAAGAATCGTTAATGGGAAAGAATGTTATTTCTAGTCGTTTATGGTCATTTTGTAGAAGATTCTCTGTGTCTACAAAAAGTAGTGCTATGTTAAAACGTATTTTTTCGGATAGTCCTAAGCTAGCATAATGATTAGATCTATTTGATACAATACGTAAGGGAAATTTATGCAACCTTCATGTTCGGTTGTCTAGGGATATCTTTTTGATATCGAAAAGCAAATTATGTTAGGAGTAGAGCAGAGATGAAAAAAATTATAATTCTATTAATGATGTTAGCATTGGCGACGACAGCCTTTGCCCAGGAGAAGGTTGTCGTATTTCATGCCGGCAGCTTGTCTGTACCTTTTGCCGAAATTGAAAAAGCCTTTGAAGCCAAATATCCGCAATATAATGTCCAGCGAGAAGCCTCCGGCAGTCGTGCTGCCGCCAGAAAAATAACCGATATTAACAAGCCTGCTGACGTCATGGCCAGTGCTGATTACAAGGTGATCGACAATCTGATGATCCCCAACCATGCTAAATTCAATGCCCAGTTTGCAACCAATGAAATGGCCATAGCCTTTACCGATAAAGCAAAATATGCTGACCAGATTACAGCTGAGAATTGGCCTCAGATATTTTTGAAAGAGGGTGTCAAGGTAGGCCATTCCAATCCCAATATGGATCCCTGTGGATACCGCTCAATGCTGGTCACCAAACTGGCTGAAAGCTATTACAAAACACCCGGTCTGTTTGAGCAGCTGTTTGGCTACGGAGATTCCTATCAGAATAGTGAAGAAAATAAAGACAAGGTTATTGTACGTCCGAAGGAAACCGATCTTCTCGGCTTGATTGAAGCTGGTATGTACGATTACCTGTACATCTACAAGTCAGTCGCGGAACAGCACCATTTGAGGTATCTGGAATTACCTGAAGAGGTATCGCTGAAAAGTGCGAAATATGCTGATCAGTACAAAAAAGTAACCTTCCAGATCAATGGTAAAAAGCCGGGTGAGTGGATCACCAAAAAAGGTGCCCCTATGGTTTACGGCATCACCGTGGCTGAGAACAACAATTCCCCTGCTAATAAAAAGGGCGCTGTGCTGTTTGTTAAGTTTGTCCTGTCAGAACAGGGACAAAAAATAATGAAGAAGAACGGTCAGGGCGTTATCGCTCCGCCTGTTATCACCGGAGATCCTTCGATCCTGAACTAATGCTATCGCTACACAATATACATCTTCGCAAAGGATCTTTCACATTAAAGAAGGTCTCCTTTAATGTGAAGGATTGCGATTATTTTGTTATTCTCGGCAGAACCGGCAGTGGTAAAACCTTATTGTTGGAAACTATTGCCGGTCTCCATAAACATACAGGTACGGTTTCTTTTAACGAGCGGGATATCACTAATACCCCGCCTGAAAAACGAAACATCGGCTTTGTTTACCAGGACTTTGCCCTTTTTCCTCACCTGTCGGTCATTAAAAACATTCGTTTTTCCGACCGGTATCATAAACAATCAACAAACTCCCAATGGGATGAACTTATCGACTTTCTTGATCTGGAAGGTCTCCTGCAACGGAATATCCAACACTTAAGTGGTGGTGAAAAACAGAGAGTGGCGCTAGCTAGGGCAATATATTTCCGTCCCGACATCCTACTTCTGGATGAACCTCTCAGCGCCATTGACCCCAGTTTCAGAAATACCATTATGGAGAATTTGAAGGGGCTCAATCACCGTTTTAACATCACTGTGATTCATGTAACCCATAATTTTCGAGAAGCTGCTTATCTAGCTGATAAAATAGGTATTATGATTGATGGAAAGCTGGTTCAGCAAGGGGCGGTTCAGAAGGTTCTTCAACATCCGGACACGATTCCCATTGCTGAGTTTCTGGGTTTTAAAAATATTCTGCCTACCAAGCTAATTGAATCTGAGCCTGATGGGCGCTATTTCTCCCTGAATCCTACACTGGTCGACGTCAGCAGCCATATCCTAGAGAGTGATTACAGCATCTGCGGCAACTGTCACCAGATCAGGGAAGATACGGACCATTTTAAACTCATTATCGACGTGGACGGTTGTCCTGTTTTTGTGAAGATCGCCAAGCAGGTCTATGATCCTACTCTTATCCGGGTTGGTGCTTCACTTTATCTGAGTTTCCCCCATTCCGCCGTCACTCGCTTCCAAGCATCAGAGAGCCTTAATGAAGTATCTGTTTAATATCACCTTTTTCATTCTTTCGACATTTGTTCTGCTGTTTATACTCATTCCTCTGGTTGGTTTATTCAGCGGCGTTGGTTGGAATGGTTTGATGAATGCATTTTGTGATGCAGAAATTATGCGGTCTGTCTTGTTGACCATGAAAATCTCCTTTCTCGGTACTTGTCTGGTCCTTTTCACCGGCTTGCCCCTTGCCTACCTGGTTGCTCGATATGATTTCAGGGGCAAATCGATCATAGAAAGCATTATTGATATACCGGTTATGATTCCTCATACGGCAGCAGGCATTGCACTGTTGATGGCTTTTAGCCAGGGTGGTATAAATAGTTTTTTTGAGGGCTTGGGAATTCGATTTATCGACACAGAAGCTGGTATTATGCTGGCCATGATGTTCCTCTCCTCGCCATTTCTTATCAACAGCGCTAAGGAGGGATTTAAAAATGTGGATCCAAAGCTGGAAAATGTAGCACGCACCTTAGGAGCTGGACCTTTTTCCGCTTTTTTCCGGATTGTACTGCCAAATGCGAAAAAAGATATTGTCAACGGCATGCTGATGATGTGGAGTCGAGGGTTGGGGGAGTTCGGTGCCGTAGTAATTATTGCTTATCACCCGATGATAGCCCCGGTGCTTATATACGATCGTTTCAACAGTTATGGGCTTTCTTACTCCGCTCCAGTAGCAGCTGTCATGATTGCGGTTTCCGCAACCACGTTTTTGATGGTTCGAGGATTGAATAACAGGAAAAGAATTTGACCCGGATCTTTCAGAATCATTTAGGTAATTGAGACAGCCCCGCTTATCCCATAAGATCAGAGAAATTAAGCATGTTCTTTATATGATCGAAGAACCGCATTAATCTTTGACTGATACCCTTTTCCCTGTTTACGAAAGAACTCCAGCACATCATCATCTATCCGGATTGAAATAGCAGTTTTCCCTGCTGGCTCCCGAACCTTTGCATCAGCCCAGAACGTACTTGTGGTCTCTGGAATATCTGAGAGATCTATATTTTTATCGTTGATAGACTTTTTCACTGTAGATTCTTTTTTCATTTTTAGTGGCCCTCCTAGCTGAAATCAACCTGACTGTATCACCCTCTTCAGTATAGACTAGGATAACGATTTTCCCGTCCAGGTCACCCAATGAAATCCAGCGGGTCTCCCCGTAGGCTTCACGATTATCAATACGTGTCAACATTGGCTTATCAAAGACTCTTGTCAATTCTGAAAAGTCTATACTATGCTTTTCGATATTCTTTTTCTTCTTCTTTTTGTCCCAAGTAAACCGCATAGTTAAATATACAACCGTATATACAAAAGTCAAATTTTAAATATTTCGCCTGTTTAACCCCGATGGGGATTGTGTCTTGCACTTTTCAACAGAATAATGGGGGGTTGGAGGGTTAAGTGGTTGATAGTACGGTGTAACGCTTACTTCCTGTCCGCGTAAGTAGTTGATGCCGCTAAGCCGTATTGTCGGTTTTAGGGCCAAAATGGACAATATAGGAATCAAACGGTATAAACGTCGAACAATTTAGTGCTGTGGCGCGAATAGTTCGGGGGGCCCTATTGAGCAAGTACCGGCACGCCAATGACCAGATGTTAATGTTGCACATTGAACATCTTAAAATCTCAAGCTATCTGTCGGTCGAGATGTCTGTATATTCTTCGTTTCAAGACCCAATTTAAGGGGAACCGTACTCTCTCCTAGTATCCTTCTTTATTTCGGTGGTGACTTAAAGCAGATAGCAACGTACAAGTATGATTCTTTCGTCAATAGTACGCCAGAGACTTAAAAGTCTATCTACATCTTGTTTTTCCGTGCAAAATTGAATACCATATGAAGTTAACGTGTTTGAGTTTGTCAGCTTAATCTATTTCTCAATTACTAAAGAAAATTCAAAAAAAATACGAAAGAGTAGAATGTTTGAAAATTTATCAAGTCTTTCTCTAAATCGTCGTCAGTTTATATCCATGGCTGCCGTGACAGCAGCAGCATTGTCTCTGCCGTCAATAGGGAGTGCCACGGTGCCTTCTCGCAGGTTGTCTTTTTATCATACTCACACTGGAAAGAAGCTGGATATTTTGTACGGTAGTTCAGACTGTTATAATCAGAAAGCATTAGGGCAAATCAACGAATATCTCAGGGATTTTCGAACGGGTGAGGTGCATGTTATTGATCCCAAACTTCTCGATATGCTCTGTGCGGTTCGGGAAGAATTCGGAGGAAATAGAAGGTTTGAAGTGATTTCCGGGTATCGTTCTTTTAAAACAAACCAACAGCTCCGAAGTAACAGTTCCAAGGTTGCAAAACGCAGTCTGCATATGCTTGGAAAGGCAATAGATATACGAATGACAGGTGTTTCAACAAAAAACATCCAGCAGTGTGCTCTTGATATGAAGTGTGGCGGTGTTGGTTTTTACGGTAAGTCTAATTTTGTCCATCTTGATACAGGTCGTGTTCGTTTCTGGTAGGCTTCTTCTTTTTCCCTTATTCTTCACCAAATAGCGCTTTCGTGAGCTTTTGGTCCCGACCATACAGGTCTTTGCTGAAATGGATAGTTCCATCCTTGGCAACCCATACTGTTTGGTAGACCAGATGAACGGGGATGGGAGTCTTGAGTTTAATCACTTTGCGTTTTTTCTTCTCAATAACAAGTTGGATCTTTTCCTCTGTCCAGCCCGCATCATTAAATTGCAGGAGAAATCCAGCGAGTTGTTCCGGCTTGCTGAGCCTGATGCAACCATGGCTGAAAGCACGATCTGCATGTTCAAACAGGCTGTGAACGGGAGTGTCATGTAAATAAATACTGTATTTATTTGGAAATACGAACTTAACAACCCCCAGGGCATTCCACGGTCCAGGCTCCTGTCGTAGCTTAAAACGGCTTATCTCTTTACGATTAACCTCATTCCAATTTATGCTCTCCGAGTGTAGCTCTACTCCATCAGCCTGCCAGTTTGAAAACAGCTTAATATGTTTGCCTGTCAGGTAGCTATTGTCTTTTCGTAATTCTTTAAGCATTTCGTTACGGGCAATGCTCGGTGTGATATTCCAGAAAGGATTGAATTCAATATATTTTATGCTGTCACTGAAAACTGGTGTTTTATGATGTTGTTTTCCTACAATGACCCGCATTTGCAGGTGTGTTGCATCGTTTTCCACGGCCTGAAGAGTAAAGCCTGCAATATCCACCAGTACGTATCGGGAGCCCAGATTATGTTCTGACCATCTCCAGCGCTCCATATTTATAAGAATTTGCTGAATACGTTTTTCCACCGGTACATTGAGGGCTTTTTTGGTTTCACTTCCGATAATACCATCTATTTTAATAGTATGACGTTCCTGAAACCGTTTGACTGCATCTACCAACTCACCATTGTATAGTTGTTGATCCGGTGCCATGATGCTTTTCAGATCTCCAGTTTTATGCAGCAGCTGGTGAAGGGCTGGGATTCGACTATCCGTGGTTCCTGGTTGGATTGTTTTTCCTGCCGGGATAACGGGCCAGCCGTCACCTTCAGCGATTGTTCGGTAGTGCCGTAATTCCTTCTTGAGTTCCTGGTAGTGACGATGTCCTGGTGCAAGATCAGCCAGAAATGTTGCCATATCAGTACTGTTTCTGGCATTAAAAATTGCTTGAACTGGATCAAAAATAGAATTTCCAGCTTGGGCAAAGAGTTTTGGATTATTACGATTGGGAGCGAATCGTCCCTCCTGCATATCGTGGACATACCTTAGAATTCCTGTGGTGATGTCCATGTCGAGCTTGGCAAGATCCTTGGCAGTCCTGCTTTCCCAAAGTGATTCTATCTGCTCCATATTATAATCACTCGGATTTAACCCATCTGGAGTAACTGTTTTCAGAGCTGCAAAAATGAGTTTTGCCCGGGTAGTGGGGCCATTGGCGTTTACCCAGAGAGGATGTATGCCAAGGTTATGATAAACAGAACATATCCATTGCTCCTGACGTGTTACTTTGATGCTTGACCATTCACATCCAAGGAGTTCCTCTGGATAGTTCGTGACTTCTTTAAGCAATGCACTGCTAATCTCGGCTGGGGTTACAGCAATAGCCATGGGTGGAAATAAGACGAAAAATATAGAGAGCAGGAATACAGATTGTCTCAGAAAGTTTTGTTTGGGTATCATATCAGAGATATTGGAGTGTATTAGATTCGTTTAGCAGTTTCTGCATAACCTGGCAAATCCCCCAGGAACTGTACCCGATGACCAGTAAACCTTGCCCTGTTTATAATCCACAAACCAGTAGCCGGTGGGCTTTCTTTTGGTGGAAACAAAGATAAAAGGCTGCTCTTTGGAAAAACAGGAATGGAGATAGAGACCTTTTGAGTTTAGGACGGGTTCCATAAGTGACATAGCCTCCTCAAGAGTGGGGAAACGCCAGTCATGGTGGCCTGCAAAACCTTTTTTGTTTAATTCTTCAACAATTCGAGTCATTTTACGGATGGAACAGAGATCCAAACCGCATCGTTGCCACATGATATCCGTTGATTCATCGATGATCGTGAGATTTTCACTTTCCGCCACTAGGCTATTGGTGAATACTCCTTTTGGGTTCAGCGTTTTGTCATAGAAGCCCCAGCGTGTAATGGATTTGGCGACAGCATCCTCAGGGAGGCTGAGTGGTTCCGAAGGCAGGATACTTTTTTTTCCGCTAAAACCACTTTTTCCAATGAGTGGCAACGGAACGCCAAAATCTTCATCTTCTGCATTTTCCTGTAGAGTTGGGATAAGAAAGGGACTCTTTTCCTGTTCCATAACTTCTAGTATCAGCCACGCTTTCAAGGTTGAATCGATGGGGAAATTATCCTTTGATGAGAGTGCACTGCCATGGCTTATAATACAGTCATTCATCATATCCACAGGGGCCGTTATTTCTGCCAGGATATTCACAAAACGTGTTCCCCTTTCCATCAGGTAGAGCCTTGGTAACTCACCATAGTTATCTATAAAAAAATAACAGATTCTCTCATCGGTATTGGTCAGTTCATCGCGCAAGCCTTTTGCTGAAAAAGTGCAGAAAGCAAGGTCCGGTGTCATTTCCCATTCGATATTGGCTGCGGTGGAATTGCTTAGCTGCAGTTGAGTAAACATTTCAAAATACTCCAATTGTTGTGAACGAGGTCGTAGGGCAAAGGGTGTTTACTGATGTGTGTGATCTCAGGGAGACTTATTATAAGTAGAATTGTATCATTGCGAGAATCATTGTCAATTGGATTCTGGCTTTCTTGGTCTGCATGGTAAAACTAACTTGTTAATACACGGTATATCTCAGGCATGCGCTGGGGCAGTTTTCGCACATTATCGATAAATATATAGTTGGCAGGACCATACATATGCTGCATATAATCCTTTGCCTGATGATCAATGGTGATGCAGAAGGGATGAATATCAGCAGCCTTGGCTTCAAGGAGTGCATGACGGGTATCCTCGATGGCATATTCGCCCTTATAATCGTCGTAATCTTCTGGTTTGCCATCGGTAAGAGTGATAATAAGGCGCACCTTGGCATCAACTTCTTTCAGGAGCTGCGTGGCATGACGAATAGGCGGGCCCATCCTGGTATATTCACTCGGGACAATGGAACCGATACGTTCCTTGACTGTATTACCATAGGGTTCGTCTAGATGTTTTACATGAAAGAGTTCGCAGCGTGAGCGGCGCATTCCTGAGAAGCCATAGATTCCATAACGATCCCCGAGTACTTCAATAGCTTCTGCCATAAGCACCAGTGATTCCTTAAGGGCATTGTTCACCCAACCGGCGGTTGAGTTGGACATATCCACCAGAAAAAGTACGGCAATATTTCGTTCATCTCGGTTCAGGCGAATAAAGAGGCGATCCGAAGAAGAGATTCCTGCATGGGAATCTGAAATAGATTCCACCAGGGCATCAATATCAATATCATCTCCCTCTCGTTGACGTCTCACAAATCGATCCTGGGTGCGCATCATCTCAAACTGGTGACGTAAACGGTTGGTGATTCCGTGATATGTGCTCAGGGTATTTTGAATAAATGGAGAACGGATAAGGTTTAGCTCTTTTATATTGAGGGAGCACCATTTTTTACGATATCCCTGCCTTCGGTAATCCCACTCGTCGTACAGCAGGAGATCGGCGGTGAAAGCTGTTTCCTCGCTTTCGCCGGATACTGCATGTTCAAGCATCTCATTTCCTGCCTTTCCGGCGGCAGCCGAGAGAAATTGTACGGGAAGGTGACCAAATTCATCAAGAAAACTTTTACTGAAGTTCTCAAGCTCCTCTGGCATCTGTACTTCTTCATTATTGATGGTAACCAGTAGTGGAGCCTCTTTTTCTACATCGGCAGTCTGGGCAAACTCACTGTCCATAATCATGCTGATATCGGATTCCGCAAGCCCTTGGTTTGCACTGTCGCGTTTATCCTCTTCAAAAATTTTATGAAGTTCTTTTTTGGACAAAGAGAGGAGGTGCGCTGCCATCATATCAACAAATTGCTCGCCCATTTTTTGTTCTCGTAGTTTTCGGGCGGTATCAACGGCACGTAGTTTAAAGACGCCCTGGAAAGGATATGGCGCAATGGGGGTATACTCATCACCGTCTGTATAAAGTTTTGAATAGAGTGTTTTTGTGAGTTCTGCAGAATCATAGGCTGAAGCGTATCCTAAAAGATAGTTTTCGGCTTCTGAAACATCTAGAAAGAGAGCCGTGAACTCAGACATTTCCTCTGGTTCTGCGATTAGAATTCGTTGCAAGGTGTGTAATGGATGGGCAGTCTTCTTTTGAATATGCGGAAAGATCTGCTTTTTTGCTGCCCGGATGAGCCCTGGTAGCTCATGTTCCAGAAAAATTCGTACCCGGATGGATTCCAGGGTGTGGTAAATATCCCTGGCAAGCCGGGGCTCTTCAAAGCTTTCGATAAATGTATGGAGCCAAAGTGTATCACTCTCTTTTTCAGGAGACGTACTGTTTACGGGAGGCCTGCTTATAAAACTTCCACAGGCGATAAATCCCCATTGGAAGGTTACCGTCAGTTTATAGAGGAGAAAGTTGTTCTGTTGATCCTTGAGTACATTCAGTTCTTCCGGAACAAAAATAGAAGAAGTGTCGGTATATGTTTGGCGCGACGCGTTGAGATTCAGGTCATTTCCTGCTATACCGCGAATATAGGGGAGTAGCTTTTTTTCTACCTCGGATAGGGGCAGTCCTCCGTTCCCTGCAAGTTTTTGAAGATAGGCTTCAATGTCATCCTGCATAAATCGTTGTGCCGTCCGCAGTCCGTTTGTTTCATAATGATCAAGAGTGATTCCGATCCAGCGTGGAATCTGCTCAAGCTCAAGATGCTGTAGCGTTTTTGGGAGCAGACGCAGAAAATCGAAACAGAGTGAGTGGGATACGGGCCATATTACAGGGATATGGCCAAGGATTGCTTCACAAATAAGATCCGTTTCATCAACGAGTGGATCAAGCACTTCTTCAACATCCCATTCATTTGGGATATCCGGAGCAACCAGTTCGTAAAAGCGTTCGGTGAGCAGGGCGAGTTTCATGGAGAATTATTTTTTCCTAAAAGATAGAGCTGACCATTTCTTCGATGGCGGCAAGCAGTTCTGGATCATCACTGAGCGGTTCAACGAGTGCGGTACGGCAGGCGGTATGGATATCTATTCCATCCTGCACCAGGAGTCCTGTCTGAATCAGTAAACGGGTAGATGCACCCTCAGCGAGTCCTGATTCTTTAAGACTTCTTGTCATTCCGGCAAGTTTTACAAGGGAGCTGGCGAGTTTTTTATCCACACCGCTCTCTTTACAGACGATTTCAGCCTCTTGTTCGGGCGCTGGATAGTTAAAGGAAATTGCAACAAAGCGCTGTCTGGTAGAGGGCTTTAAATCTTTTAAGACACTCTGGTAACCGGGATTGTATGAGACGCAGATCATAAATTCCGGAGGAGCGCAAAGCAACTCCCCGCGTTTTTCTATGGGAAGTTCTCGTCTGTCATCGGCAAGCGGGTGAATAACAACCGTTGTATCTTTCCTGGCCTCAACAATTTCATCAAGATAGCAAATGGCTCCAGCACGTACTGCCAGCGTCAGGGGGCCATCGGTCCAGACAGCTTCTCCGGATCGAATAAGAAAGCGGCCAACAAGATCACTGGTTGAGAGATCGTCATGGCAAGAAACCGTAATAAGTGGACGTTTCAGTTTCCAGGCAAGAAACTGCATGAATCTGGTTTTTCCGCATCCGGTGGGGCCTTTTAAAAGCAGTGGTAGTTGGTTTTTATAGGCGGAGAGGGCTATTTCAATTTCTTTACCCGAGGCAAGATAGTATGGCATTTCTGTAATCAGATGCTCTTCAAGTCTTGTTGCAACTGTCTTCATTACGATTGTAACTCCTCATTTTTAGAGGTGAATGGTTGATGAATGTCAGTACAAGATGTTCACCATTCGACCTTCAGTCAAGAATAATTATTATTAAAATATGACACATCTTCTTTCCAGATGATAGGCGGGCTTGGATTTTCTTTTTTCGAGATAACAGCATAGGAGAAGATGACGATTATCAGGGAGGGATAACTCGGTATTAAGGCGGTGGTTTATCGTCGGATAAGGAAGGGCATTTTTCGTGTTGGGATGTCAGAATATCTTAAGGCTACCGTAAAGTGGTTTTACAATATCTGTTTCTTTTCAATAAGAAATATTCCATAGGTGGCGCGGAGATTTGATAGGAATGAAACGATCTTTCCTTTTCTATCCTGATCATGAGTGTTAATGGCACATTCCTTTACTATGGTGTAGCCGACATCCCTTGAGAATTTACGGAAGTCATCGAGTGTGATAACTCGAATATTTGGTGTGTCGTACCATGAAAATGGGAGTTCCCTGCTTTTTGGTGCCTGCCCTTTTAACAGCAGTTGCCTTCGAATGGAAAAATGGCTGAAGTTCGGAAAACTGACGATGACCTGTTTACCTATTCGGGCAAGGGATTTTAGAAGTTCATCGGGCTGATATACCTGTTGCAGTGTCTGACTGAGAATCACCACATCAAAGAATCCGTCTGGATAGTCCTGAACTTCATCTTTGAGATCACCCTGCAGCACGGTAAGGCCTCGTTCGATACAGGAAGCTGCCTTTTCCTTGTTCTGTTCAATACCGGTTCCCTGAATATTTTTGTGCTGTTTCAGCCAGGCAAGAAGATCACCATGGCCGCAACCAAGGTCAAGCACCCTGCTATCGTTGCTGATCCAGGAGGCGATGATGGAAAGGTCAAAGCGGAGCTGTTCAGGTGGATTCAATACCATCTAGGAATCCTCCTAATAGATTTGAGAGTCTGCTGTCCTGTATAAGAAAGGCGTCATGACCGCAATCTGCCTCAATTTCACAAAAACTGACATCCTGACCGGTGCGTTTTAAGGCTTTTACCAGTTCCTTTGCCTGGTATGTAGGATAGAGCCAATCGGAGGTGAATGAGATAACAAGGAATTTTAAGTGATTGCCCTGGAGATCCTGAAGACTCTCCTGGGTATTGACATCATCTGCGAGATCAAAATAATCGGCTGCTTTACTTATATAGAGAACAGAATTAGCGTCAAAGCGGGCAGCAAACTTTGAGCCTTGGTAGCGTAGATAACTTTCTACCTGGAAATTTGCTTCAAAATTGAAGGAGAAATCCTTGTTGTTCTGTTGTTTACGGCCAAATTTTCTGCGCATGGCCTCATCGGACAGATAGGTGACATGGCCGATCATCCGGGCCACGGAGAGACCAAGATCCGGGGCATGCTGCTGGTAGTAGTCGCCCTTGTTCCACTGTGGATCAACCATGATTGCCTGTCTTGCTACTTCATTAAAGGCAATCGCTAGTGCTGAATGACGCATGGTGGTGGCAATCGGGATAGCGGATTTGATCATAGCCGGATATCGCACGCACCATTCTAAAACCTGCATTCCTCCAACCGAACCACCTATAACAGAATGCAGACATTTGATTCCAAGATGATCAAGGACCTCTTTTTGAGCATGTACCATATCTCCAATGGTGACCATTGGGAAATCGAGTCCGTATGGCTTGTCGGTGGCAGGGTTGATAGAGGAAGGCCCCGTTGATCCCATGCAGCTGCCAAGAATATTGCAGCAGATAACAAAGTATTTATCCGTATCTATTCCTTTACCGGGCCCCACCATGAATTCCCACCAGCCGGGATTCTCCTCATTGCTATCCTCTTCGTAGAAGCCCGCCACATGTGAATCTCCTGAAAAGGCATGACAGATAAGGATGGCATTGTCACCTGTTTCATTGAGAACACCGATTGTCTCGTAGGCGATAGTAATGGAGTCGAGTTGGAGACCGCTATCCAATACCTGTTTAGCTTCTGCTACCTTGTAGGTGAATAGTTTTTTTCTTATCTTCAACTGTTTTCCAATGCCTGATTGAGATCAGTCAGAATGTCATCAATATGCTCTATACCGATGGATAATCTGATCATGGTGGCTGAAATGCCAGAAGATGCGAGCTGTTCTGGTGAGAGCTGGGAGTGGGTGGTGGATGCTGGATGAATGGCAAGGGACTTGGCATCACCGACATTTGCGAGGTGGGAAACAAGCTTTAAGGATTCGATAAAGTCTTTTCCGGCATCAAGCTCACCTTTAATACCAAACGTGACCATGCCGCCAAAACCATTCTTGAGATAGTGGCTTGCCGTTGGATAATTTGTATTTTCAGGTAGTCCTGGATAGTTGACCCATTCCACTTTGCTATGGTTTTGCAGAAATTCCGCAACGGCCATTCCATTGCTGGAATGACGTTCCATACGGAGACTTAAGGTCTCAATTCCCTGAAGAAATGACCAGCAGTTATCAGGAGAAATACAGGCACCAAGGTTACGAAGCGGCACCAGACGCATACGAAGTGCAAAGGCGATGGCATTCATTTCCCCAAGATCATGTGCGTATCGAAGCCCGTGATAGGAGCTGTCCGGTTCGTTATAGAGAGTGAATTTCGGGTCTGTCCAGTCGAACTTCCCCCCATCGGTAACAATACCACCCAATACCGTACCATGGCCGCCTATCCATTTGGTGAGGGAATGGATGACAATGTCGGCACCATAATCGAGTGGGCGTAACAGGCAGGGAGGGGTGAAGGTGGCATCAACGATCAGCGGCAGATTATTTTCATGTCCTATTTTTGCCACGGCCTCTATATCCGTCATTGTGAGTCCGGGGTTCCCTATGGTCTCACAATAAAGGGCTCTTGTTTTCTCATTGATTGCTTTTCTGAAATTTTCCGGATCATTTGGGTCAACAAGTGTTACTTTTATCCCAAGCTGGGGAAGGATGGAATCAAACTGGGAGTAGGTTCCGCCATAGAGGTTGTTTGCCGCAACTACTTCATCCCCAGCCTGACAGATATTGATAATACTGTAGAAGATAGCTGCGGTGCCCGATGCAAGAGCAAGGGATGCAGCACCTCCCTCAAGTGTGGCCATACGTTCTTCGAGTACAGCCTGGGTCGGATTCCCTATGCGGGTATAAATGTTACCGAGCTCTTTGAGGGCAAAAAGATTGGCTGCATGTTCCGTATTCTTAAATAGATAGGAGGCTGTACGGTAAATCGGGGTACCGCAGGAAAGGGTGTCGCTGTCAACTGTACGGCCGCTATGAAGTGCTGCTGTTTCAAATTTCATGTTTTTCCTCTTGTGGTGATGGTATCTATGAGAACAGTATTATTTATCCTGAATTAATAACGAAAAACAGATACTTTATACAGGTGTACATCTGTTTCTATAAAACATAAACAGGAATTATGACATTGAATAATACGCATCTGAATCTTCTTTTTATCCATGGTCCTAGTTAAGCGCAGCATTACCAAATGCTATCAGATTTAGGGGAGATATAAAAAAAGGACCTATGAATTGTGGAAATATTGAACAAAAGATAAGAAATTGTATGCCACGGTGTGACTGCCCGTGGCCATGGGAATTTCCGGGTGGAAAAGACCAAAAAGAAACCGTTTTCTGAATAGCTCGATTTATCTTTTAGTTAAAGGTTTTTCTAAATCATTATTTCGCTGTTTTCCACTATATATTGTAGATTGTTCTTGCATGGCACCATAAGTATGGTATGTATCCCCTTTAGGAAATGACCGAAAAAAACAACCTTTTGCGGTTGTTTCACCTTGATTTATATCACTTTCATTTATTATCAGCCTTTTCAGCCATTGGCATCTAATTTTTTTTTTAATGAGGAAAACATGACCCCTGATTTAACCAAACAGGTATTGACCCAAACTGCAGAAACCGTTCTTACCAGACGCTACTATATAAAGGACAGTGTAGGAGATGTCGCAGAAAATTGGGAAACGCTCTGTAAGAGGGTAAGTAGTGCTGTGGCGGAGGTGGATAAGGAGAGTGGTACGTTTGAGGCTCTGCGTGAATCATACTTTCGAATGATGTACCATCTGGATTTTCTTCCTAATTCCCCCTGTCTTATGAATGCAGGAACGGATATCGGACAGCTGTCAGCTTGTTTTGTCTTGCCGATTGAAGATTCCATGGATGGTATTTTTACGGCTATTCGTAATGGCGCACTTGTTCATAAAACAGGTGGTGGTACCGGATATTCATTTTCCAGGCTTCGTTCCAGAAATGCATCTGTGCGTTCAACCCAGGGAGTCGCTTCCGGGCCTCTTTCCTTTGCTGCTGTATTTGATGCAGCAACAGAAACCATTAAACAGGGTGGAAAACGTCGTGGTGCCAATATGGGGGTGCTTCGTATTGATCATCCTGATGTTATGGATTTTATCAGTGCCAAAGAGGACCCTGAAAAATTTAATAACTTTAATTTTAGTGTGGCCATTACCGATGCCTTTATGGCAGCGGTGGAGGACGAGGCCGAATACACTCTTATTGAACCTTCCACAGGAGAGGAGGCTGGAACTCTTAATGCGAAGGTTGTTTTTGAAAAAATAATTGATCTGGCATGGCATAACGGAGAGCCTGGAGTTCTCTTTATCGATGCGGCCAATCGAGACAATATGACCCCCCAGCTTGGTGATTTTGAAGCGACCAATCCCTGTGGTGAACAGTGGCTGCTCCCTTACGAATCCTGTAATCTTGGATCGTTGAATCTCAGTAATTTTGTAAAGGATGGCGCGGTTGATTACAAACGGATGGAGAACGTTGTAAAGGTTGCCACATCTTTTCTTGATAACGTGATCGATTGTAATCGATTTCCCATTCCTGAAATTGAGGAGATGACACTTCAGACCAGAAAAATCGGGATGGGGATAATGGGGCTGCATGATATGCTGATTCAGCTTGGGCTTCCTTACGGCAGTGAAGAGGGGCGTGCTCAGGCTGCAGAAATAATGAGTTTTGTTCGGGCAAAGGCAGAGGAACGCTCCGTGGAGCTTGCCGTTGAAAAGGGTGTCTTTCCAGCCTATGACGCAGAATATAATGAATATCCTGCACGACGAAATGCTGCACTAACGTCCATTCAGCCCACCGGTACCGTCTCCATGATTGCAGACTGTGCATCGGGCTGTGAACCCTACTTTTCCATCGTAATGATAAAAAATGTGATGGACGGTGACAGGTTAATTCTTGTTAATAAACATTTTGAGCAGATTGCCAGAAGAGAAGGTTTTTACAGCGAAGAACTGATGGCGAAGGTTGCTGACTCCGGTACTGTGATTGGTCATGATGAAATTCCTGCACAGTGGCAGGAAATATTTCGTACGGCCCAGGATGTATCACCTTCAGATCATATCCAGATGCAGGCCATCCTGCAGAATAATGGTGTGGATTCTTCAATTTCTAAAACCATTAACCTGCCCAACAGTGCAACCCGTGAAGAAGTTGAGTTTTCCTATTTATCTGGATATAAACTTGGTTGTAAGGGCCTTACTGTTTATCGTGATGGGTCAAGGGATCAGCAGGTCTTAAATACCAAGGAAAGCGCAGAAGAAGAGCAGACTGCACTGGTCTCGTCATCGGGACGGAAGAAGTCTCTTCCGGATACTTTGAGTGCTAAACGTTATCGGGTAAAGGATCAGGATCAAAAATCCGTCTATATCATTGTCTGCTTTGATGAAAACGAACAGCCAATGGAAGTTTTTGCGAAATTCCCTTTTGATAATCGTGTCGATCTGAAGGATAAATCAACCATGTGGACAACCACCTGTCGTCTGGTTTCTCTGGCACTGCGTTTTAATATCCCAGTCTCTGAAATTATTAAGCAACTCGATCGTTCAAGTGGACATATGCTTGACCTTCCTGCTCAATTGAGTAAATTGTTTAAGTCGTTTATGGCAGGAACCCAACATGGTTTTGCATCCACCTGTCCCGAATGCAGTGGTACTCTGATTTTTGAAGAAGGTTGCGAGACATGTCACGAGTGTGGCTATAGTAAGTGTTCGTAAATTGTAAGTATTTGGCGAGGGCAACTAGTTACCCTTGATTCTGAATAGTTACAGTAACTTAAGAATGATAGAATGTATATAACAGGTTGAAGTATAATGGGAAAAATAGGTAGAAATGAACAATGCCCATGCGGCAGCGGAAAAAAGTTTAAACACTGTTGCTTGCCAAAAGAGCAGGCTGGAATGCTTCAGACCGATCCGGAAGCGGCATTTAAAGTTTCCTTGATAAAGGAAATCGAGGCTATTGTTCAGGTGGCTCTCGAGAAGAGACAGAAGATCAAAGAGCTTGGTGTTTTTATTCTTCTGGCAACTGAAGATGGCGATGCCTGGCTGCTTGAGATTACTGATTCCGATGCTGTACAGCTTGCAAAAGCAGGTGAGGCACTGGATATTCCAATTGATGAAAACTCAGATACCATCGAGATCAACTGGAGTCATACCTTTGATTTAAGCAATAAGGAATTTGAACTTACAGCCTATCTTGATAGAACAAAGAGTGTGCTGGAGAACTATCCGGTGAAAGAGATCAGTGCTTCTATTAAGCGGATAAAAAAGAGATTTCCAAGTGAAGTGCTCGAGCAAGTTCATGTCAGTCCGGAAGACCACACCCCGGCGTCCTGATAGTTGTTTTTTTTGATGTTTGTAGTACGAATAGTCCCTATGATACTGGTCATGGGGACTATTTTTTTTCTTTCTCAGCAGAGTGGTGACAGTATCACTCTCCCCACATTTCCGGGGGCCGATAAACTGGCCCATATGACCGCATATGCCACGCTTGCACTCACAGTCCTATGGGCATGTGGGAAGAAGGGACTAGAAAATCCTGGTCGTACAGTCGTTTTTACAATTTTGTTCTGCACCCTGTATGGAGTGAGTGATGAGTTTCACCAATCTTTTATTGTCCTTCGCTCGGTGAGTATTTACGATCTGCTTGCAGATACGACTGGGGCTTTCTGTTTGAGTTTGCTCTGGCTCAAAAGCCAGGTGTTACAGCAAAAAATACTCATGTCTCAGGGTGTATTGTACCGTCGTTTACAGATTAACTAGTGTCTGTCCAGAAATGAGATTTTTTCCTCTAAATCGAGGCGCGAAGAGAAATTTACCGCAGGCATATAGTTGATATCCCGAGGATAAAATTTTCACAGCAACGAAGAGTTAGAGGGAAAAGGCCATTTATGGATAGGCACTAACTAAGAGCATCTTTCACCATCTTTGATGCAATCCCCATATCGAGTTCATCCCCGTACCCTTTTTTTAGACTGCCCATAACCTTGCCCATGAATTTTGGGTTTTTCTCCGGCAACTCAGCAATAAGTGCATCGACTATGGCCTGGGTCTCTTCCACACCTTTTGTCTTTGGAATAAAGACTTCTAAAATGGCCACGGTATTTCCCACATCAATACCGGCGTCAATGGATTGATGAGCCATCTTGAGCTCCCTTTTAGCCGCTGCAAGGAGATCTTTTTCTTCAGGTGCCCGGTTTCCATCGGATTTTGCAAGTTTCTGGGCCGCATCAAGGAGCATTGCCAGGATGGTTGACTTCTCAGGGTCAGTTTTTTTGGCCAGCATCATGGTCTTTCGTAATTCTTTAATATTCATCGTAGGTTCTTTTATCCCTGTAGTAATCTGGCCATATCCTTGGCAAAATAAGTTAAAATAATATCAGCACCGGCTCGTTTGATGGAGAGCAGCGTCTCGGCCATTACCTTGTCGCCATCTATCCATCCTTTTTCGGCAGCAGCTTTGATCATGGCATATTCACCACTCACATGATAGGCAGCGATGGGGAGATCAAATTCATCTTTTAGCTGTCTGATGATGTCAAGATAGGCAACAGCTGGTTTTACCATTAAGATGTCGGCCCCTTCCTCCACATCGAGAGTCGCTTCACGCAGGGCTTCGCGTGCATTTGCAGGATCCATTTGATAGCTTCTGCGGTCACCAAACTGGGGCGCGCAATCAGCAGCATCTCGGAATGGGCCATAAAAGGCGGAGGCATATTTGACGGCATATGACATAATAGGAATCATCTCATAGTTCTGCTCATCAAGGGTTGCGCGTATTTCGGCAACGCGTCCATCCATCATATCCGAGGGTGCCACCATATCAGCGCCAGCCTGGGCATGGGAAAGTGCAGTTTTAGCAAGAATCTCAAGGGTTGCATCGTTATCCACGGTATCTCCAATCAGGCAACCGCAATGGCCGTGATCGGTGTATTCGCAGAGACACACATCGGTGATAATCGTTAGATCTGGAGCCTTATTTTTTAATTCTTTGATACCACGCTGAATAATACCATCTTTCGCATGGGCACCGGTTCCCATTGCATCTTTCGTTTCGGGAAGTCCAAAGAGTATCATGGAGTTGACCCCAAGTTCCATGCACTCCTGTGCTTCTTTTTTCAGCTGGTCAACGCTTAAACGAAAGACGCCGGGCATGGATGAAATTTCTTCTCTTTTGTTTTTTCCAGGTGCAATAAAAACAGGATAAACAAACTGAGCAGGTGAGAGTTGTGTCTCACGGATCAGAGCCCGCAGAGATTCATTTTTGCGAAGGCGACGGGGACGATATTCAGGAAAGACCATTATAATTCTCCTAACTTAATATTTGGTAACTATTCAGCGAGGGTAAAAAATTACTCTCACCTCAGAACTGTAACTGTTTAGCAGGTAAGCGAAGACTCCGTACTTCAAATTCGTTCATTTTGGGCTTTCAAGCATACTATGTTATTCGAAAAGGTCAAAATGGCCGTAGTTAAAGGGCTGCTGAATAGTTACGATATTTGCAGTAATTTTAGCTTTTTATGAAGATGGCTTCGTTCCATACCCACCTGTTCAGCGGTTTGAGAAATGTTGCCATCGTTTTCGTTTAGTTTTTGCTGTAAGTACTCTTTCTCAAACTGTTTTTTTGCATCTTTGAAGTTGTGAATTCCGTAGGGAAGCATGGCTTCGCTGTTACCCGCTGTTTTGAAAACTGCGGTGGCTGGGGTGAGAAAAAGAGAAACATCTTCACTACCGATAGTCTCAGCTGGACACATAATAGCCATACGTTCCACAAAATTTCTGAGTTCTCGAACGTTTCCGGGCCATGAATGTCTCATCATCAGCTGAAGAGAATTTTCTGAGAATTGTTTCTGGCCAAGTCCACGGTTTTTCAAACCTTTCATTAGGTCTGTGACGAGCATGGGGATATCTGGTAATCGTTCATGCAGTGAAGGGACGGTGATTGGGACCACATTCAGTCTCCAGAAAAGGTCAGCCCGAAAATTTCCCTGTTCGATTTCTTCTTCAAGGTCTTTATTGGTGGCTGCCAGTACCCGCACGTTTACCGAGATGGTTTTATGACCGCCAACTCGTTCAAAATTCTGTTCTTGCAGAATACGTAGAATTTTTGACTGTGTTTTCAGGCTCATGTCGCCAATTTCATCAAGGAATAGGATCCCGCCATCTGCCTGGTCAAATTTCCCGCGTTTTGAGCTGTGTGCTCCGGTAAAGGAGCCCTTCTCATGACCAAAAAGCTCTGATTCTATGAGTTCTTCCGGGATTGCGGCACAGTTTACTTCAATCATCGGCTGATCAGCCATTTGAGAATGACGATGGATTGCCTGGGCTACCAGTTCTTTACCGGTGCCATGATCACCTCTGATCAGAACCCAGGCATCGGTTGGAGCTACTCGTTCGATTTGAGCGCGCAGATTATTGATAGCCTCTGAATTCCCTGTAAGCGTGACGACACTACTTGTTTTATCCCGGAGAATCTGATTATCTTTTTCCAGCTGACCAAAGCGTAAGCCATTGGATATAGCGAGAATGATTTTGTCGTAGGAGAGGGGCTTTTCAACAAAGTCAAAGGCACCTTTTCGGGTGGCCTGAACAGCGGTCTCGATGGAGCCATGACCGGAGATCATAATAACAGGAAGCGAGTAGGTGGCCTTTATTTTCTCAAGGGCAGTAAGGCCATCCATATTGTCGCCTAGCCAGATATCAAGAAGAATAAGATCGACACCCTTCTCTTCAAGGATGGTAATGCCTTCTTCGGCGGAAGCTGCACAGATTGGTATGAAACCTTCATCTTCAAGGATTCCTGACAGGGTTTCTCGAATGGATGCTTCATCATCAATAATAAGAATACGTTTAGCCATATATGCTGTCACCTGTACGTTTCATAAAAACCGTTTTGCACCCCTGTACCTGTCATGTGCCGGCCAATGGTAACTCAATGGTAAAAATGGTGCCATGGGGAGTATTGTCAAGCACTCTGATATATCCGTTATGATCTGATATGATAGTGGAAACAATTGCGAGTCCAAGGCCGGTACCCGTTTTTTTAGTGGAGAAGTAAGGTTCGAAGAGTTTAAGCTTTTCATCCTTATTGATTCCGGGCCCAGAATCCCCAACCTGTATAAAAATACTTTCTCCATCATTGCCAATAGACAGGATAGTCTCGACTATACCGCCGTCTGGTAAAACTGCAACCGCATTGTCAAAGAGGTTGATAAAGCAGCGTTTCAACTGTTCTATATCAAAGCTGAATATTGGTATGGTATCTTCGCATTTTACGGTAAAGCTGATGTCTCCGTGGGCCTGTTTGTAAAGGAACAGGGTCTCATTTATCATGGCTGTGATATCAGCTGGAGCCCGATTTATTTTCGGCATTCGTGCAAACTGTGAGAATTCACTGACAAGAATTTTGATCTCATCCACCTGTTTGATAATGGTGCTTGTACACTGGTCAAAAATTGAATTTTCTTCCTTAAGGATTTCGGGGAATCGTCTTCTTAGTCTCTGGGCAGAAAGCTGAATTGGCGTGAGCGGGTTTTTTATCTCATGAGCGATACGCCGTGCAACTTCACGCCAGGCAGCCATGCGCTGCATTTTTTCAAGTTCAGTAAGATTTGCGAAGACCAGTACAAATCCGAGTGGTTCTCCCTCTTCGTTTTCAAGCCGGGTAAAGGTGACCAGAAGAGAAAAATTTTCCTTGAGAACTGAGATATTTAGATGTTCCCGGACCGATGATTTGCCTGTGATTGTGATCTCTTTGATAAAGTTTTCTATAATGGCGGCATGATCTTTTGGCAGAACCTGGGAGAATTCACGGCCAAGAAAGAAGGCAGCTCCTATGTTTAACAATTTTTCTGCAAATCGATTGATGGTTGTAATTCTTCCTTCTTTATCAAGTGAGATAACTCCTGCTTCCACATTCTGTAGAATAATCTCAGTGTAGCGCCTTCTGGCATCCGATTCCATGGAACTCTGTTGCAGGGCGTTATGGGCATCTGCCAGTTTTGCATTACTGGCATTGAGATTCGAAGTCATGGTGTTAAAGGAATCGACGAGAAGCCCCATCTCATCATTTGATTCTTTTTCAAGTACAAAATTAAGGTCGCCATCGGCAACTCTTCTTGTTGCCATAACAACTTTGTCAAGTGGACCGGTGATACTTTTGGCAATGTATAGGCCAAACCAGATAGCGGAAAATACTATCAGTAAAGTAACAATAAGCAGAACAATAAGTATCCAAAATTTAAATGGTTTTTTGAGAAACTTCAGCTGGCGGTAATCTTCGATTCCTTTGGAAATGAGATCTAGACGATCTAGTTGCTCTTTTTTAATAAGCAGAGTTGTAACAAGAAAAATCTCCTCGTCCGGGGCCCAGCTTGCGTGGATCTGATTGATACGACGAACCAGCTCGCCGGCTGTTGAATCCTGGGTGATAATCTCTTTATTTCCGCTTGTCTTGATGCGGTCAAGGGTCGCATGTAGAATTGGCGGGAGTTTCTGACTGCTGAGAAGAGGAGAAGAGACTGTAAATATTTTATTGCGTTGATTGGTGATCAGTGAGAAACTTAAAGCATTTCTAGTGTCGTAGGCTTTTAGGAAAAGCTCGAGGTCTTTTTCAAATCCGGTGGTGCCAGGTTTGGTTTCCTGAAGCAGAGATATGTTTTTTTCAACGGCTGCTCCTAAGGTGTCGACCTCCTCCTTGGTTTCGTTAATATAGGATTTTGCAAGGTCAAGGGAGTTCTGAAGTGAGATTTCAATATTTGAATTGAACCAGTAATCCATGCTGGTGGATACAAACTGCAGTGAAACAAAGAAGAGAAGGATCGTGGGAATAAGAGAGAGTGAGATAAAGGATATAACCAGTTTACTCTTGAGCTTTGAGCCAAGGATATTTTCCCTGCTTTCAAAAAAAAGTTCAGCCAGATTCCGAAGAACCAGGAACAGCATAAGAAGAACGAGGATAACATTGAGGTTGATGATTCCGAAAATAAGAATATCGCCGGATATGGGTAGGCTGATGTCCGCCTGTAGAAGTGTCCTTTCCAGCCAGATAAATAGAGGAATAAGGCAGAGACAGATAAATATGACTCGCCGAATAAGACGTTTTTTCTTTTGTTGTTGAGCTCTGCTGAGCCGGGGCCTGACAAGCTCTACGGGAGGGGACTGTTCTGCAGCTGTTTGAGAGACTTCTTCCATTGCTTAGTAAGTAAACTCTATTGTAAACCAGTCCGTTTCCAGGTTCCACATGGAAATAAAAGGTATTACAGTATGGAGATTCATGGGCAGAGTCTTTTTGAATAGCTCTGCTTTAATGCGCAACTCATAGGAACTGTCCGGAGTAAGGTCGGTGAGTTGGATAACCTTAAGGCCGTTGATATCGTTCATCATCTGGTTGGCCTGTGCAAAACTCTTGTAGGTAGTTTTCCTGTTTTTCTGCTCTTCCCGTTCTAGCTGATAGTTCTCTTTGAGGGTGTCATACCTGAGAGTGTGCTTGAATTCCATTTCGATCAACTCTTCATCCGGCCAGTTTTTCCGGGTTTTAAACAGTTCTATAAAAAAAGTAAACTGCATGGGGATTCCGCTGTGGAGTGCCTGCTCAAGCTCCTTATGTTTGGTGTTAGAAAGCATACCAAACAGGAGAAGGTGCGTTTTAGAAGTGGTGATCGTTATATCTTTAAACTGTACATTCTGATCGTTTTCAGCAAAAGCACTGCTTCCAAAGCCCAACAGAAGGATTGCTAAAAAAAGTGTGATATGGGAGGGTAGACGGCGCATGTGTAAGTGTGGTGAGAAAAATTCCATAAAAAGAGAAGGAATGAAAACTTCTTTTGCTCTCTTTTTCTTTGTGAACAGCTGTTTTCGTGGTGTCAGGATTAATCAATAGAATACTCTTATTTCAATATTTAGGGAACCTAAAATCTATTCCTGCTGATTTCCCTTGACATGAATAGGGGGCGGCACTACCTTGTGCATATGCTCATTAGCGCCGTCCGCATCAGAAATTGGAGTAAAAAACAAGAAAATGTGTGGGGACAATACAGGCAAATAATGGGCACAATTACCAGATAGCGAACAAGGCGAGACCTTCGAGGCACTCATTCTGACCTACTTGTTGTTCTCTAGTATTAACGGCTTGATCTAATAAATCCTGCCATCCATGGAGGATGGTAGAAAAATATAGAAGATGTATTTCCTTCCAAGGAGGACAGTATGAACCGTAATGAAGATCTGTATTGTGTTGAAAGTGAGAAGAGTGTGGCTGATTTTGTGGCTGATTTTGCTGAAGTCGTGAAGAAGAATGCCTTTGTGGTAAATAACTATGAAACGATGAATATGAAGGAAACATTTCGGGAGCATGGCGGAACCGTGCCCGATGAATTTGACCTTCATATGATGCAAGTATGCAAACCAACTAAGGCAGACAGCAGTTTGACCATGAACCCTGAACGCGCAATCTTTATGCCTAAGTTTGTTATGGTATTTTCAAAGGATGGAAAGACTCAGGTTCGTTATTTAAGCTACGGTGCGGAAGAAATTGCGGCATTTGTACTTGATGATCCCAAATTTTCCGAGTCCGTGGGACAGACGTTTGTGAAAATTCGTTCCATGATTGATGAGGTAAAATAGGAAAGAATTTTCCTTGGGAGAAACTTAAATGATGAAAATGCTGAAGTTATTACAGAAGAACCTTGTCTACGTTATCCCCGTGGCTATGATCATGGGGGTTATTGGAGGCGGGTATCTTTTTGATGCAAGACCTCTTAAACAGTTGATTATTCCTATCACCTTCATCATGATTTATCCCATGATGACAACACTTAATACCAAAACAATTTTTAAGGGCGGTGATCTGAAGCTACAGGTTGTAACCCAGGTAATCAATTTTATATTTGTTCCGATTATCGTTTATACTATTGGGAAGATATTCTTTGGAGGTGCTGAAGAGAAATTCGGTCTCTGGGCCGTGGGACTTTTTCTTATCGGTGTACTTCCTGCTTCGGGTATGACTATTTCCTGGACTGGATTTGCCAAGGGGAATAAGGAAGCTGCAACTAAAATGCTTGTCTTTGGGCTGATTATCGGCTCTTTGGCGGCTCCCGTGTATACCAAGGTTTTTATGGGTGCCACGGTGGATGTTGATATGCTGCATATGTTCCGGCAGATCTGTATCTTTGTATTTGTTCCGATGATTGCCGGTCTTCTTACCCAGAACTATCTGGTAAGAAAGCATGGGAAAAAGGCGTGGATGGAAACCTACAAACCGATGTTTCCTCCTTTTTCAGCTATGGGTGTTGCCATGATTGCATTTACTGCCATGGCGCTGAAGGCTAAGAATATCCTGGCCAATCCCGCTGATATCCTGACCATTATTATCCCGTTGATTATTTTCTATCTTCTTTCTTATATCTTATTATCCCTTATAGGAAAGTACTTTTTCGAACGTGGAGATGCCATCGCCATGGTCTTTGGTGTGGTTATGAGAGATTTGTCCATCGCACTTGCCATTGCTATGACAGCATTTAAAGAGCAGGGAATGACTATTGCTCTGCTTATCTCACTTGCCTATGTGATACAAATTCAATCAGCAGCCTGGTATATCAAACTGGTGCCGAAAATATTTGGCCCTGTGGAGAAGAAAGAAGTTGAATGATTGTACTAGTCATTTGTTTGCTTGTTGAAAAAAATATCCAGGGTGACACGAATGCATCAGCTGTTATGGAGACGTTCACCGCAGGAGAGCTTTCGAAGATAAATAATGATTAGGGCTGTGGTGGTGGGACTGCCTGTCGTCAGTAGCAGTTCGTTATTTTAGAAAGTGAAGTGTGATGGGTTCGTGAAAGCTCTCCATCTTAGAATTTACGTTTTTACGAGTCCATCAAGTATAAAGAACATATACTTTTATAAGGAGACGGTGGAAGAGTTTTTCGCCGTTTCCTTTCTTCAGCTATTTCGGGTTTTTCCCGTTTCACCATAGAGACGATATGTCACCAAGACCAAAGAAACTGAGAAAATGTGAAGGGAATTTTTGTGGCCGTGCCTTCAAACCAACCGGTACCCCTTTGTCCAAGCTTGATCAGATTGAGCTTTTTCGTGATGAAATGGAAGCCTTACGACTGTGTGACCGGGATGGTCTGACTCAGGAGGAAGCGGGGCAGAAAATGGGTGTATCTCGAGGGACTATTCAGCGTATTATAACGATTGCCAGAAGAAAAACAGCAGAAGCTCTATCCGAGGGCAGGGCACTGATTTTTGTTGATGAAGACTGATACAACATTTTGCAGTTTGCAGTAAAGGACAGAAAAGGAACTCTGTTTTTCGAGTCATCATTAACTACAGTCAGCAAATCTACCTACTAGTGCCGTATTCCTGAAAAGCCGTAAGAAAAAGTAAATAGAGAGTACAATTCCAGATAGCGAAAAGGGTGAGACCGTCGAGGCACTTTACCCCCTCAAGGGGATACTGTACTGACTCCCGGCCTCACTTAGCGTATACTGATGTTAGATATTTTCTCTTGTTTTATGGAAATCCACATCCGGCCATTTTTCCATAAAGAAGTTGAGCATCCATTCGTTTTGGGCAAGATAGGTGAGAAAACCTTCTGCATCCGTTGCTAACGCTCCCTGGTTTTTCTGTTCAAACTCAGCCATTCTTTTCTTATCTGCACATTCCACCCAGCGTGCAGCCTGATAATCCACCGGCTCATAGATGGCATCCACGCCATATTCATTTTTCAATCTGGCAACGGTGACTTCAAACTGTAACACACCCACCGCTCCCATAATATGAGATGAACCAATTTTAGGGCGAAAGACCTGGATAGCACCCTCTTCTGCAAGCTGCTGTAAGCCTTTTTGAAGTTGTTTCATTTTAAGCGGATTTTTAAGAATAATGCGGCGAAAATGTTCCGGGGCAAAATTCGGGATACCTGTAAACTTCAGCTTTTCTTTGATGGTGAAGGTGTCGCCGATTTTAATTGTACCGTGGTTGTGGAGTCCAATAATATCTCCTGGCCATGCTTCCTCCACATTTGCTCTGTCCTGCGCCATGAAAATTGTTGCGTTGGAGAGTGTTATCTCTTTGCCTAACCGGTGGTGCTTTACCTTCATTCCCCGGGTGAATTTTCCGGAACAGATCCTGAAGAAAGCAATGCGGTCACGATGGGCTGGGTTCATATTTGCCTGGATTTTAAAAACAAATCCAGATAACTCTTCTTCCGTGGGAGAGACGTCACGGCTTGCTGCAGTTCTTACGCTTGGAGGAGGAGCCATTTCAACAAAGGCGTCGAGGAGTTCCTGTACACCAAAGTTATTGACGGCCGATCCAAAAAAAACTGGAGTCTGGCTGGCATTCAGGTAGTGCTCATATTCAAATGGATTCGCAGCACCTTCTAAGAGCTCAATATCATCCCGGAGCAATTCGGCATCGTGGATACCGATAACTTCATCTAGACGTGGGTCATTGAGTGATTCTATAGTGATGCCACTTTGCAGCCTGCTATCTTGACCAGCAGTAAAGAGATGGATCTGTTTTTTATAGAGATTGTAAACTCCTTTAAAAGTCTTCCCCATACCGATGGGCCAGGACATTGGAGTACATTCTATCTGCAGTTTATCTTCGATATCAGCCAGAATATCGAGTGGATCCATTCCTTCACGATCAAGTTTATTGATAAAAGTGATTAGTGGTGTGTTGCGCATTCGACACACTTCCATCAACTTTTCTGTCTGTGCCTCAACACCTTTTCCCGAATCGATAACCATAATGGCAGAATCAACGGCGGTGAGAACCCGGTAGGTATCTTCGGAGAAGTCCTGATGGCCAGGAGTATCGAGAAGATTGATTTCATAGTCGCCATAGGTAAACTTCATCACCGAGGTGGTGACGGAAATACCACGTTCCTGTTCTATAGCCATCCAGTCACTGGTGGCGTGGCGGTCTGCTTTTCTCGACTTGACAGCACCTGCCATATTGATTGCACCACCATAGAGGAGGAGCTTTTCAGTAAGAGTCGTTTTTCCTGCATCGGGATGACTGATGATGCCAAAGGTACGTCTTTTTGCTATTTCCTGTTCCAGCTGTTTGCTCATTGGAAGAATCTATTTTGATTTGTAGGGTTTTGTAGTATAAAAACAGGCGGAAGTCTAAAAGCTGTTGGGCCTTAGTCATTAGTCTGTCTATTTATTGGTACAAACAAAGGAACATAGGCGTTTTCGTCTGGAAAGAAAACTAAAAACGAGTGAAGTATGGAAACAAATCGAAGAATTCTAGTAACCGGTGGTTGTGGTTTTATAGGGGCAAATTTTGTGCGCATGGTTCTAGATGATTATCCTGGATGGCGTGTGATTAATCTTGATAAACTGACATATGCTGGAAACCTCCAAAATCTTGAAGGGATTGAAGAGAGCGCACAGTATCGATTTGTGAAGGCTGATATTTGTGACACCACAGAGATGGAAAAGTTATTTGTTGAAGAGCAGATTGACTTAGTTGTCCATTTTGCAGCTGAATCCCATGTCGATAGATCAATTACCGGTCCTGCTGCCTTCATTCAGACAAATATTGTCGGTACCTTTGCGCTTCTTGAAGCAGCGAGAAAGACCTGGCTCAGCGATGAGTGGAAGGGGAACGATCCCCGCTTTCTTCATGTGAGCACCGATGAAGTGTATGGTTCACTCGGAAATACCGGGATGTTTACAGAAACCACCCCCTTTGATCCAAGATCACCCTATTCTGCATCAAAGGCATCATCTGATCATCTTGTGAATGCCTATCTGCACACCTACGAGTTGCCCATACTTATCACCAACTGTTCTAACAATTACGGGCCGTATCAGTTTCCGGAAAAATTAATTCCGCTGGTTTTTCATAATTCAATGAATGGAAAAGAGCTGCCCATCTATGGCGATGGAAAGTATGTGCGCGACTGGCTCTATGTGAAAGATCATTGTGAGGCCATTGCGGAGGTACTGACCAAGGGAAAGATTGGTCAATCTTATAATATTGGCGGCAATAATGAAAAGCAAAATCTTGAAGTTGTTACCCTTATCTGTGATACTCTTGATAAAAAGATCGGACTACCGGATTCCGGTGAACCGCGTCGTAACCTGATCACTTTTGTGAAGGATCGGCTCGGCCATGATAGGCGATATGCTATTGATGCATCCTATATTAAAGAGCAGTTGGGATGGGAACCTAAGGTCACCTTTGAAGAAGGAATTGAAAAGACCGTCGACTGGTATCTTGAAAATCAGGAATGGGTCAATTCGGTTGTCGATGGTTCGTATCAAAAATATTATGAAAAGATGTACGGATGATATATGAAGATTACAGCAACTGCAATCCCCGATGTTTTAATTGTTGAACCCACCGTATTTGGTGATGACCGTGGTTTTTTCTACGAGAGTTATAACGAGCAGAAATGGCGTGAGTTAACAGGACTTACGACCTCATTTGTTCAGGATAATCATTCGCGCTCTTCCAAAAATGTTCTTCGAGGCATTCATTACCAGATAGAGCAATCGCAAGGGAAACTTGTCCGGGCTGTGGTGGGAGAGGTTTTTGATGTGGCGGTTGATCTGCGTCAAAGCTCACCTACTTTCGGGCAATGGGTTGGAGAGCGATTAAGCGCTGAGAATAAGAGAAGTTTATGGGTTCCAGAGGGTTTTGGCCATGGTTTTCTGGTGCTTTCCGATGTGGCTGAATTTTTATATCGGACGACTGACTTTTATGCACCACAGCATGAACGTTGTATTGCCTGGAATGATTCTGATATCGGTATTGACTGGCCACTTGATGGGCATTCACCTCTTCTTTCTGAAAAGGATGGGCGGGGTGAGGGGTTTAGTAAAGCGGAATATTATAGGTAGATTTGGTTTGCTATGATTGTTGGAACTCCGGATAAAGGAGTGATTCTCTGCGTATCTGCAGTTCATTTCTTGATTTTCAAAATCATATCACTTCAAAACGTATCATGCGAATTTTCGCAAAAGACTGATACTTTTTGAAGTGATATGATTTAAGAAAATGCTACGAAATGTACTGGATGACACTCCGAGAACAACTCATTTATCCTGTGGTGGTGATAGGTGGATGTTTTGGATGGGGAGATGTTTTTTAGCGGCGGTTTAGGTTACATCCGTCTACTTGGGTGAGAGCCTGGGAAAGATGGATGAAGAATTCCTTTGCTGCTTTGTCGTCTGGATGCCGTTCGAGTTTCTCTTCGTAGATAGTAAAGAGTCTTGTCAAAACATGAGGAACGTCATCTTCCTCAACCTCACCAAGCAATTCCCAGAGATCATTAGTACTTTGCATATTGTCTTTTTGTTTTTTTCTCTAAAGCTGAACTCTCAGATGGGTTTATAAAAAACTTCATATCCGAGGCGCGTAAATTATATATTGTTTTGGCGTACCTATAGTACGTCAAAACAATATATAATTTGCAGCAACGAAGGAGATGAAGAATTTTTATATATCCATCACCATTCGAAGCGTAGGGTGTTGTCAAGTGCATCAACTCGCAGCACCTTCACCTTTACCCGCTGACCAGGCTCAGGACGGTTTTGAGCAGGAGTCGGCATATCAAAATTCAATAAAATATCAGTCAGGAGTAAAAAGGTTCGTTTGGGGCCAGAATCCAGAACCAAGGCGGTGAGAGGTATTTCCTTTCTGGCTTCAAGATATTTGAGCAGCCAATAGCGATGGCGCTGCTGGCGGACATTATTTGCGCGAGCAAGAGTTCGTCCGATAACCGAAGTGAAATCTTTACACATCTCTTCTGTGAATCGAATCTCTTCACGCCGTATCAGGGAGTGAAGCTGGTGCTGCATAACAAGATCAAGAAGACGGCGAATGGGAGAGGTGATAGTCGTATATTGGGTGACCCCGAGTCCACTGTGAGGCTGAGCGGTGACCAGCAACTCTCCCCGGGATAACATTTTACGCTGCATGGAGTTGAGGAAAAGGTCATTATCCAGTCCTGAAACCACACGCTTTCTTGGTGGCTTCTGTGCCCTGAAGAGTCCCGGAGCCATGCGGTCTGCAACATATCTTGCGGCCTGTGTATTGGCAAGAATCATCATCTCGGAGACCAGAGTTCGGGATGGGGTATCGGTGTCGGCCAGACTTACCTGTACCTTAGAGCCATCGTGGACATGAATATTTACATCGGGAAAAGGAAGAAGCAGGGCGCCACCATCAAGACGTCTGTCCCGTAATTTTATACGTAATTTATTCAGAATTGCTAACTCCGGATCCGTTTTGATCAGAGTATCTGCTTCGTCGTAGGTGAGACGTCTGGCTACTTTTATTATGGTTGGATAAATTCGAATTCTAAGGACTTCAGCTTCATCGGAGAGAAGGATCATAAAACTTAAGGCTGCACGCAACTCTCCCTGAATTAAACTGCATATTCCCTGGGAAAGGTGACGTGGCAGCATGGGGATTTGGCCTTCCGGAAAATAAATTGAAGTTCCACGTTGCATCGCCTCTAAAAAAAGTGGGTCCTCCGGTCGTACATAGTGGGCCACATCGGAAATATGCACTCCGACCAAAATGTTTCCATCGTCCTGCTCTTCAACGGTGAGGGCATCATCAAAGTCGAGCGTGGTGGGGCCATCGATGGTCATTGGTTTCAGGTGGGTAAAATCCTTTCTTGCCGGGTCCTGAAAGAGTTTGTCCGATCCCTGCTGGAGCAGCATTTCCGCCTGTTGGATGCCGAGTAGCGGAAAAACTACGGGGAGGTCCTTTCGGAGCAGTGGAATGTTTTCGTTAGCATCCCATATCCCAGCTTTAACCAGAAGATGAAACGGATCGTGGGGCCTGTTAAAGCCTCCAGCTTTTAGAATCTTTCTGGCAATATCAGCATGTGCGGAGTCTGCACCTGAAAGGTAAAAGTCGCGGATAATGGCAAAGCATTCTTCACCATCTTCATCGATCACAAGGTCTTTTCTAGGAGTGTTGTGGACTTTTTGTAGAAATTCTGCTCCCGTTGAGATCAGATTCTTGGTCCTTTCTTCGCTGTCACGCTGGTTTTGCAGCTGTTTGATCTGCTCACTGGTGTGAGCGATAACTTTATTGTCCTTGTATTTAAAATACAATCTGTCCACAAAGACGGTGCGTAGAAAGGCGGAAACGATATCATCGTCTGCATCTTTTCCAAAACTCAATTCCGCAAGAAATGATGGCAGGAAGGTATCCGTTGGCTCATCGGAAGTGAGTTCCCAGATTTCCTGGAGATCGATTTTCTCCATGAGTTGTTTGCGCGTTTCTGCCGTTTCCTGAAGCTGTTTACCTAACTCTTCCCGTGGGAGGTTGATGGTATGATTTTTTTCGGAGCAGTGCACAATGCGTGAGGCGGGGAGATTCATTTCCCTGCCGTTTTGATTGATGAGCCGCAGGCGCTTTGCCTGTGCTTCGGTAACATAAGCACAGAGGAATTTACCTCCGTCCAGATATTCTATGAGTTTCCCTGTTGTTGTCACGCCCTGTCGCCTTTTTGCTCTATTGGTGATAAAGAAGAGGATTTCTGGTAAGTTTATAATAATTGCAACTATTCAGCAGTGGTTCAATTTCGTTTATTTTGGGCTCCGAAGCATTCTAATGCTATTCGAGGGGGCAAAATGGACGTCGTTGAAGTGCTGCCGAATATTTACAAATAATTAGCTATTAAGAATAGCCGTATTACTATAGTGTGCTTTTGATTTTAGAGCACTTTAAAAAAGAAATATTTTTCATAGAATAGAGGAACGGGAAATTGATAGATATTAACGACTTTTTGAGTGAAAGTATTCGCTCTGGGATGGTTGCAATTGTTGGCCCTCCAAATGCGGGCAAGTCAACCCTCATGAACTCTCTGCTTGGCCAGAAGATATCTATTGTCAGCCATAAACCGCAGACTACCAGAAATCGTATTCTCGGGGTTGTCAATGGCGATGACTATCAGATTGTTTTACTCGATACTCCAGGTCTTCATAAAGCTCGACAGCCTTTGAATCGGGAAATGGTACGTATTGCCATGGAGAGCTTGAAGGAAGTAGATGTCATCTTGTATATGATTGATGTTTCTCTGCCGCTTCCTGAAAAAGTAGAGCAGGAAAAAAATAAGGAGATGATGGAACAGATGGCTGGCGTTTCAGCTCCTGTCATTTTGGTCCTGAATAAGGTAGATCTTCTTGAGAAAGAACGGCTCCTGCCTATGATTAAAAGGTATTCGGAACTTTATTCCTTTCATTGTGTTATGCCTCTTTCCGCTTTAAGCGGAGAAGGGACCGAAGGGGTGGTTACAGAAGTACTGAAATTACTCCCGCTTGGGCCAAGGTATTTCCCCGACGATGTACCAACGGATGCAAGTGAACGCTTTCTGGCAGCTGAAATAGTAAGGGAGAAAGTTTTTATGCTGACCGGTCAAGAGATACCCTACTCCTGTGCGGTGACAATCGAATCTTTTCAGGACGATGAACAAAAGAAGATGACAACAATTCACGCAACTATCGTGCTTGAGAGAGGATCTCAAAAAGGGATAGTTATAGGTAAGGGTGGAAAAAAACTTAAAAGTATTGGTATCGCTGCACGTAAGGATATTGAGAAAATGCTTGGTCAAAAGGTTCTTTTAAAGCTCTGGGTTAAGATTAAGAAAAACTGGTCTAAAGATGAGAAATTCTTAAAAGAGCTTGGATTTTAAATACTTCCAGTTGAAATCTCAGTATTTATCTGTTGATAAAAGACTACCGTCTGTGGTACTAATTGGATAGTTATAGGGGGTTGTATATTTTACCAATGGTAGGTTTTTTAAATTTTCAGGAGAGAGATGAACATTAAAGTCTGGCATGTTTTTTTGGCAATTGTTCTGTGTCTGAGTGTCGTTGGGTCCGGAGTTGCTGCGGACTGTGGAGCTATTAAAAAGGCTTTGAAACAGGAACGTAGTCTGAAAAAGAAGCGAAATATGCTTACTGATGCCATTATGCAATGTCCTGAAGATCCAGCAATTAACTATAAATATGCACTCAGCCTTGAAAGATTTCGAAAGTATGACCAGGCACTGGGCTACTATCAAAAGGCAGTTCTCAAAAGTCCTAAAATGGCCAAAGCGCATGCTGGTATGGGAGATGTTTATATTTATCTAGGCTTGCTTGATGACGCTATTGATTCTTACCAAAAGGCTGTGACGTATATGCCTGAAAATGATCGATATAAGGGACGTTATTCTCGTCTGAGAGTTAAACGTAAAGCTCTTCGTGGTGACGTGTTGTCAGTAGGGGAAGTTATCACGGTGATGGATCATAGAGGTAAAATTCCCAGCAATATGTCTCTGTTGCTTACTGGACCAGCTCTGCAGTATCATATTGCTTTTGTAGAAGGAAGTGACAGATTACAGCCCACTGGAATCAGACAGCTTGGCGCGGTGGGACAGGCCATGCAAAACGATGCAATAGGTCACGTCCGCTTTGAAATATCCGTTCATGTTGATTCTGCTCTTTCCGCTCTTGAAGCCCTTGAAGATTCCAAGGTTCGTGCAAATATGATTAAAGATCAGCTGGTGACTAATTTTCAGATTGATCCCAAACGTCTTGATATCAAATGGTATGGTGATGCCCAGCCATTGGATACCGGAAAAGTAGCGGGTGGAATTAATGCAAACGAAAGGGTTGAGATTAAAAGAATTATCGAATGATCTTGATTGATTGGCAACCGTAGTGAAAGATTCGGTGAGGCTGTTGTACCGGGAGTACAGGAAGGCAGGAAATCCTAAGCCTTACTGTAAATATACGGATTCAAAACGCAGAATTTCAATTTTTTCATCGTTGTAAATCCTCAGTATTTCCTCCTGAATGATATAGTTGTCAGAGCTTTCCATGGCCTTCAGAAACATCTGCTCCTGCTCCATCGTTTCAGCACACATCATCATTGTTGCCGCCAGCGGGCCAAATTGCAGTTGCGTTCCTTGCCTATGAAAGCTTCCCATAAAACGATTACATCCTGAAAATCCATTCACCTTCCCTGTCTCTTTTAGAACCATCTGCAGCTCTTTTTCTCCGGCTCCAAGGTGCACCTTCTTGCCGTTAAGAGTAAGCAGTTTCCAGTAGGTTTCCGTTAAGCTCCCATCTGGTTTTTGCATGCCGGATAAGTATTTTTTGGGTTCTCCACTCCAGCCATTTCCCAGGATACAAAAAGTAAAAGTTGCGACGAGGAGTATGTTCACAAAGGTATGGAGCGTTCTGTTCATAGCTGTTTCCTTTGAGTTGGTTTTACTGCTCCAGTACCTGTTCAACGGGCGCTTTTGTATTGTCCGCAGTTGAGTCTGTTCTATACTCGGTATACAGGTTCAGGCTTTTGAGGATGTTCAGTGCGGTGCGCAGTTGATTGTCTTTTTTGAGACGATCCGAAACCGTATTAAGCTCTTTTTGTGATATGCCTTCCTGTGTATTTTCAGAAGAAGAGTCATCTTTTTTCTGTTGCGTGTCGTTGTTTAAAATATGGTTCTTTAAGTTTGCTTCTCTTACAAAATTGGGAAGATAGCGTTCCTCTTTTTCTTCCTTTTCGTAGGGAATGTGAGGTACTTCAACATCCGGAATGATGCCGGTTGCCTGAATTGATCGGCCATTAGGGGTGTAATACCGGGCAGTGGTGAGTCGAAGGCCTGAGCCGCCTGGCATGGGAAGAATGGTTTGAACAGATCCTTTGCCAAATGTCTGGGAGCCAACAATAACTCCGCGTTTGTGATCCTGGATAGCACCAGCAACAATCTCAGATGCACTTGCCGAGCCTTCATTTACCAGAATAACCAGTGGAAATTGGTTCTTGCCATTATTGGCATGGGCCTGAAAGGTCATATTCTGTTCCTGAACCTTTCCTTTTGTATACACAATAAGGCCCTGTTCGAGGAAAATATCTGAAATGGAAATAGCCTGATCAAGCAGTCCACCTGGATTATTCCGAAGATCAAGAATTAATCCCTTTATACTTTTTTTCAGCTCAAGTTCAGTCAGAAGTTTTTTTACATCCTGGGTGGTGTGTCCCTGAAAGTTAGTGATGCGAATATAGGCAAGTCCGGGTTCGAGAAATAATCCATTGACACTGTGAAGCGATATGATATCACGCACAATCGAAAATTCTTTCAATTCCTGCCAGCCGTCACGATAAATAGAGAGCGTGACTTCACTTCCTTTAGGGCCTCTCAGCTGCTTGACTGCATCCATGGATGGCATGTCCTGTGTGGGGTTCCCATTTATCTTTACAATAAGATCCTTCGCTTTAAGGCCTGCAACGTCTGCAGGTGTTCCTTCAATGGGCGAGATAATGGTGAGGAGTCCGTCACGAATTGTAACTTCTATTCCTACACCTGAGAAACTTCCGCGTGTTTCCTCCTGGAGTTCATCAAAATCCTCGGCTGTTAGGTAGGATGAGTGAGGATCAAGTGAGAGTAGCATTCCACTGATCGCTCCTTCAATGGTCTCATCTGCATCGATCTCATCAATATAGTTTTCCTGCAATATGCTGAGAACATTGGCAAAAATCTCTAGTTGTCGATAGGTCGCTTCTCGTTGATCCTGGGAGATAGCAGCCTCTGCTAGAGCAGGGGAACAGATGCAAAACAGGAGAGAGAGGAACAGGAATGCTGATCTTTTCACTTGATATCCGTAAGCTGTTATTAAGGGACTAGTTGTTTGACGCTCAGTCTTTTCTGATTATGGCAGAACAAGACCCGTGTTGTCAAGCCACTGTAAAGGGTCGAGTGGTGTTGAACCGTGTCGAATCTCAAGGTAAACGCCACCTTCCATCAGAGTTGCAGTGTCCCCGGTGAGTGCAATGATTTCGTTTTGGCGCACAATGGCGTCCTTTGGAACTAGAATTTTTTCAAGCCGTGAGAGAATGGAAAAGTAGTGATATCCATGGTCAATAATAATAGTGTTCCCATAACCATGCAGATAGGAGGCGTAACGGACTTTCCCTTCAAAAATGGAACTGACCCGGTTAATACCTTTCACCGCAATGGTTATGCCTGCTGTCTTTCCTTTTACTCCAAGTCGGTTTTTATGCTCCTGCCCAAAGAGTGTGATAACCTCACCTGCAAGTGGTGCCGGATGTTTCCCCTTGTTGAGCAGAAAACCCTGGTCAAAAAGCTCATCTTCTTTTTTTAGGGCATTTAGAGAGTTGGAAAGGTTGTCAGCCACTTTTTCCATCTCTTTTACCGCCTGTTCGTGGAGTTCTTTCTGGGTTTCTATCTGTTTCAACAGTGTCTGTTTTTCATGTTTGATACTGTTTGTTGCTTCCTGCTCAATTGTGGCTTGGTTGATAAAATCGGCGAGTACGGTTTTTTCAAGGTTTAGGGTGTTATTTGTTGTCTGTAATTCAGCAATGGATTGACGATATGTTTTGATAAGGTCTTTGTCGTAGTCAATCAAACTTGTAAAAGAATCCCTGAAATTAAGCATTCGTGGCATACTTTCGGTGGAAAAAGTTACATTGGCAACTCCTATCTCTCCCATCTTGTAGTAAGCCTTAATTCGTTTTTCGAGATGATTCTGCACTGTTTTCTTGGCTGCATATGAACCTTTGAGCTCATCTTCTTTGAGTTGTATAAGATGTTCCTGCGTGGCCATTTCTTCGAGAAGGGTATGCAGCTTCCTTAACTGTGAAAGTAGTTTTGCGTCGATGGCCTCAAGTTCATTGAGGAGGTTGCGTTCTTTTTTTATAGAAGATTCTATCTGGTCGCGTTGTCCGGCAATGCCACCCTGCAGCTTTCGGATATTGATACGGAATTTTTTAATTCCTTGCTCAATGCGTTGTTTGTCGGCTGTACGGGTATCGCCGGAATAACATACTGTTGTGAAGAGTGAAAAAAATAACAGGAAACAGAGAGAGAATGGTGTGAGTTGTTTTAGGAAAAAAAAATTAAGATGTTGGGTACTGCTGTCTGAGAAGCACATTAAATTCGTAAGAATTTTCGAATGGATGTGTAGCTGCCAATACTGCAAAGGCTGATGGAGCTAAGAATAATCAGGACGATAATACCGGGGGAGAAAAAGCTAAAATGAAAAAGATTGAGAAGGCCTGGACCTGCAAAATGAGCACTTATCCACTGGAAAAGACCATAGAGTGCAAACAGGCCAATAATAGACCCCATAAATCCCTGCAGGAGACCTTCGATTAGAAAAGGAGTTCGTATGTAACTATTGGTTGCGCCGACTAGTCTCAGTAGCTCGAGTTCATCCTGACGCCCCATAATCGTTAATCGAATGGTGTAGGCAACCATAAAGGTTGCAGTGAGGATAAGCAGGCTGCCGCTTAAAAACACAACGATGGTAAGAAGCCGGGTAAAGTAATAGAACCTTTCCACCCAATCCTGACCATATTGCACTTTTTCAGTACCCGGCAGGTTTGCCAGATATTCGGAAAAAAGCTTTATCTGATTATATCCTCTAAGATTTTTGAGTGGAACCACCTCAATCGATGCCGGAAGGAAATTTTTGGGCATATCTAAGAGTACATCCGAGTCATTGCCGAGTTGCTTTGAGAACCGTTCATATGCTTTTTCTTTTGAGATAAAGATGATCTCTTGGACATCGTCAAAGTTTTTTATTTTTCGGCGTAGCTGTTCTTGCATCTGCGGGCCCGGTTCATCTTCGAGGTAGACAATGAGTCGCAGATCGTCACTCAATCTATCACCGGCACCCAGCATATTGGTGTAAATAAGATAAAAGAATGCAAATATCAGCACCGAGAGGCTTACCGTCAGGAAGGTCATAAACTGGGATGCCCATGTCTGCCTAAGATTTCTGCCCACCTGCCTGAACACCGCAAACCAGAAATTCATTAGTAATTCCCCCGTGTCAGGGAGTGGATACTGCCATCTCGGAGTTCCATTATTCTGTGATTGCTCTGCTGGTAGATAGAGGCGTCATGGGTGGCAATAACAATGGTGGCTCCCGCCTTGTTGCTGCGGTTAAGCAGCTCCATTACTCGTTCTGTCGTGGACGCATCAAGGTTACCCGTGGGCTCATCGACCAGAATCAGACGTGGTGAATTTGCAACTGATCTGGCTAGGGCGACACGCTGTTGTTCTCCACGGGAAAGTTCACCCGTGAGTGTATTGTGCTTGTCTGCAAGTTGTAACTGCTCGAGTAAGTCCTTGACCCGGTGTCTGATCGCACGCGGTTTCTTGTAGGAGACCTCCATGGCAATGGCAATATTCTCAGCCACCGTTCTATCACTTAAGAGTTTGAAATCCTGGTAGGCGACACCAATTTTTTGTCTCAGGTGGGCAAGGTCTTTTCCCTTGAGATTGTTGATATTGTAACCTGCCACTTCTATCAGCCCGCTGCTTGGTCTTTCCATATTGCAGATGAGTTTTAACAGGGTTGTCTTTCCGGCACCACTCCGGCCGATCAGAAAAAACATTTCACCGGTCTCAATGGAAAAAGATATATCAGAGAGCGCCGTTATGTTCGGGTCGTAAGTACGACTCACCTTGATCATTTCGATCATGGTGTTTCTCGGGGAGGCTTTTTCCTCTATGGTTTCTCGGTTTGGCACAGTAGTTATATAATTGGATAAACTATGAAAAAATTCTGTCAAACATCGCGTTAACGGTGGTCATAATATCATCGTCGTCGGCAATATTCAGGTACGACTCACCACTCAGCTCCTGGTCAATCAGTGCATTACTTGAGGGGATAATACCACCAAGTTCCATGCCGGAATCTGCCACTGCCTCATCTATCTTTTCCTGAAGGGCGGGGGGGATAGGCTGGGGGGCACGATTCACAAGAAGAAATTGGTTTTTTATCTCAAGCCCAAGCGGCTCTGTAATATCTGAAATCCGTTTTGCGGTGAGTATGCCTCGCGCAGAAGGATCGGAAGTAACAAAGAGATAATCGATGGTTCGCATATTCATACGGCTTAAATGCTCCATCCCAGCCTCATTATCAACGATGATATACTTATAGTTTTCGGCAAGCTTGTCCATGGTCATGGCAAGATACTGGTTTGCGGCGCAGTAACAGCCGGGACCGTCGGGTTGGCCCATAACCAGTAGGTCGAATCCGGTTTCTTCGATAAGCGCTTGATGAATTTTCATCTCCATGAATTGATCACGGGTCATATTCGGGGGGAGTTCGCCTTTTAATTCCTTGCGAATCTGGCCAAGTGTTATGTTGACATCAAGTCCAAGCAGCTCATTTAGATTGGCGTTAGCATCCGCGTCAACAAGCAAAAAAGGAGTCTCTTTTTTCTGAAGTAAATATTTGGTTAACAGGGCTGAGGTGGTTGTTTTTCCTGTACCACCTTTGCCTGCCATGGCAATGATTTTAGTCATGGGCTATCTCTATGGTATGTAAAATGAAAATATTATAAGTAAATATGTAACTTTGCAGCGAAGGTAACTCATTACTCTTAACTCTGAACGCGCCCCGAAGGAAGTACTCTTGGGGTATAACTTTTTAGCAGGTAAGCGCAGACTCCGGGTAAGCGCAGACTCCGGGTAAGCGCAGACTCCAGGTAAGCGTAGACTCCAGGTAAGCGTAGACTCCGTACTTCAAATTCCTTTGTTTTGGGCTCCAAAGCATACTTATGCTTCGAGGAGGCTAAAATGGGCGTAGTTGGAGTGCTGCCGAATAGTTACGTAGATATATAACCTTCCTACTCTAGTTAAGGCTTCCCCGTATGTCAAATTTAAAGCTGGTTTCACTGGTTTTTACCAATTTTCCTTGCATCTTCGTACTCAGTTGGTATTTTTAGGGGTTTTACTTATTGATTGATAGCCAATTTATATACAGAAAACTGAACACCGCATAGCGCGGGTATCAAGGAGAAAGTTATGGATTACAGGGATACCCTAAATCTGCCGCAGACCAAATTTAAGATGAAGGCTAATCTGAACCAGAAAGAGCCTATGTTCCTTAAGCGTTGGGAAAAGGAAGATTTATATGGAATGCTTCAGGCTCATGGTGAGGGAAAACCTCTCTATGTTCTCCATGATGGCCCTCCATATGCCAATGGTCATATTCATCTTGGTACAGCGTTTAATAAGATTTTAAAGGATATTATTTTAAAATCGAGAAGAATGGCTGGTTTTCAAGCCCCCTATATTCCGGGCTGGGATTGCCACGGGCTTCCCATTGAACATAATGTGGACCAGGAACTTGGTACGAAGAAGAATTCTATCCCTAAAATTTCCAAGCGTGGAGCATGTCGTAAATACGCTGGAAAGTGGGTTAAGACTCAGAAAGACGAGTTTAAGCGCCTTGGTGTGCTCGGTGACTGGGATGATCCTTATCTCACCATGAACTATGAATACGAGGCAACGATTGCTCGTGAATTCAATAAGTTCCTTCTTTCCGGAGCAGTTATCCGGAATAAAAAGCCTGTCTACTGGTGTTCCACCTGTACCACTGCGCTTGCCGAAGCGGAGGTGGAATATTACGATCACACTTCCCCCTCTATATATGTGAAGTTTCCGGTTGTCGAGGATTGGTCGGATGTTGATCCTGCGCTTTCAGGCGATAAGGTCTCCGTTGTTATCTGGACTACCACTCCCTGGACACTGCCTGCAAACCTGGCAATAGCCTTTCATCCAGAATTTGAATATGCCGCTGTGAAAACAGGGGACGAGACCCTGATCCTCGCCAAAGAGATGGTTGCTGGCGTGATGGAAGAGATGGAAATCAGTGATTACTCAATTGCTGCTACTTTTTCTGCAAAGGATCTTGAAAACCGAAAATGTCGGCATCCTTTTCTGGATCGTGACTCCTTGATGGTACTTGCGCTCTACGTCACCCTAGAAGCTGGAACCGGATGTGTGCATACCGCTCCTGGGCATGGTGCCGATGATTATATAACGGGGCTTCGTTATGGCCTTGAAGTTCTTTCTCCCGTTGATAGCGAAGGGCGTTATACCGATGAGGCTGGCCAATATGCAGGTCAGCAGGTTCCCGCTGTAAATAAAGTTATTAATGCTGATATGGCTGCAAGCGGTGCGCTGCTCCATGAAGATTCGATAAACCACAGTTATCCACACTGCTGGCGATGTAAAAAACCAGTTATGTACAGGGCAACCCCTCAGTGGTTTATTTCGATGGAGATAAATGACCTCCAGAAAAAGGCTCTCAAAGAAATTGAAAATGTTGAGTGGACACCATCCTGGGGAATGAATCGTATTCACTCCATGGTGGAAAATCGACCGGACTGGTGTCTGTCCCGGCAGCGAACCTGGGGGGTACCAATCACCGTTGTTAGCTGTAAGTCATGCGGAGAAGTTGTGAAGAGTGAAGCACTGGTTGCACGCATCGATGAGCTGTTTCGAAAGGAAGGAGCTGATGCTTGGTTCAGTCATGAACTCTCTGATTTTCTTGAAGATGGATATAGCTGCACATCATGTGGAGCGACTGACTTTGAAAAAGAAGAAGATATTCTTGATGTCTGGTTTGATTCAGGATCTTCACATGCCGCTGTTGTTGAAGCGCGTGAAGAGCTGCGTTTACCGGCAGATCTTTATCTTGAGGGTAGTGATCAGCATCGAGGCTGGTTCCAAAGCTCCCTACTGACCTCCGTTGGTACTCGTGGCCATGCCCCTTTTAAGGGAGTTCTGACCCATGGCTATGTGGTTGACGGCCAGGGCAAGAAGATGTCAAAATCAATTGGAAACGTGGTTGCACCGAGCGAAGTCATCAAAACTTTCGGAGCAGAAATCCTGCGTCTCTGGGTTTCCAGTGAAGATTACCGTGATGATGTGAAGGTCTCCGATGAGATTCTTAAACAGGTCGCTGATAGTTATCGAAAGATTCGTAACACTATTCGTTATATGCTTGGTAATATAACTGATTTTGATCCATCTCTTCACGCAGTTCCCTTCGAGGAGATGGAAGAGATCGACCGCTGGGCTCTTGGTCGCTTTGAGGAGTTTCGGGACAAGATAAGCACTGCCTATGAAAAATATGAGTTCCACCCCATTCATCAGGCATTGAATTATTTCTGCGGTACCACCATGAGTTCCTTCTATCTTGATATCCTAAAAGACAGGTTGTACTGCTCGGGAACTGAATCGAAGCTACGTCGTTCTGCTCAGACCGCACTGCACGAGATCCTTGGAGGATTGCTGCAGTTGATGAGTCCGGTGTTGACCTTTACCACAGCAGAAGCGTGGGAGCATTTTAAGCAACTCGATGATAAATCGCCCCTTCAGGAAAGTATCTTTTTTACCAAGTTTCCAGATGCTGCTCCGGAGCGACGTGATGCAACTCAGGAGGAACGCTGGAACAAACTGATTCAGGTTCGTTCTGCGGTCACCAAATCCCTTGAAGCTGCTCGTCGTGCGAAGGTTATAGGCCATCCTCTTGAGGCCGAGGTGTTAATCGAGGTAAGCGGAGATTGGGCAGCATTTATCGAGCAGGAGTGGGAACAGGTGAAGGATGTCTGTATTATTTCAGTCCTTAGCAGATGTGAAGATAAGAGCAGTGTTCCTGATCTGGAGTTTTTGGTCAGTGAAGAGATTCCGGAGCTAGCCGTTGCCGTACGTGCCGCAAGCGGTGAAAAATGTGACCGCTGCTGGACACGGGATTCTTATGTTGGCAGCAACTCGGATCATCCACAACTCTGCGAGCGTTGCCTGAAAGTTGTGCAAGCAACTGAAATCAAGGAGTAGCAGAAGTTGTTTTTATCATTATTTCTGCTGCTTATAGTGGTTGTTCTTGATCAGCTGACGAAGGTCTGGATTGTAAAAAGCTTTCATCTGTACGAAACGCTTGAGGTCATTCCAGCTTTTTTCAACCTGACGTATCTTACCAATAAGGGGGCAGCCTTTGGATTTCTGGCCGGGGTGACATCGGCCTGGCGGCATTATTTCTTTCTTATCCTTGCCTCCGTTGCGCTTGTTCTGATAGTGATTGCTTGGTTTAAAATGCGCCATGATCATCGTTTTTATGGACCTGCTCTTGCGTTGATTGCAGGAGGAGCCATTGGCAATGTGATTGATCGGGTTCGTCTGGGTGCAGTGGTTGATTTTCTTGATTTTTATGTGGCGGGCTATCACTGGCCCGCATTTAATGTGGCCGATTCCGCGATAACCGTGGGGGTGACTCTATTTTTGCTGGCGAACTTTCTGGAAGAAAGGCAGAAGAAACAAAAACAGGTATAGGATTTAAGGATTACAATGAAAATTGCAGTACTCTTTCCCGGTCAGGGATCACAGTTTTTAGGTATGGGACGTGAGTTTATTGATTCAGATAAGGATTGTGCAGCAATTATGGAACTTGCTGCATCCGTCTGCGATTTCCCACTGGAAAAGCTCTGTCAGGAAGGTCCCATGGAAGAGCTTACCAGGGCGATCCACCTGCAGCCTGCCATCACCGTGACTAACCTGATTTGTTATCAGGGCTTGAAAAAGGCTTGGGGGGATACCTTGTCAGCTGCCTGTTTTGCAGGGCATAGTCTTGGCGAATATTCGGCTCTTTGTGCCGCGGGTACGCTTTCTGTTAAAGATACTATTCGTCTGGTGACAAAGCGTGGCGCTCTGATGGAGCGTGAAGGAAAGGCAAATCCCGGCGGTATGCGGGCGGTTCTCGGAAAAACCATCGAAGAGATCGAAACAATTATTGCTGACTGCCGTGAGGCGGGTGTGGTTACAGCCGCAAATCATAATACCGAATTACAGATTGTTATTTCCGGATCCGTTGCAGGCCTTGATGCTGTCTCGGAAATGGCCACGGAAGGTGGCGCGCGAGTGATTCCGCTTGCTGTAAGTGTCGCCAACCACAGCCCACTTGTGGCGAATGCCGTTCCTGATTTTTCAGCATTTATGGAGAGTGTTGAGTTTACTAATCCGACAACTCCGGTGTACTTTAATGTCTCAGCAACAGTTGAGCAGGATACCACTGAGATCCAAAAAATGATGGCTAGTCAAATAGCATCTCGTGTTCGCTGGTTTGGGATTATCAGCTCCATGATACAGGAAGGTGTGGATACATTTATTGAAGTCGGTCCTAAGACTGTCCTCAAAGGAATGATGCGAAAAATTGCTCCTAAAGGGTATGACTATCAAGCACTACAGTTCGATACTCCCGAAGGACTGGCCAAGTGTATGGATAAACTACAATAGCAACACGGCATGTGTAGGAGCTCGCCCCTGCGAGCGAATTCTTTTACTCACGTTATTCGCCCGCAGGGGCGAGCTCCTACAGTACAAAATTATGATTGTTGAAAAGTGGATAGATCGTATAGTGCAGGGAGAAGAGCTAAGCTTCGATGATGCGTTGGATTTAGTTGAAAAAACGAATCTTAATGAATTATGTCGTGCAGCAGATAAACTTCGTCACAAGGTTCATAGTCAGCAGTTCGATCTCTGTTCCATCATTAATGCCCGTTCGGGTAAATGTTCCGAAGATTGCCGCTACTGTGCCCAATCCGTGCATCATAATACGGATATAGAGACTTACGAGCTGATAGAGTCTGCGACCGCTATACAACAGGCCGTGGAAAATGATGCTCATGGAGTTGAGCGTTTGTCGCTGGTGACAGCTGGGCGAAGTTTGAACAAGTCCCAAATGGCGGCAATGGGCGAACTGTACTCGGCAATGGCAGAAAAGAGCGATTTCCTGTTTTGTGCTTCCATGGGTTTTTTGACCCCGGAAACGGCACGACAGCTGGTCTCTTACGGTGTACGTCGTTATCACTGTAATCTTGAAACCTGTAAAGAATATTTTCCTGCCATCTGTACCACTCATACCTGGGAAGAGAAGGTTGAAACTTTAAAAGTTGCAAGAGCAGCAGGCATGGATCTCTGTTCCGGAGGCATTATCGGAATGGGTGAGTCTGAAGAACAGCGTTTGCAGCTCGCCTTTGAACTTAGAGCACTTGGGGTTCTTTCCATTCCCATTAATATTTTAAGTCCTATTCAAGACACTCCACTGCAAGATATAGCGCCAATCTCACTCGATGAAGTATTACGTTGTGTTGCTCTTTTTCGTTTTATTAATCCAGGTGCGGTTATTCGTGTTGCCGGCGGGCGCGGACGATTTGGTGAGAAACAGTATAAGCTGTTTGCGGCAGGTGCCAATGGTGCCATTGTTGGAGACTATCTGACTACCTCCGGTGCAGGAGTCGCCGAAGACCTTGTTGAGTTTGAAAAGCTTGGTTTTGATCTTGCCGGTAACACCCGATGATAACCGATGAACTTCTTGCCTATGATAGACGTCATATCTGGCATCCCTATTCGTCCATAACTCAGCCGCTGCAAATGTATGAGGTGGAATCGGCAGATGGTGTTCGCATTCGCCTAGCCGACGGCCGAGAGCTGATTGATGGTATGGCATCCTGGTGGTCGGTTATTCATGGCTATAATAATCCGGTGCTCACTGCAGCTCTGCAAGAACAGGCTGGAAAACTCTCCCATGTGATGTTTGGCGGGCTTACCCATAAACCAGCGGTGGATCTAGCCCGGACACTGATTGAGATCACTCCCGAGCCACTCGATCTTGTATTCTTTGCAGATTCTGGCTCGGTTGCCGTTGAAGTTGCCATGAAGATGGCTATGCAATATTTTTATGCCATTGGTAAGCCTGCTAAAAAAAGATTCCTGACCATTCGTTCTGGATATCATGGTGACGTCTTTCATTGTATGTCGGTCTGTGACCCAGTGAATGGTATGCATCATATTTTTAAAGGCGTCCTGCCCGAATATGTTTTTGCAGACAGACCTGAATGTGGTTTCCATGATAAATGGGATCCAGAAGATTTCCGATCGTTTGAAAAACTCATCGAGGAACATCATCATTCTCTCTGTGCTGTAATTTTAGAACCCATCGTTCAGGGGGCAGGGGGGATGCGCTTTTATCATCCTCACTATTTACGCAAAGTGCGACATCTTTGTGATCAGTATGATATTCTCCTTATTGCCGATGAGATTGCAACGGGTTTTGGTCGTAGCGGAAAACTCTTTGCCTGCGAACATGCAGATATCGCTCCCGATCTTCTCTGTCTGGGAAAGGCGCTTACAGGGGGATACCTGACTCTGGCGGCAGTACTGGCCACGCGGGAAGTAGGTGAAGTGATTTCCAACGGTGACCCCGGGGTATTTATGCATGGTCCCACATTTATGGCTAACCCTCTAGCCTGTGCAGTCGCTAATGCCTCTGTGAATCTATTGCTGGAATCTGATTGGCAGAAAAGCATCGGTGAGCTTGAAGAAGGATTAAAACAGGGACTTGCCCCCTGCAGTGAACTTGCAAGCGTAGCTGATGTACGGATATTGGGTGGGATTGGTGTGGTTGAAATGAAAAATTCCGTCGACATGGAACGAATCCAGTCGGCTTTTGTGGAAAAAGGGGTGTGGGTACGTCCCTTTGGCCGTCTGGTCTATATAATGCCTCCATACTGCATTAATAGTGAAGATCTTGGCACCTTGACTGTCGCAATCTGTGAAGTGCTTGAAGAGGAGCAGAATCGGTGATATCGCGATACGCAAAGAAACTCGATACGCTTAAAGCAAAAGGGCGTATGCGTGAGCTTGCACCGTTGAAACGTCATGGCAAGGGCCTTGTTGACTATAAGGGTGCAACCCTTCTAAATCTTAGCTCGAATGATTATCTGGGATTGGGGCAGGATAGAACATTGCGGCACTCTTTTTACCAGGGACTTGACCATGGAGATGCTGACGACTTTGCCCTTGCGGCTGCTTCATCCCGTCTACTGACCGGTGATACATTCCTTGCCCATCGCCTTGAGCAGGATCTGGCCACTGTTTATAAAACCGAGGCTGCCCTGCTCTTTAATTCAGGCTATCATGCAAATATTGGTATCCTTCCCGCTCTATTTGCCAAGGGAGATCTGATTCTTTCCGACAAGCTGAACCACGCCTCGGTTCATGACGGATTGCAGCTTAGTCGTGCTGATCATAAACGTTTTCGTCATGGAGATTATGAGCAGTTACGTGGATTACTTTCCAGATATCGGAGTCAGTATGATCAGGTGGTGATCGTTTCCGAGTCTGTTTTTAGTATGGATGGAGATGAGGCCGATTTAGAGACCTTGGTTGAGTTAAAACATGAATTTGATGCAAAAATTTATCTGGATGAAGCTCACGGTATCGGTCTCTATGGGAAACAGGGGCTTGGAAAGGCAGAGGAAAAAGGTGTCTTGGCTGAAATTGATTTTCTGGTGGGAACCTTTGGCAAGGCTCTTGCCTCAATTGGTGCCTTTGTCTGTTGTTCCAAAGAAATACGTGACTATTTAGTGAATCACAGCAGGTCTTTAATATTCACCACAGGACTTCCACCTGTGACCCTGAATTGGAATCAGTTTGTGTTCCGGCATATGCTTGGAATGAAGCTTGAGCGAGAGCATCTACAGCAGGTTTCGAATCAGTTACGTTGTGCATTAACAGAAAGAAATATTGAAACCGGTGGTAGTACAAATATTGTCCCCGTTATGATAGGAGAAGATAGTCTGGCTCTGAAACAGGCAAAACAGATGCAGAAACTTGGGTTTTTGGTCCTTCCCGTTCGGCCTCCCACTGTGCCCGAGGGGACTGCTCGGTTTCGTTTCTCTATCTGTGCCAATATGTACTGGCAGGATTTGGAGAAGATTCCTCAATATGTGTCCGCGATGGCATCTGGAATGCACAGTGAAGAGTAAGTGGCTTCATAAAAGAGCCGGCAATAAACTGATTTTTTTCTGCAACGGCTGGGGGATGGATGAGCACCCCTTTATCCCGCTGGAGAGTGAACAGTGGAACGTTCTAATGTTTTATGATTATGCTGATCTCAAAACTGAGATTGATCTGCATAAACTTCTTGGAGAGTATCGGGAGAATATTCTTATTGCCTGGTCCATGGGCGTATGGGCAGGGCAGCAGCTATTTAATCCATTTGCAGATGAGCTAGGAGAGGCAGTTGCAATCAACGGCACCCTTTGCCCGATAGATGATCAGTCTGGAATACCAGAGGATATCGTCCAGGCAACGCTTGTGAATCTGGATGAAAAACAACGTCTGAAATTTTATTATCGTATGTGCAGGGATCGCGATCTTTATCGTCGATTTCTGAAGAATCAGCCCCAGCGCAGTGTGGAAAATCAGAGAAGCGAGTTGGCGGCCCTGCTCAAAGTTACTAAGAATTATTTGGGGGAGAAATCAATTTATGATAGCGCCCTTGTGTCAGAACAGGATCTGATTGTACCAACCAATAACCAACTGAACTATTGGCCTGAAAAAATGGTGCATCGGGTCGATGGATCTCATTTCCTATTTGATGATTATAATAGTTGGGATGAAATTGTAGACGGTTTGCGTTAGGGGGAAGGGAGTGGAATGGTTTTTCGGCTTGATAAAGATAGAATAGCTCGTTGTTTTCGTCGCAGTCTGTTGACCTATGATGATGCGGCTGTTGTCCAGAATAAACTTGCTAAACGATTGATTCGGGCTCTTGATATACTGCCCGATACAGCTTTTTCTCGCGTGCTTGAAATTGGTTGCTGTACCGGAAGCCTTAGTGAATTACTCTGTGCTAAAAAGCCGGTGGAAACGCTCTATTTGAACGATCTGGTTTCTGATTTTGAAGGAGGAGTTCTTAAGAGGCTCTCAACGTTTACATCGCCATACTTTGTTCCCTGTTTTGGTGATATTGAGACCCGCCCACTGCCATCCGATCTTTCTCTTGTTATCTCCGGGGCAACCTTCCAATGGCTCAGTGATCTTTCCGGTTTTATAGCCCGATTAGGCAATGATCTGCAAACTGGGTCCTATCTGGCATTTTCAATGTTTGGACCCGGAACGTTAAAAGAATTTTCCACTCTTACTGCAGTTCAACTGCAGTATCAAACTGATAAGGATCTTCTGTCACTTCTCGAACAGGATTTTATTATAGAATCATTTGATTGCTATACGGATCAGCTTTTTTTCCCTTCAGTTCGGGAAATTTTGAATCATATCCGGGCTACCGGAGTTGGTGGAGTGAGTGAGTACCAATGGAATAAAAAAAAGTTAAGAGTATTCGAGGAACGCTATCTTGCAGAGTACGGTACTGAAAAAGGTTTACCCATCAGCTATTTCTCATCTTGTTATGTGGCGAGGAAACGCTAATGGGTTCGGTGACATGTATAAGTGGCATTGATACGGATATTGGAAAAACCATTGCTACTGGTCTTATGGCAAGGACTCTGTTATCACAGGGGGATTCGGTGATAACTCAAAAAATAGCTCAGACAGGCTGCACAGGGATCGCGGAAGATATTCGGATGCATCGGAAGATAATGGGTATTGGTTTATACCCGGAAGATACAAAAGGACTCACCTGCCCATATGTTTTTGGCAAACCCTGTTCCCCGCATCTTGCTGCAGAACAGGAACAAAAACGAATTGATATTGATAAAATTACGCTGGCAACGAAGAAGTTAACCGAAAAATTTAAGCATGTACTGCTTGAAGGTGCTGGCGGATTGATGGTTCCACTGAGTAGGAATATAACATTCCTGGATTATCTGCAAAAACGGAAGTATCCACTGATTTTGGTATCAAGTCCGAGGTTGGGTTCAATAAATCATACATTATCAGCTCTGGAGTTAGCAAAAGGAAGAGGGCTTGAGGTGAAAGGGATTGTCTATAATTGTTATGAACGCAGTGACGATGTTATTTTTAAAGATTCAAGAAATGTATTTATTGAATCTTTACAAAACTACGGGTTTCCACCAACTGTTGTCGATATGAATGTATGGCAGAATTATCAAAAAGATAATACTGTCTTTGACTGTCTTCAGTTGTTTAGTGAATAAGTATACGTTAGAAAAAAATGTGTAACGACGGCGTGATTTTAAAGATACTGGCTTTTGTTTTTTTTTCGACTAAAACTTCATGAAATCCGTCATTCCAGATAACTACAGTCTGGAATGAACGTGCTTTTTGAAATATTATACCTTCACAACAGCACGTTGAATAGTTACAAAAATATATAATCTAGTGGATACTGCTAAAGCTGATTTGTAGGAGCCAGCCCCTGCTGGCGAATGATTCCAGCAAGATGACCCTTGTTTCGCACGCAGGGGCGGCCTCCTACAGCAAAATTATTGTTATAAATGATCTTCAACTGTCCAAATTGATATCCGATTACGTACAAAGCGTAGCTATTTTTCTTATTCCCACGGATGCGGAAATCAAGAGATCTGGGACGAAACTGGATCCATAATGCCTTGTGATTCTTTTGTTTAATCAGCCTATTATATCTGTACCATTTAAAGTTGGCTGTGCTTTATACGTAATTAGAAATTGATACACTCGCAAAACTTCAAGTCTAAGATAAAAAAAGGAAATTAATAAAATGATATATTTACAAAAACGAATATGCTTAAGTTGCAAAAAATTCAGGCTCGAAGATGCTTATTCAGGTGTCTGCCGAGTGGACAAAACCGTAGAAAAGTACCCCACGAAAAAAACAGAAGATACTTGCGAAAAATGGATAGATGGCGGACATCAGTATAATATCCGTCTGGGTTGGATTAAAAAAACACTGGAAAAGAAATCCTGATTACGTATTAAACTCAGCTGTTTTTCTTTTGATATTCTATACGCTATTCAGCGTGTTGTTGCGAGGGGATAGTATTTCAAAAAGCACGTCATTCCCAAGTGCAGTTATCTGGATCGGAGTCTAGACTTCCCTCCCGATAACTACTTTCGGGAATGACGGATTTCATGAAGTTTTAGTCTGAAATAATTCTGATTAGGTACAAAGTTCACCTATTTTTCTCGTCATTCCCGCGAAGGCGGGAATCCAGGGTTCTGACACAAAATTAGATCCCCGCCTCCACGGGGATGACACCACCAACCTCTCTTGTGATTCTTTTGTTTTATCGGCGTATTCTGTCGTACTCTATGAAGTAGGCTGCGTTTCATACGTAACCCGAAAAAAAAGAGTATGGTTATTGGCCGCTTTTCTTAAATAAAACAGTTTTTATGGTCTGGAAGATAATTATTAAATCCATGGAAATAGAAATATTTTTCATATAGTACAGATCATATTCCAGTTTACGAAGGGCATCTTCTACAGATGCACCATATGGGTAACAGACCTGAGCCCACCCAGTAATACCCGGTTTCACATAATGTCTAATGGCGTAGTAAGGGATTTTCTCGGTCAGCTCATCCACAAATACTGGTCGTTCTGGCCGAGGTCCAACAAAACTCATTTCTCCCCGTAATACATTGAACATCTGAGGTATCTCATCTATTCGGACTTTGCGGATAAAGCCGCCAAAGCGTGTTACTCTGGTATCATTTTTCATGGCCCATACGGCACCATCTTTTTCAGCATCCTGACCCATTGAGCGAAATTTAATAACATTAAAAGTCTGTCCTTTTCTTCCAACACGTTCCTGGAGGTAAAAGATAGGTCCCGGGGTCTCGAATTTGATAATAAGAGCAGAAACAAGGGTGATAGGCAATGAGATGATTAGTCCCAAAATGGCAAGAAAGATATCTATGACACGTTTTATGGTATTGGTCGATCTCTTCAGGGAGAACCCATCGGAAAAAAAGATTCCACTGGGATCCACTTTTTCAACCGGTAATTTTCCAGTAATACTTTCGTAGAAAGTAACTCCCTGTTTAATACTGATCCCTTCAAGTTTACATTGCAAAAGTTCTTTAGTTGGTGTGTTTTTTCGTCTGTCATCGAGTGCAAGAATGATTTGCTCAATATCATGTTCGCGACAGTAGTTGGCAATGTTGGGAATTCTGTCAAATATGGGGACACTGTGGGGATTAAAGGCAACTTCGTTATCACCAATAAAAGCGATAATTTTATGGGCCGAATCAAGGGGGCCTTCAATTTCTTTTGCGATATCAGAAGCAAATTTGCCAGTGCCAATTACAAGAAGGTTTTGAACAAAGATCTGTTTTCGAAGGATAACATAATATGCCCAACGCCAGAGCATTACAATACCACAGGTTGTAAAGTACCCTGGCCAGAATATTCGTATTGAGGTGGTAAGTGACGGCAGTGTGTAATAAGTACCAGCAAGGAAGATGCATCCAAGGCCGAATGCCTGAGTGATTTTAGTGGCAGTTTCAGCAAGGGAGAGGACCTCGCTGAGATCGTACAAGTCATAAAATTAAAGACATAGTTGAAAAACCACTGTGATAAGTGCTGCCTGGGAAAGATGAGTGGTGAATTCGTAAAAGTAGAGGTAACGGCTAAACAGAAGATACTGCACAGCTGAAAAAGTCGAAAAAATCAGGAAGCCTTCACCTGCACAAAAAACAAGGCTTCTGACAGGATAATATTTTTTGAAGATATATGGCATGATTTATTTGGGAAAACTAAATAAGAAGATTATTAATTAAAGGAATCATCTATGATTCGATCGTTTTTGTAAAGTTTTAATTTGATGAATCGCCTTATCTGAAAGGAACTTTTAACAAAAAGCTGTTAAATTTTAGAGCCTGATTGTTGAAAAAGAGCAACAAGTCATTAGCTTTTTGTTTTGTTTTTTATACAAATAAAGGTATGATAACAGGAGTAATTTTGATGTATTTTTTTAGAAGGAAAACTATTCAGGTACATCCGGGAAATTCAGTTAGGCATGGAATGCGGTTTGAAAGAGATGGACGCAGACTTCGAGTGCCATTGGGTGTAGTTGTTTAGCTTTACACTAGATAAAATTTAGAACAGGTGGCTATGGTGGTTTATCAAAAACAATTTTTTCGTTTGTTGATGCTTACTGGGGTGTTTTTCATCCTTGTTGGCAATTATGGCTGTTCCGGTGAAGATGCAAACCAGCTATTTCAGCAGGGAATTGATGCTATGGAGGCTGAAAAGCCCGATGAAGCAGTCATCTGGTTTAAAAAAGCCTTGCAGCAAGAGCCAGAAATGGCAATTGCCCACTATAAACTTGGTCAATTATATCATAAAAAAGGTGATGCCAAATTAGCCTATGCCCAGTTGAGTCTGGCTGTTCAACAGGATCCTAAGATGGCTGAAGCTCGCAAAGAGTTGGTTTTTCTTCTTGTTGAAAATCGTGCTCTTGAGCAAGTGGTAAAGGTATGCGAGAAATATCTGGAGCTCAATGGAGATGATGAAGAAGTTTATCTGATTTATGGTAACTCACTGGCTTATTTGAAAAGGCTTGATGAGGCGATTGATATCCTGAAAGTTGCCACGGAAAAATTTCCCAACAGTCTTCCAGCCAAGGTGAACCTTGCCAAAATGTTTATTGCAAAGGGAGATGTTAAGACGGGACGTCCCATGCTTGAAAAACTTGCACAGGAAAACCCTAATGATATTGAGTTACAGATATCTCTGGCTCAAATGTACCTGAAACTGGAACGCTATGATCTTGCTCTTTTAAGCCTAGAAGCACTTAAAGAGAAAAACCCCGTAAATCCAAAGTCCTATTCTTTATTAGCCCAGATGGCATTAGGGAAAAATCAGCCCGACCAGGCTAAAAGCATCCTTCTTGAAGCAGAAAAAGCAGGAGCTAATGACTCGGGACTTCTACGAATGCATGCCATGATCCTGCATCGGCAGGGCGACAGTGTTAATGCGCTGAAATATTTTCAGAAAGCTGTTGAATCAGCGACGGATACAACACGGCAGGTGAACCAGATGATTCTGGTTGATTATCATTCATTCTTGAAAAATTATAAAGAAGCACAGGCAATTCTTGAAACCATTATTGCTGAAGGTTCCACCAAAAAAGGGTTGAAATCAAAAGTAGTAGAATTGTTTTTGGCCCAGGGTGAATTCGATCAGGCTAGAAGTTCCGTCGATGCACTTTTGAAGGAAGATAGCGGCGATGCCCGAGGACATTTTCTGAAAGGGCTTATGATGATGCAGAATAAGGATGTCGTTGAGGCACGGGAGCAATTTTCAAAAGCTAAGGAACTTGCGCCCAATGCAGCTGAAAACCAGTTTTTGTACGGTCTGACATTTATGGAGGAATCTCAGGATATTTCCATAACAGAGATCAGTGAAGCACTGAAGAAAAATCCAAATCTTGTCAAAGCCAGGATGGCGCTGGCAGAATTATACGCTAAAAAAGGAGACTTTCAGGCCAGTCTGGATGAACTGGATAAGTTTTTGGAAAAACAGAGTGATAATATTAAGGCCAGAGCTATTCGAGTCTCAGTACTCCTTAAAATGGGAGAGCCAGAGAAAGCCCTTGCAGATGCCCAATTACTTGTTGAGAAGGAACCCGAGGTTTCCTGGCATAAATTTCGTTTAGCCGAGATTTATTTTTCAATGAAGCAGTACGATAAGGCCCTTCCGCTGTACAAAAAACTGCAGGAGGAAAAACCGGACAGTGTTCAGGTTTTAAACAGAGTCGTTGGTATAAACATGCTGCAGAAAAAACCTGAAAATGCAATGCAGCTTGTCGATGCTTTCTTGGCAAAGTTTCCTGAAAATGGTGCTGCTATTATTGTAAAGGCCAAAATTTATCTTTCCGAGGGCCACCTCGACCTGGCTGAAAATGTTCTTCTGCCAGAGGTGGAAAAGGGGAAAGAAGCTGCTCCCATTGTGATGCTTGCCGAACTCTATCGTACCAAAAAAGATGATGCGCAGGCAATCCAGTACTATAAGAAGGCCCTCGAACTGGTTCCTGAAAATATTGGCATTATGATGAAGCTTGCTGATTTTTATTTGAAAAATGGCGACTACCCGGAAGCCATCGCTAGCTATGAAAAGATACTGGTACTAAAGGCCGATTACCTTCCGGCCATGAATAATCTTGCCTTTCTCTACACCGAAGAAGGTGAAAATCTTGATCGTGCTCTTGAGCTTGCCAATCAAGTCTCCAGAAAGCTTCCCGATAACCCTGACGTTGCTGATACGCTTGGCTGGATTTATGTGATTAAAAAGGCTTACTCGCAGGCAGAACCTTATTTACAGACTGCAATGAATGCTAAGGGAGCCAATCCAACGATAGTGTTTCATATGGGGATGTTGCGATATGGCCAGGGCAATATTCAGGAAGCCGAGAATCTGTTAACAGATGCGATCGAAAAAGGTATTCGTGGAACCGACCTTGATAAAGCCAATGACACACTCACTGTTCTTGCACAATCAAAGCTGAAGTATCAGAAAGCTGTGGCTGAAAAGGATAGTGGCAACGCGACCATGGCGATAAAACTTTTTGAAGAGATTATTGAGTCAGAAGGCTTCAGTAGCGCTGCTGCTGCTGATCTGGCTATGCTCTACGCCGAACAGGATAGTGATATAACCAAAGCTTTAGAACTTGCCCAGAAAGCGTATGATGTACAGCCTGCTAATCCTCATACGGCAGATGCCCTTGGTTGGGTCTATTTCCACCAGGGGTCTCTTCTTATGGCCAAACAGTACGTCGAACAGGCTATTGAAAAAGATCAAGCGTATGCCCCTGCCCATATCCATCTCGGGGCTGTGTATTTAAAGAAGGACGACCCTGAAGCAGCGAAGAAAGCCTTTGAAACTGCCCAATCCATGGATTTGTCGATTGCTGATCAGAAAGTGGTTGATGGATTGTTGCTTCAACTTGATTGAAAATAGGTTTAAGGGCGAGGGATAAGGGCGAGGGATAAGGGCGAGGTTTTAGGTTTGCGGTGTGCGGTTTGCGGTAAAAGATTAAGGACCGGTTGAATAAGTTAAAGTATTAAGTTTTTAGCTAAAACCGTCTTTCAGATTTTTCTTTTCCCGAAGACCTAAAACCCCAAACCGAAAACCTGCCCCTAACCTGCCCTTAATCTTCACCCAAAACCATTTTTGGTCCTTAGTTTTTATCCTTTCCGAAAACCTAAGACCTCAAACCGAAAACCTGCCCTTAACCTGCCCTTAACCTGCCCTTAACCTGCCCTTAACCTATCCTTAACCTATCCTTAACCTTTTCCATAACAGACCTCTGTTTAACAAGCAATAATGACAAAACAGAGGTATGTTAAGCCATGTTTGAAAGACAAGCAACAAAATATTTATCCTATTGGATAACCAAAAGTAGAAGAAAGCCACTTATCCTAAGGGGTGCCCGGCAGGTTGGGAAATCCACTCTGGTCAGGTTATTTGCAAAAACAGAAAGTCTTGCTTTATGTGAAATAAATTTAGAAAGGCATCTGTTTCTGGATGAGATATTCAAAACTCTGGATATGGAAAGTATTATCCGAGAGCTTGAAGCCATTGGTGGATGTTCTCTCAAGAGTTCCGGGTGCATTCTTTTCCTTGATGAAATCCAGGCTACTCCACACGCTTTACAGGCATTGCGTTATTTTTATGAAGAGTATCCCGAAATTCCTGTCATAAGTGCTGGGTCACTTCTTGAGTTTACTCTGGCTGACCATTCCTTCTCAATACCTGTGGGAAGGGTTGAGTATTATCATATTTATCCTCTTTCTTTTCGTGAATTTCTTGCGGTTATTGATCCATCGTTCCTTTCCTGGCTTGATCTTCTTTCGTCTGCTCCAGTTAGTATCCCGCTTGCAGCCCATAAGTCCCTCCTGAAAAGCTTACGGGATTATTTTTTTGTTGGTGGCTTGCCAGAGGCCGTATTGTCTTTTCGTGAAGAACGATCCCTTTTTGAGGTTTCCGCCGTTCATCGTTCTATTATTTCTACCTATCAAGATGATTTCAGTAAATATACCAGAAAGAATGATCTTCTTCTGATTCAAAAGATTTTTAATTATATTCCAAAATCATTAGGACAGAAGGTTAAGTATTCGAATATTTCTCAAGATAATAAATCAGCCCAGGTGAAAAAGGGCATATCTCTGCTTACTAAGGCCAGGATATGCCATCAAATTAAACACAGTCATTGCAGTGGGGGTCCATTAGCATCAGAGAGTTCAGAGTCTGTTTACAAGCTTATATTTATGGATATTGGTCTGGCTAATTGTATTTGCGGTTGTGATTGGCATACTTTAGCAGCTTTTAATGACCGGCAACTTGTCAATGAGGGGGGGCTTGCAGAACAGTTTATTGGCCAGCAACTTATTGACATATCGGAAGGACTACAACAACCGTCTTTAAATTATTGGTTACGAGAAAAGAGGAAAACAAATGCTGAGGTAGACTATGTCATTGCTTTGAACGGATTAATATTTCCAGTTGAAGTTAAATCTGGAACCAGCGGCAGTCTGAAATCTTTGCAGCAGTTTGTTTTTAACAAGCATACAAGGCTAGCCATTCGTTTCGATCTGAATCCTCCAAGTTTACAAGAGGTCGATCATATAATAAGAACAGCTTCCGGGAATCAGAAAGTGCATTTGAAAATTCTGTCATTACCACTGTATGGGGTGCAGGAACTGGGAAGAATTGTTTTACAGGTTTTGAAAAATTGATAAGAGCGATGAAAGCGAGGGGACAAAAACGAGGGATAAAGGCGAGGTTTTAGGTTTGCGGTGTGAGGTTTTCGGAAAAGAAAAGGGATAAGGACGAGGTGTAAAAGACAAGGTCTTGGGTGTGATGTTTGCGGTATAAGGGGCGAGGTCTTAGGTCTGAGGTTTGCGGTAAAAGACTAAGGACTGGTTAAATAAATTAACTTTTAAATTTTCCACCTAAAACCGTCTTTCAGCTTTTTCTTTTCCCGAAAACCTAAGACCTCAAACCGAAAACCTGCCCTTAACTTTCCTTTTTCCTAGTTTGAATAAGCTTGGTAAGCATCCTGGATATGGCATCACATTCTTCCTGAATATGGGTAACAACCAGGGCATCAATATAACCGATTTCATGAGCAATAATTGCTTGAGTCAGCACTTCAGCCGTAGACCCTTTAGAAATAAAGAAGAAATGAATACTTTGTTTGTTGGTGTTGAGTTCATCACCTTCAGCAATATTACTGGCAATTGAAACCGCTGCTCTGCGTATCTGATCCTTCAAACCAAAATCTCTGGAAAACGCACCATCCCCAGTAACAGAATATATATATACAGCCAGATCCTTGCTCCGCTGCCACACCCTTAATTCCCTAAAGTTCCCCATAAAACTCCAATACCCACATCGTTAATACTTACCCAAAACCGTCTTTGGTCCTTAGCTGTTATCTTTTCCGAAGACCGAAAACCGAAAACCTATCTTTTTCCCTATCTTTTTCCCTATCTTTTGTCCTCACTCAGGAACCTGCCATTAACCCGTTTATAATCTTCACCCAAAACCGTCTTTGGTCCTTAGCTGTTATCTTTTCCGAAGACCGAAAACCGAAAACCTATCTTTTTCCCTATCTTTTTCCCTATCTTTTGTCCTCACTCAGGAACCTGCCATTAACCCGTTTATAATCTTCACCCAAAACCGTCTTTGGTCCTTAGCTGTTATCTTTTCCTAAGACCTAAGACCGAAAACCGAAAACCTATCTTTTATCCTATCTTTTGTCCTTAGGTTGTATCTTTTCCCGAAAACCTAAGACCCCAAGCCGAAAACCAGCCTTTAACCTGCTTCAAGGAATAAAAATAATATCCCCAGCCTCCAACTGAAAATCCACATCAGGCTCTTCACCTTTCAAAGCTTTATCGTAATTGTAGGGAAGGTTCTTCTGCTTACCATCGACCCGACGAATAATAAAAATATCATTTGTATCTGCAAAATCATTGACTCCTCCAGCCTGGGAAATGGCTTCAAGAGGGGTCATGGGTGAGTTGAAAACTCTTAATCCTCTGCTATTACTACCAGGGCCTGTTATTGTAATGGTTTGTGCAGCAGCAATGGTATTACCGCGACCGTCTGTTGCAACTGTAACCTTTCGGGCAATATGAACAATGTCTTCGCCGTTAATCATGGGAAATGAAACGCTGTTTCCAGATGATTCAGCGTTGAGCATGGCTTCCATGTCGAATATTTCCTTTGCGCCATTTGTACGCATGATTTTGATTTTTGAAAGATCGGCATCAGCAGCCTCTCCTTTGGCCAGGATGAGTAGATCAAGAAGGTTGATCCCTTTATTTTTACGAACGGGATAAATTCCTGGACTGTTCACGGCACCAAAAATCCGAATTTTTGATATATTGGGGGAAGATTGAGTTTTACTGGTTTCATCTACGGCACTCATCAACGGGACAAATACTGTGTCATTTTCATTTAGTGCTGGCAAAATTTTAGTGTCACCATTTAGAAGATACTGTTGAATGTCAGCCAATATCTTCTTCGTTTTGCCATTTTTTTTACGAGAGATTGATACCTTTGCAAGATCTGCTCCCTCAAGAGTTCCTCCTGCCTGACCTAAAATTGCCTGTATGTTTGCGGACTCCGGTATGTTGTACCAACCTGGGCTTGTAACATGGCCAAGAATCTGGATGTAGTGTCTTTTTTCAATGAGATTGACAGAGGCTCTGTCGCTTTTAGAAAGATACTTGGGGAGATTGTTTGTAAGTATTTCACTAATCTCATCGGTGGTGTGACCTGCTATCTTAATATTTCCCTGACTTGGAAGAAAAATGAAACCATGTCGATCTACCTCTACTTTTTCTTTGAAAAAATTTCTTTCGGTAGGGCTGAATTCGCTGGTGATTTCCTTGGGAATAATGACATATAAGAGATCGCCATTGTCAATAGTGACACTGTTATTTTGAGTATTAAGTTGTGCATGCACTGGAGTCAACAGCAATAAAAAATTAAGGATGCACAGAGTGAAAAAAAACAAAAAGTTAGGTTTGTTTGTATGAAACACGTTATTCATAAGAGGCACCTGAGAATGGCTGAATTGGAAAAAGATTTAAAGGATTTGTAACTATTCAGCGTGTTTCTGTTAAAGCATATTGTTTCAAAAAGTCGGTCATTCCCTATAACTACACTTGGGAATGACGGGTTATCTGAAGTTATAGTCAAAAAAACACAAGATATCGTGTTTACGGAAATTACGCTGAATAGTTAAACGGATTTTACCATTTTTAATGTGACTTTGTCATTGTATATATATTTGTTTGTACTTCTTTGTGGATGTTTTAGTAGTGCAATTAGCGAATCAATCAGATTGGTATGAAATTCAATAAAAAAACCCGCTGTAACGAGAGTTACAGCGGGTAAATAAAACAACGTCGGTTAAAAAAGTATTTTAAGCTTCTTTTTGACTTTTTTTACGACGTAATCCGGCAAGCCCAGCAAGGCCAGCACCGAAGAGAAGCATGGTTGCAGGCTCAGGTACGGGCTGAACATCGTTAATTTTGACTGTCATGTCAGTGAAGTCACCATCAGGGTTTACATCATTCAGTGCAATTTGATCATCAAGGTACACATAGAGACTATTGCGGTTATCATTGTATGCAGTCATGATATGCTCAGTACCGGCTTCTTGTTTTTTGCAATCTAAAAATCCCCACTTTTGCAAACAAAAATCCTCAGTTGAAGGTGGGGAATTTCTAACGATATAATCTGTCTTAAATATCGGTTTTATTTGTCGGCGACATCCCTCCTTGTGT
>Ga0222693_100039_pt1 | contig 66403 bp, 52 predicted proteins | sample AntAcemetage1331_FD_179840 | JGI IMG/M metagenome (GOLD analysis project Ga0222693, IMG submission 179840) | Saline water microbial communities from Ace Lake, Antarctica - #1331 | ecosystem: Environmental > Aquatic > Non-marine Saline and Alkaline > Saline | place: Antarctica: Ace Lake... | reverse complement strand
TGACGGTGATCCATCTGGTTGACGTGAGCAAGCATTTTGATAAACTTATTAGTCTCCATATAGTCCTCCTCTTTTTGATGGTATATCAAAAAGATAAGGACGACAGAGTCGTTTTTCAACATTTAACGCGAACATAGCCTTCTTATTTGATAAGGTTTCATCGTAAACATTTATACCATATTTGGGCTGCTGGGACTCTTGTCAAGATGGTGGATATTTCCAAAGGCTGTTTTTCGATTCATCTATGAAATCCATATTTGGTTTTGAAAAAGATTACAGACATATTCAGGTCTCTTACCAAGGCTGGCATGAGCCGGAACTACTATATAGTTAGCTGATTAGGTATAAAGCTCAGCTATTTTTATCGTCACGAATTTGGTGACAAAGCAGACTCTTTTAAACAATCTTTTCATAAGATAACAGTACATCTTATTACTACCTTGACATGTTCGGTGTCATGTCTAATATTGTGCATATGCAACAAGCTGGTTCGTGTTCAACCCTAGTTCTTTAGCTGTAACTCAAGGAGAATAGAATGTATTTTAAACAAATTACCGTGAAAAATATGGACTGTCGGCGTCCTTCAGGGGGAGGGCTTTGATCATGTTCATAGTCTAGCTGGTGGCGTGACTGTCAGGGGTAACGGCAGTCTTTCAATCAGCAAGTAGGAGTCTTTGAACAGTTCAAGACTGTTCGGGGTAAAATAGTATCCTGGCAACGGAATAGTACATAAGTGTGATAATGAATATGTTTTCCGATTGCCTCTTCAATGGAACATCAGATGAAAGCGACAAAAATTACCAACGGAATCTATAGACTCGGCATAAACCTGGACAGCGATATGCTGTTTGAAGGGATGTGGCCCATGCCTAACGGAATTTCGATTAATTCCTATGTAGTACGGGGAGCCAAAACTGCACTTATTGATCTAATTGAGGATGTCAGAAATAAACCCGTGGAGTTCGAACAGGAACTTCACTCCATTCCTCTTCAGGCCACGGATATCGATTACCTTATCATCAATCATATGGAACCGGACCATACCAGTTGGCTGCCCGAGTTTTATAGACAAAATCCGAATCTAAAATTTTATCTTACCAAAAAAGGGGCAGCGTTACTCAAAGCATTCTGCGGCATTGACACAAATGTCCATATCATGAAAAGTGGCGACATCTTGGATCTTGGCGAGGGCAAAGTCTTAACCTTTTATGAGACACCTAATCTCCATTGGCCTGAAACCATGGTAACCTTTGAACAGAGTTCTGGGATTCTTTTTACCTGCGACGCCTTTGGTTCCTATGGTGCCATCACCGATGTCATCTTTGACGACCAGCTTTCCACTGAGCAGCATGATTTCTTTATGCAAGAGGCCCTGCGGTACTATGCTAATATCATAGGCGGCTTCTCCATGTTTGTTGAGAAGGCGGTTGATCGTCTCAAGGACCTGGATATCAAAATGATTGCACCTTCCCATGGTATTGTCTGGCGAGAAAATCCCCAGGAAATAATCGATGCCTATCTGCGTTTTGCCAGCTATATGACCGGTCCTGCAGAACCGGAAATTACTGTTGTCTGGTCAAGTATGTACGGTAATACCGAAAAAGTAGTCCATGCAATGGTGCGGGGGGTACGTAGTGAGGGGGTGCCGGTCCATATACACCGGGTGCCCGATGAACATGTCGGTTTTATTCTGGCCTCTGCCTGGAAGTCAGCCGGACTTATTATTGGTATGCCTACCTACGAATATCGTATGTTTCCACCTATGGCATGGGCCCTTGACATGTTTGGCCGGAAAAAAGTCTGGAACAAAAAGGTTCTTCGCTTTGGATCCTTTGGCTGGTCTGGTGGCGCTCAACGGGAAATGGAGACACTCACCGAAAAACTAAAATGGGACTATGCTGAACCAGTAGAATGGAAGGGAAGAGCGGATGAAGAGGTGTTAGCCAGAGCAGAGGCCCAGGCGGCAGCACTGGCCAGACAGATTCTGGTCGATAGTAAAACAGCATAACAAAATCGAGGATATGCGCCTGGAGTTTCTCTGGATGAAAGTGTTAGAACCATTTATAGTAATATCACGCGCAATTGCTCAATATTTTAATTCGGCCTGGTTTGCATGAGTTATGGGAACAGCCATTGTTCCGCTGGCCCTGTCCTTTATCAATGCACCATGTCGTTGTCTGAATCGGGATCTGATGACAAAAAAAAGGCAGAGCCAAACTAATGGCTCTGCCTTTTTTAAACACGCCTACAATTACCACTGTTATTTCAATGGAATGAGGCGTTGGGCTACCAATCGTACCCCGTCGGTCATTTCAATAAGTCTTTTTGGACTCTTTCTTGGCCTTCTTTGCAGCCTTCTTCTCTTTTGGGGTCATAGCGGGTTGCTTCTTCACTGCCTTAACGTTATTTTTTCCTTTGCTCATGGGTTCGTTCCTATTAATTGAAGGTTTAATCTTTAGGGCACCATTGCAACTCAGTCTGATGGGGCTTGGTTGATGATGTCCTTGCCTTTAGCTGTCTGATTACGATTGTGTTGGGTGAATTCACCTATTCTTATTCTTGACCCCTTCTATTCTAGTGCAATCAGGAAAAAGCGCTGTTGTCTACTTTTCCAAGGAAAATTCTAGTACAGAGAAAGATGTTCCTGGAGGTATCTCCTGCCTGAATGCGGAGTAAGCCTTCCCGGATAATGATCTTTTTGAGGAGTTCCCTTCCGTTTGACTCGTTGTAATAAATATCAGAGTCAAGGATGTCACTGACAACATCCGGCTCTGTTTGGTCAATAATAAGCTGCATACCAATTTTCAAAAAATTATCGTTAATTCCCGCAAGTGCATCTTCCAATGAGAGGAATCCTCGTTTTTTTGCCTGTGCGCCAAATTCTTTAAGGGAAAGGATCAGTGGAACCAGAGATTCTTGGTCTTCTTTACTGCATGCTGCTTTTGCTGCCAATGCCAAATCGCGTAACATTTTTATCCTTCCGGTAGAGTTTTGGGGAAAAACCACACATATATAGTGGGCAGAGTGAAAGAACACATGCCCCCTTACTGATATGTCTAACAACCATATGCCATAATTGATACGACATAATACTCTATTTCAAGAATCACATAAAGCAGAGTCAGCAATATACAAAAGCATCCGTTGAGAGGTGCGAAAGATTGTTCTATTCTTTACGAAATGCTTTAGTTTCTTGCTTCTACTTTCCCTTTTTGCTAAGGCCAAATATATTAGAGGAACGTTTAGGGTTTGGCTGTTTCTTTTCAGTGTTGGTTGACTTGCTTTTGCTAGCTCCAGAACGACGAGGCACAGCTTTCTTCTTTGGCCTGCGGTTTGGATTCTGGGGACGTCCTGTCTGCTTTTTTGGCTCCTGCTGTTCCCCTGCTTCTTCCATGGCAAAACCATCCACATTAATGTGTGGAATAGTTTTTCCCTGCAAGTGTTCAATGGCTTTCACCATGGCCTGGTCATCGTAGCACATAAAGCTGATTGCCCGTCCGCTTCGTTCGGCACGCCCCGTACGACCAATCCTATGGGTATAGGCTTCAGCCGTTGAGGGGAGATCAAAATTTACAACCTGAGCAACCCGTGAGATATCGATGCCACGAGCAGCAATATCGGTTGCCACAAGTATTTTAAAGGTTCCATCGCGGAATCCAGCCATTGCTTTCTGACGCTGATTCTGGGACATGTTCCCCTGGAGAGCAGATGCCGCAAGTCCTGCTTTTTCCAGTTTTTTAGCCAGATTTTTTGCCCCGTATTTTGTACGAGTGAAGATCAGCGTTGATCCCTCTATCGGTTCATTTTGTAATATTTCGAGGAGCAGAGCGGATTTTTGTCGTTTTGATACCGGGTAGAGCGCCTGGGTGATCAGTTCAAGTGGCTGTTCTAGTTTTATCCGGATCTCTTTTGGATTTGTCAGCGCCTCATCTGCCAGTTTTCGGATATCTGCCGGCATGGTGGCTGAGAAGAGCAGGGTTTGACGTGTTGGGGACAGGTGTTTAAGAATGCGACGGATATCCGGGAAAAATCCCATATCAAACATCTGGTCTGCTTCGTCAAGTACCAGTGTTTCAACTTCGTTCAGTTGCAGGTTATGATTGTTTAGGTGATCAAGAAGTCGTCCGGGACAGGCTACGAGAATTTCTACACCTCGCGAAAAGGCGTCTAGTTGAGGCTTTTTCCCTACACCGCCATACACAGCTAGGCTTCGCAATCCGGTCCCCGTTGTTAGTTCCTGAAAACTTGTTCTAATTTGTTCAGCAAGTTCTCTGGTCGGAGCTACGATAAGTGCGCGAACTTTTCCTCGTTTTCCTTTGCTGAGTCGTTGGATAATCGGCAGGGCAAAGGCTGCAGTTTTACCAGTTCCTGTCTGGGCAAGGCCCAGAATATCCTTTCCTGTCATCACTTCAGGAATGGCTTGCTCCTGGATGGGGGTCGGGTGTTCATACCCACAGGATTTGATATTCTGATTAATCTGTTCTTCAAATTGGAACTGTTTAAAACTCATCGAAACTCCTTAGACTTGCCATTATATTTGTGTGAAAAATGGAAAGATCCTATCAGGAAAATCGATGTGCGACCACTCTTTTCTGGGACTTTAAGTTATAATAGTTCTGTTTTATTTTAAACTGTAGGACGTCCCGTGGTCTGGAACGTCCTGCTATTGTGTTGATTTAGCAACCTTCAATTGCAGCGCTTGTACTTTTTGCCGCTTTTACCTTTACTTCGGTTCCCACAGCCAGAGTTGCTGCTTTTTCACCACAGTTCATAGTTATTACATCGCCCTCTACTTGTTCCACAGTGCATTTAAGAGTGGCCGCGTAGGCACTTGTGCTGATTATTATGGTAAGGGCCAGGGCTGTCATCAAAGTTGTCATTGTTTTCATTTGTTTCTCCGTTGTGAGGGAATCTGTTAAGGGCTAGATGCCCTTTCCTTTGTTTCTACTGTAGGATCTAAAAGCTCAAGAAAAAACCCGATATCGGGTGATATTGGGTGGAATCGTGTGGACATCCTTGTAAACTCAATAACATAGAGGTGTCCTGCTCGGCGTTGAATATGGAAAAGAAAGTTGTAAAATATGGAAAAACGCGTAAGATACTGCAAAGTTTTGAAAGTTATGTAATTTTACAACCAGGACAGAAAAGATGAAATCAGGGGTAGCCATGGTTCAGGTCAGCGGGCCTAAAGTACGTTCTCTTCGTGAAGAACAGAAATTGACTCAGCTCTATCTGGCCACTGCTGTTGGCGTTACCACCGAGACGATCTCGCGTTGGGAGCGTCAGGAGGCGCCAACTCTTAAGGAAGAAAATGGTCTAAAACTAGCCGAAGCTCTAGCTGTTCCCATGGCTGAGATTCTTGCTGGTTCTGAGCAGAATGAAACAGAGGTGCCATCCCCTCCTGTTCGTTCGATAAAAAAGTTTGTTTTCTTTATCGTTGCAAATGTTTTGCTACTTGCGGTCCTTGTTTTTTTTATCGGTTTGTCCCGAAAAAGCAACGCTTTACATCTGTCAGCCAGAAGGATCCTGCCTGCTCACACCCTGGCAGGACATCCCTTTCCGGTTGTTATCCGAGTGGATTTTGCATCTGGAAAAACCTCTTCACTTCTGCTGAAAGAACAGTTGCAGGGAGATTGTATGATTTTGCATACTGTGCCGGAGGCCACGGTGGCCGAAGGCGGTTTTATCAAATGGATAGATAAAGATGGGCCTGGCTTGAGAAACTTTTCATATATTGCCCAATGTACAACCGTTGAAAACAAGATGGAATCGCCGATGTTTATCGGCACTCTCCTTGTTCGACAGTCCAGTCGTCAAGAAGTGACGGTGGATGGCCGTAGTCGTATTCAGTTTATGGAATATCACTGGGCTGACAGCGATAAAAATCATATTATAGATGACAAGGAGTTGCTTGCCGTGTATGACGATTTTGATCGTATTAAGGGCTTGAATGTTGATGTTGAAGAGATTGAAAATATCTGGATGGGATCCGGATACCGTTGGGATAAGGAAAAATATGTTCTTGAGATACTTCCCTAAGTTATGCCGGGCAAGGCGCACTTGCCGCAAACAGGAGTAAACAATAAAAAATGAATACTATTTATAAATTCTATCTGTTGCCACTGTTGTTTGTCCCGATATTCTGCATGTCAGCAGAGCTTCGGGCAGAGAGCGTTCAGGCAAGGTATCTTGAAAATTCAGGGAAACGGACCGTTCTTGAACTCAGTGTTGCAGATCCTGCTCCGACTTCGATTATTGTTAAACAGCGCATTCCTGAAGGTGTTGCTGTGCAGAGTGCGCATCCCGCCTATAGCAAATTCTCACCGGGAAAACGGGAGGTGAAGTGGCTGCTGAAAAGGCCTCTTTCGGGAGTTCAGCGCATTGTACTGAATTATAGCAGATCTTTTTCAGGGAAGGGGGCTAGTGCTGTTATTCGCTGTAAAAACCCAAGCGACGGATCACTTATGACGATCACCGTTCAATAAGCGGCCTCTGATTCTTAAGGTTACCTTAAATTCTGGATGAATAATTGCTGGGGCAGATATAGAATAGTGTTTGGCTGAATAGCTGAAAACACGTTTTAATATGCGGGGAACTTGCTGCTATTTTAGCATAAGATTCAGGCATTCTTCAAAATCTCGCCCTTCCAGGCCATTAAATTCAAAAAATTCCAGTCCCATTCCTTTTGGTTTACGGAAGCGTTGGGTCCAGCGAACCACTGCCTGAGCCTGAATCATAGCCGGCTCTCCTTTTTCATCGATAAACTGAAAGTTGAGTGAAACGACGCTTCCCTTGGGCATTAGATGCTCGGTGGCCAGAAACATACCGCTCAGGCCACAATCCTCGGCAACCCCCTGGAAATATTCTTCCGTCTCCTTGTCAACCTGCTGCTTATTAAATCCTACGTGAACATTGCTGGCAATACGTTTGAATTTCCGCTTTTCCTCAAACATTTTATATCTCCATTTCGTCAGAAAGTCTCAAGTAAGGATCGATGCAGGAAGTGATGGGGCTTCTAGGGTTGTTGTTTGTAAAAATCATACGGTTCAAAAGCGTGCTACTCGATTTTTGTTATCCAGTTACTTTCTCGCATTTCATTAGGGGTTTGTCAACTGCATAGTGGGAATGGAGGTGTCTATTGTACTAAAAATAATACGCGCTTCTATCGGCGTCTGATCTGTTTCGATCAGAGGGGCTGAGTTTTTGAAGATACCTGCTTTTGTGGTAAGTCGCAGCTGTTCTGGACAGAATTCCAGCCTGTTAAATGAAGCTGATTATACGATGAGTTGTCGCTGCGGCTTTTGTTTACTGGTGGGCGAATTTTTCTCCACTCATGATGGAAAAATTTTCACATTCACGTTTGTTCATAAAAGGGCATGCCTCTTTCATAAACCAGTTTTTTTTCGGACACCAGAATCGATCTTTAAAGGGTTCGTTGCAGCCCTTTTTGGTTAATAATCTTCGTTTCCGTTTTCCGTAACTAACATCCCTTTCTTTTATTGAAAATTGCCAAATGGTCATACCGTGCCTCCTCTATCCCTGAGAAATGTGTATGAACAACTATTGTATTATATCGGCTGGAGAGACCGAAAAGTTTAGGGATGTCTTCGGGGATAAGAGGTGAAAACTTGTTAGGAAAGTGGTTGAAAGTAGGCTACCTGACGGAAAGATCTGTTACTCCGGCAGGTGGCCTGTGTAGGGGGTGGGATGAATAGGGGCTATCTGTAGTAGAGATTATGACTGCCCATGGTCATAAGGGATTTGTGGAGATTGCGCCGGAAATCACGTCTGTCCCAGATTCCTTGGATATGGCCGCGTTTTAGAGCATTGCGGGCAGAATGATAATCGGGCGGGATAGCTGTTCCTGTGGTTTCCCGGATAACCCGGATTCCTGCAAATCCAACCCGGCTGGAGCGAATCGCAAACTGATAGGGAGAGCATCCTAAGAAACTGGCAACGGGGCCTGCATAGGAGTTATTGTCGTAGACCACTATATAGAGGCCACCTGCATCAATATATTCGCGGACTGCCATGGTACACTTTGGCATTTGGGTTACTCCGAGAGTCCCTTCCTGGATGCGAATTCCTCCAGTGGTATGAACATAAGAGAGCAGTGGGCGTTTCTTTCTGGTGGCAAGCTCACACGCCTGAACAAATTTTTCTCCTTCTGCTGATCCCACGGTGCCGCTGCGGAAATCCTGATACAGCATGGAGACAACGATCTTGATATCCATGACCTTTGCAGAGAATGTCATATTACCGGCGTTGCGACCGGTTTTCTTCTTGGAGTCGTTGAGGCGTGCATCGAAGCCGGTGTAGCTCAGCGGGTTCCCAGATGTGATATCCGTATTGAAGAAATAGATGGAATTCGGGTCAAAGATGTTGTGGAGATACCATTGATATTCAAGAGGGAAATGGTGGCCGCAGTTTTCGCAGACGCCGCCATATTCGCCATAAAGATCAGGAATCCAGAGATCCTTGCAACCGTGGGTACCGCTGTTGGGGCAGGTGACAGTTCGATCTTCATTCGCCCGTGGACTTGTGTAGGTATCGGTGAGCTCGAGGAGGTCCTGGACGGGTTGCGGCGTGGGGATAGCAACCGTTGCATTGTGAGTGATACGCAGAGGTGGGGCTTGATTGGCCTCACCTTTTGCAAAAAAGTCCTTCACGGTATTTACTGGAGTGGAGAGGCGTTTGAGGATAACCGATCCCTCACCGGACATGTCCCGGACCACTTTTTTGATCTGTTTTTGGGAATGCTTTAACACATCGTAGCGCAGATTGTAGTAGACTCGTTCACTCTTTTCCTGAAACTGTTTGAAAAAAGTTTCAGTGGGAGCTGGATGACCACCAAATCCTATCATTGCCATATCGCGATACTTTTTAGACCGAAGTCGCAATAATCTTCCCTGTTCATCCTCGTTGAGATCCCAGGGAATATCAACGGCCATATCCTTTCGTTCTGTTTTTTTCTTTCTTCTTTTGTTTTCCCAGTCGCGGAAGGCCTTAAAGCTTTTTGCACTGAGAACCACCTTATCCGTGGCCCGAGTGATCTCGGAACGAATCTGGGCGAAAAAGGCAAAATCGTCGTGTCGGGCACCAAGAGGCGGTTCTTTGACGATGGCATCAATGGTTCCAAGAGTGCGATTGTCTTTTGCAGTGAGTTTTAACCGTTCAGCACATACTTCTACGAGCTCTTTGGGGGCTTTTTCATTTTCTCCAACCCTTCCTTCTATACCGGCAGCTCCCTCGGGAGAGATTACAGAATAGTAGCCATGGGAACACATCAGACGGAAATCTGATAGGCCGATGGCTTCGGCACCACCCGATCCACCCTCTGAAATAAGAGAGACCATTGGGACCCGCAGTTTTGTCATGGCGTAGATATTTCGTGCGATCTGCTGGGCTGCTCCCGGGTATTCTTCGATGGGGAAGGAGCCGGGGGTAAAGATATAAAAATGGATGGGTATGCCTTCTGTTTCAGCAACCTTCATATAGCGGAGAGCTTTTTCGTTGCCCTCGGGCCTGCAGGAGCCGCCGTTACGGAATTCTTCGCCGTGACCTGTTTCCTGACCGATAACCATAACCGTTGCGGTATAGGGCTTTCCCTTGATCTTTCGGACAATGGTTGCTTTGGCACAGACCATTGCGGGATCGATATTTGCTTCGTCCTGGCCGCCAAGTTCCGTATAGTCCTCATACACATTTTCAAGGATATCTTTGAGGCTGAAGCGTTCAACGGTTCGTACGATACGAACACGCTCCATGGGGGTCAGCTGCTCTTCGGCACGTTCCTCGAGGAAGGTGATCGATTCGTCCAGCTTGCGAATCTCTATGGTGAACTGGTCTTCGTGGAAATCGTAGGGGTTCTGTTTTAAATGAAGACAGGTTTCCTGGAATCCGAAAAGATTTCCCCAGTTGGTGAAGTCTTTAATCTGGATAAGATAATTTATACGCTCTTCAATTTTCTGAAGTGTTTTTAATAATTCAATCATATGTAGATGCCCCGGTTCGTTTTGTTAAAAGGTCAACAGCCGGTTCAGGTTAGTTTTTAAATAGTCAAGATTTGTGGTAATGGAGTCGCCTTGAGAGTCCTCTCCTTTGATTCGGGTCTCATCAATAAACTGGGCAGCCCGCTTTTTGGCTTCGTCCATATTTTCGCCCCATACAAGGGCCAAGGCTAAGTTAGGATCATAATCACTAGGGATGGTGTATGGCCGGTCAAAGGGGACATGGGTATAGACAACTGACCAGTCGTGTTGTGGAAAGGAAAACTCGGTGATGGTGCCGATCCAGGGGGAAAATCCGCGTCGGGTATCCTCTGCAACGATACGCAACTCTATGGATGCTCCTTTGAATTCCACGTTGTTCTGTTTGTAGCCAATCTTTTCCCCAAGGGCGAGTCTGATCTGTTCCCGAATCAGATTGGGATGTTTACCGTCGAGATAGCTGATTCTGGCTGAAACATCATTCTCAACCTGAATTCTGGTGTTTACTTCGAGCAGATAGGGCTGACCCGAGCGCGAGACTATCCACTCCCAGGTGCCTACATTGTCATACCTGACATGGGCGGCAAGCTTGAGTGAATATTCAACGACCATATCAAGAACTTTCTTCTCATCAAAATCATAGTCAAAACAGGATGCATGAAAACCGGGTGCAGCTTCAACACGTTTTTGGCGGCCCGTGGATTGGATGGTACAGTTACGGGAGCCGAAATGGATACGCTCACCATGGCGAGAGCAGAGTAGCTGTACTTCCAGATGATTGTAATCGGTGAGGCACTGTTCGATAAGTACTCCGCCATCTCCAAACTGGCGCTTGGCATAACTCTGTACCTGGCGATAGATACGGCGAAACTCTGCGATTTCAGTTACTTCCTCGATCCCCATACCGCCGCCGCCAGCTGCCGCTTTAATAAGGATGGAGGGACGTTCAATCTCCTGCATCCTCTGGCTTTCAAGGAGATGGAAGGCGATTTCTTCAGCTTCCATTTCGTTGTAAATAGGGCTGTCGGTACCCGGAATGGTTGGGATGTTTAACTCGTTGGCAACTTTTTTAGTGTTAATTTTATCGCCAAGGTTTTTGATAACTTCCCAGTTGGGACCAATAAAGATGAGCGAGTGGTCCCGGGTGGCAGCACGTCTTGCAAAACGGAAATCTTCTGAGAAAAATCCGTATCCCGGGTGGATGGCTGTGCAGCCTGTATGGGTGGCAACAGCAAAGAGATCGTTAGGTTCCGTGTAACTGTTGATACGCCAGGCATTTTGCTCGGGACCGCTGGTGTTGTTACGGCAGACATGCTCTGAATCTTTGTCCGCTTCGGTATACACAACCACATAGTCAAGATCTAAATCTTTACAGGCCTCCATGATCCGGATGGCGATTTCGCCCCTGTTTGCAATAAGAACTTTTCCTTCCAATGTAATCCTCTTGTCGTGAGACAGATGCAAAAGGAAACTGCGTTTCCCGCTACATCGTAATGCTTTTGTTAGTATATTTATATGATCGTTTAATTGAATAAAACAATCTTTTCTTGGCAACACTTCTGAATCATGTCTACTATAATCATACGCTGGCAATTAGAAAAGAAAAAAGGTAATAGTTTAGAGCTACTTTATTTGTTGCTATTCAGCAAAGGCAACTAATTCCCCTTACCTCTGAACTTTAACTCATTAGTAGGTAAGTGCAGACTCCGTGCTTCAAATTCGTATATTTTGGGGCTCCGAAGCATACGAATGCTCTTCGAGGAGGCTAAAATGGACCTAGTTGGAGTGCTGCTGAATAGTTACCTTTATTTCAACTTACTTCGATCATTTTACAGTACCCATGACAAAAGAAAAAATAGAAGAACTACCCCTTCCGGCGGCAAAGAAGAATCTGCTGCTTCGTTTGATGGCCATATTGCCCTTTGGACGATCTCCCGAGACCACTGAAGACCTTGAACAGGAAATACAGGAGTTACTCGAAGAAGGCGAGGAACAGGGGCTGATATCCTCGCTTGAGGAACGGATGATCAATTCCATCTTTGACTTCCATGATACGCTGGTGGGTGAAGTGATGACCCCTTCCACTGAAATTGTGAGTGCTGAGGTGAGCACAGCGATGGATGAACTGATAGATATGGTTATTGAAAAGGGTTTTACCAGGATTCCTATTTACGAGGATAATGCTGATAATATCGTAGGTATCGTGCATGCCAAAGATTTGCTGCAGATGTGTGGAAGAGAAGAAAATGGGAAGGGGCTTGAAGAGTTCTTGAACCCTCCCTGGGTGATCGCAGAAGATAAGCCCATTGTCGATCTGTTACGGGAATTTCAGAAACAGAAAGTTCATGTTGCGGTGGTGGCAGATGAGTTTGGAACGGTCCGCGGACTTGTTACGCTTGAAGATATTCTGGAAGAAATTGTAGGTGAGATTGACGATGAGTACGATGTGGACAGGAGTCTGCTGCATGAGATCGACGAAAACAGTGTTGAAGTGAAAGCCCAGGCGGATATCGAAGTAATCGAAGAATATTTTGATGTGGAAATGAACGAGGGCAGTTATGAGTCCATTGGAGGTTTTGTGATTTTTCTGCTTGGTCGTTTGGCGGTTGTAGGTGATACCGTGGATGCCGAGGGCTTGAGGTTTACGGTACTCGGTGCAACGACACGCCAGATAGATCTGTTACGGGTTTCACGTTTTCCTCTTCCTGCTGCAGGGGATAAAGAATGATAGAACGTCCCACTGGTAGGACATTGCAGGTGAGTGGTGTCACAGTGCTTTTGCTCTGGCTGGCATTCGATGCTGCTATCTGGTCATTGCTTGCTGTAGTCTGTGTGGCTTTTATTGTACATATATGCAGGGTGGGTCAGAAACAAGCTCTGGTCTGTGCGTTGTTGACAGGGATTGGTCATTTTCTGCTGCAACTCTACTGGATTGTTTTTGTCTTAGGACAGTATGGTGGGCTGCCACTATTTGTATCAATCCCAGCACTTTTGCTACTCTGTCTCTATATGACAGGGTATCTTCTTGTTTTTGTTCTTGTTGCCCGCTTTGTGTTCCAACACTTTTCAATTGCAGTCGCTGTGTGGCTTTTTCCCGCAGCTTGGGTGGGACTTGATTTTCTGCGTTCTTTTCTGTTTTCCGGCCTGCCCTGGATGGATCTTGGCTATGGAATGGCGACTGTTCCTGTTCTCTTGCAGTCAGCTGATCTCTGGGGAATTCATGGTCTGAGCTTTCTTCTGATCCTGATTAACAGTTTTTTTGCTCTTTTGATCCTGAACCCAAAAAAATCGGAAGTAATCCCTATTGCTGTTCCCGTTTGTCTGCTGCTTGTTGCGGTGACTCTCTATTCCGGTTGGCGCTGGCAACAGGTGGAGTTTCGGATTCAATCTGCTAAAACATTCAATGTCGGAGTGGTCCAGGGGAATGTTGCACAGGGACAGAAGTGGCTTCCTGCAAGACAGGGAACAACCGTTCGAGGCTATGTACGACAGAGCCTGCAACTGATGGAAAAATCAGATGATGCAGATCTTCGGCCAGATTTGATTGTCTGGCCTGAAACCTCTCTGCCATTCTTCCCAATCAAGAATCCTCTGCTGCTGCCAATTGAAGGGTTTCTGAAATCGGAACAGGTGATGTTGCTAACCGGATCTCCCTGGTATGAAAGAGAAGATGGAAAACCAGATGATATTAAATATTTTAACTCCAGCCTGCTTTTCAATACAGAAGGGGATATTGTTGCCCGTACTTCTAAAAGTCATTTGGTACCTTTTGGGGAGTATGTTCCTTTTAAAAAATTCCTGCCTTTTATCGCGCCATTAGTTGAATCCGTGGGGAATTTTACAGCTGGAGAAATTAGCAACCCTCCTTCTTGTAAGACGGCGCGGATTGGAGTATTAATCTGCTTTGAATCCATATTTGAAGGGATTTCTAGAAAATGGGTGGATGCGGGAGCGAATATACTGGTAAATATAACCAATGATGCCTGGTATGGAGAGTCCAATGCCCCTCACCAAACTTTGGCGATGACCAGATTGCGGGCCGTTGAAACACGGCGCTCAATTGTGCGATCTGCGAATACCGGTTTTTCCGGGTTTGTTGATCCCATGGGGCGTTTGACGCAGGTTTCGCCGCTGTTTGTTCCCTGGGAGGCAACGGAACAACTGCCAATTATGGAAGAACGAACTTTTTTTGTACGTGGCGGCTATCTTTTTGGTCCTGTGTGCTTACTTTTGACGGGTCTTGGACTGCTGACAGCATTCAGACGTAGAAAAAATACAATAGAGAATATCTAAAACATTCGGAGTACTAATCATGTCAACAGAAACGGGAGCTGCAGTCTCGAAACAAAAGCTGCAGGATCTGAAAGGCCGGATGCTGGCCTTGAAGGAGCATCTTTGACTTAGCTCGATTAAAGAACGATCTTGAAAACCTTGAACAGCAGACACTTATGCCGGGGTTTTGGGATGATGCTGATACTGCTAAAACAGTCCAGAAACAACTTGGAAAGCTTCAGGATGTGATAAAGGGCTGGGAAAATGGTTGGGATGCGCTTGATGAGGCTGATCTGCTGCTCGAGATGGCAAGCGAGGAGAAGGATGGCGATACGGAGAATGAAGTGGCTGCGTCGTTGCCGGAGCTTGAAACCGCTCTTGAAGTAGCCGAGCTTGAATGTATGTTCTCCGGTGAGCATGATGCTTCCAGTGCGATCGTTTCTATTCATGCAGGAGCTGGTGGAACTGAAGCGCAGGACTGGGTCGGGATTTTGCTTCGCATGTATCTTCGCTGGGCGGAAGCGAAGGGCTTTAAGGCGACTATCCTTGATGTACTTGCAGGGGATGAAGCGGGTACCAAGAGCGTAACTTTTATTGTGAAGGGACGTTTTGGGTATGGGTATCTTCGTTCGGAACTTGGCATTCATCGCCTTGTCCGGATCTCTCCATTTGATGCAAGTGGTAGACGTCACACCTCTTTTGCATCCGTTATGGTTATGCCTGAGCTTGATGATAATATTGAAGTGGAAATCGATGATAAGGATTTACGTATAGATACCTATCGGGCAAGTGGCTCCGGAGGTCAGCATGTCAATAAGACCGATTCCGCCATTCGGATTACCCACCTTCCAACGGGTACCGTGGCTCAGTGTCAGAATGAACGTTCCCAACATAGAAATAAAGATATGGCAATGAAGATGCTTGCCTCTCGTCTCTATGAACTGGAGAAAAAACGTCAGGCGGAACAGCAGGAAGGGCTGCATGGAGATAAAAAAGGGATTTCCTGGGGTAGTCAGATTCGCTCCTATGTTCTACAACCCTATCGTTTGATAAAAGATCATCGAACAGAGGTTGAGATGGGGAATGTGGATTCTGTGCTGGACGGGAATCTGGATATGTTTATTAAGGCCTATTTGCTCTGGGCGAAGTAGGGCGCGTTTCTGGAAACGGTTTTTTGATTCTTGTTTCCAGGGAACTGCTCAAGGGAAAGGAATAAAGTTTGTCGGAGTGCGCAAAATGCGGAGCCTGTTCCACCGTTTGTCCCGTTTTTCGAACAAGCGGGAGGGAGGGGCATACCGCACGAGGAAAGCTGCATCTGCTTGATACCCTAGGGCTTGAGAAGAGCAGCAGTGTCTTTGTCGATATCTTTTCCGCCTGTTTGCTGTGTGGTGCTTGCACTGCCGTCTGTCCCCGGCATATTGATATCAGTAAAGAATTAATAGCTGCAAGAAATAGTTTTGCCACGCTCGCTGGTCCCCACGCATATGAGAAATACCTGGCCCGTAAACTTCTGGAGTATCCGGGGAGTTTGGCGGGTCTTCGTGTTTTGGGGAAGGCCTGCGGAAAAGTATTGGGAGAACGACTTCCAAATGATTCCGGGCTCAGGTTACGCCTTGCTCTGTTTCAAGAGGATGCTTTTACAGCATTGAAAAGCAATGAGCCCCGGCCCATTGATCCGAATTTAAAAAAGCTTACCTGGTTTCCCGGTTGTTCGGCACGCTACCTCTTTCCTGATATCCTCACTTCCTGCAAATCTCTTCTAGCACAGCATTCCTATTCTCTCGAGTACCCGGATGGGCTTGCTTGCTGCGGTCTTGCAGCGTATGCCGCAGGAGATATGAAGGGGGCGAAAAAAAGTGGCCGTAAAAACATTGCAGTATTGGAGGCGACCGAGGGGCCAATTGTTGTGTCCTGTGCCTCCTGTTACGCTCAGCTGAAAAGTTACTCAAAGCTTTTTGCAGAGGATCTTTCCTGGCAGTCACGAGCCGAGAGTGTGGCTCTGCGAGTGGTGGAGCTAAGTGCTTTTCTTGAAAAACAGAGTACGCATTGTGATACATCCAGCGTAGGAAAGAAGCGAAAGCTGCGACTGTTTTATCATGATCCCTGTCATCTGCGCCATGATACGGAGAAGGTGGATCGGGCAAGGGAACAATTAGGGAGGAAGCAGAATATAGAGCTCCTTGAACTTCCCGGTGGCCCAAGATGCTGTGGACAGGGAGGGCTTTTTCATGTGGCCCAACCGGTTGTTTCGGCATCTATTCGGGATACACTGGTACGAGACGTCCTAGCCCTGTCGCCGGATGTAGTGACAAGTAGTTGCTCCGGGTGCCTTATGCAGTGGCAACAGGGCCTTGCAGCGGCAAATAGTGAGGTGAAGGTGTTGCATCTAGCTCAGCTTCTGGAATAAAAAAAAGTGCAAGAGAGGCTCTGTTTTAAACAAACAAAAGGGCTGCGTGATGAATCACGCAGCCCTTTTTTCTTTCGTAACGCGCTGTAAAGAGGGTTCTAGAAAGCGTAGGTAAACTTAGCCCAGACGTTATATCCTTCGGTTTTGTTCTTTGCAGCCATTTCCCACTGGTTTCTCAGTGAGAAAAACATATTCTTATGATTGTACCAGATACCGGGGCCAGCGGCGAAAACCTGGCTGTGATTCCCTTCATCTGCCCGTAACAAATCCTGAACAGGAGCGGGAAGTGAGCTGTCTATATCATATGAATCATCGGTGGTTTGGGTGTAGAAGTAACCATTCAGACCAAGGCGAAGGCCGGGGCTGAGTTCGTAGGATGCCGAGTAGTCAAAGTGAAATTCCTGACCGGGGTCACGATCCACTTTAAAGCCGTAAGCAGTGGCATAGTCATCCTGACTAGTGCTGAAGTCATACATGAATTTTCCTGAGAATTCCCAGCCGTTTGTCATGTAAGTGATTGCGAAAACCGGTTCGATGGTCCAGAAGTTTCTCCCAACAGCTGCCATATTTCCATCATCTTGCCCGGTGGGAACGTATACGTCGGCAAGAGATGTTACGAGATGAAGCTTTCCTTCTTGAAGGTGCCAGGAGAGAATAAGAGGGCTGACGATAACATAAGGGACACTGGTTTCATCGTAGGATTTGCTTGATTCGGGACCAACAGCCGCCTTAAAATTTAAATCGGTATTCAGGATGGGCAGGAAAGCATGCATACCATAATTTCCGCCGAGAATTGTTTTGTCTGACATCCAGAGAAAACGGAAGACGTTGGCAACAACAGATACGTCATCAAATGCAGCAATATCATCGCCATTGTCATCTTTCATGGTGTCTGCATTGTAGTAATACATATAGTCAAGAAAGTAGAATCCGGGAGGTGGTACTGCTCCTGCCATAAAGGCTTCTGCACCATTGGGGTAGCTCTGACTGCCGCCGGCCATGGCTTGACTGCTGAAGGTCATAAGCAGGGCTGCAAAAAATAGGGGTAATACTTTTCGAATCATTTTTTTCCTCCGTTGTGTTGATTGATGGGTGTTTGTTTATATCAATTTGATTCTGACAATGTAGTATTTTTTTAGAAAATGCACACTATAATAAACTACTTAAGTAAAGGTTACTGGGTTTCACAAAGGTGATAAAAAGCCCAGTGCTCCGAAGGGCGTAGTGAGGTGTGCTGTTCGTGTCTCCATACTGGTTATTGAAAACTCTTGGTCAGGTTGCTGTTTTTTGGTTCATGGCCAGACTATATTCTTCCTTGCGCAGAATATTCAGGGCGAGTAAAATATGAATTATTTGTAATAATGACCACTGTTTTTGAAAATTACTGGGTTACGTTATGGCATATACACCGGTTGTAGGAAAATCTATCCGACGACAATTGGAAGACAGAGAGGAGGAAATTCTTTCCCCCTACGCCTGTCTCAATAAGAATACAGCAGGGCGCATGCGCCGCGAGAAGGATGATGAGTGTGATATTCGTATGCCCTTCGAACGGGATAGAGATCGCATTACCCATTCAAAAACATTCCGTCGTTTAAAACATAAGACGCAGGTGTTTCTGGCTCCGACTGGCGATCATTATCGAACGCGTCTCACCCATGTTCTCGAAGTCTCACAGATCGCACGAACCATGGCATCTGCACTCTGCTTGAATGGGCCGTTGACCGAGGCAATTGCCCTAGGCCATGATCTGGGGCATACTCCTTTTGGACACGCCGGAGAAGCGACGTTGAATGAGTTGCATCCCGGGGGCTTCAGGCATTATATCCATAGTCTGCGGGTTGTGGATTTTCTTGAAAACAAGAGGCAGGGGCTGAATCTTACTTTTGAGGTACGAAACGGGATAGTTAAGCATTCCAAGGGGCGGAATGACATCTTTCCTGAAAATAAAGTGGAGCTTCCCTGCACCCTTGAAGGACAGGTTGTACGAGTAGCAGATATTGTTGCCTATGTGAATCATGATATGGATGATGCTCTGCGGGCAGGTATTCTTGCAGAAGGGGATCTTCCGGCGGATATCCGAGCGGTGGTAGGAGAGAGACACTCGAAGAGAACTGGAGCTATGGTACGAGATTTAATTATTGAGAGTCTTGCCGCTGATGATGGAAATCTGCATATAAGCAGTGAAATGTTGAAGGCAATAACTGACCTTAGAATGTTTCTCTATGAAAATGTGTACCGCTATTACAAGGTGCATAATGAGTTTGAGAAGGCCCAGCGAATTATTCGTGATCTCTACGGCTATTTTATGGAGAACGGTATTGGGTATTTTGATGGGAACACCTGGGAAGCGTCCGGGGTGGAATCGTGGCAGGATGAAACTGTGGCCTGTCGTCGTGTCTGTGATTTTATTGCCGGAATGACCGATCGTTATGCCATGCGTATTTACGAACAAATCTTTTTGCCAAAACCATGGAACGCCAGACTGTAGTATGGATCTGGAACCATTTACACTATAGATAAAATTATAAACAAATAATTACTTAAAAGAATATGAGTGAAAATAAGACCCTTGCTAAAAGCTATCAGTACGACAATGTAGAAGAAAAGTGGCTGGAACGCTGGAATGAAGCCGGCTCTTTTAGTGCAAAGATGGAAGAGGGGAAACCATCCTTCTCCGTCGTTATCCCACCTCCTAATGTTACGGGGGTTCTTCATGTCGGTCATGCCTTAAATAACACCATGCAGGACGTCTTGGTGCGCTATCATCGTATGTGCGGTGATAATACCCTCTGGGTTCCAGGGACCGATCATGCAGGAATAGCCACCCAGAATGTGGTTGAGCGTCAGCTTGCAACGGAGGGAAAGGGACGTCATGATTTAGGCCGCGATGCCTTTATTGAACGTGTCTGGGAGTGGCGCAAAGACAAAGGCGGAACCATTATTGACCAGTTGAAACGTATGGGAGCATCCTGCGACTGGGAACGGGAACGCTTTACCATGGACGAGGGCTTGTCCACTTCCGTTCGTGAAGCCTTTGTGAGGCTCTATAACGATGGCTTGATTTATAAGGGCGATTATATTGTAAACTGGTGTCCTCGTTGTCATACTGCACTTGCCGATGATGAGGTGGAGCATGAGGATAAGCATGGCAAGCTCTATCATATCCGTTATCCCTTTGCCGATGGTTCGGGGCATGTGGTTGTTGCGACCACACGTCCGGAGACCATGCTTGGTGATACCGGTGTTGCGGTACACCCAGACGATGAGCGCTACTCGCATCTTGCGGATGTGGGCATCAAACTGCCGCTCACTGACCGTACTATTCCCGTTGTCTTTGACCATCATGTGCAGAAAGATTTCGGCACCGGTGCCCTGAAGGTGACCCCGGCACATGATCGGGATGACTACGAGATTGGTATGCGTCATTCTCTTCCCATTATAAAAGTGATGGATGATCATGCGATGATGAACGATAAGGCTGGAAAATATAAAGGTCTTGATCGTTTTGAGTGCAGAAAACAAATTGTCGCGGATTTAAAAGAGCAGGGTTTTCTCGAAGAAATTGAAGATTACGACCACGCCGTTGGCCAGTGTTATCGTTGTGCCACGGTGGTTGAACCCACCACATCGTTGCAATGGTTCGTCTCCGTTAAGCCGCTTGCTGCAAAAGCTGTGGATGCCGTACGTGATGGACGGATCAACATCTATCCAAAGACCTGGTACAACACCTACTACTCCTGGATGGATAATATTCGTGATTGGTGTATTTCCAGGCAGATCTGGTGGGGACATCGCATTCCGGCATGGACCTGTAAAGAATGCGGTGAATTGATGGTTGCCGACGTTGACCCCACGCAGTGTTCCAAGTGCGGGTCTGGCAACATTGAACAGGAAACCGATGTTCTTGATACCTGGTTTTCTTCTGCGCTTTGGCCCTTTTCCACCATGGGCTGGCCAGAGAACACCAAAGAGTTGCAGACGTTTTATCCAACGTCTGTCCTTATTACCTCCTTTGATATCCTCTTTTTCTGGGTGGCCAGAATGATTATGTTCGGGCTTCATTTTATGGAAGATGAAGTGCCTTTTAAGGATGTCTATCTGCATGCTCTGGTTCGTGACAAGCATGGCAAGAAGATGTCTAAGTCAACCGGAAACGTGATTGATCCGCTTGTGATTATGGAGCAGTATGGAACCGATGCCATGCGCTTTACCCTCACTGCTTTTGCAGCTCAGGGACGTGAAATCAAGCTTGATGAGGAACGAATCGAAGGATACAGATTTTTTATCAATAAGCTCTGGAATGCGGCTCGTTTTACCCTGATGCACGTTGAAGAGTGTGATGCCTCAATCACCGATGTGGTGAACTCTCCAGAAGACTTACCTCTTATCCATCAGTGGATACTGAGCAGAACGGCTAAGGCCACAAAAGATGTCCGGCGCGCACTCGATGAGTATCGCTTTAACGATGCCGCTTCTGTTATCTATCAGTTTGTGTGGCATGGATTCTGTGACTGGTATCTGGAATGGATCAAAGCGGACCTGTTCAGTAAGGATGAAACTCTTCGTGATCAGGCGCGTGGTGTGTTGCTTCATGTTCTGGAAACCATCCTTAAGCTTATTCACCCAATCACTCCCTTTGTGACCGAGGAAATCTGGAGTGTGCTGCCAGGGGAAAGACCAATGTTGGTTACCAGTGAATTCCCCGTGGCTCAGGATTGGCAGAATGATACCGTTGAAGCTCAGGTAGAACTCCTGATGGGAGTGATCACGGGTATTCGTAATATTCGATCTGAAGCCGATGTGCATCCTTCAGCAAAAATTGATGCCTTTGTACTTTGCGGCGATAGTGACAAAACTGATCTTATATCTGCTTTTTCTGCTGCAATTTCTTCAATGACACGACTTGAATCTCTAACGATTGCAGCTGATGGGGAAAAACCAGACGATGCAGCCACCTATATCTATCAGGATATTGAGATGTATGTGCCATTAAAAGGTCTGGTTGATGTCGAGAAGGAACGTGAGAAGCTGGAACGTGAACGGAACAAGATAGAAAAATCACTGAAACAGATTAACGGCAAACTCGGGAATCAGAAATTCCTGGCTAATGCTCCTGCCGAGATCGTTGAAAAAGAAAAGGGCAAACAGGCTGAGCTTGAGGCAAAGCTTACTAAAGTTGCTGAAGCTGAAAAGAGGCTTGCCGAAATTGGATAGAGATCTGTTAACGGGGATACTGAGGTCGTTTCTCCGGGAAGATATCGGGAATGGTGACCTGAGCAGTGAGTCATTGTTTGCAAGTGATGAGCAGGGGGCTGCGCGTCTTGTGGCCAGAGAATCCTTTGTGGCAGCAGGAGCTGATGCTGTTGCAGCTCAGGTCTTTTATCTGCAGAACCCGGATATTCAATGCACGAACGCAGTATCCGATGGAATCTTTGTGTCTCCAGGCGATGTCGTGCTTTCGGTCAGTGGTCCCGTGGTTGATCTGCTTAAAGCTGAGCGAGTGGCGCTTAATTTGTTGCAGCGTCTTTCGGGTATTGCAACGTTTACGGCAAGCTTTGTGGAAAAGGTAAAGCTGTATCCTGTTCGTATTACCGATACCCGTAAAACAACACCCGGTTTGCGGATGCTTGAAAAATATGCCGTACGTGTTGGGGGTGGCTATAATCACCGTTTTAATTTAAGCGACGGGGTATTGATCAAGGATAATCATATCGCTGCCTGTGGCTCATTGACAAAGGCTGTCGAGATTCTTCGTGAAAATGTTCCTCACACCATCAAAATTGAGGTGGAGACAGACACTATAGATCAGGTTCGTGAGTGTCTTGAATGTGGCGCAGATATTATTATGCTTGATAATATGGACCTTGAAACCCTGAAAAAGGCCGTGGCTATGATTGGCGGAAAGGCTCTGGTTGAAGCTTCCGGTGGGGTAAATCTTACGACTGTTGCAGGCATTGCATCCACAGGAGTTGATATTATTTCGGTGGGGGCGCTTACTCACTCTGCGCCATCGTGCGATATCGGGATGGATTGGCAACTCTTGGACTGAACCCATTTTGTTTATAGCAACATCCCTGTATAATACAAAAATTCTTGATTCTTTGTGGAAAAGTGTGCCATACTGATTAGATGGAGTCTCTGTGGTCTCGTTGTCTTAGTTTTGAAGCAGGAAAAGAAAAAAATCCAGTGAAGGTGTTCGAATATGCGTTGTCCTAAGTGTGGTTATATTTCATTTGATCATATGGAAAGCTGTCTGAAGTGTAAGAAGGATATTTCAGGGAAAACTGAAGTTGAAGGTACAACGTATCATGCAGCAGCGCCTTCTTTTCTGCGGGTACCTGAAAAAAACACACCGGAACCTGAGGTGGATGACGAACATAGCGGCACCATCAGTATGAACGAGGATTTTGCGGAGGATGACTATGACTTCTCCGATCCCAATTTGGATATTCTGGTTGATGATAATGAGAGTGATGGAGACATCACTTTTGGAGATCAGGAATCGGACAACGATTTTTTGCTGGATCCTGAGGATGAGAGTGACGAGGGCGGGTTTGACTTTGATTTCGATGATGAAGAAGATGAACTTGGTTTTGCCGATGAAGCACCAGCAGTATCACCGCCGCTTACTGTCCCCGATGAGTTAGGGGATATTTCTGATCTCGCTCCACCAACGGAAGAAGATGGGCTTGTTGCCTCTGCCTCTTCTGCTATAAGCCTCTCACTGGACGATGAGATGAGTCTTGACGAAGATCTTGACCTTGACGGCCTTGACCTTGGTCTTGGCCTTGGAGGGGAGGATATTGATGTTGACACTGATTTGTTTCTGTCGCTTGATGATATCGATTTGTCATCAGGAGATATTGTTGATGAGAGCACTGACCTGGATGAATTGAGTATGGATCTTGATCTTGATGGACTGGATTCTACTCCCGCACCGGCGAAAGAAAAATCATCGGGAAGCTTGGATGGCATTTCTCTTTCTCTTGATTAATCCACTTCTGAAGAAAACTAGTTGACACACAAGAAAATGTTCAGTAAATAGCAGGGCACAATAGGTGCCGGGATAGCTCAGTCGGTAGAGCAACGGACTGAAAATCCGTGTGTCCCTGGTTCGATTCCTGGTCCCGGCACCAACTGTAATTTAAGGCACTTAACTCACTCGTGAGTTGAGTGCCTTTTTTTTGTTTCCCTTATTTGTCCGCATCCCGTCCTCATTAATTCGTTGATGGAGCCATTTTAGTAGAGCCCTTCCTGCTGTTTTGGTGTGTTAACTGTGTTTTTTGACTTGTGAAAAGCATTGATAGTTTGATAACTATTGAGTTAACAGTTTAAATGATTATTCGTGAGTTGTAACCAGTAGTGTGCGGTTAGAAAGTTACATGTCCTTTTTTAACCGCTTCCGGTGTTTTGGCTTGCATCTTCGTTTTTGTCCTAGTATTGCGTATCGATGTGAGCGATATTTTGCAAATTACATAGTAACTTCCTTAAAGTATTGTCTTTTTTAAGGAGATCGACCGCGAAAATTTATTTATTTGTCAAGAAAAAAATGCCCTTGTTTTGAGAAGATTTCATTATTTTAAAACATGCAAAATCCTAACCGGCCCCTACTGATTGCATATGTGTAAACTGTGTGGTTGGTTTATGGAATCCTCAAGGACAAAAGAGGTTTTCGGAGGGTAGTTTTGCCGAAACTGGAGGTAGTGATCTTTGTAACCCATATAATCAAAGTGATTGAGCCCAAAAAACGACGAACAATAAAATGCAGTGGCGCGGAGATGTCGGGTGGCCTTGTCGAGTAAGCACCGGGCGCACCTATGACTGTCGGGGTCTTACCGTATCGATGAGGTAAGATTTGCGAACGGTCAAAGTGTTTGACTTGTAATACTTCCAATCTTACAGATCTCTCAAAATCTTTGCAAAACGGTTTGGCAATAACAGCATCGAAATCAGAATTTTCCAGTAGCCAGGGGTACCTGACATAGCAATAACAGGGATTAATTTCCGCACATTTTTTCTTACATAGTCAAAGAATTCATTTCCCGATATTCCTGGCAATTTGATATCCGTGAGAATTAGATCATATTGGGTGTTATGAATTTTTTCGGTCCCTTCCTCAGCGCTTTCTGTCACATCAACGGCAAAACCGATCTTCGTAAAACTTCGACGTAAAATTCTAGAAGTGCCTTTTCATTATCAATGACTAAAATTTTGGTATGTGGATGGCTCATTTTGTTCAAGAGGTTATACTTCATTCATTTCATGAATATATAATGCGTCTTTTGAAGAGTAAATATCAGTCACCCAGCACGATATCATAATATTATCGTGAAGGTCACAGGGACTTGCTCACTGTTTTTCAGGGCGAAGATTATTCCCGAAAGAACAAAGAGAACACCAATGCTGTTGCGGGTTGGGCACAATTTTCGAATTTTTTAATATACAAAAAGAGATTACAGCCAGTCTGCAAAGGATTGATGGGTCACCGGAATATCTGTGGCTTCAATAAGAACCTCCGAGTAACCGCCATCCGGTGTGAGTGCAACAAAAGCAAGCATTCGAGCCTCTTTGTTGCTTGGCAATACTGCAAGCGTTTCCTGTTTGCTAGGGATTGAAATATCTAAAACTGCGCACGGCCCATCATAATCCTTTGGGACAGAAGTGAACAAAGTTCCTCCCGTAATGGAGTTGATATGATGAACTTTTGCACCGCAGGTTACCTTTGGGTTTGGAACTTCCTGTATCTCAATAGGTTCTGTTTGAAACGCTAGGTTCTGTGTCTGTTGAACTTCAAGAGTATTTGTGTTGAACAAAACGTTCCCTCCCAGGCTGGTTATGAAAAGTATTTATTTACTATCTGTTTACTGAAAAAGAGCATACTCTTAATTTATCGGTACTCTTGCGATATTTCTTTATTAGGGATTTGGCAACACGGCCTAGGAGGTGTTTAAACGTAAGATTGGTTCAAGTTGCAGGCTCTATTTTTGAGGGAAGTTGCCATCATCGTGTTGGGTTATATGGTTCCCCCTACCAACCTTTGCCAAATATTGTCGTGGTATAAACCATGGTGCTTAGCGCTCGACTGAAGTAGGTGGCCAAATAATCAGTAAAAACAGATAGGTGGAATATGGGTGTGACGGTCTACCTTGCCAAGAATAATCTTCCACACAGTAAACACAAATGCCATCTCAATATGAGAGATGTCAGCACAACGTATTAGATTTGCAAAAGGTAGAATAAAAGAGTGACTTCATTTTTCTTTGAAAAAAACATATGATAATAGTGTGACAGTAAAAAGTAACAATATATAAATCTGTAAAAACACAGGAAATGTATATGACTTTTTTTAAGTATTTTACTCCATTAACCTACTGGTTGTTGGTCTTGATGTGGTCTTTTATATTTTTGTTTTATATCAGGAGATTATGTTTAAAAAAAGTGCATAGTAAACTCTTTTTTACGCTTCTAACGATTTTGGCAATAGACGCTTTTCGCACCTTGTTTGAAAGCGCCTATTTTGGAGCCTGGTACACGTCATTGGTTGGATTTTTACCAAAAACTGTTCATCTATATCTGATTCGTCCAGAAATTGTCTTTATCCCCAAAACTATAAATGTTCTTTCCGGAATCATTGTAATTTTTATTTTACTCTATCGATGGATACCGCAAGAAGAGCGTGAAAACGAAGACCTAAAAAGCTTGATGGATCGCAAGGCCAGAAGACTTTCCGATGCGAACGAAAACTTGAAGCAAACAAATGAAAATCTGCTACGGAGTCAATCACTTTTGAAGGCTACCCAGAAAATGGCCAAAGTTGGTGGCTGGGAGTGGGATGTAAAACGCCAAACCATGTTTTGGACAAGTGAGCTTTATCGAATCCATGATTTTCACCAAGATGAATTTATGCCAGGGTCGATGGAACATATCGAACAGAGCTTAGAATGTTATGAACCTGAAGATCGTATAGTTATTCAGGAGGCTTTTAAAAACTGCATAGAGAATGGGGAAGCATACGATTTAGAATTCCCCTTCCATACTAAAGGATGTCAAGATAGGTGGGTTCGGACAATAGCTGAGCCAATTCTAGAAAATGGTACAGTTATAAAAGTTAATGGCAATATTATGGACATAACTGATCATAAGCAAGCAGAGGAGGAATTGAGGGAGAGTGAGGCACTGTTCCGGGGAATGTTCAAGGACCACAGCGCTACGATGTTGCTTATTGCCCCCAGCACAGGTCAGATAGTTAAGGCAAATCAGGCTGCTGCTCAATATTATGGATACCCTCTGGAAGATATGATTCAGATGAAAATCCAACAATTGAATGCTTTGTCACCGTCAGAAATTACTGAAAAAATGAGTGGTGCATCCAATAAGCAGGTCAACATCTTCGAGTTCAGGCATTTGCTGGCAGATGGGCAGGTTCGTGACGTAGAGGTTCATTCAACTCCGATAATAATTCATAATCAAATACTACTTTTCTCAATTATCCACGATATCACCGAGCGCAAGCGGGCGGAGGAGGCGCGGGAGGAACTCCAAGGCCAGCTCATCCAGTTCGAGAAAGCTGAAAGCCTGGGGCGCATGGCTGGGGCCATTGCTCATACCTTCAACAACCAACTGGCAGTGGTTATCGGTAATCTCGAGTTAGCTCTTGAGGATATGCCACAGGATGCAGCATTGATTGAAAATCTGACCTCTGCAATGCAAGGAGCCCATAATGCAGCAGAGGTAAGCGGCCTTATGCTCACGTATCTCGGCCAGACAACCTGTAAATACATACCAATAGATTTGTCTGAGATTTGCCGTCAAAGCGTGTCATTTTTACAAACTTCGGCTCTAAAAGAAACAACCTTTAATGTTGACTTACTTACCCCTGGCCCTGTTGTAAGGGGAAATGCAAATCAGATACAACAGGTTCTGGTTAACTTGACCACCAATGCCTGGGAGGCTATGAACCAGCAGCAGGGAGAGATTGACGTGATTGTAAAGACGCTTCCTCGGGGGGACATTCCTCCAAGGTTATACTTCCCCCCTGACTGGAAGCCTGAAAATGAAACATATGCTTACCTAGAAATCCGGGATACCGGTTGTGGAATTGAAGGGAAGGATATCGATAAGGTCTTCGACCCGTTTTTCACGAGCAAATTTACCGGTCGTGGTCTTGGCCTGGCCGTAGTCCTCGGAATTATCAAGGCACATGGCGGTGCTGTGGCAGTGGACAGCGAAAAGGGAGCGGGGAGTAGTTTTAAAGTGTATTTACCAGTCACAGCGGAATCAGTTGCACAAAAACCCGATGAAATGATCCGTGCCTCAGACGTGAAAACAGGTGGCACTATACTGCTAGTCGAGGATGAGGAGATGATTCGGAACATGACGACATCTATGCTCACTCGTATGGGATTTAAGGTACTAGAAGCAATAGACGGTGTCGATGCGGTGGAAATATTTCAGAAACACCAGGATGAAATCGATGTTGTCGTAAGTGATTTAACTATACCGCGTATGGATGGCTGGGAGACCCTTGCTGCATTGCGTCGAATCCGTGCAGACCTCCCGGTAATACTGGCGAGCGGTTATGATGAGTGCGTGGTATTTGCCGGAGACCACCTCGAGTCCCCCCAGGCCTTTTTACATAAGCCATATAAAATGTCGGCGCTAAAAGAATCGCTGGAAAAAGTACTGTCAGGTTCAAAGGTTGAATGAAATCAACTGGAAATTTTTACGTATAATGGAGCTTTCTTTACTGATGATCCCAATCAGATGTGCCATTTATAACAGAAAGTAAAAAACGCTTGTCAGCTTCACTCAGTAATTCATGTATTGTATGTCGAAAAGTTCTTTTGGGTGTTGCGATCTAGAGCAGCACAGATTTTCCCTCCATAAGTATCTGTAAAATGCAAAAGGTACATTTCTGTAGCACCAAACATTTCCTCAGCTGAGGGGGAAAGCTGTTGTGCTGTTGTCGGGTTAATTGTGCTGCGTAGAACTGGAGTTACTTCTCAAAATTGAATTCACCAACGTGTTTAATTCATGCAACTGGAATGGTTTTGCCATGGACGCAATGAAACCATGCTCTTTGTGATTTGCCATAATTTGGTTATTTGAACAACCGCTCACCACAATAACTTTTGCGTCTGGATTGATTTTTAATATTTCCAACACTGTCTCTTCACCACCCATCCCACCAGGAATAATTAAATCCATAATGATAATATCAATAGTATGATTGCGATTACCATACTCCTTGTATAGCCCAATCGCTTCATGGCCATTTTCTGTTATAAGGACTTCATGGCCTAAGTAAGAAAGCATTTGTTTTAGCATGAGCCGCACAACGGATTCATCATCCATGACCATAATGGTGGCTTTATTCAGAGCTTCAAGATTAATATGTTTCGATCCAGTCGTATATGGAAGGGGTTGAGAAGAAGCAGGTAAGTATATTGTAAAGACAGTTCCCTTGTTTACTTCTGATTGCACTGAAATGTTGCCACCATGCTTGCAAATAATTGAATGACAAATTGCGAGGCCTAAACCACTTCCCTCTTGCTTGGTAGAGAAATAAGGATCAAATATTTTATCAATATGTCTTTCAGGGATACCGAAACCAGAATCAGCTATAATGATTTTTAGATAGTCCCCAGAAGGTAATGAAGATAATTCCTTGCTGATATCTGTAATAGTTTGACAATGTATTTTAACCACACCACCATTAGGCATAGCATGACAGGCATTAAGAGTCATGTTCTGGATTACTTGACTTATCTGGCCCGAATCAACTTCAATTGGCCACAAATCATTGGGGATATGGTAGTCGCATGCGACTGCACTTCCATGCAGAACAAAATTAGCAGAATCGGTTATGATTTTAGCTATTGAGGACGTCTGCTTTACGGGTTCACCGCCTTTTGCAAAAGTAAGGAGTTGCTGAGTAAGGCCTTTTGCTCTTATTGAAGCCTTTTGAGCTTCTTTTAAAAGAGGATATGCTTTATTGCTAGAATTTGTGTGAGTTTTCGCTAATTCGATGTTACCCAAAATTGCTACAAGAATATTATTGAAATCGTGAGCGATACCTCCAGCTAACACACCTACTGCTTCCAGCTTTTTTTTGGTTACAAGTCGTTTTTGTTCTTCCCGTATTTTACGGGCACTGATGTCACGAATAACTGCCCCAAGAAGTTTTCTTTCCTCGATAGACACCAAGAAACCTTGTACCTCGACATCAAGGTCGCTACCGTCTTTTTTTTTGAGGCGAATCTCTCTAGTTGAAAGGACTTTGCTCGGCGCAATAGTCTGCATATCCTCGTTAATGAAATGTCTGTCGTCCTCATGGATAAGGTTGAAGGCAGGGGTATGTAGCAGCTCATCTTCTGGGTAGCCTAGCAGATCTTCACTGGCCTGGTTGACATAGATAATATTCCCCTGTTCATCGTTCAAGTGAATGATGTCGGAGGAAGCATCAGTGATTGCCTTGAATAGGGCATCGATAGGAGGGGGTGCTTGAGATTTCATAAACGAGGGTGTGTTTTTATTAGTAAGAGACTGAAGTAATCTTTGGCTTAGGGCTTAATGTTCAGTCATGCTCGTGTTAAGTAAGGACTTTGAACTTAAGCTAAAAGTCTAGGTTCTGTGAACACAACTGCTTTTTCTCATAACCACAGGTCGTCACAGTCAAACACCTTTTATCCCATATTTATAACTGATTCAGATAAAGTTTAAATAGCCAAAATACCTATTTTTCACTTTCTCCTCCCAAAATGCATCATTATTCACTGGTAATCAAGATCCTCAGTTGTTGTTTTAGGCAAAAATGCAATTCCAAGGAAAATGGGTACGTAATGGCTTTCAGGGTTTTTCCGATGTTCTATTTCAAGCTATTCTATAGCGGCACGTATACGCTCTCTTACATCTTTTACTTCTCCCAAGGACGATGCGTTAAATAAGAAACAAAATTCCTCTTCCCCGAATCTAAAATAAAATTGCCCAATTCATTTGCAAGGAACTCTTTAATGCTCCAATGACCTTCTGCAAAGTTAAGTCTCCTTCTGGACAACCTCAGGTATCGTTGAAGCGCACTGTCAAAAACCATATCCAAATAACGCCTATTGGGGATAGGGGGGGGAGGAGGTAGGTAATTGGAAATTGCTCAAGCTTCCGGTAGGACTCTTGTTGGAGTCGATAAAAGGGCAATGAGAAATAAAACATGGCAGCAATGGAGAAAGCATACCAATAAATTGACCTGTTGTACAAAAGATAGATCTGATCGAAATTTGAAGAGTTGGGTGTGGTTGATCATTGTCTTTTTGTGGAGCGGCCAACCAATACACACCCTGTTCTGTTGTCGCTTCAAACTCAGATTTTCATCGGTACAAAACGTACGATAACTGATTTTAAGATATCTGGTTTTTTAGTTGATTTCACAGGATTAGATTGATAATATTGTGATACATAAGAGGCTTTTTCTTGGGTTGGGAGTCTTTTGGTGGGAGCTCCTCCTGTATAAAGTCTTTTCTGCTTTAATCAATTGTTTTGATTTAGTTTTCCACTAATCCTTGCAGCACCCCTTATATAATGCCGAAGAGAAAAATGATTCTTTTTAGCTGTAAACAGGAGCTTTGTGTCGTGGCGCTTGGTCCTCAGGTAATCGTACCCACAAACTTCAAACGTGTGATATAGTAAAATTGCGAACGTGATATGTTTTGTCGATTGGTTGGCAACGCTCCGCCTCCTTTAAGGAGGCATACGTACTGAGAAGCCAGGCGTGTCCGGTTGGAAAGTTGTAAGTGCATTTTTTAACCGTTTCCGGAGTTTAGGCTCGCCTCTTCGTTTTTGCTTTTGTTTCTGTTTTACTACGGTCAGTTCTACTGCAAGTTCTTCAGCTTGTTGTATGGTTTCATTGCGGCTTTGGATTCGTAGCTGTCGTCTACGGCGAATAGATACGTGTTCACCATCTTCTTCGTGGCAATAGATAGCCAAAAGAAGATATGTCATCAACCCCGATGGTATTTGGACCATCATGCCATTTTCGCTTCTGGTAAATAGATGGTAAGCTTTGAGGTGATGCTTCCACCATGCAAAGAAACTTTCTATGTCCCAGCGGAGTTTGTAGCTCAATGCTCTCTGTTCTGCTGATAAAAAAAACGATCTGTAGCAACCCAATACTCCTATCTGACCGGGATCGATACTCTGACTGAAAAAGGTCTTTCCGCTCCATTTTCTTTTGTCAGGAACAGCTTATGTGGTGCCCCATGAATGATATTGACGTCAAGATGGAGTTTTGTCCTTCTTGATTTTGTACGATATTTTACCCAGTGCATTGAAAGAACTGAATCAATGACAGATCCATCAATAGCAACAAGGGAACCCATCTCAGAATACTCTGACGGCAAGGCTCCTGGTACCTCCTTCTGCAGCTCTGTAGATAGATGGAGAAGCTGTTCTACCCCACGGTCATTGGATTGTATCGAAAAAGGTTGATCGCTTAATGCCACCAGCAGACGCAACAAGATATTGGGCATAATCATCTTCTTGCAGGGCTTGAACTAGCTCTCTACCGGATGAAAATTCCTGCAGGTGGTAATTGTCAAAATATTGAGTAAATATTCAGTACCCATTGCAATGATTTGTTGATTCTTGATCGAAGCGGTGGTGCGTAAGCACGGCCTGCTTTGTTAATTTGAGGAAATCCAATTATTTGAGAACATGTAAAATCTTAACCGGACACTATTGATGAAAAGCATAAGAAAAAAATGTTCCTATTCTCGAAAGATTGGTGTCAGTACGGAGATATTTTTTCTTTTTTTACTGATTTTTACTTCTCTCGCGACTGCGGAAGAGTGGCCAACTGTTACCGATTCCAAAGGAATTAAAACTGAATACCCTCAACAACTTGAATTGAATGAATATGAAAAGCAGATCAATAAAAAAATAATCTTTAACGAAAATCCGATGTTTACTGGAAGCGTAAACACCGGAGAACTCCCTTCGGTAGGGCTACGTCTTCCCGTAGAACCGTTAGTGCTAATGCCTTATACCAATATCGGTAGGTATGGAGGCAGCCTCGAGGGTATTGCGATTTCCTATGAGTCCGGGACTTCTGAGATTCTGTCCTGGCGCCAGGCCAACCTGGTGCGTTTCAATGATGACACCCGTACCATCGAGCCGAACGTGGCAAAGGCCTGGAAATGGAATGAAGATTTTACCGAGATCACCTTTGTTTTACGTAAAGGGCATCGCTGGTCCGATGGCGCGCCTTTTACTACCGATGATATAGTCTTTTATTTTAATGACATTATTTTGAACAAAGAAATCCACCAAGATACGCCGGCCCCCTGGGGATCCATGGGCATCAGCGTTGAAAAGATAGATGATGTAACGGTGAAATTGAAGTTTGAAAAAACGTATACCTCGTTACTTTATTATTTCGGCGGTGTCGGGTCCTATTATGATCCTTTTGCACCCAAGCATTTTCTCAAACAGTACCATATCAAATACAACCCCAAGGCAAATGAAGAGGCTCAAAAAGAAGGATTCGACAACTGGGTCCAGCGGTTTTGTGTGTATTGGAATAAATGGAAGGACGCAATTGTCGCCAAACCTTCCGGCCTAAATGTGCCCACTCTTGAAAGCCACATCCTGAAAGAGGTGCCCACGCCCCAGGAACGAATATTTGTCGCCAACCCTTTTTACTTCAAGATAGATACGGCAGGTAACCAGTTGCCATATATTGATTTTCATCATGAACGTTTTCTTGAAAAAAAGTTGTGGCCACTTGAGATCATGAACGGCAATGTTGATCAAAAATCCCAGAATATGCCGCTTAACATCTATCCGGTTTTGAAAGAAAATCAACAAAAGGGGAATTATACACTGCAGCTCCCGTCGACTGGTGCCGGACCAACCATGATCTTTAACAAGACCCATAAGGATCTGGTACTTAGGGGGATTTATGGAGACGCTCGGTTTAACTATGCCATGTCACTAGCCATTAATCGTGCCGAGGTGAACGAGACCCTTTTCCTCGGGCTTGGTACGCCGCAACAGGCACTGCCTCAAAATGTACCGTTTATAACCGAGGCCGATAAGAATTTTATGGCCGAGTATGATCCTGAACATGCTAACAAGCTTTTAGACGAGATGGGGTTGAAACGTGGTCCGGATTCGATCCGGACCCGACCCGACGGCAAACCGCTCATTGTTCAGTGGGAGTATACCCTGCAATATGTCTGGTCTGATGCGTTTCCAGCCCTGATCGCAAGTTATTGGCAGAAGGTCGGTATCAGTGTTGTTCTCAAGAAGGTTGATACCAAGCTCACTAGGGAAAAACAAAAAACAAATACATTGGATATCACCAGTGAATGGATGTCTCCTTTTGAACCGACCCTGTTTTCAACCCCAAGTACTTTTATGCCCTCCTATAGTTCAGACTGGTTGATTATGGGGGCACCCTGGATAGACTGGAAGAGTAGTAATGGCAAAAATGGCGAAGAACCGCCGAAGTGGGTGCGGAACCTCTGGGAGATTGGTGATGAGTTTTCTACTCTTATCCCCGGGTCAGATTGGTATATGGCGCTTGGCAAAGAGATCATCCGGATCAACCTGGAGAATCTAACCGTTATCGGGACACTGGGGAATGTGCCGTTGATTACCGTGGTTTCAAACAAGCTTGGAAATGTACCTCAATGGACTATCAACACAACCTATTATGGGTACGCCTATCCCTATCGGGTTGACCAGTGGTATTTCAAATAGAGAAACGATGTAACGATGCGGATTAGCCTGAAAAATAAATTTCTTATACCAACTGTTTTGCTGATTGTAATCGGCATGAGCATCTTATCGATTATTTCCTATGTGAAGGCAAAAAATGCGTTGAAGGAAATTATTGTCGAACAGGTTGACCAAATCGCCGAATCAACCGTTGGCACCATGTCCACCTGGACCAAGGACCGTAAGCTTGACATCGTTAACTGGAGCAGGCAGAGAACCTATAAAATGGCATTGCATGATTCCTTTTTAGCAATGACTGCCCGTGAATTTACCAATAATCAACTCGTCAGGATAAAAGAAGACTATAAATATTACGAGAATGTTGTACTTGCCGATTCCGCTGGCGATCTGGTCGCCGCCTCCGATCCCAGTCTTATCGGGAAAATCAATATCAGTGACCGGAACTATTTTCAGCAGTCCCTAAAAGGTAAAAGTTTTATTTCGGAAGATGTACTGAAGAGCAGGGCAACAGGGGACCTTGTTTTTGTGATTTCTGCTCCGGTAAAGGATAATGGGGAGATTGTCGGTGTCCTTTTGGGTGTCCTTGATATCAACTATTTAATCCGGTTGTTTATCGACCCTCTCAAGGTAGGAGAAAATGGTTATGCCTATATCTTTAAAAAAGACGGAATAATAATTGCCCATCCAGACCGGGCTAATATTCTGAAAGTCAACATCAAGGATTTTGGTTTCGGTCAGGACATGCTAATTAAACAGGAAGGACTACAAGAATATGTTGTAAGTGGAGTCAAACAGACCGTCGCCTTTAAGAAATTCAAGGAAGTTGGCTGGACTATTGTGGTCGGCGCAATAAACGATGAGATTCTCGCACCGGTAAAAAGCTTGTACCGTATCAGTGTTTTGGTCACTGTCGCTGTTGCCATGATCGTGGCGATGGTTATTTTCTTTATCGCAAATTCAGTAGCCCGGCCGATCAACGACATCGTTTCCGGACTCAAGGAGATGGGGAAAGGGCGACTGGATTTACGTCTTGACCTAGATAGCAATGATGAAATTGGGGAAATAGGCCAGGCATTGAACTCAATGGCGGCAAACCTTGAGGAGTCAGAAAAAAAGTTAAAAAAACAGCATACCCTTCTCCAGGAGGCTAATGTAAAAGCTCAAAGAGATAGGGCAGTTGCAGAAGCGGCAACCCGGAGCAAGAGTGAGTTTCTGGCCAATATGAGCCATGAGATACGCACTCCCCTCAATGCAGTTACCGGTTTCAGCGAGTTGCTCTCTGCTATGACTTCCGAGCCAAAACAGCAGAGTTATATTGAGGCAATAAAAATAGCCGGTAAGAGTCTCCTTACCCTGATAAACGATATTCTCGATCTATCGACGATTGAGGCTGGTATGTTGAAGATCGTATCTGCACCGGTAAATCTCCAAATATTATTAAATGAGATCGAACAGATATTCAGGGTGAAGATTAAAGACAAAGGCATGCAATTTGTCGTTGAGATGGCTCCTGATCTGCCAAGGGTCCTAAACCTTGATGAAACCAGGATAAGGCAGATATTGTTAAACCTAGTGGGGAATTCCCTCAAATTCACCGATAAAGGGCATATAGAACTCCGGGCTGAAAGGTTGCCCGGGGCTGGTGGTCAGAGCCGGATAGATCTCCTCCTTACCTTGGAGGATAGTGGCATAGGGATTCCGCCAGAAGATTTGGACAAGATATTTGAGTCGTTTAGACAACAGGATGGGCAAGACAGTCGAAGATTCGGCGGTACCGGCCTAGGGCTCGCCATTTGCAGAAAACTGGTGGAGGCAATGGGAGGAGAGATACGTGCTGCAAGCGAGATGGGCATCGGGAGTACCTTTGAGGTTATCTTAAGAGATATCGAGGTTGCTCCGTTAGACGAGGTGTCGGCTATTGCTGCGGACTCATTTGAAGTTACCAATACAGCCTTTGCCAAGGCCGGAATTCTGGTTGTCGATGATATTGAATCCAACCGAAACCTTTTACGAGAATTATTGGCAGAGGTTGGCTTGGATGTTTTGACTGCCGATAACGGCCAGGAGGCCTTAGATGTTATAGGGGAATATCAACCTGACCTTATCATTATGGATATCAGAATGCCAGTTATGGATGGCATTGAGGCAACTCTAAAGATAAAAGCAGATTCAGAGACGAGTGGGATACCGATAATAGCCTTAACCGCATCCACCTCCGTAGAGGACAGGGGGGATATTCTAGCAAAAGGCTTTGCTGGCTATCTCACTAAACCTGTCAGTGCAGGGAGGCTGCTTGCAGAGATCGCCAAACATCTCCCTTGTTCAATCCAAATACTGGAAAAAGTGAAACCCAACATCTTTTCCCCAAGGGTGGTGATTGAAGAGATTGAGAGGCCGACTGAATTTATTGCTATCCTCAATAATGAGATATTGTCATCCTGTCAATCTCTGCAAAAAGCGATAGTTATGCAGCGTGTTGAACAATTTGCAGAGCGGTTGCAGGAACTGGCTAAAGAACATACGGTACAAGCACTTGGAGATTACGGCGAGGAGTTACTCGGCGCTGTCAGGATATTTGACACCGTAAAGATAGAGAAAAAACTTCGAGATATTCCCGAAATAATAGAGAGATATACTGCTATGATGGAGCAACGGAATGGACAATAAACCGCCCCTGATTCTCATCGTTGATGATAACCCCCAGAATTGTCAATTTCTTGGCAACCTGCTTGCTGAAAACGGCTATGAACTCGGGGTGGCACGGGATGGCCTCAAGGCCCTGGAGTTCGTCAGAAACGACGTGCCGGATCTCATCCTGCTGGATATCATGATGCCTGGGATGGATGGCTATGAAGTGTGTGCAAAATTAAAGGCAGGCCTTGGTACCATGCATATACCAGTAATTTTCCTCACTGCCAAAACTGGGACCGAGGCGATTGTTAAGGGGTTTCGAGTCGGTGGTGCCGACTATGTAACTAAACCATTTAATAGTGATGAGTTGTTGGCTCGTGTGAATACCCATGTGGAGATGAAAATATTAAGGGCTATCATGCCAATCTGTTCCTCATGCAGGTGCATTCGTGATGATAATGGATACTGGAACACAGTCGAGAAATATATGGGGACTCATCTCGGTACATTATTCACACATGGTCTTTGTCCAAAATGTGCGGATAAACTGTATGGTGATGAGAAGTGGTATAGTAAAGAGCAGGGCGAAGGGTAACTTCAATCAGTGTGTCCCTGGTTCGATTTCTGGCCTCGACAACAACAAGTTAAGGCACTCGGCTATTTTTAGCTGAGTGCCTTTCCTGTTTGGTGTCATGTTGGTGTCAGGCGGTCTTGTTCAGATCAGTATGATCAAATGGGAAACTGTACGTTGCTCATCATTAAGAGACATACTTGCTATCATTCATGCTTCTCCTGTTCTATATCATATTAAAGTCCACATCCGTCGCTATCTCTGCCGCAACATATATAGTGAAACGATAAATTCCAGTAGTCAAAGCGATATGATTTTATCTAGAGTTCGTTTTCATCAATTATAGGTTTGAAGCCTTCCCCAAGTGTCTGACGAGTATCCATAATGGTCATGAAAGCATCAGGGTCAGTTTTGTAAATAAAAGCTTTGATAATCGGCAATTCACGGCGTGTTAAAACTAAGAAAATAACATTTTTTTCGTTACCAGTATACATCCCCTCTCCTTTCAGGAAAGTACCGCCACGGTCAAAATCTTTGATGATTTTATCTTTAATTTCTTGATGCTTTTCTGATACAATAAATAAGACGTTGTCATACTTGAAGCCGTTCATCACAATATTAATCACCTGCCCCATAATGTAGATACTTAATAGAGAATATAAGGGAATTTTCCAGTCTTGAAATACAAAAAGAGCAGAGAGTACTACTGCAGTATCAGCAAGGATGACGCCTTGTCCAATGGATACACGAGCATATTTGGCAATGATAGCGGCAATTATATCAGTACCACCAGTAGTAGCGCCTGTACGGAAGACTAAGCCTAGTCCACCTCCAATAAAGATAGAGCCAAAGATGACACTCAAGAGGAGGTCATTGGCCAAGCCTAGAGGATCGGCAGCATTTATTTCTGCATTGTTTTGAATATACCAGCCGAGCCCGTCGATAAAGACAGACGTAAGAATGATACCCACGACCGTTTTTATGCCAAAGCGTGGCCCAAGAATCTTAATCCCAATTAAAAGCACAGGGACGTTAAGAGCGAGTGCGAACATACCAACTGGTACTTCAGGAATGATACTATGGACCAATAGTCCAATGGCAATAAAACCTCCAGGAACAATATTGTAAGGATTGATGAATAAGGCATAGCCAAGGCCCATCAGAGCAGAACCTACGATGAGTAGCGTGTACTGCCAAACGGTTTTTTTGAATTTGTTGTTGCTCATTACTTTACATTATTCTGTGTAACTACCCGCTTCATATATAAGAAGGGTGTTGGGAGAATTAGTGAAATGTTTAATTGAAACAATTGATTGCAGTAGAAAGGCCTCTGCGATGGAGGGGGCCTGACTAAAAGGCTCCTAACCCAAGACAGCGACTTCTCATGCACCATAAGAATATCAAGCTGATCGTGCGAAAACAATTTTAAAATCAATTTTCTAACTGGAAACGTCTCCCTAAAAAAAGAGTAACTTCAGTGTGTTGCTGTTAAAACATATTATTTCAAAAAGTGCATCATTCCCGAGTGTAGGTATCGGGAGGTGAGCATTGATTTCGCCCCCCCTGAATCCAAGTTCCAGCAATAAAGAGGGATACAGCACTATACAAAAATCAACGATAAAAAGATGCCGAACAAAAGTCTACAATGGAAAACAAGCAGCGTGGTCTGTAAATGGTCTTAGTCGGTTATCGAAGCTCACAATTACTACCAACCCTGATCGGTGACATTCTCCCTACCCTGAATTTAGGGTGTGAGCAATATAAAAGCTTTGTCTAGCCCACTATTTGACACATTGTTAGCTCTACGAAGGGGACTTATGCATCATGATATATCGACAATGGAACTGGGAACAAAAGGATTGGCCCAACTTTACTGATGACAAGGAAGGCACCGATGATATTGAGAATGAATATCTCAACCATGACAGTTTGCAATCCTCTTTATTGAAAGAATTTTAGAGAAGGTAGTAAGGGCTTTAGAGGTGGGGTAAGCGCGGAAAACGATATCTCAATCGCCAAGACGACAGCTTCAACAGTAACCAGAATTTCAAAGAGTCTAGTGGAAAGGGAGCGTTCACCAAAACAGGTTCGCTAAAACATACTCGATATTTTCTGAATTTATAATTTGGCTTTCTCACTTACATCGGTGTCCCTCGTCCCATGATGTGAGCAATCTATATTGGGTTTTCGCTAAGGCTGAGAGCTGGTGTTGCAAGGCTATGAAAAGCTTGAGTCATTGGCCGATATGGAATCCTTGCTTCTTTTAAAGCTGGTCGTCAGGCTCTATTGCTTAAATTTGCATGAGTAAGTTGATTGAGGTCAGTCTTCACTATTGCCGACTGACCTCATTCTGAGCGAAATCTTTTTTTATTTAAATGGCTCATACCAACAAGTAGAGCTCTCCTGCAAGGTGATCCTGTCGTTACATTAAATACTCTACAGAAGTTGCGAAGAAAGTAATAGACTTCAGCTGCTTTGCCCCTTCTTCTGTAGCCGCTTTAACTTTCACAGGTGGGTCGCAGTCTTTCTTGTTCTTTCCAGATATATCACCAGCTGCTCCTGTCTTCGTTTCATCCTGTTTATTTCCTATTGCACAAAGATCAACATACTTGGCAACAGCAAAGCCCTTCAGCTCAACTTGCTTTCCATTGGCATCAGTTTTAAACTTAAAGGCATCATCCTTTGCCCATACAAGAGCCACGGGATCACCTTCTTTATATGGGCCATCAGAAACCCAAACTTTACATCCGCTACCGCAAGCTCCAACAATAGTACCGACCAGAGATATTTCTTTTTTTTCATAACCTGGCATTTTTTCGATAAGGGCTGTGAGTGTTAATGGCCCCTGCACTTCTCCAGAGCTTGCAAATATAACTGGAATACAAGCAAGGTTGATAAGCATAATGGTGAGCAACACAAATAATTTTTTCATTTACGAGTCTCCTTTTCGTTTTTTTGTCGTTCGTATTCGTATTTTTAAAAACAGATAACATCCTGTAACAGAAAGTACTATCAAGCTCAGCCCCACAAGGTCATAAAAGATCTTTCCCCACGAACCAAAAAACTCTCCGGTGTGGAGATCCTGTACCAACCACATCACAGGTATCCGTGTTGCCTCTTCAGGAAAGAGATCTTCCAATCCCTGTGCTTTTCGAGTTCTATCCAGCCGTTCCTGATAGCTTTCTGGAAGAAATGAGCTTGAAACACGGCCCTTTTCAAGGAATTCGAAATCATGGTGATGATTGTATAACACTCCGGTAATGGAGATAAAAACAAGTATCAGTGAAACAAAGATGCTTAGACTTTTAAAATAGCCAAAGCAATAAATGTGGATTTTTTTCAAAAACAAAAAAGGTGTCATTTATCTACTTTTCCTGAAATAGCATCTGTAAAGTTGACGATTGTAAAAACACACGAATTGAAGGGAATGGTAACTTTTCCCCTTTTTCACAACCTACCCCAATGTGGCACATTAGGGCAAGGCAAGGATTGATTGCACCCCCTTTTTACCTCATTTGATCTATAAAGCAGTCGAAGAATATCTCTCAAAGAGCGGGAGTGATAAGGATTAACTCTCCGTCGGGAAAGTACCAAGAAGAAAAAATGGTTCTTTTGAAAGACACAGCTTCTTTTTGGTTAGTTTCTGCTTTACCGTCTAATCCATTTACCCCTTATACGTGGTTTCAAAGCTATAACGAATTTTGAATCATTGACCGATACGGAAGGTCGGCTTCTTTCAAAGCTGGTTGCCAGGCTCTATTGCTTAACTGTGCTTCACTGCAGCGGGAGAAGTGCGCCTATAGTGTCCTAAAATCAAGGAAAATAGAAAAATGTCAATGTAATTGATTCGGCCAATACGGTTGGCTAATGCGAATACCCTTGTGTGTCCTTAGCTCTAAATGTGATCTTTCTTGTGCAAGAAACTACACCGTATCTTGCAAAAGCCCACATCCCCCTCTTTCAATTATTTCAGTCACAACTAACGACCTTGAATCACTGGCATGTGGGGTGGTTTGAAAAAAAGAAAGAACATGGTGCGTTGAGGGCTTGACTTACCAGGAATTGTGAGCATATGTGTAGTCAGTGAGCGTTCACTTACTCGGCTGGGGAGGACTTTCCTTTTTTGTTAATTTTAGAAGGAATTTATGGAAAGTCTCCATTGATCTGGTCAGAGTTTTACAACTCCAGGTACTTACAGTAAAAGAGGATAACATGAAGAAAATAGTCGGGAAAAGTATTGCTCTGGCAGCGGGTATGTTGTGTTTGAGCAGTGTGCCATCGGTATTTGCTGCAAATAATGCTGATGTTGAACAGTTGAAACAGCAGGTTCAGGAACTTATTTCCCAAAACCAAGAACTGACCAAACGTGTACTTGTCATGGAGAAAAATCAGACAGAGGTAGCTGCTACAAAAATGAAAAATGATCTGGTTCCATCGATTCCTGCAAGTGTGATACACACTCATGTGCACCAGACGGTTCAGAAGGAAATGCGTAAACAGCGAGAAGAGGAAGTCAATGAGCAAAAAATTAACGACTATGTGACACTGTTTGGGCTGATCGAAGCGGAAGCCATTTTTGGTGAAGACTATGAAGGTAACAGCTTTAGCGAGTTCAATGTAGCCACAGTAGAACTCGGGTTAAGTGCTCAGATGTCAGAATGGGCTGCGGCCCATCTTATGGCACTATACGAGGGGCCAGATGGCGATCTGAACATTGATGAGGCCACCATCTGGCTAGGCAACTATGAAAAATACCCACTGCTTATGACTGTGGGTAAATTTTATATGCCTTTCGGGAGTTTTGAGACCAATATGATTCAGGATCCATTGACTTTGGAGATTGGTGAAATCAATGACTACGGTGTGGCCGTTGGGTTTCTGGGCAATGGTTTTTATGGTGCGTTGTATGGTTACAATGGGATGAAGGAAACTGGAAGCAGTGACACCATAACGGGTTTTGGGGCAGAAGCCGGCTATGGCTTTGAGAGTGAGAGCATGAGCTTTAAAACAGGTGTCAGTTGGGTAAATAACATTGCTGATTCGGGTGGTATTACAGAGTACCTTGAAGAATCTGGGATGGATTCTATAGAAGATCAGGTTAATGGTATTGGCCTGCACGTCATGGTAGGTTTTGGCCCTGTCTCCTTTATCGGTGAATATATCCAAGCACTCGATGATTTTACTGAGATTGCGTATATGGATCATGGGGCGGAAACGAAAGCCTGGAATACTGAGTTTGCCTATTCCATCGAACTCTTTGATAGAGAATCAATTTTTGCCATTGCTTACCAGGGGACCAGTGAAGCTGTGGAGCTTGGCTTGCCGGAGACGAGATATCTCGCTGCTGCCAGTATGATCTTGTTTCAGGGAACAGCTCTGACTCTTGAATACAGTCATGATAAGGACTATGGCCTTGCAGAGGGTGGAACCGATGGGGATGCCAACATATTCTCAACGCAGTTAGCATACGAATTTTGAAATTCTTCTTTAGTGGGGAGGGGTCATAGCCACGCAAAGAAACTCGATACTGACTCGTCTGAAGGTGAGGCTGTATAGAAAACATATTGATATAACAGAAGGAAGAGCTTTACCAGGTGTGATGACAACTTGTTAATAGTATCGTGCCGATTGTTTTTTCTGATGGACAGATTTTTGTAAACAAGAGTTCAAAGAACTTAATAAGATAACACTTTATCTTAAAAAACACTGCTACCTGAGGAGGTACAGAATGAAAATGACAAAAGTTTTTACCACTGCAATGATTCTTGGAACATTTAGTTTAAGCACCGTTTTACTTCTTGCTGGAAACGTTTCTGCCAAGGGGCCGATTAGCTCAATAAATTATGATGTCGATGGGAATGGTAGTATCACAAAACAGGAATTTAACAGTGTCCGTGAACAGCAGCAGGCAGAAATGAAGGCCGATGGTCGATTAGGACAAGGTATGGCCAATTCTCCTTCCTTTGATGATGTTGATACGGACAAGGACGGTCAGGTTTCTGTGCAGGAAATTAAAGCCATGCAGGATCAGCAACAGGCAAACCGTGGTCAGGGTCGTGGCAAGGGGCAAGGCAGAGGTGCTGGCAACAAGAATTAGAGAAATGACTCAATAAACTGCGGCTAAGTTGGGAACAGGGGGCTTTTCATCCCTCTGTTCCTATTCTGATGAGATGGGTGAGGTTCATTTTAAAATGATGGAGGAGTTATGAACACTCTACTGAAACGGCTTTTTGGAAAACTCCCCATGGCTCGTTCTGCTCGAGCTTATGAATTTGCATTGGATAACCTGCTTGACCTGTCCCCGCAATCAACGGTTCTTGATATAGGAACCGGACAGGGCTTTGGAAGCGCTTATCTCAGTCGACGTTTACCGCAGTGCCACCTCCTCAGCTTGGATATCACCCATGACTGTTTAAAGAAAGAGAAGCTCAACTTTGGTTCTCGACTACCACATTTCCTTTTAGCCGATGCCGTTCAGCTTCCACTGACCAGTAATTGCCTCGATATTGTCTTCATGGTGATGACTTTTCACTGCCTACCGGAACCCCGAGAAGTGATAAGAGAAATTGTGAATGCGCTCAAACCCGGAGGTTCATTGATTCTTGCCGATGTCGACGGTGAACATCCAATGGCTCCTTTTTTTGAGTTGGTGGAGCATATTGGTATCAGTCCTTTGACCCATGCCTATACAAGAAGTGAGCTTCGCTTTCTTTTTGAAGACGCCGGTTTGCAATTTGAAGTCCATAAGAGACCAAACAGGAAGAACGGCTTCATGATGTGGACTCACGGCAGGAAAGTTGCGTGAGAATAATGAACCATCCTCTTTTGAAACTCGCACTTTTACTGCTTGTGGCACACATTGGACTCACCATGTGGACGCTGGCGGATTCATCAATGGTGTCCGTGACCGGGCGTTTACAAATGCCGACCATGCTGATGTTTAGCCTGTTGCACGCAAGTTACATGCTGGGGTGGCGGCGGGCCTTGGAGTTTTTTGCACTCACTGCTGTCATTTCCTGGGGATTTGAACATACGGGGGTGGCTACTGGCCTGATTTTTGGTAATTATCATTACTCCGATAAACTGGGATACAAGCTTGGACACGTTCCCATTGTCATCCCTTTAATTTGGTTTATGATGATGTATCCAAGCTATATCATAGCCAATCTTATCGGAAATGGATGTCCTGTCGGTGATCAGGGTGGTACGGGGCGCATCATCTGGCTTTCTCTTATTGGCGCTATTACTATAACAGCCTGGGATCTGGCTGTTGATCCCGTTTTTTCCAGTCTCGGCTTCTGGGTCTGGGAAGATGGCGGTTCCTATTTCGGGGTGCCCCTGCAGAACTTTGTCGGGTGGCTTATGACCACATTCACCATTTTCCTTTTCTACCGATTATGGGAACGACAAGCTGGTATACACCCAATAGGGCCCGTAAGTAAGCTGGCCGTCTGGATGCCGCCATTTATATATGGTAGCCAGGCTCTCAGCGTTTTTGTCCGGCCCAATCTTGGAATTATCACCTTTTTTGCTATGGGGTTTCCTCTGCTAGCTGCCATAAACCAATACTGGTTTAAAACGAAATCTCTCTCCAGGGAAAAAGATACCCACAGCTGATACTTTATTTAATTTTTTTGCGAATCAGGCATTAAAAAGGAAGAATGGAAGATTTAGAAATGGTTCAAGAAGACACAAAAAAAATGTTTTTGAAATACCGCACCTGTTCTCGTACTTTTTTTAATATATTAAACCGCGAATTCGGTTATCCAAGAGAAGCTGAAGAGCATGCCGCAAATCCCTTAGCGGGTGGAATAAGGCTGGAAGGCTATCAGTGCGGAATGCTTTGGGGAGCTTCCTTGGCTGTGGGGGCAGAATCTTTTCGCAGGCATGATGACAGCGGTCAGGCCATCGGTATTGCCATAACAGCTACTCAACATCTTATGAAATCATTTTCAAAAAGGGCAGGAAGTGTTAACTGCAGAGATATAACCGGATGCAATCTTTCCAGTAAACGTGGCTTGGTCAATTATATTTTCTCTGGCAAATTTATATCCTGCTTGAAGCTTGCAGAAAAATGGGCTCCGGAAGCCATCAGATCAGCAACTGAAGGATTGTCTGATAACAAAACTGACTTCCCTCAACTCCCATTAAGTTGTGCTTCTGAAGTAGCGAGAAAAATGGGTGCCAGCGATGAAGAAATGCTTATGGTTTCCGGATTTGCCGGAGGTCTTGGCTTGAGTGGGAATGCCTGTGGCGCGTTGAGTGCCGCAATATGGATGAATAGTCTCGCCTGCCACAGAAAAAAAACAGATTTTAATAATAACAATCTAAAACCTCACAGCAAAGTTGGGATTGGAAAATCTGTTTCTCCTAGCGCAGCAAACACATTAAAAGCATTCTATAGCGCAACTGATTCTAAAATTCTATGTCATGAAATATCAGGACAGAAATTTGCGACAATAGATGATCATACGAAATTTATTAAAAACGGTGGTTGCGACAAACTGATTAATGTACTCGTACGATCACGATACTCGTGTCCCCTGCAAACCTAACTTTTGCTATTTGCTTTAGCTGCTTGGAGCGATGATAGAAATGCCCATCCAACTAAATTTGATTGGCAATTCAGAACGGATGATAATCGGATCAAGTTAAAGCGGCTTTGTCAGAAATTTTATATTATAGAATAGAGTAAGCTCCTCGAAGTCATTTGTTGATCAACGTCTAAAGTTGACTTACTTTTAGCGTTGAGTATTTTCCGCCTGTCCATTTTATTTTATTGATCAACTTTGGACGCTTACGTACAAGCCAGCTAGGGCTAGCACGGAGTAGCTTGTGTAGGATTCTTTGTTTAGATTGATCATTACAGATTAAGGTTCTTAGCTATCTAAAAATACGGAACTTAGTAAAACAGGTCGACTTGAAAAATAATAACAGGATGAAATGTATGTCTACCGTTGGATTGGAAGCTATTCGGTTGAATAAATCGTACAAGGTGGATACCAGACAGATTACCGTACTTAATAATATAAGCATATCCGTTCAAGTCGGTGAGTTTGTTGTTATTAACGGAAAAAGTGGCAGTGGTAAGTCAACATTGTTGAGTCTGCTGTCAGGGCTGGACAGACCGGATTCAGGAAAGATCTTTCTTGCTGGCACCGATATTACCAATTTGAGCGAGGACGAACTCGCACCATTTCGCAACCGGACAATCGGTTATGTCTTTCAATCTTTTCATCTTGTCCCTTCCCTGACTGCTTTTGAAAATATTGCCTTCCCAGCGGAATTAAACCGAGATCCACGTGCTGCTGACAAAGCGAAAGAGTTGTTGCGTCGGGTAGATCTCAGTGAAAGAATGAATAATTTTCCGCACCAGCTGTCAGGGGGAGAAAAACAACGAATTGCCATCTGCCGGGCTCTGATCAACAGGCCGCAGATCATTTTTGCTGATGAACCAACCGGTAACCTGGATTCAGCCAATGGGAAAATTATTATGGAACTGCTTCTGGAATTGCGTAAGGAATTCAAAACAATGCTGGTGTTGGCAACTCATAGCCCGGAAATAAGTGACAAAGCGGACTCTATTTTCCGCCTTGTCGATGGCAGGATTGAAAGTTCTTCAGATCAGGTAATCTAGAGAAATGCTGCATCTTCGTTTTATCTTCAGGCAAATAGACAGCTCTCGCAAACAGGCAATTATTTTTGTACTTTGTGTTGCTCTGTCTCTTCTGATCCTTACCTCGCTTGGTGGCCTCAGCCGTAATGTTCGCCAATTAATGCTTCAGGACGCAAGACAGCTCCACGGCGCAGACATCACTCTCCACTCTCATTATCCATTTTCCGATCCCTTACTCAGCGCAATACAGGACTACGAACAGCAAGGATTGGTGCAAGGCGCGCTGGTTAACAAGTTCTACAGTATGGCCAGAAATCCCCTGACAGAAAAATCTATTCTCAGTGACCTGAAGATAGTTGAAAAGGGCTATCCTTTTTATGGCACGGTGCAACTTCTTTCAGGCCGAAACTTTTCGGAAGTACTCCACAAAGGATCGATTATTGTTGGGCAGGTATTACTGGATCGTCTACAGGCAAGAGTTGGTGATACTTTGCAGATAGGATCTGCCTTGCTGACCATTGTCGATGTCGTCACTCTGGAGCCGGATCGTCCGGTTTCATTTTTCTCCTTTGGCCCGAGAATTTTTATATCAGCTGCTGACCTGGAAAACCTTGATCTTATTAAAAAAGGCAGCAGGATACGGTTCGAATACCTGCTTAAAGTACATGATCCTGCCCTTGTTGACCAACTTGCTGAAGACTTTTCGAACAAGACAATCGTACCTCAGGAAAGTGTTCAGACTTTCAGAGATGGGAATAGCAGCATAAATCATTTTTTAGAAAATCTACTCTTTTTCCTCAATCTTATCGGCCTCTTTACTCTGGTATTAGCCGGTATCGGCATTCAGACATCGCTGTACGCCGTATTTCGTGAAAGCGAATATACCATTGCTATCATGAAATCAGTTGGGGCAACAAGTCGTTTCATCTTCTTTCACTTTATGATTATGGTGTTACTGCTTGGCGCCGCTGGAATAGTAACAGGATTGCTCCTGAGTTCTCTTTTGCAGTTGTATTTTCCCATTCTTTTTGCCGAAATTCTCCCTGCTAAGGTTACATTGACAATTTCATGGGGTGTTGTTTTTGAAGGACTTATCCTGGGAACAATTGTTGTAAGCCTGTTTTCTTTTCTTCCTCTACAACGTCTCAAGAACCTCAAGCCAGCCTTAATCTTACGTAAAGAGACTGGGCTTGCCCCACGAGGACTAGTCTTTTACAGCACCAGCTCAATTATATTTTTCTTTTTTGTCGGGCTGGTTATCTGGCAGTTAGAGGATTTCAAGATCGGTATCTATTTTATACTCGGACTCTCCGCGCTAATCGGCATGTCAACGCTTATCACCCAGGGAGTGCTATTTATTATGCAAAAAAGCACTCCTCGATCTCTGATACTTCGCCAGGCCTTTCGGGGCTTGTTCAGACCGGGTAACGCCACTCGCCCTATTATTGTCACCCTCAGTGTCTCACTGGCAGTGATTTTTTCCATATATCTTATTAATCAAAATCTTCGTACCACTTTTATAGATTCTTACCCTGACGATTTGCCGAATGCTTATTTTCTGGATATCCAGCCAGAGCAGAAGGGGGCATTCACAGAAATTATCGGGATAGAGGCGAGCTATTTCCCAATTATCAGAGCTCGGCTGATTTCAATAAATAATAAACCCATAGACAGAAAGAAGGAGAAGGCAAAAAAACGGGATAACTTGAACCGTGAATTTAATCTTACCCATCGTGACGTTCTTCTCAAAGATGAGCACCTGTTAGAGGGAGAAACACTTTTTGGTAGTAAGCTTGATGCGTTACAAAATCGTGGGGAGGTACCTGTTTCTGTAATGGATACAGTTGCAGAAAACGGGAATATCAGCATTGGCGATCTGCTTGTTTTTAAAATACAGGGAATTCCACTGAAAGCAAGAGTGACAAGCATGCGAACCAGAACAAAATCAAAGGTACGCCCCTTTTTCTATTTCGTCTTTCAGGAGAGTGCACTCAAAGACGCTCCCCAAACCTTATTCAGTGCCCTTAAAATAGACAAAGAACAATTGAGCACAATTCAGAATACACTGACGACAAAACTACCAAATGTCAGTGTCATCGATATAGGTTCTACGGTCAAGATACTGGGTAGGATTATGCAGAAGATGTCATCCATTATTCAGTTTTTTACTTCGTTTTCAATTATCGCCGGGGTACTTATCATTATCAGTTCTATTTTTGCAACCCGTCTGACACGGATTCGTGAAGCTGTTTATTTTAAGATACTTGGTGCAAAAGGTTCTTTTGTTGTAAAGGTTTTCACCTATGAAAACCTGATTATTGCTCTCTTAAGTGCTTCCCTTGCAATGCTGATTTCCCATGTTGGAAGTTGGATTATTTGCTACCAGATACTTGATATTACCTATCAGCCCTTTTGGGGCAGTACGGTCAGTATGGTCGCAGCAACCCTTGTTCTGGTTATTGGTGTTGGACTTGGGGCCTCCGTTTCAATTTTAAAGCAGAAACCAATTGCCTATCTCCGGAATGAGAGGCAAGGTTAAACAATGCGGATGCAAGAACTCAAGAGTAACGTAGCCTTGTACTGTAGCACAAGTATCATTCTGCTAAGCCTCATTTTCCTATTGGGCTGTGACCAACAGGAGACACAACCCGGACCAGAAGAGATCCCTGTTACTCCCAATTATGAAGGAACTGTGATGGCTGTTGGTGATAGTCTGACAGCAGGATTGGGCCTAGTGGAAGATGAGGCATGGCCAGCCATAGTGGAGAAAAAACTCTGGGAAAATGGACATCATTGGCAGGTTATTAACGCGGGAATAAGTGGTGAGACAAGTAGTGGTATCCTCTCACGGGTTAAATGGACACTGGCTCAAAAACCTGAAATTATTATTTTGGAAACAGGTGCCAATGACGGTTTTCGTGGCATCCCACCATCCGTTATTCGGCAGAACATCTCAAGTGCTGTGCAGATGTTCCAGGAAGAAAATGTTACAGTAATCCTGGCTGGCATGCAGATTGTGCAAAATCTTGGTGTCAACTATACCCAAGAGTTTGCAAATATCTTTCCGTCTGTTGCTCGTGAATATGACTGTCTGCTTATTCCTTTTTTTCTGCAGCAAGTGGCCGGTACCCCTTCTCTCAATCAAGCAGATACGATCCATCCCAACGAAGAGGGCCAAATTATCATAGCAGAAACTGTATATCCATATGTGCTTCAGGCTCTTCAGGAACACCGTTCCAAGAGGATGGAATAAGAGCCTAACTGTCTTCTTGCCGCGGGGATAATTACTTCGTCTGCTTGCTGTTGCTAGACAGATAGGGGAGCAGGGATTCGCCTGTGGCAGTTTTTAATGCCTGTCGATTAGTATAAAGACTAATCAGAGATAAAGCCAAACGGGACTGGGTTCGCACCAGATCCCTCTGTACCTCATTAAAACGGGCCAGTGATTCCTGCCCTGCCTTGTATCCCTCTTCCACCAGATTTCTGCTCTGTTCAACTAATTTTACTGAGGCACGCTGAAGCTTGAGTTGGGCCCTTGCTTGTTCCAAATTCGTTATTGCCTGCCTCACCTCACTCTGCACCTTATTCTTTTGCTGATCTAGGGTTCTTGCGGTTTCTCGGTGGAATGCTTTTGCTTCCGCAACTCTGGCCTTATCTTCCCCACCTCTAAAAAGATTATAGGATAGATTGAGAGAAAGCGTGGAACCAAAATCGTCTCCTTCAAGCTCCATATCATCATTCCGATTTCCATTCACAGATCCATTCATCGCAAGTTGAGGATAGAATCTTGCCTGCTTGGCTCCTACAGTAGACTCTGCACGTTGGCGGGTGAGCTCCTGACGAAGGAGATCTGGGCGATTGCTTGCCGCAGTCTGGAGCAAAAGCTCCGTGGATAATTCAATAAACTCATCCTCCTCAACCATATTCATTCGGACCAGTCCCATTTCCTCCGGCATGCTTCCCGACTTGCGACCCAGTAAGAATGCCAAGCTATACAGAGCCAGATTATAATTACGTTCAGCCAGTAATATATCCGTGGAGGCATTGTTCATCTGTACCTGGAAGTTGAGCACCGCAGAGAGTGATCCTGCGCCAGCCCCCATACTGATCTCTGCTTCTCTAGCTTGATTTGAATTGAAAGAGAAATCAGCTTCAGCAATGGCTTTATTATACAGAGCCAGCTGGGCACCGTAATAGCTTTCAGCAACGGCTTGCAAGAGAAGACGCATGGCATCTTTTCTAACCTGCTCACTCTCCTGTTGCCCATATTCAGCAATGAGATTTGAAAATTTCCTAGAAAACCCATCAAACAGAAGCCAGGAAGCACCAAGTGAGAGTTTGTATTTTTCACTGTTTCGGTCAATATCAGCTCCTCCCAAAAGAAGCGACTGCGTCGCAGCATCTGTTGCGGACATTCTCCCGGATGTGGCTGCGCCATTGGCATCAATACTTGGATAATACAAAGCTCTGGCCTGTTCAACCCGCTGACGTGCCTGTTCTACCCTTTCAGCGGCAGCAGCAAGGGAAGGATTGTCAGCAAGTGCAATCTGCTGGGCAGTCGCCAGGTTAAGCTGTTGCACCCCTTCAAGAGTTTTACTGTTTGCAATGGGTATACAAATCAAACCCACCATTGCCACAAAGAAGAAAGGAAGTTTCCAGTTCACTGTCTGTTTTTGCTTACTCATGTTTTATAACCCTTGGTTCAATTTCTTCGCGCGTTGGCCACTGGCCTGTTACCCCTTTCGCCAGTATTCTTCTGAAGTCGTTCATAATCACCATCAGACTGGGTATTAAAATCAAGGTCAATCCTGTGGCCAGAACTACGCCACCCGCCACAGATAAGGCCATGGGGATAAGAAACTTAGCCTGCATATCCGTTTCTATAATAAGCGGTGCCAACCCTCCAACAGTACTGATTGACGTGAGGAAAATAGCCCGAAACCGTCTTGCACCACCCTGGATAATTGCATCGAAAAGTTTCATGCCGCCGGCAAGATTCTCATTCACCCGCTCGATTAAAACAATGGCATCATTAATGACCACTCCGGAGAGGGCAACCATTCCAAAAACGGACATCATGGAAAGATTATAGCCAAAAAGTAAATGGGCAAGGATGGCACCGATGATACCAAAAGGGATGGTGAAAAGAATGATAAAAGGCTGAATATATGATCGGAATATGGTTGCGATTATGACAAATATTCCGAGCATCGCGATGGGATAACCAACTTTGAGAGTGTCAAAAGATTCTCGTATATTTTTCTTGGAACCCTGCATGGCTAAATGCACATCAGGATAATCACGTTTCATTTTGCGGAATATGGTTTTTTCAAGCTCGGCAAAAATTTCTCCGGAATTAGCTTGCCGATTATTTACTTCAGCTGACACCTTAATTCGCCGCAAGCCATCTGTACGCGTAATAGTGGAAAACCCTGGGGAAAATTTAATATCAGCAACAGAGAGCAAGGGGATTTCTCTCCCGTCAGCAGTACGGATATGTACTTTTTCAAAATCGGAAACACGGGTACGCTCAAGGGCTGTATAACGCACTTTAACCCTGATATCATCACTACCGCGTTGCAAACGAAAGGCTTCTCTCCCATAAAAACCGGCATTTATCTGTCTGGCTAGATCCTGCACTGAAATGCCAAGTGTTGTGGCCTCAGGCTTAAGGGTAAGCTGCAATTCATTCTTGCCCTGGGCATAATCGGAACTGATCTGGTACACCCCCTCAAACTCAGCAAGTGCGTCCTGCAAGTCCTCATCAGCATGCAAAAGATCCTCCATGACAGGGCCCTGAAGCCAGACCTCGATTTCAGCCCCCGATGGTCCGGCATGCATTCCTGCGAAGGAAAGACTTTTCACGCCGGGAATCTTGCCGACTTCTTTTTCCCAAGCAATAAGCAAATCGTTGGAATGAATGCCCCGTTTTTCTGAAGGCAGAAGAATAACTTGCATGGAGCCCATATGTGGGCCGGTGGCACCCATATCACCGGATAAAACCTGGCCCACCAGTTTCAAGCGATGACGAACAAGAGGTTCCCCACTCGTGGTTGGTGTTTTTTCTGCTAAACGATTAAAAGCCAACTCGATTTGATCCAATGCTTCGCCGGTGATATCGGGAGGAGTACCTTCCGGGAACTCAACCGTGGAAGTTATGACAAAACCATCAAGTTTGGGAAAGACCTGAAACTTTACAAGCCCGCCTTTTACCAATCCCATACTGACGATAAGTACTGCGACAGCAATGGCTAAAGAGACATAACGCCACTCCAGAACCTTGGCAATAAAAGGTACATAGCGTTTTTCTATAAACCTCTCAAGCCCCAAGCTCACTGCCGAACGATAGCGTTCAATAAGAGCAAATGGCCCCCATAATTTCTTTTTTCTATTAAGATCGGGTAAGTGACTTAAATGAGCCGGGAGCAGCAGGAGTGATTCAACAAGAGAAATTGCAAGACAGGCAATCACCACCACGGGTAAAATGGCAATAAATTTCCCCATGGTTCCCCCAACGTACATAAGAGGGATAAAGGCTACTATGGTAGTCGTAACTGCAGCCAACACGGGCATAGCCACTTCTGACACACCATTTACTGCGGCGTTAAAGGGAGACTCACCCCGTTGTCGATGTACATAGATAGACTCGCCCACCACAATGGCATCATCAACTACAATACCCAACACCATAATCAGGCCAAAGAGCGAAATCATATTGATACTGGCGTCAACTGACCAGAGAATGAACATGGCTCCAGCAATGGAGATAGGAATCCCCAAACCAGCCCAGAACGACAGACGCAAATCAAGAAAGAGCCAAAGCATAAAGAAAACCAGACAGAGCCCAATTACACCATTGCGCGTTAAAAGACTGATTCGGGCACGAAGGGAGTTCGTGGTATCATAAAAAACTGAAATATGGACGTCGGGTGGTAATATTTTTTGTTTTTCTGCAACAAAAGCCTGCACAGCATTGGAAATTTTAATGGCATCTTCTTCTTCAGTTTTGGAGATTTGAACAAACATGGCCGGTTTATTATCGATGGTTGCGACAATGGGATCTTCCGTGAAATCATCCCGAATTTCAGCAATACGATCAAGGGTAATGATTTCTCCACCGGGACGTGCCAGCACCACGATCTTTGCAAGTTCTTTACCGGTATATTTTCGTCCAACCGTCCGTATCCTGATCTCTTCGCCAACGGTACGCAAAGTCCCACCGGCAAGATTGAAACTGGATTTTTGGACAATTGAAGCTACCTTATCAAAACTTAATCCATATTTACGGAGCTTCTCTTCTGAAATCTCAATCCCAATTTCATATTCACGGGTTCCATAGGCCTCCACCTGTGAAATGAGGGGAATCATTTTGACCTCATCTTTAATTCGCTCACCCCATTGTTTAAGCTGTTTTTCGCTCAAATCACCGGACAAGGATAACAGCATCACCACCTGTTTTCTGACAACAGAACGAATAATGGGTTTTTCTGCACCAACGGGTAGGGTAGAGATCGCATTTACATGAGATCTTACGGTATCAAGAACCTCGTCAGTTTCGTACCCGTCTTTGACATCAACAATCACACTGGCCACATTCTCTTTGGACTTGGTGGTATATTGATCAATCCCTTGAATGGATTCGAGAGCTTCTTCAATTTTCTGATTTATGCCTTCTTCTACCTCTTCAGGATCTGCACCTGGATAGGCAACAGTGATAAGAAGTTTATCAATGTTAAATTCAGGAAAACTCTCCCGAACCATCATCGTAGTAGCAATAAAACCTGCAAAAAAGATGAGGAGCAGCAGGATATTTGCAAAAACAGTATTGCGGGCAAAAGTGGCAAGCAGGGTGTTCATTATTTTTTCACCTCATCTTCAGGAGATGCAGGTGTCACCACCTGAACCAAACTCCGTTCAAGGGGATTTACAAGGCGAGTGGTGATCACCGTATCACCCTCTGCAAGCCCTTTACTGATATAGGCGTTGTTATCCTGAACTCGTGCAACCTCAACAGAGGCAGTTTGCAGACGACCTTCACGAACTATATAAATAGTGTTCTCAAAGCTAACTGCCCTCCTGGGAAGCTCCACTACCTGCTGCATGGATTTCCCCGGTATTGTTACCCGGCAAAACATCCCGGACACAAGGGGGATGGGACTTCTTTTTTGGTTCAACTGTTTGGAATCTATGCGTATAACCACCTTTACAGTTCGCGTCTTCTCATCAAAGACACTGACCCTGTTCAAAACACCTGTGGCCTTGTTGTTTACATCTTCGGTCCAGGTGACTTCACATTGCACAGGTTTTACACCAGCGAACCACGCCTCTGAAGTAGCAGGTTGATGCGTGTTAGTATCAACAAATTGCAGCCACTTATACGCATCACGACTATCAAGCGGTACTTCAAGTTCAAGTACTGAATCGTCGGCAAGTCCTAAAACAATCTTACCGGGAGCCACATACTGCCCTTTTTCAATTTTCTTGGACGTAATCCGGCAGGTAAAGGGTGCAAAGACTTTACAACGCTCAAGCTTTATTTCTGCACGGGTCATCGCCTGTTGAACCTGGGCCAGTCTGTCGGCTGAATTATTCGCTGCTTGTTCCGTTTTTTCCACCCCGGCTCTGGTTCCCACGTTATTTTTTTCAAGAAGAGTTCTTACACGTTTAAGTTCTTTTGCTGTGAGTTCTTTGTCTCGTTTTAAAATGGCAAGGCGTGTCTTATTGGACTCATATTCACTACGATAATCCCGATCATCTATGGCAAAAAGTAATTCTCCTTTAGAAATTACTTCACCAGTCTGTAACCTGGGATGCACCTCAACAACACTGCCTGCAACTTCTGCCGCAATTTCCACCATACGGATGGAGCGTAATTCACCATGGGCTTCGATTTCCACAGGAACACTCTTCAAAGTAGCAGTGACAGCCTCCACCCGAAAAGCTCTTTCAACTTGTGCTATTTGACTGGGGGCTTTTTTCTTGCCTGCTAAAAACTTAAAACCCCCAAACCCCATCACTAGAATTATCAGACAGACAACAACTCGAATAAGTACAGTTGCGAGGATACTTTTTTTCTGTTTTTCACTCATATAGTTCACTTATTTTTTAGATAAAACCTGCTCAACATGTTCAAGCACTTCACACCATTTTTGTGTAGTCTCCGGTCCCAATTTTTCAACCAGATCAAGAAACGCAAACAATACTGCACCTTCCATTCGGTCGGCCTTCGCTGTCGCCTGTTCTGATAGCCGAACCACTACCTTCCGTCTATCCTGTGTGCTCCGCTCTCGAAGCAGAAAACCTTTATCTACCAACCGATCCACCATACACGATGCTGAAGGTGGAGAGACGTTCAGTTTTTCTGCAAGATGCGAAATCGTACTTTCACCACAGCCCCGAAGAGTCATCAACACCTGTAATTGAGCCATGGACAGTTCTTCTCCCTGGCAGGAAGCACGTCCGTGACCCAACTCTGACTGGATTGAAAAAATATGTTTTTTTAGCTTTTTCCCGGCACTTGCTATAAACCGTGCCTGCTCTAATGTTTTGTCAGTTGACATTATGGTTCACTTGATGGCATTGGAATGGGATATACGCAAATTGCTTAGCAATGCTAAGTAATAGTCGAACTAACTATTTTTTGTCAAGAATATTTGGAACTAGCCTGACTACATTGGATTATTTTTAGCGATTCCCCAATAAAAGTTACCCAAAAGAGTGGAAGCCTTTGGGGCGTAAGGCTTTAGAAATCATAGCTGAACTCGAAGAAGATGCGGTCATTATCTTCAATTGCACTTAACGCACCTTGGTTACCGGATTGATAAAAGATGATACCACCAGTGAGTGTCACTGCGTCGTTGAGGTCATAGTCAAGCTGAACACGTTCAAACATTCCATCTTCACCATGGGCACCAAAGAGTGAAAGAAGAATTTTGAGTTGGATAGTATCATTGGCAAAATCACGAATAAGTTTCGCCACAGTCTGTATTGTGTTTTCTTGGGCAATGTCTGGTGAAAGTGTCAGTTGTTCATCAAAGTCTACAAGGTGACGATTGACAATTTCCAGTGACAGGGCTGTTTCTGAAAACCCCAAATATTCAATACCGCCCATGAGATCCAGGCGTGAGAAATCTTCATCTTCCAAATTGGCAAATTCTAGACCATCAAACCAGGCTCCTTCTCCTTTAAGCAACCAGTTGCCAAAAGCGAGATTGGCGGTCATACCAGTCATAAAAACTCTGCTGTGTTTGCGGTACAGGCTATCGTTCACATCCGTGGTAATATGAGCTCTACCGTCAAAAATCCATGCTCCGTACAGAGATAAATCCCAACCGCTGAATATACCATTTAAGGCAAGAGCATATTGCTGGTTAGCAAGGGAATGATCTGGCTTTTGTTCTGGGGGGAGTGGCTGCTGTCCCGGATAAAAGTCACTGTTATACACTGGATTTTTATCAAAACGGACTTCATGAATCATGATTCCGCTCAGGTTCCAGTCACCAATATAATAATCAAGCTTGGTCATGGCCACAGGCAAACGACGATTCTTAATGTCCACCATGCCTGGCAGGCGGTTATCCAGAGGGTTCAGGATATCAGTCACTCGTACATTATCTGATTTTCCCCATACCACAACCTGACGTCCGATTTTAATATCAAGTTTTGAACTCAGACTGCCTTGCAGATAGAAATCATCAAGTTCAAGTTCCTGTTCATAGAGATCAAGCAACGTATTGGTGTATTGTTCTCTCCCTTGAATAGCGTATGCGGCATCATAAAAACCATGGCCACTTATCTTTGCTTGCCAGTCTCCCCAATGTATTTCACTGCTGAGGGACGCAGTGGTACGTAGCATGGAGATTCCACGAAAATCAACGTCATCTTCTTTTGGTGCATCGTGGGTGAAATTATAGGAACCGGCTAGACCAAGACTACCTGTTACTTCAAGCCATTCTGGAAGGGTGCTACTGGCGGTGGCATCCTTTTCCTGCCGTTCGTCAGATACATCATCAAAGCCAGAGAGCAGCTCATCAATATCGTTTGAAGTGTCTTTGGCTGCCGGTTCACTCAATTCCGTATCAAACCCAGACGACAGGATATCATCTAGGTCTTGAGCTGAGAGAGGAGCTGCGAAATGGAACAAAAACAGGATGAATGAAAAAATACATATGTTCTTCAATAGTTGCTGTTTCATGATTGCCCGCTAAATACCCTTTTCCAAACGGCGGACGGTGAACATCTCGTCATCAATTGCCTGATTATATTTAATATCAGACCATTTCATAACGGTCTTATGAAGGGTAACCTTATTCTTGGTTGTCTTCATGCGAGACTCTGTAGATACCCATATACCGTCAATCTGTTCAAACCCTAACATCTCCTGATATTTGATCTTTTTTCCTTCTTTGAGCCAATGGACAGCTCGCACACCCATGAAAATATCCTGGCGGATAAAAATAACAGATTTACTAAATCCATATCGATCTTCAACTTCCTTGCTGACAGGCAGGGCCTCAATGAGCCAGACTTTATGGCCTTTTACCTCACTTTCTTTAAGTATTTTATAGGTCCATTCATCAAGAACACGTTTGGTCATGTCGGCATAAGAAAAATCAGAGCCCATAAAAGCGCCGGATTTGTCTGAACTTGCGATACGTTTTGTCTTCCGAAGATCAGGTAAATAGAGCCACTGGTCGTCATCACGGCCTCCTTCGTAATAATCATAGGTCAGAAAACCAGTGTCCTTCACATCTGCCGGTGAGACGAAAAATTGTAATTTCCAGGTATCCTTTCCTTTATCCTTGTTAAGGATTTTCATTTTCCTCACTCGGCGATTATTTTTTTTGTCGATAAGGACCATCTCCACATTTGCGGTGAGATTATCTCCATCATCACGCCCATCAACCTTTTCCATGATCTCTCTGGCTGTCATGGCCTGGGCGCTGGCGCTAAAAATTAGCAGTATGACACCACAGAGAAGAACTTCTTGTATTTGTTTCAATTGCAGCATAACAATTCTCCTAAAAAGGATTCATTAAGATAATGAAATCGTATTATTTTTTAATTTTCAGCATTTTATCAGCCACAAGAGCCATAAGTGCAGGGGCAAGAAAAAAGTCGCCAATCAGAGCCAGTATAATAGCCATACCAGTCAACATTCCGAAATTGAACACATTGACCATTGAGGCAAACATAAAGATAAAAAAGCCGATTGAGAGGACGATGGATGTGGTTAGCATGGCTCGCCCGGCGGTATGGAGGGTCTTGCCAACAGCGTCTCTGATATCGTGGCTCTCTGTATAATATCTTTTGAAATTGTACATGAAGTGAACGGTATCATCTACAGCCAGTCCGATGGCAACTGAGGCGATCAGCATGGTAAACATATCGAGTGAGATGCCAATCCACCCCATGATTCCCATGACAATCAGGATCGGGCCAAGATTAGGGATCATGGCGATTATACCCATCCGGAAATTGCCAAGTAGAATAATCATCATAAGAGTAATAACTACCAGTGCAATCCCATAGCTTTGTGCTGCTGAATAGATGGTGGCGTGGAGAATACGGGCAAAAAGAGACATGATGCCCGTAGTGGTAACTTTGACCTGTTTGCCATCCTGGTCAAGCCCCTCAAAAGCAGTGTTGAAACGTTGCTCTATCTCTTGAATAAAGGGGACATAGGTCAGAGAGTCGCGCCACGGTACTTTGATGGTGATACGGGCTTTTTGAAAACGGCTGTCAATCACATCCTGGAGATCATCCGAACCTGAATTTTCAAAGAGTAGAAACTCCTGAGGGATAAGCGCACCATTATCAGGTATTTTGTACATCTCTGTCTTGTTTTCATTCAGTGCCCTATGGATTTCTTTCAGAATCATGGCAACGGAACTGACCTTGCCGACAAAGAGATCATTATGGTTGAAATTTTCCAGATCAATGGTCAACTTGTCCAGCGCTAGCAGTAGATCCCGATCATATAAGCCATTTTCTTTGCCAGTATCCAGTATCACTTCAAGAGCAACGCTGCCTCGAAGCCTCTGGTCAACTGTTTCCGTAGCCGTTTTAACGGGGATGTCTCCTGGCAACCAATTGAGTAAATTGTGAGAAAATTGGAGTTTGGCAATACCAGTGGAGGTTAAAACAATTCCGAGAAGGGCGACACTTACTATGAGACGTGGGTGACTGGTGGTGAGGTCGGCAGTCCAGTCTATAAAGCGGTCAAATAAAGTAGTTTGGTCCTCTCTGTTTTTCGTTTTGATTTTTAGAGGGAAAATGGCCAGCAATGCTGGCAACAGAATTAAGGTATAAAAAAGAGAGAGCAGAATCCCAACAGCGGAAAAGAGACCAAGATCTGCAACCGGGGCAATTTTTGCGGCACCAAAAGAAGCAAGACCGGCTGCCGTGGTCATGGATGTCATCACAATGGCAAGCCCTGAGTGACCATAGGCATGGATAATTGCTTCTTGTTTGTTGTCTTCCTTGCGGAGGTATTGATAAACAAGAGATAACACATGCACACAGGCCCCAACGCCGACGGCAAGTAAAAAGGAAGGTAGGATGATAGTCGTTGTCCGGAACGGGATACCGAATGTAGCCATAATTCCCAGAGTGGAGACCAGTGTCAAAGCGACAACAAGAAGTGGCATCAAGGTGCCGGAAATTCGTCTGAACATGATTAACAGACAGATACCAATGGTCAGTACAGCCATGCGGAGAAATTTTTTCATATCCTGCATCATCAGCATTCTGACTGTATTTGTAACAACCGGACTACCGGCCATGTGAATACGAAAATCCTCGCTATTGAATTCTTTAACCACTTTTCTTGCAGCCTGTACCAGTGCTGCATTTTCCTTATCCGTCAAGTACTCAGGATGGGTATCTGCCTGCTGGTCAAAAGCAGCTTCCGAAAATTCATCATCAAAACCGTCGAGCTCATCTGTGCCGGCAGCAGCTGATGAATAGGTATCACATTTTAAAAGAATGGTTGTAAGTGTACCATCTTCAGAAATGAGCATATTGGTGTAGACCGGGTTAGATAGTACACGTTTTTTAAGCGCCGCCAGCTCTTGTTCACCCTCAGGAAAATGGGCTAGCAGATCATCAACCAGCAGCGTATCTCCCTCGCCTCTCGTGTCGCGACCATTGATCAATGAGGTTATTTCATCAATATGCGGAACCTGCTCCTCGAGTTGTTCGTGCAGCTTTTTTAGTTTTTCCAGGAAAGGAATAGAAAAGATAGTATCACTTTCAATGGCCAGAAGCAGAAGATCATCACGTCCAAACTGGTCACGAAAATCATTGTACGTCAGAATAATTGGGTCATCAGGACGCAGCAAGCCCTCATTTGATGTATCGATTGTGAGATGCCGCATTTGGGAAGCTATGGCAAATGTTATGGCAAGAACAATCAGCAGAACCGGAAAGCGAAATTTTATAATTGCACGGGTCTGAGAGGCAAAGAAAGATTCAATAGGTCTTTTTTGAGTAGTCATTGTCTGTTTCTTTTAAAGTTGAATTATTTTGAGTTCAGTTTCCAATTTGGATCTGTAATTCCCTGTATAAATATATTCGTAATCATTTCCGTGTAGGTCATAATATCAACTGTATGAGCAGTCTCCTGACTGAGTTGACTTATGACTGGTGAAAATAAAAACCGGGATGCCATAAGGGATGTGAGCATTGGCCCCATGCAGGAAGCTGGAATATTTCTTCCAGTTTCCTTTGCAAGAGGTATGCAAATCTCTTTTTCTAATACGTTTGCTATTTGCTTCATCCAGCTTGCCTTATATGAAACAATATCAGGATCATCATGAGGTAGCTCTGAAATTGTAACCAGCAAAGATTTCTGATTACAATTAAAATAATGGACAGAGCTGTTTATAAAAATTCGGAGTTTAAGCGATACTGTTTCTTCACCGTTTAGTTCTTTTTCTGCAATGGCAAGATATCCTTCAAAGAAACCATCCATGATTTCTTTTAAAAGGGCCTTTTTTGAACCAAAAAAATAATTGATCATTGCCAGGTTTACTTCTGCTCGGGTAGCAAGTTCTCGTAAACCAGTCGCTGCAAAACCTTGCTTGGCAAAAAGCAGTAATGCAGCCTGGAAAATACGTTCTTTTGGGGGTGGGTTGGTCAATTGTTTACCTGGCTTTTTTTTAATAATTGTAAAATCAAATGTTTGTTTAGTTTTTAACAATGAGTACGGGTGCTATTTTCAAGCTTTCCTGTCCACGTTGAAAATCTGTGGGGACTTGAAAACTATTTAGAACAAAAAGCAGAAAAGACAATATCCCCATACCATGAAACAACCTGTTCATTAGTATTATCGGTGTCGGTCATGATAGCCACTCCGGAAATCATAGGGACATTCTCAGATGCAAAAGCCCTGCGGAAATCTGCATAAACATTACGCTTCTCATTCAGCCATTTTCCCTTTTTATCCGCACCAGACTCTAAAACAATGATCTTCGCTCGATTGGTATAGGGACTATCAATTATCGTTCCTTTTTCAAGGTGGCTCGCCCACACATAGATAAGGGTAGCAATAGGGGGGTATTCACCATAGAAAAGCTTGCAGGCTTCAAACTTCATCCTTTCCAACCAGCCAACCTGCGCAGGATCATAAGTAAAAGTAATAAAAACTCTGGCTGGGGCATCATTTCCGTTTTTATCACTTAAGTCGGCAGATTCTATAATATCCTGAATCTTCCAGCGAAAAGAAATTATGGAATATATGTCAGGGGCAATAGTAATTTTACGGATCAGGGAGGAAGAACTTTCTTTACTCTTAGCTTGAATAACCCAGGTTCCTTTACTTAATACGCGGGTATAAATTGTGTGTTTATTGATATTATCAAATACAAGAGGTTCCCAGTGGAGAGGAAACAACGTATTCTGTCCCTGTCTCGAGAAGTCACCCACCAATATCTGTTCAGTTGTCAAGCCCGTGCCTGGGAACGAAAATAGCATCACAATACAAATGGAGAACAGACATTTAATCATATGTGTTAAAGAGCGAAATATAAAAAGTATCTCCTAAAATCAAGCGACGATACAAAAAATAAGTCTGATTTTATTCAATACTTTTTTGAGGAGGGAACCCCTTATAGAGTAAATGGCTCACCTCTAGTTAAACCCCACATATATCCAAGAGCCGTAAAAAATAATAACGGTGCTAAAATCATAAGAACAAATTCAGGAGAGAAGAATAAAAGTTGTTTCCCTGCGGTTAAAAACCCAAGTGAAATTCCCCCTAGACTAATAAGCGTTCCACCTACTGTTATAGCATAAAAATCATTACTCATTGTCCCTTGTTTAACGGCAAGAATAGGTATGATGAATATTGTTAAGCCAGCAATAGAATGAAAAACAGGATAGATAATTTTTGCTAATCTTGGCATATCTAGGAATTTTGAGGCGACAATGAGCAATAATCCAACTAATAAAATGTTAAGGTACAGGGTAGCCTTTTCAGGGTAAAACCTAGTTACTAATCCTACGGCCAAAGAAAATGGAATGAGTGTTGCCACAACTGAAACAAATTTACTTGCCATACTTCCTCCACCTAAAAGGCCTAAAATATTCCAGCCAAATATTATAAGGAGTAAGCCTGATGTAAGTAATACTGCAAATGAGGTCATGTAATAATAATTTGAAACATGTGCTGTTTTACTGTCTTTCTGTTTTTGTAGTAAAAACCATATCGTGTATATGGCAACGCCTCCTGTGGCCAATAAAACAATTTTATCAAAAAAGTTCATTTTTTCTCCTGGTAGGTAATGGGCTTAATAGAGCACGGCACCGCTGTGGATCTCCACGGCGCTACTATGTTAAAATAAAATCGGACTTGTCAGGAGTACCAACAGCACCCCTATTTTTTCTCACGGTTACATTGACCAGTAGTAGTCAGGTAAAATTCATTTCCTGAAATTCCAGTATTATGAGTTTTTCCATGCTGCCATGGCCAAACAGAGCCAGCCACCAATAAAACAAACACCTCCAAGTGGGGTGATATATCCCAGATTAATACCTGTTAAAGCAAGGAGATAAAGGCTTCCAGAAAATAGAATAATCCCGGATATAAACAATGAACCTGCAATGTGCAGATATTTGTTCACCTGTGGCCATTGGCTGATCGCCATGGTCACTACAAGCAGGACTAAGGCATGGTGCATACTATAGCGGACTGCTTTGCTAAAAGTTATCGTTGCTTCTGGTGACAGAAATTGTGCACCAGCATGTGCACCATAAGCACCCATGGCAACGGCAAGGGCCCCTGACAGGGCACCGAAAATAAAGTATATATTTTTCAATGTAATCACTCCATCCGTTTTCTTATAAATGTAGTTTTTCTGTATTTATCGATCTTTTTACCATTTACAGCCACTTTCTAACCGGACAATACTGCTTTTGGCTGGGGTGGCAGGCTATGCATTTGCCATTGCCTCTTTTAGTCGGCCCCGAGGCTTTACCTTCTTTTAAAACCTTATAGTGACAACCGACACAACTGGCATGACCAATACCCTCAAGGGTGTTGAGTTTGTTCTCACCTTTTACAATACTGTCTGCCATGTCCTTTGAATTATGGCAGGTAACGCAATTTTGTTCCTCACCTTCAATGTAGGGTCCCTTTGTGCCATCACTATTCCTACTGTGGTGACAATCAGCACATTCAAATAATTCCTGATGGTGTTCATGGTTGAAATTCGTTGGGATATTGGCCGTTTTTAAAACAGTTTCCATCGGCCTTTTATCCTCACTTGCGACACTGTCTGTTGATCCTCCAAAACCAAAAATCATGGTGAGTACAAAAATAACAGTGATACCGATTAAAGACGTTATCATTATTTTTTTAGACATAACTACCCTCTTCTAGTTGTACTACAAATTATATTACGATGAGTTACATCGTTAGGTTATAAATTTACTTTAACTCTATCAAATTCTGGCAACACCTATGGAAACGGCATGAAAACTCACAACAATTATTATAAAGACTGTCCGGGCCATCTGGTGAGACAATCCGGGGAAGCTGTAATGGATATTGTTGTTCTTACAAGTCCCAATACAGTCACCACAGAGAGTACAGCTTAAGCCTGGTGCTTTCTGCTTTATATTCTCTGGTTTTAGGGCATCGTATCTGCAAACCATGGAGCATTTTCGACACCCTGTGCAGTCGTCGTCAATTTTTAGGCGAAAAGGAGAAATTTTACCTAAGACATTCGCTACTGCCCCAATGGGACAATAGGTGGTGCAGTGCACCATGACACCCTTTTTTCGGGAACGAAAGATTATGGCGACCAGTCCACCCAATCCAAAAAGAGCTGCTAACCGGGTCACAAGTGAAACAGGGACTTCACTTACCTTCAAGAGATAGGCCGCGGCGATAACCAGAATCAAAATGAAAACACGCAGGGGTTGACGCCATTTCGGCATGGGCTGTGGACGTTTCACTTGCTGGCTGGCCAAGAAATCCCAACCGCCGATGTAGCAGAAATAACTGCACCAGGCGGGACCGATAAAAAGCAAGGTACTGCCAAAGAGAATTGGCATGAAAAAATTATCCCCTCTGTAGATAGGGCCAGCAAGAATCAGGGCAGGAATGGGAAGATGCAGTTTGCCGGTCATTAAAAAACTTTCAAGTCCTAAAATACCGAGGGTTAATTGGCTGAAAAAAATAACTGAAAAAGTAAGCCACAGAATTGTTCTCCAGCGAATAGATGTTTTGGGGTTAAGAATTTTGGGGGTTAAAAAACCTGCATAGAGCGATAGGGCGATAATTTCAATCCAACCCATTCCGGGAAAATATCGATCCACCATCAGCATCGGTCGTTTGGTCATAATCTGCACAACAATCAACATGCCTGCCGTGAGAATAACTGCTGATAAAACCGGGCCCCAGTGAAGTTTTTTTGTCTCTGCCACTGATGCGGCTGGTAATGTTATTTCTTTCATGATGTGTATGTATTTTGCTTCAGGGTATTAGTTACAGTATCATTCAACGGTCAGTCCCGAGGTAAGTAAGCACTTACTGACTTCGCTGTTGTTTATCAGACTTCTACTTCTCCTGTCAAGTAAATACACAAAATTAGGTCTTGTCTCAATTTGGATTTCAAAACTCCTCTATACAGTTTTTCCAGGTAGAATCCTTTTGATTTATTACTTACCCATTTGTT